>Ga0326727_10013271_pt1 | contig 18399 bp, 20 predicted proteins | sample MB2enrmetagenome_FD_207643 | JGI IMG/M metagenome (GOLD analysis project Ga0326727, IMG submission 207643) | Lab enriched peat soil microbial communities from McLean, Ithaca, NY, United States - MB29MY | ecosystem: Environmental > Terrestrial > Soil > Wetlands > Peat | place: USA: New York...
GCCGCCGCACTCCAGACCAACTCTTCCCAGGCTGCTTAAACACACTCATCAGGTGTCCACCAAAAAACAAGCGGACACCTGATGACACACTCCATCTTGCGTCAAGAGGGACTCGGCGCACGCTTACAGTTTTTGCACACAGATCATAACTTGAAGGACCACTTGTTTATGGCAAACGCGAAGTGGAGAGTGTTTATGGATGTCACGAGAAGTCTCGCTGGAGTGGCCAACCTGGTTGTGTTTTGGTTGATCTTTCTGCCCGCGCAGCTCACGGGTGCAACGGCCCAGGTCGCCTACACATATGCAACGCATCGGGACCCATCGAATGGTCACTTTGTGGTTGAGATCACCAGCACAAGCACAGTGCCGCTGTTGTGCCAAATCCAATACTCTGGGCGCTCGTTCCTGAATGCTGAGCTAAACGGTCAGCAACGGTTCCTCACGATCCGGGCTGAAGGGCGGGACGGAACGCCGGTGATCGCCGCCGCTCATTTCGGGGGATTCCGCACATTTACAGCCACAGCGGCGTGCCAGGCAAGATAACCCGCTTGCGACAAGGAGGATTTCTGTGCGTTACCTCGGTGTCTACTTCCTATTCGGCTTCCTGCAGATTTCCCTGCATCTCGCAGCGCAGATGCCCCAGCCGGCAGTTCCGGATAACACGCTGAATTCGACAAACACCATCGGGTTGCCTCCAGCCTCCAGTAAGGAGGGCACGGCGGAGGTCGTCAATCTCAACAATGGCGCTCTGACGCTATTTCTCCCCATTGTTACGCTGCCGCAGCGTGCTGGCGCAGCTCCTCTCGAATTGGGATTTACCTACGACAGCAATCAGGTCAATCTGCAGCAAATCCTATCGGATAGCGTTGAGGCATATCCTGGTCCTGATGGAAGCGCCCCAGAAATCGTGGACTACTTGTATTACACCGATAATACGGCACAGATCGAAGGGGTTTTCAGTGCCCCGCTCGATCTCAACATCCCTCAATTGAGCGCGTCGCTGGAGTACTTCGGCGACTATCTCCAATACGATCAATTTGGCGACGACGTAGCTGCCTATGGTCCCCGTTATTGCCTGACGAATGTTACATTTAGAGACTGGAAAGGATCGATTCATGCGTTTCCGAATGCCGTTGTCGCGTGTGATATTGAAGAACCGACTGACACCCCTCTACCGTCGCTTGTTTTAGTAGACAATTCCAACGACAACGAGTTCTACCACCTCGACACGTCGAACCGTGCTGACTACGTCGTCTATGCGCCGGATGGAACAGCTTATCATTTTGCCAACCCACATCTTCCCTGTTACCCATATACGGATTTTGGGCTTAACTGCCCGCAGTTTTCTTCCGCCGAACAATACATCCTTAAGGCGATGACATCTTCCGTTGATCGCTTCGGGAACACCATGACGCTCGGGAGCGTCGATTCAACGCTCACGCTCACGGATACAGTAGGACGACTGATCACCATCACGTCAAACTGGCAAACGGGGAGCCTCAGCATTAACTATTCGGATCCGAATGGCACTCCTCAATCCGTGACGTTGACACCGGGACTTCCGGCAGCAGAATCGACCATCCCCGAGTCTACGGGACTGGATGTTGGACCGTATCTGCAATCCAATAGTTGTTTTATTCAGGCCCCGTCGCCCGGCGGATATCCAATCCTTACGCCACAGTATTCGCTCAATATAGGTGCCATGCCCGACGGCTGGACGCCGCCAGTGGAAAATGCAAGCCGCGAGTTCAATGGACTTTCGGTTTATTACTCGAGCACCGGGGAGTCCTACACACTGCTTTTCGACTATTTTGGACACCTCATGAAAATCAACTACCCGGAGGGCGGCTACCACCGGTACGATTATGCGCTTTATTCGACGCCCCCCAGAACACAAGGTCCCATCACGTGCAGTTGGCCTGTGGCGGAAGTCGCACACCGTTATGAATGCACCAACATCTCCGGATCATGCACGCAGCAACAGGAAGCGGTAACCACGTACACTCCTTTTGACAGCAACCCGGCCGTATCAACTAACCCATGCTCCTCCCTCGCTCCTGTTTTTTCTCAAAACCAGACTCCCTGGGTGGCCTCACTGGATCTTACAGTGCCCAATTCCGAGATGATGGTACAGGATCCGGATGGCGCGATCACCTTTCACTGCTTTAACAGTGCGTTAAACCTGGGTCTCAACAGTCAGCTGACAAATCTCGAGACAGATAATTACCAATACTCCCCCGCAGGATCTTTACTGCGGCAAACGCACAACGATTACGCGACCGCAATTGAAAGTGGACAGAATCGGCCCGACCTCGGTGCTGGCTATCCCTTTCCCATTAAAACGACGACGACGCTTTTCGATACATCGCCCTCGATAAGCTCTTATACCACCTTTTCCTACGATACTGTCCCATCAAACATTGATCCCTTTCCCTATTCATCCTACGTTCAAGTAAACCCTCAAGTTGTATTTGTAGATAACCCGATCCAAACAGATGTGTATGGATACGACGGCACTCACCTGAGATCTACAAGCCAGTCGTGGGCATATCTTGGGAGCGCGGTGCATCTGCCTAACAACGTTACCGACACTGATCCCGGTTCTGGAGCTCAATCATCGAAAACGATAGGATATGACGGATCGGGTCGTGTAACAAGCTACGTCGAAAGTGGGACCAACGTCGCACCGCTAACATGGATCTACACGCCCGACCAGTGGGGGCGGCCCACCGCGATTCAGGACCCAAATGGAAATACGACTCACTACAGTTATTCAGACGAGTGGGTAAACAGCACTTGTGCCCCCTCAAGCAACTCCCAAGCTTATCTGACCTCTGTGACAAATGCGAAGCAGCAGACGACGACTTACAGTTATTACTCGTGTAGCGGACAGCTCGGCCTCAGCGTCGATCCGAATAATGTCGCTGTCAGCCTCGCATACGATGGAGCTTCGCGCATTAAACAGCGGCAGGTGGCCTCCTCAGCTGGGACCGCGAGCTATCTTACGGTAGCGTACCAGGATGGGCCCGGAAGCACCATTACGAGGACCGAACTGGCCAATCCGAACCCAAGTGTCGTGACGCTGTACAGTCTGGATGGCCTTGGGCGGGTTTTCGATCAAAGCGTGCAGTCGGACCCGCAGGGGCCGACACATATAACTACAACTTTTAATCCGCAGGGTGAAGTGCAGTCTGTTACGAATCCCTATCGCACCACGAGCGATTCTACTTATGGGATAACGAGCTATCTCTACGACCCACTTGGCAGGAAGACAACCCAGTGCCAGCCGGATAATGGGGGGTCGAACACGCAAAATTGCGTGCCAAGCAACAGTTATCTGCAATGGGTCTATAGCGGGAACGTCGTCACCAGCAGTGACGAAACCGGGCGTGAGTGGCAGCGCACTACGGACGCGCTTGGCAGGCTGACGAATGTTGTGGAACTGGGTTCATCGGCGCAGCCAATGAATTTATCAACAACCTACACCTACGATACCTTCGGCAATCTGACTGCCGTCAATCAGAATGGGCAGTCCGGCGATACGCCGCGCACACAGCGCCGCTTCACGTACGACGGGCTGTCGCGTCTGATTACAGCGTTCAACCCGGAAACGGGAACGATGTGCTACGGCCAGTGGTCTGGCGGTAGTTGCGTGAACGGATATGACGGTGATAGCAATCTGCTTTACAAGACCGATGCACGTGGCGTCATCACCAATTACGCCTACGACAACCTGAATCGATTGATTTCGAAAACCTATACCAATGCACCGCCAGGGTCGATGTCGTCCTGCTATGCATTCGACACTACCATGATTGGGAAACTGGCGGCGGAGTGGACACAGGCAGGCGCCTGCCCAACGACCGTCCCCACCTCTGAATTTCAGACCATGCGTAAACTGCTTAGCTATAACGCGATGGGACAGGTCACCAGCGAGACACAGTGTACGCCGAACGCAACGGGGTTCGGTAATTGCGTGACTTCTAGCCCGAATCCCTTCACGCTAAGTTATACCTACGACTTAGCAGGAAATCTTACGCAGTACACCAACGGAATTGGCAGTATCCAGTTCACGCCACAATATGACGGTGCAGGGCGATTATCGACACTGACGAGCAGTTGGAACGACAGTTTGCATCCGCCAACGTTGTTTACCGCCGATCCTTCCACTGGTTATACAGCGGCTGGCGCAATTCAGAGCATGATTCTGGGCAACAACATATTCATAAACAAGACCTACGACAATCGGCTCCGAACAACGGGAGAAACTGCGGCGCACCCATGAGCATCTGGGGAGAAACGCTTTCGAGACTCCAATGGGCCACACAGCAGGCAACGAGATAGTTGATGCATAGCGAATCAGCAGAAAGGGCAGAAAAGCGATGGTTTGGAAGACACACAATAACGCAATTGCGAATCTTCTGAGGGCCGTGCTGCTGACCTGCGCATTGCTGCATCAGGCAATGGGCCAATCGCCGCAGACCCAGCAGACATCCAATGTCTCCCCCCAGCCCGTGTCTTTGGCGCATCTCTATTGGCATTTCCTGGTCTATCAAAACTATCTGGATACAAAGGCGGCTAAGCAAGAAGCGCAAGGGAAGGACAGTAGTTGGCTGCGCAACCACTTGCAAGCGCGACTAGGTTTCTCCGATGCGGATTTCGCACCTATACGTACTTCCTCGGTGCGATTGACCGCCGAAGTCAAGGCCCTGGATGCGCAAGCGGCGGCGATCAAAGCTGCCGGCACGCTGTCAGCAAGCCACACACAACTGAAGGCTTTGACTGCGCAGCGAGAAGCGGACATCAATGCCGAGATTGCATTTCTAAAGCTGACGCTATCACCCGGTAAGATTGCGGCGCTGGAAACCTTTCTGAAGCAATACTTCTCTCCGAAGAATATGGTCATCCCGTCATCTTCTACTACCGGGCAACCGGCCCCCTCGGCGGTGCAGTGATGACAAGCTTACTTCGCCAACGTACATGGATCATTCTGCTTCTGATCGCCGCTGCGCGCATACTGACGCCCTCCCTGGCGCACGCGCAATACAGCGGCCCAACCGTCGATGCATGCAGTAGCGCAATCGTGGATGGGTCAAATGATGTCGAGATGACGGTCTGCGTTTATGGCAATTCATCAGAGATTGATGCCACTGCGGAAACCGACTTCGGCTATGACTCAGACGGATATACGTTGGGAGCGAGCCCGGAGGTACAAATCTATGACGGAAACACTCTTGCAGCCGATTCCGGGTTTAATGGCGACTCATGTGTTAGTACTGATGTGACCCCTACGCATTTGAATGATGTTTACACTGTGAATGGCGTGCTTTGGGAATTATACGACCCCTCGGGATCGGGAGACTATGGGGACGCTTACTGGATCGATTTCGGCGTCGCGTATTCGATAACCGCGCAGATCACTCAATCGCTCACCATTACCTCGACCAGTATTCCGGGAGCCGCCGTTGGATCTCTAGGCAGCTTCACCGTGACCGGAACGAACCTGGTTGACTCCTCCGGTGTATCGAACGTGTCCATCAGCGGCGGCGCCACTGCGTCGGTAGCAAGCGGAGCTACGAGCACACAGGAAACGATCAATTATTCGATTCCATTAAGCGCCCCCTTCGGCCCGCAAACACTTACGATCTCAAACAGTCTTGGCAGCGGGACCGCGACATTCCTGTTCCAGCAGACGCCAGTCATCACCTGGCTGACGCCTGAGCCCATTAGCGCGGGAACGGCACTCTCCGCGACGCAGTTGGATGCAAGTGCGTCTGTGCCCGGCACGAGTTTCGTTTATTCTCCTCCTTCAGGTACGGTCCTGAGCGCTGGGTCGCACACACTCTCGGTACTCTTTACTCCCGAAGATACTGCGGATTATGCAACGGCAACAGCCACCACGACGCTCTACGTGCAGGATGCGCCCACAATCAACTGGCCCACGCCGTCGGCAATCAGCTATGGGACCGCCCTGTCATCGACGCAGCTCGACGCCACAGCGACCTATGGAGGCAGCAGCATTCCCGGGACCTACGAATATACGCCCGCTGCAGGCGAGGTGCTCGATTCCGGAACGCAAACACTGACGGTCACCTTCACGCCATCCGATCTCACCCATTACAGTGTTCTTACCGCCAGCGTCACGCTTCAGGTCAACGCCAGTTCAACGCAACCCCTTCTCATCTACTGCTATAGCATCGGTGCGGCGAATTCCAACTGCCCGGCGGCCTCCCCAGGCTACGCGTTCAACGGCAACCTGCTGAGCTACACTGATTCGGTGATGGGGACGTGGAGCAACCTCGGCTACGACGGGCTGAACCGTTTGGAAGGTGGGTCAGCCACATCCGGGTATTTCTCCGGATTGCAGATGGTCTGGGGCTACGATAGCTTCGGGAACAGGACGGGCGAGACATTTGGCGGTAGTCCGGGCGTTTCCATGCCCACCAGCACGACGGCCTGGTATAATGCCAACAATCAAGTTTCGAGCGCCAGCCTGATGCTGGGCGGGCCGCTGCCGTACGATGCGGCGGGCGACGTGACCCAGGACAATCAGAACGCGTACCTCTACGATGCCGAAGGGCGCATCTGCGCGGTGACGGACCTGTATACGGGAGCCATAACAGGGTACGTCTACGACGCCGAGGGCAACCGCGTGGCCAAGGGCACCCTGGCCAGCTTCAATTGTGGCAGCACAATCACGCCTACCAACACCTATGTGATCGGCCCGTCCAATGAGCAGTTGACCGAGACCGACGGAAACGGCAACTGGATCCACACCAACGTCTTTGCGGGCGGCACGCTGATCGCGACGTACGATGCCGGGACAAACAGCCCGCTGCACTTCAATCTTTCCGATTGGTTGGGAACGCGGCGCGTCTCTACCGACTATCAGGGCAACATAACGGAAACCTGCACGAGCCTTCCCTTCGGCAACGATCTAAGCTGCAACGGCCCTGATCCTACAGAACACCACTTCACCGGCAAAGAACGCGACGCTGAATCCGGCAACGACTACTTCGGGGCAAGGTACTACGCAAGCTCCATGGGCCGGTTCCTCAGCCCCGATCCATTACTCAACAGTGGACGCCCCGACGACCCGCAAAGTTGGAATCGTTATTCGTATGTATCGAATAATCCACTGAATCGGACCGATCCCACCGGGTTGTACACCGTTGGGTCGTGCAATGCAGACGCAGACACATGCAAGAATATGGCCTCAAATCTTAAGGACGATTATTGGGCTATCGTTAACGCGAGATTCAAAGCCATTGAGGCAGGCGACATGGATGCTGCAGTCGCGCTTGGTAAATCCCTGGACAATTTGGGGGCTCCAGGGGAAAAGAACGCAGCCGGAGACACGGTGACGATCAACATAAACGCGAACATGGAAGATTTCGGCAACACGAACGGGGGCGGTACTCGAAATGTGACCATCGACATCAGCCCACGGGCTATGAAGGATATTGCAGGAGGGGCAGATACGATGGCGCACGAGGGTGTACATGTAAGCCAGAAAATCGCGCCCGTATTCACTGGCCTCGGTTGGGCCAGCCCGACGTCACCGGCAGCGTACTTCGAACGTGAATGGGAGCCATTTATGACTCAATCCTATTTCCTCCAGTACATGCCAAACCAGCCCAAAGGAGAATGGTCTATGTATTTCGATACTCGCATGGGGCCTATCGCTGAAATCTGGAACAGTTCCTGGGGCAAGGCTGATATTGCAGCGAATCGACGGTGGGGCGTCTGGCTCGCAGCACACGAAGACGCTGCACATGCCCGCGAAGAGGACACGGCAAAATGAGAATGATCGCACTGAGTGGCATACTTGTAGCCGTCCTTGTATCGTTGTGCCCGGTGTCATACGGACAAGATGTTGACCTCTGCGATCTCTGGCGAATCCCGTCCCAGTTTAGCGGGAAGATGATCACCCTTCGCGCGACCACGTGGCACGGAATGGAAAGCGGCGGACTAGAAAACGACCGATGCAAAGTACCTCTCCACTGGCGTACCCCGGAGAATGCCGGCATTCACGTACACTTTAAGCTCAAGCGAGATGAGTCATGGCAAACGTTCACTCATTATGACGCCATGTCGTCCGAAGTCCACTCAGTTCCGGCGCCTGAGCCACAGTATGTGGTCACTGCAACGTTTCATGGCCTGCTCGTCTACAAGCCAAAACAGAAACCATGGCTATTCCTGGTTGTAGAATCTGTTTCTGATGTGAAGGTCGAGCCGGACTGACGGGAGTAAACCTGCTTTTCACCGGCAAAGAACGCGACGCTGAATCCGGCAACGACTACTTCGGGGCAAGGTACTACGCAAGCTCCATGGGCCGGTTCATGTCGCCCGATCCGTTATATATCGAAGCTCGATAACGTAGGATTTCTTTCGCACATTTGATTCGGGTTTTATGCTTGGGAGGTTGGTACAAGCAGGAGGAGCGAGACCTCTGAGGCGGGAACGATGGAGCCAACCATGGAAGCGGGATTGGAGCCGGCCGACGGCATGAAGGCGGTGCCAGGGCCGGTGGTGCAGATCGACGAAGGGCGCATCCAGGCGCATTTGGACGAGGTGGTCCGGGCGACGGTTGAGGAGACGCTGAACGGGCTTTTGGATGCCGAGGCGGACCGGCTGTGCGGAGCGCGGAAGTACGAGCGCACCGAGGGCCGCAAGGATACGCGGGCGGGCAGCTACGACCGGCAACTTCACACCAAGGCCGGGGAAGTAACGCTGACGGTGCCGAAGCTGCGCAACCTGCCCTTCGAGACAGCGATCATCGAGCGCTATCGCCGCCGGGAGTCGTCGGTGGAAGAGGCGCTGATCGAGATGTACCTGGCCGGGGTGAGCGTGCGGCGGGTGGAAGACATCACGCAGGCGTTGTGGGGCACGCGGGTCAGCGCCAGCACGGTCAGCGATCTGAACCAGAAGATCTACGGCAAGATCGACGAGTGGCGCCAGCGTCCGCTGGTGGGCGATTTTCCCTACGTCTTCCTGGACGGCCTTTGGCTCAAGCGCAGCTGGGGCGGCGAAGTGAAGAACGTCTCGGTGCTGGTGGCGATCGGCGTGGCGCAGAGCGGCTATCGCGAGATTCTGGCGGTGAGCGAAGGCGCCAAGGAAGACACGGCGAGCTGGACTTGCTTCCTGCGCGAGATGACGCAGCGCGGCCTCAAGGGCGTCGAGCTGTTCGTTTCTGACAAGTGCCTGGGGCTGGTGGAGAACCTGGCGGACTTCTTCCCCGAGGCCAAGTGGCAGCGATGCGTGGTGCATTTCTATCGCAACGTGTGGACCGCGGTGCCCACCGGCAAGGTGAAGGAAGTGGCTGCCATGTTGAAGGCCATCCATGCCCAGGAAGACGCCAAGGCCGCGAAGGAAAAAGCCCTCCAGGCGTGGAGAAGCTGCGCGCCATGCGGCTGGCCAAGGCGGCAGAGATTGTCGCGGCCGGCATCGACGAAACACTCAGCTACTACAGCATGCCGCCGGAGCACTGGCGCTGTCTGAGGACCAACAACCCGCTGGAGAGGCTGATGCGGGAGATCCGGCGACGAACGCGGGTGGTGGGCGCGTTCCCCGACGGCCAGTCGGCGCTGATGCTGGTGGCCGCGCGACTACGACATGTAGCCGCAACTAAGTGGGGAACCAAACGCTACCTGCAGATGGACCGTCTGGCCGAAGTAGTGGCCATCGCCTGACCGCGTTGCTTCTGGCCCCCATGCGGGCCAGAAGCAAAAACAACCCCAAACCAACAACCTTCCTGAATAAGACGGAAGATCGAAAGATCGCGGTAGGGACACAAGTTGCCCCGTGCCCCCCGCACAGATCCGAGCGGGCCTGATTCAGGCACTCGGCTCCCACCTTGGGTGTTTGACGGCGAAGCGATCGCTTGGCCATGGATGAAGGATGCGCGGTTGAGGAAGGAAGGCATCCGTCAACTGTGCCATACGTTCCCATGTAGATCGGTCCTTCTGACTGCGTCGTCGGAGCGAACGTCGCCAGAGGTCGGTCACATGATGTCGGAACGCGGCCAGTGCATGGCTGTTGGTCGGCACAGCATGGTAAGCGAAAAAGCCGCCCATGACTTGCCGCAACCACTTCCCTTGTTCTGGGATAGACTGATGTATTCGCTGTCGCAACTCTTCCTTGACTTGCTTGAGCTTCGCCTGCATGCGGTCTCGTCGAGACTTCCTGCAGAGCAGGAACTTACCCTGTTTCGACTTGCCGCAAATGAAGGTGAAGCCCAGGAAGTTGAAAGTCTCCGGCTTGCCAAGTCCTCGTTCCGCACGCTGCTGCGCGGCGTAACGGCCGAACATGATCAGCCGGGTCTTTTCAGGATGGATCGTTAGCGAAAATTCCTGCAACCGTTCACGCATCGCGTCCCGGAAACGGCGGGCATCGCTCTCGTGCTGAAAGCCGAGCACGATGTCATCGGCATACCGCACGCAAACCATGTCGCCCGTGGCCTCACGCCGTCGCCAGCGTTCAGCCCAGAGATCGAAGGTGTAGTGCAAGTAGACGTTGGCCAGCAACGGCGAAATCACCGATCCTTGCCCCGTTCCTTCTTCACTAACCTTGACCTCTCCGTCTTCCAGTACTCCCGCCTTGAGCCACTTCTGGATCAGGCGGAGGATGCGCCGGTCCTTGATCCGGTGCTCCAGGAACCGGACGAGCCATTTCTGGCTGACCGAGTCAAAGAATTTCTGGATGTCCGCATCAAGGATGTAATTCACCTTCCTACCGGTGATTCCGACGACCAACGCGTCCAGCGCATCGTGCTGGCTGCGCCTTGGCCGGAAGCCATATGAATAGCCAAGAAAATCCTCTTCATATACGGCGTTCAGCACCGCTACGACCGCTCGCTGGACAATCTTGTCCTCCAGCGCGGCGATGGCCAACGGTCGCTGCCGTCCGTCCGGTTTCGGGATATACCGTCGTCGCGACGGTAGTGCCCGATACGCTCCCCGATGAACTCGGTCGTGCAGACTTACGAGGTTACCCTCCAGGTCTGCTCCGTAGTCGCTCCACGTCAACCCATCGACGCCCGGCGCAGCTTTTCGCTTGAGTTCGAAATATGCCAGCCGGAGCAGATCCATGTTTACGTGGTGCAGAAGCGTAGTGAACTGCTCCTTCTTCCTTGCCCTTGCTACCTGCCGTATGCGTTCCAGCGCATGGGACACGCTTATCCGGTCCTGTGCCCGGCACGTGCTTTGCTGGTCCGCATTTCCCTCGGCCTCCGCCCTTCGCTCCACTCGCTCCGCAACCGGTTGCCCGGCCTTGTTCGCGAGCTTCTTCGTTAGTATGGCGGAGTCTGACTTCCCATGCCCGTGCATCACCGGTTACGGCTCCTCGCCTTCACGGCACGGACCAACAAGACGTGCCTGCTGGCCGGGCTTGGGATCTCCCGGTTCCCGAGCAAAGAGCTTCCCCACATGCCAGGTTCTACGACCACGCCGGGCTGTTGAGACACTCGCGACTTGCGTCTCTCAACATGTAGCCTTCCGCCTTCGCAACGGCGTCGGCGCCCGAACTCTATTCTTACGCGGCTCAATGGCTGGCCTGTGAACTCCCCTGCCGACGCTTCGCCGTCACCCTTACGGATGCCGGCGCACGGCTCGGGGCCGATGTGGTTCGCTATTCCTTCATCGTGTCGGACTTCCACCGACTACTCCTTGCCGGTCTCCCGGCGCACTGCGAAAAACTCTGGACACTACGCGAAGCTCATCGCTTGCGAGATCCTCAGCAATTGAACCTCTATCTTTATGCTCGTGACAATCCCTTGGTTCTAATAGATCCAACCGGCCTTGATGTGACATGCACAGGGGATCGCTGCTCGGGTTTTTACACGAATCTGCAGAAGGATGCATCTTTCAAGATGGGTCATGACAAGAACGGCAAGGTTACGCTTGATGGAGCAGTCGATAAGAAGCATCTATCAAAGGCAGACAAGGCACTTCTAGACGCCATAACGGACACCAAACACCACGTGAACATTACGGCCGAAGGGGGAGCAACCGATGGAAACGTGCAGTTTGGGTCCACTGATCACAATGGAAACCATACAATTGCTTTCGATCAAACGGCGCTTCTTGATCAGGCCGGTGGCCCAGCAACAACTGCTGATGTAGTCGGCCATGAGGTATTAGAGGGTTATGCCGAAACGAAAGGCAACGACGATCCGCACGAATACGCGAATCAGTTCTTCCCGGGATTCGACCTTCCAACGTCGACTCCAGTTTTCAACATCGGGGCTGCCACCATTTCTGGGTATTCGCAGGTGTCCACACTTCATGGAACGGGGGCGCAGTACGACGTGCAGTATCAGTTCGTTACGCCAATTCCCAAGACGGCAGTTCCCGGAATGGTGGCAAACCATGAGAGCAGCACTGAGCGGCCGCGATATCCAGTCGGTGTGGAGAAGCAAGAATGAAGGCTACAGCCATTATTGTTGCGTTGTTAACCTCCTGTGTTTTCTTGTCTGGAGGGCAGGGGCAAGAAAGCGCGCGTAACCTCAAGGGCCGGGTTATAGCTTACCCAGTTGCGGACCGACTGTTAGGCAAGGGTGGGTTTATCGCAAACGGGGAACTGCTTTTGGCAAGAGAAGAGGGCAGGGAAGGCCTGGGGAGCGTCGTTAAGCTGGTCAGCGTTGATTCAAAGAACACGCGAGTCCTAAAGAGATTTTGGAGGGGGTTAAAGGCTTTCGCGTGCGAGTCGCAAGGGACCCGAAATGCGATGAGACCAATGTGACAATTATCGCCCCCGCGATTTTCACGACCGAGGATCTCAAGTCGTCGAAATATCTCTTCAACACGTCCTATACAGGTCCCACGAAAGCAACACTCAACTCGGTGCAATGTTACCGCGTGCTCGGAAAATGGGAATGAATGGCGGCTGTCTGGATCAGCATCCCAAGAGCGGCGCTGCCTACGGCATCGGAAGTAGAGGACACGTCACCCCCGGCGGGTTGCTGCAAAGTAACCGGCGGTTGCTGTGGCGTTAACGTGAGCAGCGCCAATGCGATGCGGGCGGCGAGTGCATAAATACTGGCGTTTACGTGTTTACGCGGGTCAACGCGAGTGGAATGAGGCAGTTCGGAGCGGAATGGTCTGTGCGCGGTTACCGCGCGGTAACCCGAGGTTGCTGCGGCGTCAACGTGTTGAAAACAAAGGATCGGGGCAGAAATGGCGTCGGGGGGGCGCGGCTGACGCCGCGTAGCCTCCGCTGCGGTGGCCGTCAAGGGGCAGGCCCGCTGCGCGGCGGGCTGGAGAGCGCCCGCCCTTGACCGCCGTCCTCGCTGCGGCTGTTTTTCAGCTATGAGAAAAATGTCTTTTTCTCATGTTCCACATGAACCGGCCCACAGGACCATGACGGCGGCGGTCCGCGCGGGCGTCGGCGCGGTGAGGTCCGGCAACGAAGCACGCAGCGCCGGGGCGCTGGCGGGCATCCGTGGCGCTCGCGGCGGTGTGTTGGGAGCCAGAGACACCATCCCTAAGCCTGATGGCTTAGGGATGGTGGTGCGAGCTGATGACATCGAACATGACTCGAATGAAGTCGAACACAGTTCGACCTTGTTCGTGTTGTGTTCGAGGCGTGTTCGCCGTTAGCTAGCGACGCCTTTTAGGAAGTGTACGCGCCGGAAAGCTCAGCGACATCGAAACCCGGGCGATGTCTTTACGATGATCGATTCTCACTCCATCGTTCTGTCCACGACCAGGTTTCCAGAAGCGGCTTGTCTAGACCGGCATTCGGGCAGTTATCTGCGGGAGCAACTCGCCAACGTTAACATGACAGTGCTCAATGCCCTGGGGCATTCCGAGCAGAAGCTCATGCTCAACGTCAACCGGGAGCGTATTGCCTATGTATCCCCCTTTCCACCCTACCGCTCCGGTCCCCGTTGCCCCCTCTGCTGGGGATATTTCTCCGGGTGTAACTCGCGTTCCTTTTCGAGCGCCGCCTTGCGCGCGGCTTGCTTGGCTTGTAGGTGAGGCACAATCACATCGCGGGTACGCTCCCATCCCTCCTTTTCGGCGTCGCTGCGGCACATTTCTATGCTCACCTTGAAGAAGTGATGGGCACCGTTGGGCGGGTACTGTAGCACCGCCTCGCTGTGGTGTTCCTTGAGCCAGGTGATAGCGGCCTGGAGCTGATCTTCCTTCGCCGCGTCCGCTTGCGCCTTCTGCTCCTGAACCGGGTCCGCGCGTTCAGCGACTGTAGAGGGAGGCTCGGCAGGAGCTGCCTGGACGGGGGCCGGTGTTTCAACCACCGGCATTGGGGATTTCTGGGCCTCCTGCACCGGGTCGGGCTTGAGGACCGTGGCAGCAGGCTCGACGGCGGCCAACTCTTCCAGCTCCAACAACTCGCCCTGTTCCGGCTGCTTCGTTTTCTTGGGCTTTTGGGTGAAGTGTTCGACCCACGCGAGGGCGCGAGCGATCCGCCTCCGGATCTGCGCGACCAATTCCCGGAGCTCAAGGTGTTCCCGTTGCGCCTGGCGCCTCTGCTCGCCGCGATCAGTCGGCACCGGTACCTGCCGGCGCTCCATCGCCGTCGCGGCCCACCCGACATGCTGCTGAGGGGTGCGGTCCAACTCGATGGCATTCAGGTGAGCCTCGCGTGCCTCCGATTCCTTTCCTTGCTGTTGCAGCCCGATGGCCTTTTGGATCTGGGCCTCACGCTGCACCTTGAGCCGCTGGCAGGACACTGGCTCGACCTCAGGAGCGTGGCGGCTCAGGTGCTCGTTCTGGATGCTCTCCCAGCTCTCGCGCAGCTCATGGACCATGGCGATGCCGCTGGGCAGGCCGGCCTCCTTGAGCTTCGCGCCCTTCCACTCAAGCTGCGATTTCTCGGCCAGTTGGCCGTCCCGAATCTGCCGGGTGGTCAGGACAATGTGGGCGTGGTAATTGCGCTGGTCGCCCTCCCGGTCCGGCTTGTGAATAGCAAAGTCCACGGCCACACCGTAACGGTCGGCCATCCATTGCGCATACTGCTGCGTCATGGCAAACCGTTCCTCCGGCCCCAGCTCGTGCGGCAACGCCACGAGGACCTTGCGGGCCGGGTTTCCGTCCTTACGCTTCTCGGCGGCCTCAGCCATGTTCCAAAGCTGGCCGCGCCCGATCTTCGCCGATTGCGTTTCCCGCTCTCCGGCGGGAAGCACAATCTCAGGAGCGAGACACAAGACGCCATCGCGGCGTGTATAGTCGGCTTCCTGGCCGGTGCGCAGATCTACGATTTTCGCGGCGGTGATGTACGCGACATGTGCAACGGCGCTGCTGCCAGCGCTCCGTTGGATCATGCTCGTGTTCAGACTGTATTGCGCCATGAGCTTTGCTTTTCCCGTTGCTCCCGCGGTTGCCGTTGCTTTTGTTCTTGCGGTTGCGGCTGCCTTTGTCGTTGCTGTTGCACTTGCGGCTGCTGTTGCCTTTCGGGGGTTCAGGGGGCTTGCCCCCTGGCGCACAAGACTTCGCAGAAGTCCTAAGTGCGCACTCGCCGTTGTCTTTCGCCAATGTCTTCGTGATTTTCCCTCGACCATCATCGTGCTGCAAGTTACCCTCGTCACTAGACCTCCACAAAACGCAGCCGATCAATCTAAGAATGAACGACACAAAATTCAGCGCCGACAATCAGCCACAGACCACCACAAGAACACGCCGCACAATTGATCAGGAAATTCAAGACCTGGAAAAGAAGCTCGCCCTTAAGCGTGAAACTCAACGGAAGGCAGAAACGAATCAGAAGATCATTATTGGCGGCATGATGTTGGCCCTTGCAGAACATGATCCCGCCGCGAAAAAGAGGCTCGTGGAGCTGCTTGAGAAGAACGTGACCAGGCCCGCTGACGTGAAGCGAATTGAGCCTCTGCTCGCTGCATTGAAAAACGGAAAAACACAAACCGTGAACGCATAGGGCGCGGAGAAAACGGCTTGGCCAACGCTATGGTGGCATTCGATCTCACGGTTGTGAAACCTGAAGCGAAACGTTTGAGGCCTATCTCTAAGGCGTAACCGTCCAGCATGGCCAATTCGGCTGAGTTGCTGCGCAAAATGGTCACCTACACCTCAAGGAAAATGCTTACCCGACATCTGCGTGAGATGGAAGAGGATGCCCGATCTCGCCAGGACGTTTACCGGGCTCCGTCGGCTGCCAAAGAAGACTAGCAGGCGTAGGCGGAGGTTTTCTCCGCATTTGCGGCACGGTTCCCCGTAGCAGGCCAGAACCACAAAATGAGCTCGACCCCACCTTCGACAAGCAGATTTTCGCTTTTGTGCGGGTAGAGTGTTGGAGGGACGCAAGCGCCCTCCCGCTGCAAGCAGCGCAGTTCACAGGTCCGCCTCATAGAGGGGCACGTTTGAATATTCAGCTTCTGAAATAATATAGTTCTGCTGTATTATTTATGATACAGTATTTGCATGCCATTCGTGAAGCTGGTGACGAGGAAAAGCGATAGAAAATGAGCGACGGAAGAAGCAGTAGTGCATGGCAAACCATGTGAGGAACTTCGTTCGCTCTTGGCTCAAGACACGGCATAGTCGTCACCGCAACCTCCGGTATCCAGAGTTGCCGGGACTAGAAAGCCACGGCGTGCGCGGGCGGATATGCCGGAATATCGGACTCGTTTTTGTTACAGGAGCGTCAGAACCATGATCGATTTTCCTCATTCTCTTGAATCATTTGAGCCATTCCTCAATAGTGAGCAAGCAGCGGCTCTGGTAAGAATCCACCCGAAGACCCTACAGCGTCTGGCGCGGATCGGTCGCGTACACGGGTATCGCATCGGCAAGCTTTGGCGATTCAGGGCCTCTGATCTCGCTAGCTGGTCGGGCGAATGCGGACAAATGACTGGCTCTTGCGCAATGCCGATCTCTTCTGTTCTCAACCACCCGTGCCCGCAGCCGAGTAAGCGGTAAGCCTTGGTTGTTCGAGCGCAGGATCGGTGCGAATATTTGCGACTGGGGAGGCGTGTGCACGGAATGAATTTGATGGAGACCCTAGCAAAGTCGAGACAGAATGCTCGCGGGTTGGGCGCGCATGGGGGCAATTACCTGTCCGAACTTGACCTCATGGATGCGCTCACAGCACAATTATTCCAGCCAGCCGTTTCGCGTGAAGTGATCAGGAGAGACTCTTGAAATTCACGCGCAATCGGTATCAAAAAGGAAGTTTGCGAAAAGTGCGGCGCAAGTCTGGAGCCGAGGTTTGGGAATACAGGTTTCGCAACCATGCGGAGCCGGGAAGCCCGATGCGCCAGATAACGCTCAGTGCACTTGAGTATCCAACCGAAACAAAAGCCCTCGTCCGTTTGCAAGAGGACGTGCTCCGAATCAACGATCCGAGAGCCTTCAAGGCGCACAACAAGCCAACGTTGGGGTTGGTCATTGACCGATTCTCAACCGAGGAGCGCCTGGAGGAAATACTGCGACAGGCACCGGGGGAAGCCACCATCACGGACGGTTTTTCCTGGAGTACCGCCGCCGGTTACCGTAGCTACATCAAGAAGCACATCAAGCCCAAATGGGGTAGCGTTCCTCTGGCGGAAATCAATGCACTCGAAGTTTCTGAATGGTTGAAGTCCTTGTTCTTATCGCCGAAAACGCGCGGACATGTGGGTGCGCTTCTGCATCTCCTGTTCGAGCGGGCGATGCTGTGGCGTTTGATGGACGTGCAGCGAAATCCAATGGAGCTTGTGAAGCTGAAAGGAACCAGCAAGCGCCTGAAGAAGCCGCAGATACTCACCCCTGAGAAGTTTCAGGATTTGGTTTCCATGCTGCATGAGCCTTACAGGACAATGGTCATTGTTGCGATGTGTACCGGGATGCGGGTGTCAGAGGTACTGGCCCTCCGCTGGGAGCATATCGACTTCGAGGCCGGAGTAATGTTGGTTCAACAGGGTGTCGTCAACGGCCGCATCGGAAGAGTGAAGACCGAGGCGTCCAACGACTACATCCCGCTTGACCCTGCATTTGCTCAAGTCCTGCTCAATTGGAAAGGGGACCGTTCGAGCGGGCTTGTCTTCCCTTCGCACATCACAGGCGGCTGCTACTACGCGGGCGTCATTCAGCAACAAATTCTGAAGCCTGCTGGTGAAAAGATCGGCCTTCCGGGTATCGGTTGGCACGTCTTCAGGCACACGTATCGCTCCTTGCTGGACGAAACGGGTGCTCCAATCGGAGTCCAGCAAAAACTCATGCGGCACAGCAACGTGGCAACGACTATGAACGTGTACGGCAACGCCAGCCTGCGAGCCAAGCAACGGGCCAACTCAAAGGTTGTGCAGATGGTGATGCCGCAAGAACTACCTCAGGCCACGCGGCACTCCGTGGCGGTTTGATTTACTGTGGGGTTCTGTGGGGTTGAAAACTAAGAAAAAACCTGTAAGTTGTTGATTCTTTGGCTCCTCAGGTAGGACTCGAA
>Ga0326727_10013272_pt1 | contig 18399 bp, 12 predicted proteins | sample MB2enrmetagenome_FD_207643 | JGI IMG/M metagenome (GOLD analysis project Ga0326727, IMG submission 207643) | Lab enriched peat soil microbial communities from McLean, Ithaca, NY, United States - MB29MY | ecosystem: Environmental > Terrestrial > Soil > Wetlands > Peat | place: USA: New York...
GGAGCATGGCGCACGGAAAGACTTGCGATCTTCCATACCGCTGACAGTCTTGAGTTGCTATTCTTCGGCTGGTCGTATAACGTTCCATGAATCGTTCTGCCAAGGTCGAGCCGATGCAGGAAGTACCGATCCATAATTGGCGCTTCGCCATTTTTGCTCACAATCTGCAAATAGGTTTCAACGAGAGGAGCGTGTTTACCGATGCTTGCAAGCAGCGCATTTTCATTTGCGGCCATCCGAACGATGAGCGGATCTTGCGTCTGCCCGTGAACACACTCAACACATGCTGCAAGCAGCAGCCAGGCCACAAACAACCGAACAATATCCTTTCTTTTCATAACCTCTCCTCAAGGACGAAAGTGATAGGTGATTCCCGTACCGATGGACCAATTGACCGAACCGCGCGATCCATACGGCAAATACTCGTTCTGCAATTGCACCCCGCGGATTCCCCACCGAGGGGTCAGTTGGTAGTCGGTCCCAATGCTCGTGTTGAGTGCGAGGCCCCATTTAGGGGCCACATAGAGATACATCAACTCTCCGGAGCTGGTCCGCGCTGCACCGCCAATAATGCGAGCGAAAGGGGTCCAGTGTTTGAGGCTTCGACAGTATCCCGCGCCTCCCTCGATGGACAAAAGCTTTTGTCCTAAGGGCTGGCCCACGGAGTATTGAACCGACCCAACAATTTCCCATGGATAGAAATGACGTGAAGCGTATTCCACGCCGCCGCCGGTCAACCGCGTTCTTTTAAGACTCGTCAAACTAACTTGCAACGAGTAGTCATCAACGGTGTAGAAAAAGGTAGGTGTTAGCTGATCCGCTGCCCAATCGTAGCTAACTTGCTTCCGCGCCTGGGCAAACAGAGCACAGTCGGCAAATAAGGCTACCGTCATGATCGTTATCAAATACCGCCATGTTTTCATTATGTTGCCATCTCCATAAAGGCGATGTACCTATTGCGCTATTACGTGCAAGGTCAAAGTGCTCGAATGAGTGATAGCACCGGACGTTGCAACAATTGTCAGAGAATAGTACCCGATAGGAGTTCCGTCGGATTGCACATAGCGATTCGAGCCCGCGCAACCTGTTACAGTCGCCAAGAGAATCGCCACTCCGATCCAGATAATCGAGCGATAGCGGAATCTCTTCCGGGAAAACGAACCCCAGCCGAGGAAAAAGCCCAAAATCCCAAGCGTCGTAACCGTTGTGCCAGCCGTCGTTACCGTCAACGTAGTTGTATATGCGCTTGATGTCGAGGTCGCAGCAGTGGCAGTAGATGAGCTAGGTATCGTGATCGAGCCCTGAGCGAAGTTGCACGAGATGCCTTTTGGGGCACCGCTGCATTCCAACTGAATAGTGCCTGCGAATCCATTTATAGATTCAATTGGAACAGCCGCCGTACCGGATGCGCCTTGAACGACGGTCAGTGTCGATGGAACATTGATCGTGAAATCGGGAGATCCCCCAACTACCTGAGAAAGGGTCGAGGAAACAGATGCAAGATAATCCGTGTCACCGCTATAGAGTGCCGTAATCCCATACTGACCGGACGCAAGAGAGACCGTCCAGGCTGCATTGCCGGATGCATCTAAGGGAACCGTAAACGTGGCGAGTTGGCCAGATACCTGACTCGCGCTAAACGCCACCGTACCAGTTGGTATACCGGCAGGCACTCCGTTTACATGCGCTGTAAATACGACCGGGGAACTACTCGGCGATGGGTTCATAGACGACGAAACAAGAGTCGTTGTGTTCGCCTGCTCGACAACTTGCCGGTATGAGACGATCTTTTGCGCATCGAGCAACGACGATACAGCGCACAAAACCACAAACACAACTCCAACTACAATAAGAATGTGTTTCATCATCGAACTCCCAATTCCATTCAGGTGCTGCCCGCTCTGCATTGAATGTGAGACGCTGCCAGACAAGAGAGTCTGGCAGCGTCCTTTGTTGGTTAGTTGTAGTTGTTGTCGCCGGAGTAGGTGACAACGATGTTATGCGTCCCTGCTGTAAAGACCGGGATAGTGATGCTCGCGTTGCCGGAAGCGTTGAGCGTCAGCGTCCCAATCGTGGTACTTCCATCGACTACCGTCACCGAGCCGGTGGGCTGGATGCCGACAGAGGAGCTAACGTTGATGCTCAAAGTGACCGCATCGCCGTATGCAGACGGGTTGAGCGAACTGGTAACCGTGGTGGTTACGACACTGCTCGAAGACGCCTTGGTGACCACATGAGTGATGGCCGCGGAAGTGCTCGCGCTGAAGCTGTTGTCTCCACCATACTGAACCGTCAGAGAATGAGATCCGACGACCAGTGAAGTTGCTCCAACCAAGGTGATTGATGCTTTGCCTGTCCCATCCAGGGTACCGGCGCCAATCTGTGTTGTTCCTTCGAAGAAGGTAACCGTTCCGGTTGGAATCCATCCGTCGTTATTATCCTGATCCGACAATTGCGCAGTCAGCGTTACGGCCTGTCCGTAAACGCTGGTTCCTGCAGGCGAGTCGGTCAACACGATTGCTGGAACCTCTTTAGCTGCGGTAAGAACGACCTGGTTCGAGGTTGAGGCTACATAGTTCGCATCGCCTGGATACTTCACGGTGATCGTATGTGTGCCAGTCTGGAATTGACTCCACGACAACGACACATTGCCTGCTTGCGCGCCGGTGGCCCGCGCCGTCCCGATGGTCGAAACGTATGGACCGGGCTGGGCAGCCTGTTCAAATTGCGCGCCCCATACATTGATGGGCACGCCGAAAGTAGACGAGGTGAGCGAAACGGCAAAGCCGGTGCCCGAATTTGCCGGGAAGGTGTAGGTCACCGAGCACCGTTGCCACGTGGAGGTAACCGCGCACGGCGCCGATTGGTTCGCGGCAACAAATGGATTGTCCTGTACCGTGAGGTTCAGAGTGGTTGGAGACGCAGACTCCGCCCACACCGAGAACGTCATCTGCTGATTGGCATAGTTGGTCGTGCCCGGCACTGCGTAGAGGACTGTTGAAGTCGCATTTACAAAAGTTAGGGCGGTGGCCGTGTTCGTACTGCCATCAGGGCCATTTACTGTAAGAGATGCGACTGTTGGAGCGGTCCCGGACGTTGTCCATCCATTGCTCGTGTTCACCTGAGAATAGGGAATCAGGTTGGATGCTGGAGCTAGGCCAATGGTTTGAGGAGTCCCAAAAGCAGTCGCCCCATCGTAAAACTGGACCGTCTCCGTAGTGGGAGTGGGAGCGCCCGCAGTGTTCAAGACATAGGTAAAGACGATGGGGTTGCCGGCAATGATGTTGCCGTTAGGAGTTGCGGAAAGATTTCCGATAGTGTTCCGCTGGTTAACCGTTTGTGTGATCGTGCCGGTCGACTGCGCCAAAAGCATCGCAGAGCCACCGGCCAACAGAAGTGCAAGACCCGCAATTTTCTGAATGACTTTCATGGTCGGCTGTTGTCCTTTTTTTGGTTGATTTTCTGTTGTTGGTTGGCAGCCGGGTCGGTATTGCGTCCCCCGGCAGTTGCCGTGGGTGCGCTTACTGATAGTTGTTGTCTCCGTTGTATACCGCGGTGAGCGTGTGGCTTCCAGCGACCAGCGCAGATGTGTTGTAGGTTGCGATGCCCGCATTAAGCGGGACCGTTGCAAGCGTATTCGCTCCATCTTTAATCGTGATCGTGCCGGTTGGAATGATTCCGCTGCCTGTCAGGGTGAATGTCCATGCGACGTTGTCACCGTAGACAGAGGGGGACAGCGACGATGCACTGTTGATGACTACAGATTCTTTGTTGACGATCTGTGTAATTGCATTGGAGGTCGCGCCAGTAAAATTGGAATTCCCGGCCCACGACGCGGTGATCGAGTGTGGTCCTGCTAAAAGAGCCGCCGTGGAAAACGTGGCAGTGGTCCCGGAGATGACTCCAGTTCCGAGGGCTGTGCCTCCGTCGTAGAACGAAACGTTGCCGGAGGCCCCGCCTACTAAAGTGGCAGTAAATGTCAAGAGCATCGAGTACATCGATGGATTGCTCGATGAAGCAACAGAAATAGTTGAACTGGCTTGATTGACGATGATGCTCTGCGAGATCTGCGATGCCGCCGCGTAGTTGGCGCTGCCTGCCTGATTTGCTGCGATGACTACCGTGCCTACTCCGGTGATCGTCAGAGTGCTACCTGAGATCGATCCAGGCCCAGAGACGATGCTGAAGACAACGGCATTGCCCGAGGCTCCACCAGTTGCCGATAAGGAGATCGGAGCCACTCCAAACGTCACGGGTGAGGAGGGAGCCGTGAAGGTGATCGTCTGCGAGGCTTGGCTGACAACGACACTTTGCGTGACCTGTACCGCTGCCGCATAGTTGGCGTTGCCAGCCTGATTTACGGCCACCACCACCATTCCTGCTCCGGTGATCGTCAGGGTGCTGCCGGAGACCATGCCAGGGCCTGAAACCACGCTAAAAGTCACTCCAAGCCCGGAGCTTGCTGACGCAGAGAGCGAGATCGGGGATACTCCAAACGTCACGGGCGAGGAGGGAGCCGTGAAGGTGATCGTCTGTGAGGCCGCGTTGACCGCCTGCGTAATCGCGCTTGAGGTCACAGCGTTGTAGTCGCTGTTTCCTGCCCAGCCCGCAGTGATCGCGTGAGAGCCGCCAGCCAATGCCGACGTTGTGAATGTGGCCGTGGTCCCGCTGATCGTTCCGGCCCCAATGGAGCTGCCACCGTCATAGAACGTCACCGTGCCGGTGGGGCCATTTGAGATCGTTGCAGTGAATGTGACTGCCCCGCCGTAGGTAGACGGCGTTCCCGATGTGGCAACAGACAACGTAGGTGTCGCCAAATTCACGACAATGCTGTGCGTGACCTGTGAAGCAGCTAAGTAATTGGCATTGCCCGCCTGGTTTGCGGCTACGACCACAGTTCCGGTCCCGGTGATCGTCAGGGTGCTGCCCGAGACCGAACCAGGGCCAGAGACCATGCTGAAGGTCACTGCCAGACCGGAGCTTGCTGTCGCAGAAAGAGCGATGGGCGAGAATCCGTAGGTCACAGGCGACGAAGGAGCCGTGAAGGTGATTGTCTGAGAGGCACTTTGGATGACGATGCTCTGGGTGACCTGTGCAGCCGCCGAGTAATTGGCGTTGCCAGCCTGATTTGCGGCTACCACTACGGTCCCAGCCCCGGTAATGGTCAGAGTGCTGCCGGAGATCGTCCCAGGCCCGGAAACGATGCTGATGACCACTGTGTTGCCTGAGGCCCCACCCGTAGCCGACAGGGCTATTGGAGCTACTCCATAGGTCACCGGCGAGGCTGGAGCTGTGAAGTTGATGGTCTGCGGCGCCTTGTTGACGACGATGCTCTGCGTGACCTGTGCAGCCGCAGAGTAATTGGCGTTGCCAGCCTGATTCGCGGCCACCACTACCGTGCCTACGCCAGTGATGGTCAACGTGCTGCCGGAGATTGTTCCAAGGCCGGATACGACGCTGAAGACCACAGCGTTACCCGAGGCTCCGCCAGTTGCCGACAAAACGATCGGTGCGACTCCATAGGTAACAGGTGAAGCCGGAGCATTGAAGCTGATAGTTTGCGATGCCTGATTAACCACGACGCTTTGCGTTACCTGTACAGCCGCCGCGTAGTTAGCGTTGCCAGCCTGGTTCGCGGCCACCACCACCGTGCCTGCGCCGGTGATGGTCAAAGTGCTCCCCGAGATCGACCCCGGACCCGAGACGATGCTGAAGACCACCGTGTTGCCCGACGCGCCGCCCGCTGCCGACAAGGCGATAGGGGCCACTCCATAGATCACAGGCGAGGCCGGAGCGGTAAAGCTGATAATTTGCGATGCCTGATTAACCACGACGCTTTGCGTCACCTGTGACGCTGCCGCGTAATTGGCGTTGCCGGTTTGGTTTGCGGCCACGACCACCGTACCCGCGCCAGTGATGGTCAGCGTGCTGCCGCTGATCGAACCTGGTCCGGAGATGACGCTGAAGGTGACACTCAGGCCCGAGGTAGAAGAGGCCGAGAGCGCGATTGGAGATACACCATACGTCACTGGCGATGAGGGGGCAGTGAAGGTGATTGTCTGCGTAGCCTGATTGACCGATACCGTTCCTGAGCCAGTGGCTGTGAAGTTATTGCTATCTCCGTTGTACGTCGCGCCAATAGTGTAGGTGCCAATTCCGAAGGTTGAGGACCAAGTGGCCGTGGTCGAGCCAGAAGAGAGTGACAGAGTCGCCCAGGCGGTACCGTTGTAGGTCAACGAGACCGTTCCCGTTAAGGTGCCACTATCGCTCGCTGAAATGGTGCAGATTGAGTTCGCCCCTCCAAACGTAATCGGGTTGGGCGAGCAGAAGACCGAGACGGTCGGCGTAGTCTTGTTGATTGTCAGGGTGGTGGACGCGCTGACCGCATTATTGTTGGTGTCGCCGGAGTAAGCGGCGCCGATGGTGTACGTGCCCGCACCCGAACCGGCGAATTGGCCTGAGAGGGAAGTCGCGCCACCGCTTAGAGAGGTGGTGGTCCACGCACCCCCATTGATTGTCCACGTAATAGTGCCTGTGGCCCCGCCGCTAACGGTCGTCGTACAGGATGTGGTCTCCGACCCATAGATGATCGGATTGGGAGAGCATGAAACGGATATGCTCGGAGTTGCCTTGGCTTGACCTACCGCGCGAATGCGATTGTTCCCGTTGTCCGCAATGTAGATGTAGTTAGCGGTGTCCACCGCCACACCGTAGGGATATTCTAGTTCCGCACTTATGGCAACTCCGCCATCGCCTGAGTAGCCTGCGGTGCCATTTCCGGCCACCGTGCTGATGTCCCCCGTCGAGGCTGTTACCTTGCGGATGCGGTTATTCACAACATCCGCAATGTAGATGTTGCCTGTCGCGTCCACCGCTACGCTTTCGGGGTAATATAGCTGTGCACTCGTCGCCGGTCCGCCATCGCCAGAGTAGCCCTCGGAGCCGTTTCCAGCCACGGTGGAGATGTCACCCGAAGAGGCTGTTATTTTGCGGATGACTACATTTCCCCAGTCCACAAAATAGATGTTGCCTGTCCCATCCAGCACCAGCCCCATGGGCGTAGATATCTCTGCACTAGTAGCCGGTCCATTGTTGCCGGTATAGCCCGCAGTGCCGGTTCCGGCCACTGTGGAGATGACCCCGGTTGAGATTGTTACCTTGCGGATGCGGTAGTTATACTCATCCGAAATGTAGATATTGCCGGACGTGTCCACTGCCACGTCGTAGGGACTATTTAGCTCTGCACTAGTGGCCGGTCCGCCGTCTCCGGAATAGCCCTCAGTGCCGTTCCCAGCCACTGTAGAGATCTCACCCGTAGAGGCCGTCACCTTGCGAATGCGGTTATTAGCGTTATCCGTTATGTAGATGTTGCCAGCGGCATCTACAGCCACGCCTGATGGGTAATACAGCTCAGAGCTGGTGGCCACACTACCGTCCCCAGAGTAGCCCGCAGTGCCGGTTCCGGCCAAGGTTGTAATGATTCCGTTGGAAGCGGTTACCTTGCGGATGCGGTTGTTCCACGTGTCCGCAATGTAGATGTTGCCGGCCAAATCTACCGCTAAGTTGTGAGGACCGTTCAGATCAGCGGCAGTAGCCAGCCCATTGTCGCCGGAGTAACCTGTAGTCCCATACCCAGCCACACTATCGATGTATCCAGGTTCGGGACGGGAAATCTGACCATACGCAGCGGTTCCCATGAGGAGAAACATTCCAACGAGAGACCGGAGAATTTGAAGCCTGCTATTGATCCTCTGGCTCCTTACACAAGCAGCTAAAGACAGACTCTGCGCCATCATTTTTTTAGCCATCGGCACAACCGCCAAAATCCAATTCCAGCTACCCAACGCTTTGCTCATTTGCTCTCCCCGAATGCGACTTTCCGAGTGAACAACCTTCAACATCTCGGACACATCGGCGGTCAGAACTCCTGACCACTTGCCCACTGTGATATGGCGCACATCGCTGTAGAACACCCCGCTATGCTCCATCTCCGTATGCCCCTGCGCCATCGAGCGCATATGCAAACGATCGGCGATTGTTGTGAACGTGCAAGCCCACTTAAAACCCATGTACGTAGCGAAAAAATTGTCGATTGGTGTCTATTCATGTAGAGAATCGTCTCTTTCGCGCCTCTACGCCATACATATATTACAGCATATAGATAAGATATAAGAAAAGCAATATGAACGGTGTACACATTGCAGGCTCCTGCAATGACGGGATAACACTTTCGTAACCTTTAATAAAGTGTGGAGATTCTGTAATGTAGTAACAACACAAAATGTAGTACAAATTTGCTCATAAACAGCCAATAATCTGGGAGGAGAGAATGACTGTACCAGAAGCGCAGGAAAGACTCGAAGCGCTTACAATGACCCTTGCGTCCTGCGCGAATTCACCCAAACAACGTGGAGCCATCGAAGTGCAGATGGCCCGGTGCTATCGGATTATCCAAAGAGCACAACAACGGGCGCATCAGTCCCTGGCTTCCGTTGCAACAGTTCTACTTGAGATAAGCGAAAATACTACGCTGAACGAGCAGAAAGCGACCGCAATAATCGCAGCTGCTCACCTCATCCGGTGCGCCTCGACCGAACAGCTAGCTGTAGCGGTACCGGCCGCCATACACGAGACCTCAACGGGCAGCACGCTTCCGGCACCGAATAAATTCCCTGAACTCTCCACCATTGTCAGCTCTCTCCTGCATCTGGACGGCACCTGTCTCTCGTTCGAGGAAAGGTTCGCGATTCGCACAGCTCTCCATCTGATGAATATTGCTGAAAGATCACAGATCCACCATTCGATGCGGCAGGTTCAGGCATGTTCAGACGGGCTTGGGCCAACAGGTATGTTGAATCGTCTCAAGGAGATATACGCCGCATACCGACCTCAGCAGCGACACAACATAAAAGTCGGAGTTCGCTCCGAAAGAACACTCTCAGCCGACACGCGCGCTGCGGTAGAAAGCTTCCGGTAATCGTTGAACTTGGGGAAGTGCCACCGACGTTTCCCCCATTGCAACAAACCCACTAATGTGACTTTCGGAACTCCTTTGATTGCTTTTTCTTATCGCTCTTTTTGCTCAATCGTATATGAGTGCTGTAAGATATATCCGAAAGAACCACCCCAAAGGAGGCGGTATGACCCCAACGAGGAAAACCGGAACACGTACCAAGGCCAGAATCGTCGCACCGCTTGAAAAGCGTACCCAGCTCCGGCTCACTGTAGACTCCAGATTTACGAAATCACACTTCAACCAGCTCTTTGCCGTGCTCGGAATTCGCAAAAAGAACGCTCTCGCAGAGCACATTATCATGAACTTCAAAACCAAGGTCGCTCAGGCGCAACTTGTTGCGTTCTACAACAACCAGTGGCTGAACATCCCTTTTCAAAATATTGACACCGCCTTCGTATTCCCTTTGACCTACGAGATCGCGGATGAACTGGAGAGGGTTGGAGGAGAGGTTCTCGGGGGAGTGAATCGCTCCAAGACATTTCGTGTAATGGTGGCCTATTTTGCCTCCATTTACAAGCTAAAGAGTCAAACACAAGCCATATCCGCATAATCCTCTCGGTAGATCACCAGGCAAGAGGCAACCGCATGAACCTGATGATCGTGGAGAGCCCAAACAAAATAAAGAAGATCAAGGCGATCTTGGGCAGTGGTTGGGATGTTGCCGCAAGCGTTGGACACATTCGGGATCTTCCAGTAAGCGACTTCGGTATTGAGCCGGATACCTACCGGCTCAACTACCAGATTCTCGAACGGAGCAAACCTGTTGTTTCGCAGCTGCGGCAGCGCGTCGCACGCTCCGAACAGGTTTACCTCGCTACGGACCCAGACCGCGAGGGAGAGGCCATTGCGTGGCACCTACAGCAGGTTCTGAAACTTCGCCGATACGTGCGCATAACGTTCGACGCAATCACCGAAAGCGTGATCCGGTCTGCGCTCAAGGCGCCGCGGCAACTCAACGCGAACCTCGTCCACGCGCAAGAGGCCCGGCGAGGCGTCGACCGGCTCGTCGGTTATCAGGTGTCGCCTGCTCTCTCGCAGCAAACAGGCATTGCCCGGTTGAGTGCCGGGCGTGTCCAAAGTGTTGCTCTCCGCATTGTCGTCGATCGGCAACGCGAAATCGACACATTCAAGGAAACAAAGCATTTCGGCGCCGAGGCGATCTTCGACAACGGAAAATGGCGCGCCCAGTGGGACACAACCCCTTTCCTCAAGGAAGGCGAGGAATACATTCTGGACGCGGCATTGGCGGAAGATGCCGCGAAATGCAGACTCTTTTCCGTGACTGCCGCGGCGACCAAGCCGGCGTCGAAGGCCCCGCCGCCGCCCTTCACAACGGCAACGCTGCTCCAGGCAGCGAGCGTGACGCTCGGATACAAGCCGGAGCAGACCGCCCAGATTGCCCAACGGCTCTTCGAAGAAGGGTTGATTACCTATCACCGCACTGACAGTCAGAACTTCTCCGCCGAGGCGCTGGCCGAGATTCGGGCCTACGCAGCCAGTAATAACCTGCCGTTGCCACCCAAGGTGCGCACTTGGAAGTCCAAAGAGAGTGCCCAGGAGGCTCATGAGGCCATTCGCTCCACCCATCTTGAACAACGCAATGCCGGGGCGGATGACGACCAGAAGAAACTCTACGACCTCATCTGGACCCGCGCTGTGGCTTCCCAGCTTGCAGATGCCGAATATAGCGTGAACACCCTCACCCTCGTTGCCCAGGACGGCTCGCAGCCATTCGTCTTCAAAGCGATGGGTCGAACCCTTATCAAGCCCGGCTGGCGCACTCTGACGGCCAAGGACGCCGCCGAAGAACCCGATCCGAACGACACGGAAGACTCGGAGAAACAATCGGACGAGAATGGCCGCGTTCCCGCGCTTGGACGCGGCACCCAGCTTCATGCCGACAGCGCCCGCGTGTTGAACAAGCAGACGCGCCCGCCGAATGGCTACACCCAGGCAAGCCTGATAAAGAAGCTGGAGCATGAAGGAATCGGACGGCCCTCGACCTACCCGGCGATCCTTAAGAACATCATCATTCGCAACTACATCGACGATTCCAGAAAGATACTGCGGGCCACGGATCTTGGCATCCTGCTCATCGACGCGCTCAAAGGCCACTTCGCCTTTCTTGAGTACGATTACACGCGCTCCCTTGAGCAGCAGCTCGACGATATTGCCGAAGGCAAAGCTCAGTATCTCAACGTGGTTTCCAGCATCGACGGCCAGCTCAAAAAGGAGCTTGCGCAGTTGCACATCGCTCCGCGACCCGCCCTGGCGTCGAACGGTTCAGCGCCGGCAAAGACTGGCACTGTCCCGCCGCCCGGATCACTCGTGTGCCCGAAATGCAAGCAAGGCGCCGTCAAGAAGCCCAACGGACAGAACTTTTACGGTTGCAGCCGCTACCGCGAGGGCTGCAACTTCAGCATCAGCAAAACCATTGCGAAGAAGACCCTCACGCCGAAACAGGTTGAGACGCTCTGCACGAAAGGCAAAACAGGCGTGCTCAAAGGCTTCATTTCCATGCAGGGCAAACCCTTCGAGGCGTACTTGACTTTAGGCGAAGAAACCGACTGGAAAGCACAATTCCACTTTGAGTCCAGTCGGTGAAATAATTCGTCCGCCAGATGGCCCGCCAGTGATTGCACTGCGAGGGCTCAAATCAAAAATTGTTCACGTCGGAAACGTGCCACAGACAATCGTCTAAACGATTTGCCCGAATATAGATGGCATGATGGGGGGCGTAACCGATAAAGATGTTGGATTGTTGCGCCCCCTGAACGAAAGATTGTAAGACGCATTGCCCTCATAGGCTATGACGATTAAGATACGCTGAGATCGCTTTTCTTTCCCACTCCTCATACTCACCGATGACAGGAGAGCCCTTGTCCCCGTGAATGGGCCGCAACTGGAGAATACCGAGTTTTCCAGCGCCGTATCGAGTCCAAAGAATAAGTATCGACAAGACTGGGAATTTTTCGTATTCCTGCTTTAAGAAGGATCGAGTCTCTTCGTCGAAGACGTGAATTTCTATCGGACGAATTTCGGCAGCATACATTCCGTCGTGAACGACCTTCTGGCCATCTTCATCCAGTTTATTGTTGAGAAAAGTGATTTCAAGATTGGTGCATTTTGGATCATCGCTCAGTCGAGCAAGATCTTTCAACAGTGCGTCAAACGCAGTTCCGGGAGCGTGAAACCTCACATTATCTTTGAGGTCTTCTTCGTGAGCCTTTAGAGCAACGTCCTTCGCAATCCGAAAGTAATCTCCCTTCACTGGCTTAATCTTTTTAGACAGTTGTGCGAAGGCTAGATCGTCCGTACTCACCGCAGTGGACTTCGGTGCTGGGGTCGCTTGTTGATACTTCTGCATTAGTTCCTTAAGTGCGTCCTTGATTTCTTGCGGTACGTCCACTACGTTTTTTGAATTCTTGCGCCAGTCCGGCAGATAGGCATCCCAGAGCCGGGTGGTGAGGTAGCTGCTATCGTCTGGCGGAAACTGAGCAAAGGAGTAAAGTCCTTTCTCGCGAGTTTCAGCAGGTAGCTGTAGGTAGAGTTCATTCAGGCGCCCAAGATCTGCCTTCAGCTCGTCGCCATGCACGAATTGCTGCGCGGGGTGCATAAAAAGCGGGGCGACTTGAACGTGAAAGTTGTCCCGAGACGAAAATACAGTGCAAAAAGGGAGGTAATAGAGATATGCTAGGTCGATTTGATGGCTGGCCTTTACCTTACTCAGCAACTGAGTTGGGAGAACTAGGCTGAAAAAAATGTTGATGGACAGCATGTGGATGAAATAGGGACGGAAGGTTCGGAGTGGCCTTTTGCGCTTTGACTTCCAGTCTTCGAGTACATACTCGGTTGCCTCCGGGACGCCAAGAATCTCTAGGCCAAATCGCAACAGCCATTCCTGCTCCAGGTTGTCGATGATCGTATCGGTCAGTGTGCGCGCGTCCTGAAGCGATGTGGGTCTGCGCCAGGGTCCGATGGCTCGGCACACAGAACCCGACATGGCCTGAAGGTCAATCTGTTCGATCATCCTTCGCCATCGTTTGGCGAACTGACGTTCGATCCCGAGAAAGTCATAACGCGCCCATCGTTGCAAAGCTTCTTCTTCCTCGCTAGGCTGAAGCAGCATACCTTTGGAATCACCTAGTTCCACGATCTTGCCTGCCGGAACGCATGGACGAAGAAGTACGGTGTCCAAGTTGAACTGTCCAGACAGTTCAGCCTGGAGAATACTCATATGATGAAGATTCGCGAATGATTGGCAGTCAGGTGTACGTTCCGCGAGAGAACCCACCAGTTGCTCTGGTGTACCTTTCATCCGACGCATCTCGTGTTCCAGGTCCGCTAGACATTCGACGAAAAAAAGTGGTGTGATTGTGGATCGGTAGAAGTTGTCAAGCAGAACCGCCTCGTTGACGCTAAGACTTTGGAGGGTCGATTTGTCGAAGAGCAACGACGGACCTTGTGACATGACCCTATTCTAGGGGAATAAGGATATATCGAGTCCTCCATTCATCCGATTTGTACTGATATGGCAAGCGGTCGGTCAAGTTTCGGGTTGTACGTCATCCAGGTACTCGGGCGCTGTCACATTACGCAGATTCCAAACATGATTCGGCGATCGGTCCTCCACGCTGATTCCGGCTGCGAGACCGGCCATGCTGGCCCGGCCTCTGTACACCGAATGCTGCCCAAACCGCGCTATTGACCAACGTGTTCAAAGAGCATCCGCGCGCACGAGCCACCTCATGGGCGGCGATCCACATAGAGTTGAATACGCCAACTTGCATCGCATGGACCCGGCTACAATCCACATCGAGCAGTTCCACATCGCCAAGGTTCACACCATCCAGAGCCTCACGGACGTGAATCGACAGATCGCCGTGCCTCTTCCAGCGCCGTCTCAGGCATCGATCGACTTTTTCATTAAACCGGACGTTGCGATACACAATCTCCATAATGGACTCCTATTGACCAGCTTCTGTATCCGCATACGGTTCCGCGAACGCGATGTCACGATTCACTCGCACATTGAACCGATAGCCAGGACGAATCTTCACCGTTGGTTGGATATTCAGATTCTTCCGCGTAACCTCCATGCCCAACTGGCCGAACTGCTGGCCAAGCGCTTGAGTTGCTTCCGCACTCGGCGACAAGATTCCCGAGGCCGACGTCGTCTGAGGTTGGGACATTTCAATTCCGGCCGTGAACGCACTCAGCATTAAAGCCGTGGAGACAAGCCGCACATAATGGTTGTCCACCTGGTCGTGAAAACCCGCCGCTCCCGAAGCATCGTGGCCCACCATCCCATCGAGGTCTACGCTGGAGCCGTCTGGGAAGATCAGCCGCGACCAAATTACGATTGCGCGACTCTGGCCATAGGACACCCGGTTGTCGTACTGCCCGATCAGTCGAGACCCTTGCGGAATCAACAAATACTGGCCCGTCGCCGTGTCGTAGACGTTCTCGCGAACGACAGCCTTGACCTCGCCCGGCAGGTCGGTGTTCACATCACTCTCCAGCGTCGCCGGAATGTCCCACCCCGACTTGATTTCATACTTCAACAGAGCGCGCGCTCGTGTCGCGGACGAATAATCCCGCTCATTCCTTGCCTGCCTTGCCTTTTCAATGAAGCTCTCTTTGTGCTCCTGGAGGTTCGCGTCGCTCTGATCTCCAGAGCCTGTATTTGTGGCCAATGATGACGGACTCGGTCCTCCAGCACTCCCACCTGACCCGGCTTTCGGATATTCGCCGAGAAGCTGCTGAAGAACCGAACCCACGCCCCCGGAAGGCAGCGAAGCTCCCAGGGAACCCAAAGCTCCCAACCCCTTGCCACTCGAAATCGAAGTTCCTGATGTACGCGCTTCGAGATCGTCTTTGTACATCTCCTCTCGCCACTCGTCCGCTGCGCTCCGTCCCGAAGGCGCCCCTCCTTGAAGGCCCGCCTGCTGCTGGTTCAACGCGGCCTTGCCATCCGTGGGCCTTCCCTGTGTCGGTCGTCCAGAAGCTGCAATCTGCCGAGCCTCAAGAGGGGGAACCAGTACATCTTTCGAGTCGTGGGAAGGGACAACAAGTTCAGCCGGAACACCGGCGCTCTGTACCTGTCCTTGCAGCACGCCCGGCGCACTCCCTCCGGCCTGCACTTGGTTCAGAGCTTCCTTCCTTGCGTCGATCTTTCGCTGGTCTTCGAGATCCTTCCAAACCTTCGTTCCGGTCGATTGCGCATCCGAGACCGATTGCTCACCCTTGGCCTTTTCCGCTGCCGTTTTTTTCCCACCCCGAGCCATCACCCCATAGACAATTAGCCCAAGGAATCCCAGTACCACGAGAAACAACATCCCCCTTACAGCCGGATTCAAATGCTTTCCGTCCGCAGGCCAGAAACGCAGCTTTAAGGGCTGCTTATTGCGCGTCGGGCTGTCGCCCTCCAACTTCGGAGACAACACAACCTCCTCACGCCCGTTCCCATCGACCTTGTTTTCGTCGCCCATCACTTCGCCTCCGCACGCGGCGTCAGCGCATCCTTGCGCTCGATCTCCACAAACTCCTGATGCTTCCCGACGCCAAGCAGCAAGGCAGCCTTCACAAAAAGACGGTCCACAACAAAGGTTGTGCCCTTCACTCGGAAATTGACCATCTCGTTGCCCTCCGGGCCTTCGATAACCAACGTCGGCAGTTCCTGAAATGCCGTCACACTCGGCATCTCGATGTAGGTTTTCTCTCCGTCATCCAGGACCCGCATCGGCCGGATGGAGTCCGCGCCCGATTTCACCTTGAACGTGTAATCGAAGTAAAGTTTGTCAACAGCCTCATTGCCGGTTTGCGAAATCCGCGACGAATTGACGCGATCCTTGTGCTGTTTCTCCTGCTGCTCCAGAAAGAGTTTCCACTGCAACGGCTGATCGTCGGGGTAGAGAAACGCCACCCGCGACACGTACTCACCCGGCTTTGAAACCAGCCGGAGGTAATACGTTCTCCTGTCCGTGGCAACAATCATGGTCGTGTCGAGGCCCGTCATCTTGGGCTTCACAACCAGAATCGGTGTAGCAGCATCCCCGGACCCCGAAGAGATCGGCGTCACAACCCACCGCATCGAATCTCCAATCTGAGGCTCTCCCAGGATTTTTTCGCCCGCTTGCAACTCGATCGAACTCACTCGAAGCGGTGTAGCAACCAGCGTCGGTTGCCCTACGCCAAAGGTGTAAACCACCCGCCCATCCGGCCCAGGAACCGGATTGTTCTGCTCATTCGAGAGCTTTGCTGAAAGCGCAACAGCCTCTCGCGCCGTCTCCGACAAGACCACATCCCTTGATGGCTCCCAGCCCGGAGGAACCTTCGCTCCTAGTCCTACGCTCGCGGCTGCCGACTCAATATCCCCGCCGGGACCTTTCTCCAGAGCCTTCTGAATGGCCGCAAACGGATACTTGTCCACGGGAACGATCTCCTGCTTCGCCGTCGCAGCCTTCGTCCGATTCAGCATCACAGGGCCACCGGCAGGCGCACTCGTACCCGAAGTGCCATTTTGTGCGAACCCGCAGAAGGCGCTCACACCCATTACAACCAACACCAACACTCGTACCGTTCTCATACCCCCGCCTTTCAAGCCTCAAATTAAAGAACCTTCGACCAACTCACATTCGTGACATAAATACCTAGGGGATTTACGCGCGCCAAACCCTCATCCTCGGGCGGATGAATAGAGATCGTAATGACGCCCTTGTAGTTCTGAGTGCCAATCTGCTCACCCTTCAAGTCGAAGGTCGTTTCCGTCCACTCGACCTCATAACTATCCTTCGAGGACGCATAGAGAGCGCGGACATTCACGGAAATCGTCTCCGTCTGCGCCAGCTTCAACGGCGACCCATCGCGATACGCATCGCTGATCCTGATCGCCGCGGGCGTTCCGTTCCCAATCTGCGCATACACCCGCTCTATTGCTTTCTTCTCGACCGCCGCGTCAGACGAGACCATCCGCCAATCCTGGACCCAGGACCACAGCGCCGCGCGTTTCAAACGATCGTCGGCAACCGACGCCTGAACCGCCGTTCCCTGGCTCACCACCTTGCCCAGGTTGTCCACCGCCACGATGTAGGGAATCACCTTGGGCTTGGCCCCGATCACAATCAAGCCCAAGACCGCAACAAGCGCAACCACGCTGGATGTCACGGCTAGTAGCCGCCAGTTACGTGCAGCCGCAATCAAATCCCGATACCGCTCGTTCCACTCGTCGCGAGCTGCCAGGTACGGGCTCTTGCCCGAACCTTTTTCTTCCACTTTTGCCAGCGATGCAATCATCTTTCGCTCCTACTCTCCGTGTTGAATGTTCAGAGTCGGCGCCGACACGGTCGCCGAATCCTCCGGTAGATGTTGTTGTACCTGTGCCGCGGTATTATGAATCCCCGAGATCTTCTCGCCCAACGACTGATCGTCGGATCGAACTCTCCTGTGTGACGCTTCCTCTCCCGCAGGATCGACACCTCCGAGAGGACTCTCCTTCAACACGCCCGGCACTCCAATCGGCGCGCCGGCCGCGCGACCGACACTTCCGTTGTCCGATGTGCTTCTCCCCGCAACTTGCGTAGGCACCGGACTCACTCCACTCGCGTCGACGGGTGGCACTACAGTAGGCTCCCCAACCGAGTCGCTACCGGAACCGGCGACATCTGGCGCTTGAGCGCCCTCAACTTCAACGCTGCCCCCGCCACCGTTCACGGGTACACTTGCACCCCCGCTCGCTCCACTCGGCCCTTCAGTTTCGGCAGCGATCGCCTCCGGCGCCTCATCTGCCGAGTCCCCAATGTCGAATCCCGCCATCATCTGTGGCCCTGCGCTGTCCCGCATCTGCGCTCTGCGCCTTATACTCCTCAGACTCTGCCCGCCAACCCTAGATACCGGACTCGACCCAGCTCCGCTCTCCACAGCGGTCGCACTTTCATCCGCCACAGCCGTCTCCTGAGCCTTAACAACAGCCTCCGCACCCCTCGGCCCCGCATCCGTAGAAACCCCCGGCACGACACTCGGACTGGCACTACCCGTTTTCCCCTGTGCTCCCACGGTTACAGGAGGTGGATCGACGGCCACAACGCCACTACCTCCACCGCCCGCACTCGGAGAAGGCGGTGGCACACTGTTGATTGCGCCCTCAACGCCTGGCGCTGCGCCGCTGCCCCCACCACCGGCCATCGTGCTGCCCATGCCCGGTATCATGCCCCCAGCTCCTCTAGGCATAAAACTTCCACCCATCCCACCGGCGCCCGCTCCGCCGCCAGCAGCCGCGCCACCGGCTGCTAATGCGCCCACGCCGCCCGCAACCACTCCTACCCCCGCCGTTGCTACCGCACCGATCGTTCCGGCTGCAATCGCGGCCGAAATTGCAGGAGCGA
>Ga0326727_10013273_pt1 | contig 18397 bp, 27 predicted proteins | sample MB2enrmetagenome_FD_207643 | JGI IMG/M metagenome (GOLD analysis project Ga0326727, IMG submission 207643) | Lab enriched peat soil microbial communities from McLean, Ithaca, NY, United States - MB29MY | ecosystem: Environmental > Terrestrial > Soil > Wetlands > Peat | place: USA: New York...
GTAAAAGTGTATATGGATCTATTGGATTGGTCGGGACAATTTCTTCATGAGCGCGCTCTTATAGATGAATTTATTTCAGTATTCGAAGAGGAGGATTTGTGTTCTTATCTGACGGAGGAAGCCCTATGGGATGATAGAATTATATGTAATCCTATCTTCAATCAAGACATAATTAATTTTATTGATTAAATATCCTATTTTACAAATTTGATCGCATTCTTGGTTCTGTCAATTCTTCGGGGGATATGATTCAATCTACGTCGAAAAATGTTTCTAACATCTCGCAGACTTGACAGAACATATGTGATTAATTGTTCAAACGATGCGCATTTCTATAGACCCTTATTTTTTCGGTCTTTCTCCGCTCCGGCACCCAGACAACATCCAGTATTGATAAGAAAAGAGCCGGAGTATGGCCCATCAGCAAGAATCCCGTCCTCCCTAGTCAATCCCTCATAGAGTTTTTTATACTCTTCATCAGAATACATTCCACCACCAAGCGCTGGGAACTTTATTACTTCCCCGTCCTCGTATATTCGCTCATAGGTATCTCCTGATAAGAACCTGGTATTCGCATAATATTCACACCATTCTCTTTCCCCTTCTTTTCCAAACCGGAACTTGATCATCCAAGTACGCTTAAATATCGTCCCGGGGGTACGGGTGACGACGTTTTGTTCGGGAAGAACTATCTTGAAATCGCTGAACCCCTTTTTGAAAATATACCTGATACACGGTAATGGAAGATCATCCGGATCGGCAAGATGCGTATATGCTCTGATTAGACATCGTTCCATGACTATGTCTTGGTAACCAAGATTCACCAATATCGGAGGAAACCCTCCTGATTTGCAGTCTAAAGCTGCCATGATGGTAGCGTCCGCCAGAATCTGCCCGGATATGAGATCTTGGGTATGAGGCAGTATGACTCCGAGACGCCGACATCCCTGCTCTATAGCGCAAACAAGCGCATCATGAAGTATTTTTTGGAGCCTGACAAGGTTAAACTCTTCAGAGTCAGGATCCGGGAGACCGGCAATTATAAAAAAACCTGTGTACTTCTGGAGTTTCAATTCCTCCTCATAATAACCGGAAATATCTTTATGCTTTTTCACCCATTTTATCTCCGGACTACAGGGGACTATCTTGATTTGACCGATGTTTATCGGGCTCACGTTTTTAAAATCTGTCTGATGACAATCCTCAGGAACGGAGAAAAGACTCTCGCCATCACCGCTCTGCGATGCCATAACGATAAGAGCATCGTTGTAGCCAAGGTATTTCCTAATCTCAATACATTTGGAGGGGGGAAGATCTTCAACGGATTCAAAAGAACAGGGAATGAGTTCATCACTCAATTCAGCATGAAATGCTGATTCCAGCGCCTTAAATGTTTCAGCATCCCTCGAAACAAACGATATATTCTCTATCGATGCATCCTCATAAAGGAAAGTTTTGACTGCTTTGACAGCGATCAGAGCAGCTTTGTCAGCCGGGTATCCCCCATTCTCTATGCTGATGGCGGGGAATGCAACGGTTTTCAGACCGTTTTGAATTGCCAGATTCAAGGATTGGCGATAACATTCTGCAAGAACTATTGCCTCCTCCAGATCTTCTCCTTGCCATACCGGTCCCACTATGAAAATGACGTTTTTAGCGCCCAGATTGAAACCCGGATCTATTTTTACTTCACTGGGTGAACAGCCATCTGATTTTCGGAAAAATGCGAAGATTCCAGGACCGGCAGCACTGCGTATGGTTTCATCGAGGGTATCCTTTGGCACGAGACCGCTATTGGTAAAGACGACAATGGCATCTACTTCTTGCTTTGATATATCTCCCTTAACAATACTCATTCTGAAAACAGATTGGATCATTTCATTCCCCTGAAATTTTGATATACTCATGGAATATCATTTCGATAAAAATCCTGTTGGGAACATCAAATCGGTTCTGGTGCGTTGTCGGTTGATCGTCAATTCTTTACTCGATCTTTTGTCCAATCAACCACCAATGCAACAGCACCCGTTGGCAAAAGACCAATTTCCTAAATTATTTTAGAACGTACTGTTTGTTATCGTTTAATGGGGGAAGGTATTGAATTAAATCAATCTGAACACTATTTCGAATTACTAATAACTACTAATATCTACTAAATTAGTAGTTGCTCCGAGAGGGATTTTTGCAAAATCGCTTAAATTCACGGTTTCGAACCCTTTGTAGGAGTATACTCCTATAAAAACCTCCTATATTGTAGGATTATAACCTGATACTTTTCCCATTTATTTTCGGTTGTAACCTAGTAAATTCGTTTAAGTAAATATCTAATCGATAACAAGTATTTGAAATTTTTCAAATAATTTTTTTTAGTACCCGGTCTTTGCATCTGCTATGAGCGGCAGAAAAAACCAAAAACGCAGGAAAGAACCTGTAGAAACATGGTTAAAGTCGCTGAATTTATCCCAGGAAGATAATATTCTGGGGCTCCGTCTCGAATCTGGGGAGAATATTGAGAGGGAAATCAAGGTTAAGGACAACTGGATTAGATACTCTATTGAACCCTTTGGATTGCGTGACCTTTCAAAGGATCCAGATTCTTATCAAAAATTGATTAATGATATTGATGCGGTAATCAGGAAAAATATCCTTGAATGGAACGGAAAGAAGGGATCTACCAGTCCACGTATCCGGTCACGGAAAGTAGTATTAGGTGGTTTTACATCACGACAGTGCTCGCGCTGCCTGAGCTTGAATCCACCCTATGTGAAATATTGCGCGAATTGTGGAGCAAGATTCGTATGAAATTTATCGCAAGCCCAAGATCTTTAATGGTTATGATCATAGGAGTGGCAAAAAGGTTTCGGTACTAAAATGTATAGGATGGTGAACACTTTATGAAGGAAGTTGTAAACAAGAAAATCCTTGTTACTGAAGAAACATGGGAGTCTTTTTTAAATCTCAAGAAGCCTGGTCAAACATACAACGGTCTATTGGCAGAAATGATTGCATTAAAGCAGAAGCATGATTTCCTGACCCATCTCGAAGAAGTTAAGAAAATTGGCCAGTTTGTGAGTCTCGAACAAGTAGCCAGAGAGCTCAACATTCATTTGAGGTTGACTAAAAATAAGGGTGAATTCTAGATCCGCAGTTTCTTTGCGATATCTTCAAAATCGCGAGATTTGATATTTTTCTGTCGCCCCTTCTTAATTTGCATCATTAAATCTTTATCAGAAAGGACTTCGAGGGTTTTGTTCATAGATTCGTATTCATCCTTGGAGATTGTAATCCACTCAGTTTCGTGTTTACCATGAACAATAACTTGACTCATATTATGATATAGTTGTGGAATTTCTCGTGATTAAAAATAATGCAATAGGGAATATGGGGTTCTGTTATCCTGATGAGTGATCGAGAATTTTTTTTTTCAGACATACACAACCTCGTGCATGACCAGGTCGCGGATCAGGGGATGCAGACCTTCGGGGGTTACAAGATCGACCTTAATTGCAAGACGATTGGCGATCAGGTTTTTAAGGTGCACAAAAGCCATCATGCCAATAGGCTGATCGAATTCTACCACCAGATCGAGATCGCTCTGTTCGGTCTGGCATTCCCGGGAGTACGAGCCGAAGATGCCGATGTTTCTGACATGATACTGTTCACTGAGCTCATGCCTCATGCCTCGCAGCTGGTTCATTATATCGGCTGTATCTCTCATGCGTCTGAAGAGATTATTTGTACTTCAAATATATGAGCAATATGGATGCATGTTCTGTCGAGTTGTCGGCAGTTCTGCGGTTCGTCCATCGATTCACTATTCAGGATTGGGCGATTATATAGGGGCATGCCGGAAGCTTTGAAGAAAATTAAAATGCCCAACCTATTTAGGCCGGATCTTATTCTATTACGGTCGCAATTAGCAGAAAAAATAATTATACGCGTGTCCCTTTTTCTATTATTTTTATGAAATCCACAAAAGCAAAAATCTGGTAGCGTTCTTTTCCGGTAATTTCCTGCAGGATTCCCAACCCCGCCATTTTATTGACGAGTTTGTTTGCGGCAACCGGACTGATCTTCAGTTTATCCGCCACTTCTTTTATCGACACGGTCGGACTGTCAAATAAGAGATCGAGTAATCGGATAGCATTTGTGCCACCTACCTTGTTTTCGATGAGTTTGTTTCGCGAATTTTCCTTCAAAGCGATAATCTCGCGTGCGGACTGAATTGCATTTTCGGATACTTCGATCACTCCTTTTAAGAAAAATTTTAGCCACGCTTCCCAGTCATCATGGAACCGAACTTTGTTGAGATTCTCTGAATATTCGGATTTGTATTTCTTGAGGTAGAAACTCAGGTAAAGCAATGGTCTCGACAACGATTTGGTCCAATAGAGATAGTACGTTATGAGAAGCCGGCCCATTCTTCCATTTCCGTCAAGATAAGGATGGATAGTTTCAAACTGTGCATGCATCAGTGCAGCTTTTATCAGTGTCGGCAATCTGTCTTTTTCCTGGATGAACTTTTCAAGATCAAGCATAAGCTGTTCAATTTTTTCTGGAGAGGGAGGGATGAATGAGGCCTGAAAAATTGATCCTCCCGGAGTTCCCAGAAAATTTTGTTTGTCTTTATATTTCCCGGGACTCTTATCCGATCCCCGTGTTCCAGTGATGAGTGTCTTATGGGAAGCATTGATCAACGCAAGATTCAGGTTACCTTGTTGAAGTTGGTTAATACCAAAATTCATCGCCTTAATGTAATTGATAACTTCCCTGATATCGCGGATATCTTCTTTTGGCTTAAGGTTAGCCTCGAACTCTAGGACACCTTGTAAAGAGACCTGTGTCCCTTCAATCTGGGCGGAAAGCAGTGCTTCCTTCTTCACATACATCGCAACGAAGATGTCAGGATTTGGAAGAACTTCAGTGACCCCATCGAGGCGGGCTAAGGCAGCATCGGCTTTGGATAGGAGGAAATGCAACTCATCATCGTAGATAATCTCCGGCGGTAAAGGGTTGGGGATGAATACGTCATACCCTCGTTCATTTCGGGCAAATTCCCCAGCTTTTCTTCCCATAATTCACCTCAATTTGTACAACTATACAGTTGGTTAAGTTAGAATAAAAATACGTCTTTAAGTAAACTGTTGTTTACTCATTTGGCACAAATGTGTGTAAGTATACAAAGAGCATACTTAAAAGAGATTTGGCCGTTTAAGTAAACATGGCAGACATTAAGAGCGTTAATTGTTGGGAGTGATCACGCCGATTCGATCATAACGGTTTTCAGACTGGCTGATGGAACTCGCTCGGATACCCTGAGAATTTCTATACCGACGAGGTTATTCTGGTCATCGTAATCCAGGATAATGCCGGGTTTTATCTCTTCCGAGTCATGGATACGGGTATCGGAAATGCGCATATACAGCACATCCGCCTCTTTGTCAATGATTACTTTCATGGTTGCACTTTCACGGGGTAAATTACTCCCCATCAGGAGAGAAGAGATCCAAAATCAGATCCCTGATCTCCTGCATCTTCTCTGGCCTGACATTACCGATGGATTTGCAGATTAACTCTTTCTCTAAAGCATAGATCCCATCAACCTGAACATAGCTGGGATGATCCAGCGATCCGGCCAGAATGTCATTGTTTTTCAAACTGACTTCCATCAGTTTTGGTTTTCTGGAGGTGATTTTCATGACGATTACATCGCGGGAGATCCTGTTATACCGGGAGTTACTTACGACGAGTGCCGGACGCATTTTGGACTGGACCTGATCGGAATAGGAAAAATCCACAAGGACAATGGATCCCTGTACCGGTTCAGTCATGCGCTAACCTTTTCTTTGAGTACTCCTTCCATGCATCATCCGGGTTTTCATAATCGATTTCGATCTTCGCCTTTCGGAAGATAATCTGGTCTTTATTCGATGAAATCGCCAGATAATCCCCGTCATTGATGCCGAGTTTTGACCGGATCTTTTTCGGGAGGGTGACAAGTCCTTTGGAAGAGACTTTGACAAGTGTCGTATCAGACATATATTCTCACAACTTAGAATATAAGATTCTTAGATTATGTGTTTTACGATCAAAGCCGCGGACACTTTCGCGCCATCACGGTCCTATCTCGCGAACTGTGAGATCATAACTGCCTGTGACACTCGAATAGTAGAAGTTAGCCGTAAATCCTTGAGGTACAATAACGGTCCCCGATTGAAGTAAGCCTGCGGTTGCATAGGTTGCACCCAACAAGAAAGTTCTCTGCGTAGTACCGCTGGTAAAAACGACGGATAACTGGCCTCCTGAAACGGACGATGAAAACTGGAATGCCAGCCGGGGAAATTTCCGCTGGAATAATTGAAAGGATGAATCATAATCCCTTGAAGAGAGAAGGGGCAACGTTGGATCAGGCAGAGATCCGTTTATGACGCTTATCTCGCCGATATCCCCAAATGGATTCCCTGATTGATTTTCGATGATCGCGCTACCAGACATGATATCATGTATTCAGAATTAGGCGATTATATAGGAGCATTCCGAGAAGATAGGAACGGGGAATCTGGGATTGGCGTCTGAATTCTGAATATTTTTCATCTTTTTCATCGGCAAAAGTTAATATTTACAATACTTAACATCTCGGCATGACAGTATCGGAACGCGCAACAAAAAGAATTCCCGTAACCCCGCATACCTGGAAGATTGTCCACCAGCTTAGAAAGCCGGGACAGACCTTTGACGATTTGATCAATGAACTTATTCTCAGGGATTTTAAGATCTGTCTGATTGAGGAGACCGAACGTATCCTGAATCGTGGCACATTTATTCCGCTTTCGGAGATCAAAGTGTGAAATTCGGAATTGGCGTTGACATTGAGGCAATCGCATTCGTCAATTCTCAAAATGACAAAAGCAGAAGAGGCATTCGATCCAAACTGGGGATTCTGGAAGACGATCCTTTTCCGGGCAAATGAGGAGATAAAGAACTTCATACCGGTTCAATGCTTTTTGATTTTCGCAGGTTTTCTACAAAGTCTGCACTATCAATATCATATCCCCAGGCACCCCGGAGTGATTTTATTGGTTTTCTTTCTACAATTTTTATAAAAACTTCTCCGGTTTTGACAGAGATCCCCTCTTCAAGTTCAAGATGGAAACCATCGATGACTTTTGCTTTTATTTTTGCCATATCGAATGCACCAGTACACAACATACAGCGCGAGGTCTCAAAAAAGTTTGTGCAAAAAAAGCCCGAAAACATAATCTCACGAGATTGCGGGATCGATCACGCCGATTCGATAATTATAGTTTTAAGATTGACTTAGGTTACTCGTTCAGACACAATGAGAATTTTCCACATCGAAAATAAATGTTCCCTTCCTAAGATTTTACAGAGCTTAGTCTAACGTATTTTTAAATTCTCAAAAGATATATTCGAACTACAGGGTAGTGGTGATATGATCCCTCGTTCCTTTGTGAGCCCATACCTCTTCCACCACTGCATGCCCCTCTCACTGGTCACTCCTAATACAGTTCGGGCCGATCCCGCACACTCCACAGAGACGTACCTCTTACCGGCCTACGAATGGCTGGAGGAGCAAATCGGGTTCTTCCCGCATTTTGTTGCAGTCGGAACAGATGAATCCGCTCTCTCCCGGACCGGCTACCAAGATCAATGGAGCGTATGGACTGGTGGAGATTTCGTCAATGGAAAGTACCAGAAAAATTATCGGAAAAAGGGCGAGTATCCCAATCTCGTTCTCTTCTCGTTCGATCATCTTGAAGGAGAGTTTATGGACCACATGAACTGGCATATAGCAATCAATGCCTGTATCAATGGCCATAGTGTTACGGAGCGGGAGATGCGGATGATCCTCAGGCCTTCGTGGACGCGCCAGCGCTGGCTCAGGGCTGCGATGACCGGCAGGCATTCCGTGGAACTGCTGGTGCCAGAGTTGCCACTTCACCGAGCGGCAGGCGTCTGGGTGAGAAATCGCGCGACGCAGAAACTTGTGGAGAAGCAGGGATTTCGGAACGTTGAGATCGTACGAACACAGGTCTGTTAGAGACAGAGCATCACAGATTTATCGAACAATTGGTCAGATTGAGTCTGACGAATTTGGGGATCCTGAAAATCTCCAAATTTTGTTACCTTGGAATAGGTACTTTCTGCAAACTTGGTTGCAAACGCTGTATTGTCAATATTATCCGGTTTGCCCACGTTACAAGCCATAGGAGGCGATTTCGCGTTAACTTTGAGGTTTTCTCTGAAATAGAGATACCTATGCCCTCTAATTTTCTTTATCTCAAGTTTAATCGGAATATTAATGTGACGATGAGAATTAGGCAAATATGATAAAAAGTGGATTTTGAGGTTAACTTTTACACCCCACTCACCATTTGAGAAGATTTAATGCTGTTTGCACAACTCTTTCTAATTACTAATAACTACTAAGTTAGTAGTTCGTCCGACGGCAATTTTTACAAAATCGATTAAATTCACGGTTTTGTACGGGCCAAATTTATCCGAGCTATAAAAAGAGCGGGAATTATATCTCCTCAATACTTGAAATTCTTCTTTTTCCCGATAGTAATTATTTCGATGATGAGGATATCATGATGGATAAAAAATGTCACCCGGTATTCACCAGCACGAAGCCGGTATCGCGGTGTTACCTTCGGACTGTCCCGGACTTTGACAACATCATGTCGCAGATTTGGATTTTCAGCAAATCGTTCTAATGCTAGTTCAATATGGATACGAATATCCTGGGGAATCGGTGTCAGGTCTTTTTCTGCTCGCCGTGAAAGTATTATCTGATACACGCCATCACAGGCCCCGGGCTTTAATCACTTCATCGTCACCCAAATCCTTCATCACATCACGAAGCGACCGGACCCGACCAGCTTTAATATCCGCTATACCTTCCTCCATTGCTTCAATCTCCTCTTTTGTGAGGGGCTCGTCATCGTACGCCAATTTAGCTAAGCGACGAACAACATCATCATAGGTCTCCCGGGGGTTAATCTTCAGATCATCGAGAAGCGCCTTTGTGTCTGTCTTCATCCTCACGGTTGTAACTTCTGACATATACACAAGTATACGAACGCATACTACAATAAATCTACCATTCTGTAGGTGTTGTTGTAGTATCTGGACATACTATGACGAATAATGCAAAATTATCCTGAAAAAGGAATACGCCAGGAAAGGTAGTTTCAAAAAATGAAACTGTCATACCCATATTAAATCACGAGAAAACAGACGGTCTTTTTATTATGGAGAGAACAGTTTTTCTCGTCTTGATTGTATGTATCTTTGTTGTTGCTACTTCTTGGTGCATTAACTTAGAGAAAATGCCTATCAAGGCAACCCCCACACACACTCCAATCATAGGCAGATCAGTTAATTCATCTGAGACCAACCCAATCTTTCATCGATGGATCAATCAATCAACCAATGAGAAATTGATGGGAACCCAGTTGTGGTTCTATGATGATGGCGAGACTTATTACGATTATGGCACACTAACTAATGAATCTGGCATTTATGGCGTCCAGCCTGCAGTTTCATTATCCGGAAACTGGACTGCATTGGGCGGAAATAGTTATAAAGTGAGTTTTAATGGACAAAAACACATCCTTTTAGTCACCTATTACCTAGCATCAAACAACTCTGCCGGGATCACCTACCCCGAGCATGTCATAATGCAACAAGGAAAGAGTACTGAGGAGTTTGAGCGTGCACTTTCCGATTATATAAGGTCCGATATGTCGAGTGGGATGCAGTAAAAATTAAACGTTTTTTAGGACGTTCCCGAAATTTCTGAACACGCCGCTCTGCCTCCTCGCGTTTGAGGGCAAAGACTATTCGGCCATTGGAACCAACTCTCCCGCAATAGGAAGCATACCTCGGTGATAGGATTTCCCTATTACATCTTCTGGGTAAAAACTCTTCAGATATTGGAGGCACTATATTACTCAATTAATTCACTTTTTTAATTTCAATGTTTTTGCCTTCCTGCAATGCTAGCAACTCCGCTTCATACTTTTCCACGAGTGCCCGGTACTCCGGTTGTAACTCTGCCTGTCCCTTCGACTGCTTGACCTTTTCCATCGCTTCTTTCGTAAGCTCGAATCCGCATGTACCGCAGAACCCTAATGTCGGACCATTAACCGTGAAGCAACGGGGACATTGCCGGGATTCAAGAGCCTTTGAACGTTGATCCTTTTGAGCTACCCCGGCCTTCTCAGCTATAACCCGCTCTACATCACCATCCACCAGGTGAAGATACGTAGAGAACATATCACTATTCAAATTTCCCCAAAGTAGTTTTTTGATAATTGCTTCTCCGTATCCCTGCCGGATCATAATAGTAGCCCGGGTGTGTCTGAAAATGTGTGGGGTAATATGCTTTTTTATTCCTGCTCTCCCTGCAATAATGCGGAGCTGTTTTGCTATCCCGGCGTATCCAATAGGCGTATGTTTGTTATTCAGGAACGTGAAGGAGTCCGAAGCTACGGGTGATGGGTAATCGTTACGCCATGCTGCGAGATATGAGCGGGCCATCACCAAGGGTATGGTTCGGCTCTTTCCCGTTTTGAACGCAGTGGATATAGTCGCATTCCAATCGGTAAACTTTACATCCTTCCATTTAAGTGCCGCTATCTCGCCAATCCTTAATCCGCCCTCATAGAGAGTAGCGATTATTGCACGGTCCCTGGAGTTCTGACAGGCTTCAATCATCGCCTTTACTTCTTCTTCTGTTAAGAGCATTTCAGCGGTTTTTGTCGAAGTATCGTATGATGGAGGGTGGATTTTCTGGATTTTCTTTTCGTTTATGGTGGTGTAATGGTTTTCGCACATCCAGAGGTAAAATCGTTTAAGAAACCGGATAAAATCGCCAAGTGTGTTCTGTTTGTACCGAGGTGTACCATCTGGACTCTTTGCTGTCCTAACCAGATCTATCCCAGTGTATATATCGGCAATGGAGTTTTCCCGAAACGGACCGATAAATTCCCGGAATTTCACGAGAGTATAATAGAGTTTGAATGCTCTCCCGGAGCTGATATGCCGTGTTGCACTGATCTCGGCCACAAATTCCCGGATTAACTGTGCATCATCGTCAGTAATACGGTTTTCCTGGAGTGCATGGTTGACTGTGTTTCTGGAATATTCAATAAAAGTGCTATCTGATGGTTTGAACTTTGAAATCTGTGTGGTGCTGGTAGCTGCCATTCTTAAAAATGGGCCTGTTTCTTTATATATACTTCCTTTAGACTTTAACCTACAGTTTAAAGTCTCGCCTTAGGCTTAACATAACTGGCCTTCTTTTCATAACCGCAGACTTTTCCCTTCAGACATGAGATCCACCCATAGAAACGCATGGTGAGATTTCCTGTCATTTCCTACTTATTTGAAAAAGTCTCTTAACTCGATAGTTAGTTCATTCTTATTCTTTTTTGTCTCTGTAATATAATCCGTCAATTTTTGTAACAACTCTTCTCCCCTGTTGGCAACAATTTTCTCTAATCCTTCATCATAATATCGTTCCCATAGATTATCCCAGTGTTCTTCTGTGATATGTTGATTGTCACAAAATTGGTTTTTAGGATCGAGAAATTTATTAAAAATAGTGGGGGGGATTGTTATGGAACAAATTTCAAGATTTTCACCACGAATATTCGCATAGAAACGAAATGACTTGTGATCCGCGGCCGTTTCGCAACTAATCTTCTCTATCCATTCGCGTTTTATTTTTTTATGACCGTCATCTGTTCTGATCCAAACCATAACTATCAAATGTCCTTTTGAGGTTTACTATATAATATCTGTATCTGGTCTTCACCCCTTAAAACGGGCCTCCTTTTGGTTCTGTCAAGTTTATGGGGTCTTGTCACTTTTCTTCGGAGTGTTAAAGTTCAGAACTGCCGACAACTTGACAGTACCGAAGATTCTTTTCACTATCTCTAATAATCGTCCTGTGGTTTCGATATCACAGCATCTCCTACCTCGGGTTGAAGCAGGGTAAGTGCTTCCCGGACTTTTTCCCGGATTGTCGGGTTTTTGCTATCCTGCATGGCGTCAAGACTGGCAATAACGCCTTCTTCGATAAGCGCCTCTGTCTCCCCGGTATCTGCAATGGCGATAATAATCTGCAGTGCCGAATAGACGATGTGTTCGTTTTTTCCCTGCAGCATATCCCTGATAATCTTTATTCCGCCCTGCTGGATCAGCTCGTCCGGCCTCCAGTCGTCGTCTTCAGTGCTTACGGCTAGGGCCTCAATTGCAGCCTCTTTTCCTTTCCTGCTTTTATCCGAAAGGCGGGCAAGCAGGTCCTGAATGAGGTCCTGTTCAATACGCAGTGTTTCAGCCATTGTTTCTCCTGTCCAGGCCTTGTATGGTGTGGTGTGCATCATGGCCGGACCCGATGGATGATACTAAACCTCATAGGTAAAAAACCCATTGACCCTGACAAAATCAGCGGGAAAAAAACTGAGTATGATGAATGTCTTTATCGGTTCTGTTAACGTGTTAGGAAATTATCAAATTTCCCACTCCTGATAAAATATCCTATCTCTCATCAAGTTAACCGAGCCGATGATGCAATGTGAATCGTCATCATTTTCAAAAAATAGAAAGTGACCAAGAATTTTTAAATAACTTACGTGGATATCAATTCGACCGTTGGGAAAAGCGGTCAGAGATGTTCAACAATTGTACACGTATGTCTTCTCCGGGCGCAGATTGCTCTCTTTCACGACAGGTTTGTTCTTTCATGGCGATTGCCTCTGATTTTCTTTCCTAAAAACACTGCTCACCTCGATAGGGAATGTTAGTGTAATCTCTCCGAATCTTGTCAGTATCCAAATGTTTATCTTTACATAGTCCTTCTCAAACAATTACATGGCTCATATTTGTTAGAACTCCCGGATCAATGGGGTCAGGAAAGCCATCATACGATATGCAAATCCCCTCAAAAAAAGGGAGAAGATTTTACATGGATGATACATCTTCACAGAATAATGAAAAAAGTCAAGAAATGACCCCAGAAAAACGAAAGACCGGTTGGGGAACAGGAAAGAAGATTGGTTTTTTAATTATAGTTCTTGCTATCGTAATATTCGTAGCAGCTGTTCTTACGGTCTCTGTTGTCGTCACCAACACATCTCCCGGAGATGCGTTACCATTTACAACGATGTATGGTACATCGTTTCCCGAAGGCCAGACAATCCAGATAGGCAACACGCAAATCAGTGCAATCTCGTATCAGAATACGGTAACCACCGATGTCAATGGCAACAGTCAGCAACTTGAATACGGGCAGATCCAGAACATTTCAGAACAGCATGCGAGGATTACAACTCTCGGGGGAATTCCTATTATGGATACCAACTTCCAGATTGACCTCACCTATAAGGGTGCATTAGATAACCGGGCATATTTCGATATCGCAATTCATACCGGAAGTCAGGTACCGGAGACCCTTATGAGACTGTTGCTTCCGGCCTCAATCGATGCGAGACCTATCTGAGGATTGATATTATATGAAATTTTTTACCCTTTAGCAGTTTTTGGAGTACTGGTTATCTTCCTCCTCTTCGCTGGATGCACCAGTACAACACCGCACGTCCAGAAACCGACGTATGCTCCCACAACTACTGTGGCACTTACTCCCGCAACCACACCTCCCCCACTGTTTCCTAATGCCTTGGCACTCAATGAAACTGTCCAGTTCGGAAGTGGTAATAAACAGGGTGAGGCAACCGTGTACAATTACGAGGTATTATCAAATTATAACTGGACTTCACCGGAGCGGAACAATCCCTACCAAGAAGTAGCGGCCGGACCATCAGGTATAGAGAACGGTTACAATACGGAGACACCTCACGAGGGCAATACGTTCCTTTTCGTATTTGTCAAGATACTAAACACCGGAAAAGATGCGATATATGCTCCTTCCGCAAATCAATTTGTAGTGTACAGTAATGGTGCTGCATACAATCAATCATCTATCCCTACTTCCGGCGTCACCATAAACCAGGTTTCCGGGACACAATATGTTGATCTAACCGGGTCCGGCGGAACCGTTGGGGTTGTCCGACCGGGTGAAGGTAACGCGTTGGATGGTTATCTCATTTACCAGATTCCAAGTTCTTTTTCTCCTAATGCTACCTACGTAACGTGCAGCCTTGATTTCGTGAATCAGTCAGTATGGAAACTGAGTTAAAGGCAAAATTCCGAAAATTATTATTTTATAAAAAGGTTCTAGCAAGGTTTTGTGGATTCGAAAAATACGAGGATGAAAAAATCGGTGCTGTTGCATTATTGACGGGACTTAAAGAAAATGATATCGTCGTTGACATATTACTGTTTAAAAGTCCCGGGAACGCCAAAGCACCGTTAAACTCCACCTCTACGGGGTTATTAACTAAATAGTATCAGTGCCCGATTATATATTGTTGATTTATGCCCGCAACAGCGAATGCCACAACAAAAAATGGCAGGCCGTTTCATATTCTCATTGTTGAGGATAGTAGGGTTCAGGCAGAGATTCTCAAGCATATACTGGAAAGCAAAGGATATATTACGGCGGTCGCGGAGAATGGCAGAAATGCATTGGATCTCATCTCACAGAAAAAACCCGATCTGATTATAAGTGATGTTATCATGCCTGTCATGAACGGGTATGATCTTTGTAAAGAGATAAAAAAGGAGAATTCTACCCGGAATATTCCTATCATCCTTCTTACTGCTCTTTCAGATTCCAAGGATGTTGCTCTCGCACTTCAAGCAGGCGCAGACAACTTTATCACAAAACCCTACCAGTCCGAATATTTTCTCAAACGTGTAAAGACAATTCTTGAAACACCCGTTGATCCCGTTGAAACTTTCCCTGAAACAAAATCCATTAAATTCTCCCACTCAGGTAAAACCTACGAAATCGCTATGGACCGGCCGAAAATTCTGGAGTTCCTTCTTTCTGCGTACGAGGCCGCAGTGATCCAGCACCTCGAATTCCAAAGATCACAAAGAGAACTTCGATCAACTATTGAAAAAATCAACAACCTTAACCAGATCATAAGTATCAGTAATTCATCCCTCAAGTCCGATGCCCTTCTGGAAGGCATCCTCCAGAAAACCCTGTCCCTGCAGGGTTTTGAGATGGGAGCAATTTACCTCCTGAATACGGATAAAACAGAAGCTGTAATGAAGTGTTTCCAGGAAACGATTCCGGCATACTCGGACTTGCAGGTATTAATCGGTACATTAAATCTCAATGATCAACTTCACCAGGAACTGTTTATCCAGGGAATTTCTCAGTTTATCTTCCTTGATGAGGAGAACCCCCTTGACCGGGACAGTATGATTCTAAAAGAGCTCGGAGCAAAATGTTATGCCCTGCTACCTCTCACTTCTGGTTCTTCGGTAATAGGTGCCATCACGCTCATCAGTGTAAACAGGCACGATTTTTCAAGCCAGGAAAAGTCGCTCCTCTCGTCAATAAGCACGGAGATTGGCAATGCCGTGCAGAAGAACCTGCTCCTGAATCGTCTTGAGATAGCCAATGACGAAACCAACCTTTACCTCGATATCATGACCCATGATATCAACAACATAAATACCGGTGCGCTCGGGTATCTTGATCTTCTGGAGGATGGGCTTACTGGGGATAGAAAACAGTTCGCCGCAATGGTGATCAAAAGTGTCAACCAGTCTATCGAGATCATCGGAAATGTTTCCACGATCCGGAAAATGCATGAGCAGAAAGCGGCCCTCAAACCGGTGAATCTTGACGAAGTGATACGAAATGACATCCTTCGGTTCTCCAATGTCGCCATTAACTTTTCAGGGACAGAGGCTGTCGTGCTTGCAGATGATCTCCTTGGCCAGGTATTTACTAACCTGATCGGGAACAGTATAAAATTCTGTGACGAAAAACCAGAGATTGCCATTTCTGTTGGTGAGAAGGGTAACAAAATCCTTGTCACGGTTGCCGATAACGGCCCGGGTATTCCCGATGAGATGAAACCGCAGATATTTGATCGCTTCCGGAAGGGCAAGAGTAAAAAAAGCGGAAAGGGTCTGGGTCTCTTTATTACCCGGCATCTGATTGAGGGATATGGAGGAACGATCTGGGCCGATGATCGTGTCCCCGGTCATCAGGATCTGGGTGCTGCTATACATTTCACCCTGAAATTAGCGAACTAGGTAAAAGACGATATTTTCAAGGTGCAGGTCGGAAAATCCACAATGAAATAAATTTTGAGCGAATATCATGGGAAATGCAAGCCCGCTGACTGATGACTCCGGTAGTGTCATAGGTATGCCCCTCTTTTTATGTCCTACGAGTCACCCGATGTACCTGGAGTTCCGGGAACGGCCAATATATTGAGTGTTTTGGGGATTCCGGTGCGTGAGGTCGGCGGCGAGATCATAATCGTTTCCCGGCAAGGGACTACTTTTACGATCACGTTCCCGGAGAAGTTCTAAAAGATTTTTGTATGCCACTACCCCGGACAAATTTCTTCATTTACGATAAAGGCCGGAACTGGTATATCACATAAGCGTTTTCTATTCATCATGGATGAGGCAACACAACGGTTTACTGAGGGGGTGATACTTTATGAAAAAGGTGATTACCTGCTTGCAATAACTGCCTTTGACAAATCAATTGCCATCGATCCAACAAAGGCCGAAGTATGGCATAACCGCGGATTATCGTTAATCCAGACCGGGCAATTTCAAGAGGCTCTTCTCTCAATTAACAAAGCCCTCGTGCTCAACCCCCGATATGAAAATGCCAAAAAATCCAGGAAAATAATTCTTGACCTTTTGAAAGACTCTCAAATTACGCATAATACGGAACATTCAGCATCTGTACCAACTGCACATGCCCCCTCAAAAATCATTGTAATAACGATCGCCGTTATCGTCATTATTGGAGCAGTTGCCGGGCTGATGGTCATTAAAAACCAGCAAAATAATGCCGGCACATCCTCCTCCGGATCAGCCCTATCAACTCTGGTCGTCCCGGCGACAACACAACTCCCGGTACTCGGCCCCGGGGATATCCCGTACGGAAAGGGACAATTTGTGTTCAACGATACTCAGGGAAATGCTGATCGCCCGATAACGGTTTACACGTATCGGCCGGCTTCATGGAACCAGTCAGGGCCTATCCTGATCGTAATGCCCGGGGCAGGTCGTGATGGGGAATCTCCCCGGGATACCTGGGTACCTTACGCCGAACAGTATTCCGCATTAGTGGTTGTTCCCGAGTTCTCGCAGGAATACTATCCCGGGGACAACTGGTATCCTCTAGGGAATATCTACAATTACCCGAACTGGATACCGCAAGCGAACTGGACCTATATGGCAGTTGAACACCTCTTTGATTATGTCCGCGAAAAGACCGGGGCAACACAAAATACCTACCTGCTCGATGGGCATAGTGCAGGGGCCCAGTTTGTCCACCGCTTGGTAACATTCCTGCCTGATGCCAGGTACAGCCGGGCAGTAGCCGCAAATGCCGGGGTTTACGTCATGCCCGTGTACACCATTCCGTACAACCTGGGCTTAAAAGACTCCCCACTTCCGGAAAGCGAACTTCCTAAAGTGTTTTCTCGGAAACTTATTATTATGTCCGGGGGGAGTGACACAAATCCAAACGACCCAAGCCTCGCAAATTTCCCTGCTGCAGAGGCTCAGGGCAGCACCCGTTTTGCACGGGCAAAAAATTATTTTACGACGGCTCAGGAAGAAGCGGCACAGCTGGGTGTACCGCTGAACTGGGAATATCACGTAGTGCCGGGGATCGGGCACGATGAGGCAGGTATAGCAGGGCCATCCGCAGAGATGCTCTTTAACGAAAGTTGAGGAAGATTCACAGGCACCAGAAATCCGCATTTTCATAAATATCTGGTGTCCAGAGTATACGCAAAAGAAAGAATAACAAAAGTGCGGGAGATTTTCCTCCCGCATTATTTGCGTTTACAATATTTTCAGGATTAATGGTTCTGATGAAGAGGTACTTGTCTTGTCCTGTTTTTGGATCGTGACTCTGCAGATTTATTCCATCTGGTGGGGATGGACATAAACCGGAGCAGTGAACATTACAAGGGATCACGATCCGTTATGCATTATCCCTGCCATCTCTGGCAAACGGTAGTTCGTTGTGTATGCGTGGTCCATCTGGTTTGTATCATCTCCTCATGGGTAGATTTTAAGAGAACCTGCCGCCGGAGCCGCCAGATTCGTTTTTTGCATGTCGGGTGGAAGTTGTTCTCCGGTTATTTTCATGCTGGTGTTGGTTGCGTCACCAACTCCATGTAAAGTAGATATTACATTTTGTAATATAAACTTTCTGGATGAGGTAGTGGGTGCGACGTAAAAAGAG
>Ga0326727_10013275_pt1 | contig 18395 bp, 17 predicted proteins | sample MB2enrmetagenome_FD_207643 | JGI IMG/M metagenome (GOLD analysis project Ga0326727, IMG submission 207643) | Lab enriched peat soil microbial communities from McLean, Ithaca, NY, United States - MB29MY | ecosystem: Environmental > Terrestrial > Soil > Wetlands > Peat | place: USA: New York...
GCCCGCCACGAATATGCCCAGCGCGGTGGCAATCACCCACGTGTTCGAGTAAGTAGTGCTGTAGGGCGTGTAGAAAGTCCAGCCGGTATCCACGCCGCCCGCCAGCATGGCGAAAAGAGCGAACAGGCCGCCTATCACCAGCAGGTACCAGCTCAGTAAGTTGATTCTCGGAAATGCCAGGTCGCGGGCGCCAATCATCATGGGGAGGAAGAAGTTTCCGAAAACGGCGGGAATCGACGGGATCAGGAAGAAAAAGATCATGGTCACGCCGTGCATGGTGAAGAGCTTGTTATAGGTCTCCGAACTGACCAGGCCGCCGCCCGGAGTCAGTAGTTCAAGGCGGATAACCGTGGCGAAGAGGCCGCCGAGAAAGAAGAACAGGGTGATAGTGGCGAGGTACAGCAGTCCGATGCGCTTATGGTCCTTGGTGAGCAGCCACGATTTGAGGCCGTGGCTGGCGTTCAGGTAATCTTCCCGTTCTTGTACGGCTGCCGTAATCATAGGTTTCTAATGTTGCAGCGCCGGTGGCGGCCCCAGTGACTTGATGTATTCGATCAACTGCGTGACGCCCTCCTCGGTAACCAGTCCCTGAAAGGTCGGCATGATCGGCCCGTAGCCGGCCACGATCTTGGCCTGAGGTTGCAGGATGGATTCGCGGATGTAGCCTTCGTCCGCCTGCACGGCGCCGCCGCCGGCAAGCTGAACGGTCTTGCCGAACAGTCCAGTCAGGCTGGGGCACCGGCCGGAGCCATCGGGTTTGTGGCAGTTTCCGCAGGCCAGTTCGTCAAACAGCTTTTGCCCGTTCTCCGCCAGCGACCCGCCGGAAGTGCCGCCGCTCAGCCAGGCCTCGTAATCCCGCGGTTCCATGACATAGACCCAGCCGCCCATGCGCGAATGGTTGGTGCCGCAATACTCGGCGCAGAAAAGGTGGTACTTGCCCGCCTTGGTCGGCGTGAACCAGGTGGTGGTGTAGCGGCCGGGAACCGCGTCCTGCTTAGTGCGGAACGCGGGCACGAAGAAACTATGGATGGCGTCCTCCGACGTCATAGTGAGCCGCACCGCGCGTCCCACGGGAATGTGCAGCTCGTTGATTTCTCTCTGCCCTCCCAGATGTTCGAGCTTCCACATCCACTGCTTGGCGACGACGTAGATATCCAAGGCGTTGTCCGGCGGCCGGCTTTCGTTGAAGTAGATGCTGGCGCCCCAGGTGAACATCACCATGGTGAGTCCGAGGGGAATCACGCTCCACAGGATCTCGAGCGCCATCCCGCCATGAATCGCGCGCGGCAGTTCGTTTTCGGAACGCCGCCGGTAGCGGATGGCAAAGTAGAAGATGGCGGAGAAAATCGCCAGCGAAAAGAAAACCGCAACCGCCAGCAGAAAGTACAGCAGGTGGTCCACGTCGGGTGCGAAGGTGGACGCCTGAACCGGAAATAGACGTAGCAATCCCATTGCGAATTATCGGGCGCGGAGTTCGCGCCGCCACACCATAAGCAAAAAACCGCCGCAAATCAGAACGAATCCGGCGCTCGCGGCGCGCAGCAGGTTGACGGCGGCGGCGCCGTACTTGCCCGTGGCCGGGTCGTAATGGTAGCAGAACAAAAGAATCTGGTCGACCGGGTTGCCGATCTTGTTATGCGAAGCCTCCACCAGGCCCAGGCGCACATCCCGCGGGGCGTATTCCACGCCGTAGAAGTAGCGCGAGAGCTTGCCGCCAGGCGTCAGAATCATGATGCCGCTGGCGTGCGCGAACTGGTCGGTGGCGGGGTCGTACTTGTAGTGAAAGCCCACCGCGTCCATGAGCGCCTTGATATTGGCCGGGTCGCCGCTGAGGAAGTGCCACCCGTTGGCCGTGTTCGGCCGGCCGTAGCGCCGCAGGTAGGTCTGCTTCTTCGCAGCCGCCAGTTCCCAGGTGTCTTTCGGATCGAAGCTGACGCCGAGGATTTCGAAATCCTGCCCAGGGTTGAGCGAGACGGCTTTCAGGCTGCTCGCGACGCCGTTCAGGATCTGCGTGCACAGCATGGGACAGCGGTAGTAAACCGGCGCCAGAAGCACGGGCTTCCCGGTTTGAAAGAAGCTCGAGAGCGGGACCGCGCGGCCCGCTTCGTCGCGGAAAACCGTATCCAGCGGCACCTGCTGGTTGAGTTTCTGGTCGATTCCCACGCCCAGAAGCGCGCCCGGAAGCGCCGGCTTCAGGTTGGAATCCTGCATGGTCAACGAGGGCTGTACCGGGGCCGGCTGGCCCGGCTGCGCGAATGCGCTCGAACCGGCCAAAGCGAAAAGCCACAGCAACCTCATTTCGGTTCTCCTGTTTGCACCCGCGCCACCAGCCCCCGCTCCACCAGCAGATCTATGGCGCGCCCGATGGGAATCCGCACCACGCCCTTTTCCGGATCCATCCAGGCGTAGCTGTTTAGAACCTGGTCTTCCGCCGCGCGAATGGCCTTCAAATCCAGCACCTCAGTCTCTTGCAGTTGCGGCTGGGGAAACGCCTTGGCCGGTTCGCTGGCCGCCACCTGGGAACGTCCCGCCGGCGGGCCCCCTTCGCGCGAAAGCAAATACCGGAACAGCCCGAAGAGCAGAACGAGCGCAGCCACGGCCACCAGCATCAGCGCGACGGCGAACTTGCCCACCGCCCACACGTTAATGTCGGTTTCTTCGTGACCGGCTCCGGGAGTGTGCTGGCTATTCTCGTCCATGCTCTAAAGCCTCCGCCAAGTGCGGATCGTTGACCGGCATTAGCGGCCTCTTACCTAATTGGATGAGGAAATATGCCAGCCAGATTCCACCCATTCCGATCGGCGCCGCAAAATCCATCCAGCTCAGGCCGAACCGCCCTTTGCGGAAGTCCGGCGCCACCAGCCAGTAAAGGTCCACCATGCGCATGAACAGAACGCCGATCGCAATCGCGGCCAGCAGTTTGAAATTGCGCTTGAGGTCGCGCGAAAGCAGCAGGGCGAAGGGCAGCGCGAAATGGCCGATCACCAGCGCCAGGGCCACGTACTGCCAGCCGCCGCGCAGCCGGTCCAGATACCACGGGATCTCCTCGGGCAGGTTGCCGGCCCAGATGATCAGGAATTGCGAAAACGAGAAGTAGGCCCACACCATCACCAGGGCCAGCAGGAACTTGCCCAGGTCGTGCAGATGCCGCGGCGTGAGGACCTGAGACATCGGAAGGCGGCGGGAAAGCAGCACCATCAGCGCAATCAGAAACGCCATCGATGAGAGGCCCTGCCCTGCCATGAACAGCATTCCGAACATGGTCGAGAACCAGTGCGGGTCGAGCGAGAGCACCCAATCCACCGACATGAATGTGACGCTGAAACCCCAGAAGATCAGGCCGGGACCGGCCAGGGCGGCCATCTTCCCATGAGACTTCTCCGACCAGCGGTTAAACAGCCACGACAGCAGAATCCATCCAGCGAAGTAGACCGCCGCCCGCGTCAGGAAGAACGGCGCGTTCAGATAGACCTGCTTGTGCTTGAGAATTTCGTCGGCCGCCACCACCTTGGCGTGCGACCACGGGTATAGGTTGGGGATGCCGATCACGATGGGTACGAACATCAGCGCCACCAATGGAAGCGTGCGCGCGGCCGCCTCGCACGGCCGCCGGATCACCACGCCCCAAGCGCCTCCGGTGAGATATTGCAGCATCAGCCAGGCGAGCGACCCTACACTCACGCCCACGATGAACAAGTAGAACCACAGGTAAGAGCGGTAGAACTGGAACGGCGATCTGAAAAGACCGATGGCGCACAGAACCGCGCCGGCGATGCCCGCGGCCAGGGCGCGCGAGCGCCACCGCTTCAAGTCCGCCTCAAGCGTCATTTCCCGCCTCCGAGGTGCGCGCGGGCTTCCGGTGGAACGTCATTAATAGACGCGTTCTGGCTCAATTCGAGAGCGCGAACGTAGGCCACGATGGCCCAGCGGTCGCGCGGCGGTATCTGCGCGGCATAGTCTTGCATGGCGCCGAACCCGTTGGTGATCACGTCGTAAATAAACCCGTTGGCAAGCTGCCGGATCTTGTCCGTGTGATAGGACGGCGGGTGCCGGTAGCCGCGTCGGACAATCATGCCGTTGCCGTAGCCCGTGTGGTCGTGGCAGGGCGCGCAGTAGATGTTGTAGCGGTCCTGGCCGCGCACGATGACTTCTTTGGTGACGGGGAATGGAAAGGTGTCGAGCGGCTTGCCATCGGGGCCTTTGCCGGCGTAGAAGGCGGCGTCGTCATTCAAGTGGCCGCGGGCCACAGTCCCTTCCTCGAGCGGCCGCGCGGACCGGCCATCCTCGAAGAACTCGCTGGGCCGCAGCGGAATGTATTTTGGCTGATCGTGCATATCCTGGCGGCACGCGGCGGCGGAAGCGGCCAGGGCGAGAACAAGCAGGGCGAGGCATGCCTCGCCCCTACAAGGCCGCAGTGTAGGGGCCGGGCATGCCCGGCCCGAGGCTTTGACATTACTCCGCAACTTCAGACACCTCTCTCGCCTCCAGCGTTTCCAGAAACTCCGACGTCGCGCGCGCGTCGAACAGCGGGTCCGCGGCTTCGATGCACAAGAAAAACCGGTTGCGCGAGGCCAGCGCGAACCGCGGCACATTGAACGCCGGATGGTAGAGCATGGGCAATCCGCACAGCGCCAGCAGCCCCATTACCGCCGAAATCGCCGCCAGCAGAATGGTCATCTCGAACGTGATCACGATGTACGAGGGCCAGCTATGCAAAGGCCGGCCGCCGATGTTGATGGGGAAATCCCATACCGTGACGTAATACTGCATCAGGTAGCCGGCCATCCCGCCCACCACACCCCCAGCCAGCACGATCAGCGGCAGCCGGTTCTTGTGCAGATCGAGAGCGTCGCTTAACTCTTCGATGGGGAATGGCGAATACGCGTCCAGCTTGCGATAGCCCTTCTCGCGCGCCGCCCGCGCCGCCTTCACCAGCGCGGTGGGGTCATCGAACTCGGCCATCAGTCCAAAGATGGATTTGATCAACCTTGCGCCTCCTTTCCGACCTTGGCATGAGGCAGCAGCGTGCGGACCTCAAAGATCGAAATCATGGGCAGCAGACGAATGAACACGAAGAACAGGAACAGGAACAGCCCGATGGTGCCGAGATACGTGCCCCAATCCCAGCGGGTGGGATGGAAGTTGCCCCACGAAGACGGCAGGTAGTCCTGCGCCAGGCTGCTCACGATAATCACGTAACGCTCTAGCCACATGCCCACCAACACCACCAGCGAGAAGCAGAACAGCAGCGCGGGATTGCCGCGGACCCGCTTGAACCACAGCGCTTGCGGCGCCGCGATGTTGCAAGTAAGCAGCAGCCAGTACGAAAACGCGTACGGTCCGGTCATGCGATGCCAGATGGCCGCCTGCTCGTAGACGTTGCCGCTGTACCACGCAGTGAAGGTTTCCAGGATGTACGCGTAGGCCACGATCAGCCCGGTGGCCAACATCACCTTGGCGGAGTTGTCCAGGTGCTTGTCGGTGATCAGGCCCTCTAAGCCGTAAGCCTTGCGCAGCGGAATGGCCAGCGCCAGCACCATGGCAAAACCGGAGTAAATGGCGCCCGCCACGAAATATGGCGGGAAGAAAGTGCTGTGCCAGCCCGGCACGATCGCGATGGTGAAGTCGAAGCTCACCACCGTATGGACCGAGAGCACCAGCGGCGTGGCCAGCCCGGCCAGCAGCAGCGTCGCGGTTTCGTACACGCTCCAGTGCCGCGCCGAACCGCGCCAGCCCATCGCCATCACCCCGTACGCCACCCGCGCCAGGGAGTTCCGCGTGCGGTCGCGCAACGTCGCCAGGTCGGGCATCAGGCCCACGTACCAGAACAGCAGCGACACCGTGGCGTACGTCGAGACCGCGAACACGTCCCACACCAGCGGGCTGCGGAAATTCGGCTGCACCCCCATGGTGTTGGGGTATGGAAACAGCCAGTAGAACAGCCACGGACGGCCCAGGTGCAGCAGTGGAAACATGCCCGCGCAGGCCACCGCGAATAACGTCATGGCTTCCGCGAAGCGATTGATGGAATTGCGCCAGCGCTGGTTGAGTAGCAGCAAAATGGCGGAAATCAGCGTCCCGGCGTGGCCGATTCCGATCCACCACACGAAATTCGTGATGGCGAAACCCCACATCACCGGCGTGCGAATGCCCCACACGCCCACGCCCTTCGCCATCAGGACCACCACCGACCACAAGAACAGCAGCAGCAGCGAGAATCCCACCCCGAATCCGGCCATCCAGAAGAGCGGAGTCTTCTTGGTCAGCACCACGGTGGCGATCTGGTCCGTGACCGTCCCAAAGGTATAGCCCGGGGCGATGATTTTAGGAGCTTGTTGTTCCTCTACCATGCCCTAGTCCTCAATCTCCGGGAAAAGGGGACAGACGCATTTTCCGTCCGGGAAAATGCGTCTGTCCCCTTTTCATTCCTCAATCTCCGCATTCGGATTCCTCAGCGTAGCCAGGTACGTGGTCCGCGGCCGCGTATTCAAATCGGCCAGCAGCCCGTAATTGGACTTCTCGGCTTTCATCTTCGACACGTGGCTGTTGGGGTCGTTGATGTTGCCGAAGACGATGGCCTCCGCCGGGCAGGTAGCCTGGCAAGCTGTCTGAATCTCGCCGTCCCGCACCTTGCGGTCCTGCTTTTCCGCATCGATCTTGGCGGCGTTGATTCTCTGCACGCAGTAGGTGCACTTCTCCATGACCCCGCGGCTGCGTACCGTGACGTCCGGGTTGTGCAGCAGTTTCAAGCTCGGTGTTTCGGTATCCGAATACTGGTAGAAATTGAACCGCCGCACCTTATAGGGACAGTTGTTGGAGCAGTAGCGCGTGCCCACGCAGCGGTTGTAGACCATGTCGTTGAGGCCCTCGGCGCTGTGGCTGGTGGCCTGCACCGGGCACACCAGCTCGCACGGGGCGTTCTCGCAGTGCATGCACGGGACCGGTTGGTTGTAGATTTCCGGGTTGTTGACTTCGCCCTCGTAATACGAGTCGACGCGCAGCCAATGCATGGCGCGGCCGCGGCGCACCTGGTCCTTGCCGACCACCGCGATGTTGTTCTCCGCCTGGCACGCCGCCACGCACGCGCCGCATCCGGTGCAGGCGTTCAGATCGATCGCCATGCCCCACGCGTAGCCTTCGTACTTCCACTCGGGATAGAGCGTCAGTCCCTTGGCCGGCGTCTCGGCGCCTTCGTGTACCGACTCCGGATTCTTCCGGTAGTCCTCGATGTCGCCCTTGTGAATGATGTGGCGGCGGGCATCCAGCACGTGATCGTTCTGAGTGGTGGCGAACTCGTACGTGCCGGAGACCTTCCGCGCCTCGAGCCCCGTGTCGTGCCACAAGGCTTGGGCGGTGCGCAACCCGTAAGGGTTGAATCCCATGCCCGTGCCCGCGCGTCCGGCCCTGGTGCGGCCGTAACCCAGGTGCAGCGTGACCGCGCCATCGATATGGCCGGGCTGGATGAACACCGGCGCGCGCAGCGACCGGCCCTGGTAAGTCAACTGCACCAGGTCGCCGGTCGCGGCCTTCAGGCGGTGCGCCGTCGCCGGGCTGACAATCGCGGCGTTGTCCCAGGTCAGCTTGGTGATGGGCTTGGGCAGTTCCTGCAGCCATCCATTGTTGGCGAAGCGGCCGTCGTAGATAGTCGGATCGGGCCGGAACATCACTTCCAGTTTGCCGCCCAGCCGCGGAGCTTCGATGCGCGCCGTGATTCGCTCGCCGTGGATCGCCGGCGTCTTCGTGGGAAGCGCCGTGTCCGCCACCACCCCATCATGCACCGCCCTGCGCCACCAGGCTTCGAAATCCGCGCCCTTGTGCTGGCTCGCCCAGTAGCCTTTCACAATCTCGTAGGGGCTGGTGTCCGGCGATTCGGTCAACATTTGCAGAAATTGATTGGCGGAGCGGCCGCCGTAGAGCGGCTGGATCAACGGTTGCTGGATGGTGACCGTCCCATCGAAGGCTCGCGCGTCGCCCCAGGTTTCCAGGTAATGCGTCTCCGGCACCACCCACTGGCAGACCTCGGAAGTCTCGTTGTGATACAGACTAAGGTGCGCCCGCAGCCTGGCCTTCTGGATGCGGTCGCGCATCCCCCACTCCACCGGCGCCGTGAACACCGGGTTTCCGCCCACCACCAGCAGCAGATCCACCGCGCCCGCGTCCAGGTCTTTCACCAGATCCTGAAGCGAAGCCACCTGGTCCACCGGGTTGGCTTCGATCGGATCGGTATAGAAAACCGTCTTGCCCACGTTGCCCAGCGCGGTATTGATGACGTGCGCCAGCGCGTGGACGGCGGCGGGCTGATACTCGCCCGCGATCACCAGGCTGGCGCCCTTATTGGCCCTCAGGTCGCGAGCGATCGGGCCGATCCACTTATAGACGTCGTGGTTCGCGCCGTTGACCGGCCCTTTGGCCGCGCCCAGCGCCGTGGCCAGCGCTCCGGCGAACACCTCGATGTCGGCGGCGCGCAGCGGCAGGCGATGATCGGCCTTGGCGCCGGTGGGCGTAGGCATCGGTTCCACCACGTACAGCCGGTTCATGGCAGTCTGGTTTCCGCGCACCCGGCGCCGCGCCGCAAACTGCCTCGCGTAGCGCAGGCTGGCCACGCCCGAGGCCAGGAAATCCGAATCCAGCGAAACGATCGTGTTGGCGTTGGCCAGGTTGTAGTACGTGTTGGTGGGCTGGCCGAACGCCAGGCTGGCCCCGGCGCGCGCGCTGTGCGGTCCGGCCGGCTCCCACTGGTGCCACTTGGATGCCGGATACGCCTTCCGGATGGCGCCAAGCTGGCTTGCCAGGGTCGGCGAAGTCACCGTCTCGGTGAGGATGCGCAGGCCCGCGCCGTTCTTGCTCTTCTGCGCGCTGACCGCATCCCTCAAAGCGTTCGCCAGCGCGCTCCACGAGCTGATCTCGCCTTCCAGAGTGAGGGCCTGCGCGCGGTCCGGATCGTAGAGCCCCAGCACCGATGCCTGCGAGAAAATGTCGCACGCGCCCAGCGTCGCCGGGTGCTCGGGGTTGCCTTCGATCTTGGTCGGCCGCCCTTCGTGGCTCTCCACCAGCACCCCGTTGGCCACGCCGCCCAGCGTCATGGCCGTCGCGTAGAACAGAGGCTTGCCCGGAATCAGATCCTCCGGCTGCCGCACGTACGGCATGATGTGTTCGGTGGGCTGGCGGGTGCAGGCCGTCAATCCGGCCAGGGCCAGCGACGCGCCCATCAATTTCAGAAAGTTGCGGCGCCCTTCTTCCGCGTCTTCGTCCTCGCTCCAGCCGATGGCTTGCGGCGGGAATTCGTTGTCGTGTAAGTCGCTCATCGATGGCATGTGGAACAACTGGTCAGTGTGCGCGCGTCTTGAATCTGGTATTCCTTCACCAGCCGGCGGCCGATTTGCGCTTGATCGGGCCCAGAGGGCACCCCCGGCTGGTAGCCCATCGTGGTAATGAACTCGCGTGGTCTCACGCTCTGTTCGGGATGGCGATGACAATCCAGGCACCACTCCATCCGGAGCGAGTTCTCCTGCCAGGTGAGCGGCATCCGGTCCACCCTCCCGTGGCAGCTTTCACAACCGATTCCCTTGTTGATGTGGATGCTGTGATTGAAATAGACGAAGTCCGGCAGATCGTTGACCCGCGTCCAGCGGATCGAGGTATTGTTGCGGAAACTGGCGCGCACCGGCTCCAGCGTCGGACTCGTCAGCCAGATCTCCGAATGGCAATTCATGCAGGTCTTGGTGGGAGGAATGTTGGCGAAACTCGAAGTCTCCACCGTGGTGTGGCAATAGCGGCAATCCAGGCCCAGACCGCCCACGTGGTGCGCATGGCTGAACGGGACAGGTTGTTCCCGCACCTGCATGGCCCGCGTGGCGTAATTGGACCGGTCCAGCTCGGCGACGACCCATGTTAAGAAACCCAAAATGAAGACTGCACCGAAAATGACGACCCGCGCAAAAGTGTTCGTACTGTGATGAAAGATCTGGGACATCTCGTGACTAGATTACATCTTACCGATGCTGAATTTCGCAAGTCCGTTGCAGCAAATTCTGATAAACTGGCGCCTGTGAGGTTCTTTCTTCTCGCAGCCGTCATCCTGTCCCTGTGCGCCTTCGCCAAGAAGCCCGCCGATGTCGAGGTGCTTGAAACCAGGGCGCGCCGCGTCGATGACAAGATCACCCTCGACGGCCGCGTGCGTTTCACCGGCGAGCGGCCCACCCACGGACTGGTGATCGTTTTCGACTTCCTCTCCGCCGAGCACGCCGTGGTCACAACCCAGCAGACGCAGGTGGCGGATGGCGTTGTCCGCGCCGGCCAGGAAGCCTCCTATCAGACAGTATTGGTGGACCCGGCGCGAGCCGTCTCGTACCGGGTACGAGCCCTCGACACCGGCGAGCGCGATTTGCGCGTCTCGAACCCCGGCCCCTACCCCATCGAATAATTCGGTGACAGGCTACGCAACCCCCAAACTCGCGTGCCCGCTGTCTACGAGAATCCATTCCCGCGCGTCTATAGAAGTATGCGACAGGCGACTTGGCTTCTGATCATGCTCGCCGCAACCGGCAGCGCACAATGGCGGCACTTTGGCGAGGAGCCGCCCGCTGCCATGCCATCCTCTCTCTCGCGCGACATGCTCGCTCTACACAACGCCGTGCGAGCGCGCGTGGGAATGCCTCCGCTGGCGTGGTCCGCTCGCTTGGCCGCGCGTGCGCAGGACTGGGCGGACACTCTTCTGGCGCGCAGGCAATTCATCCACCGTCCCCACTCGACCTATGGCGAGAACTTGTTCGAGATTACCGGTGGCGCCGCATCCCCCGCACAAGTTGTCAACGCGTGGGCCACGGAATCTCAAGACTACGACTACACTTCAAACAGATGTAGCGGCGTGTGCGGCCACTACACGCAAATCGTCTGGGGTGACACCAAAGAAGTGGGATGCGCCGTAGCGCGCGGACGCGGCCGCGAGGTGTGGGTCTGCAACTACGACCCTCCCGGCAACTGGGTCGGCAGGCGGCCCTATTAAGGGACCAGACTCCCAAACGCTGGCGGCTGAGTCCCGTGCTTCGTTCCGCTGTGGGCCGCCGCCCAGCTTGCCGGCGTGCCGAAGCCATATTTTCTCAGCCATTTGGCGGATTATGGCGTGAACACGTTCGACCTCACCGAAGGGGAGTTGATCCACGATCTCAAGAGTGCATGAGGCGATCTGCGACACTTCGCCGATCCAGTACCTGCACCAAATCGGTTTCCTGCATTTACTCGCCGAGTTTTACACCCGCGTGAAGTTGTGCATTTGTGGGGCAGCTTGGCAAGCTGCGTGCCGGTTGGGGGTGCCCTCTGGGCCCGGCACGCACGGCGATTGCCAATCGCCGCGCAGGATGCCATCCTGCCCCACTGAAATCGCACCTTTCCTCGCGGTCACAGTACTTGGGCGATTGCACGCCGAGGCGTTGAAGTTGTCCTTCACGGGCACGCTGGGAATCCTGTTGCGCGCGAAAGTGGAAGGCCGGATTCTCCGCATCGAACCGTTACTCGCACATCTGGGTCGTTTAGGATTCCGCCTATCGGCGCAAACCCACGCGGCAGTCCTCAGGCAGGCTGGCGAATGAGCCTGGGGAATCTGGCGAGCCTCGCGAGCGAAGCGGCCCCCCGTTTGACACCCCCTTTTCGCTGCTGTTAGCCTGAATTTGCATGTCCGCCGCGTCCGCGCTCAAGATCACTCCGCTCAATTCCATTCATCGCGCCCTGGGCGCCAAAATGGTGGATTTCGGCGGCTGGGACATGCCCGTCCAATACACCGGCATCATCGACGAGCACCACGCCGTGCGCCGCGCCGTCGGCCTCTTCGATGTCAGCCACATGGGCGAAATCGAAATCCACGGCCTCGAAGCCGCCCAGCTCACCGATTTCGTTACCACCAACGCCGTCCACAACCTGAAGACCGGCCAGGCGCGCTACTCCGGGCTGCTCTACCCGCACGGCGGGTTCGTGGACGATATCCTGGTCCACAAGGTCGCCGAGGACCATTACTTCCTGTGCGTCAACGCCTCCAACCAGGAGAAGGATTTCGAGCATATCCGCTCGCTCAACCGTTTTGACGCGCGCGTGGATTTTGCCGGCCCCCGTTACGCCCAGCTTGCCGTCCAGGGCCCCAAGGCGCGCGACACCGTCCAGAAACTCACGCCCGTGGCGCTCGCCGCCATCCGCTACTATTGGTTCACCGATGGCGAGGTGTGCGGCGTACCCGCGCGCATCGCGCACACCGGCTACACCGGCGAGGACGGCTTCGAGATCTACACGGCCCCCGCCCATGCCGCGCGCATCTGGAACGAAGTCTTGCAGGCCGGCGCCGAATTCGGCATCAAGCCGTGCGGCCTGGGGGCGCGGAACACGCTGCGCCTCGAGGCCGGGATGGCGCTCTACGGGCACGAAATCGACGCCTCCACCTCTCCCCTCGAAGCGGGCCTGGAGTGGATCGTCAAGCTCGACAAGGGCGAGTTCATGGGTCGCGAGGCGCTCCTGCGGCAAAAGGAGAACGGCGTCAAACGCAAACTGGCGGGCTTTGAGATGCGTGGGCGCGGCATCGGCCGCGATGGCTACGAGGTGCTCGTCAACGGCTCGCCGGCGGGCTGGGTCACCAGCGGCTCGCCTTCGCCAACCTTGAACAGGAACATCGGGTTTTGCTACCTGCCCGCCGATCAGGCGCAGCCCGGCAAAGCCATCCAGATCATGATCCGCAACCAGCCGGTGGATGCGGTGACGGTGGAAACTCCGTTTTACAAACGAGCGAAATAAAATGTATCCAGACAACTTCCGATACACCAGGGAACACGAATGGGTCCTCGTGGAAGGGGACACCGGCACGATCGGGATCACCGATCATGCGCAGCAGTCGCTCGGCGACATCGTATACGTGGACCTGCCCAAGGTGGGGGTGCGCGTCGAGCTGGGCAAGTCGCTCGGCTCCGTCGAGTCCGTAAAGGCCGTTTCCGACATCTACGCGCCCGTCACGGGTGAGGTGACGGAAATCAACAAATTGCTGGCCGACGCTCCCGAGAAACTCAACCAGGATCCGCACGGCGCCGCGTGGCTGGTGAAGATCCATCTCAGCGCGCCCGCCGAAGCGCAGGACCTGATGTCCGCCGCCGACTATCAAACTTACATAGGGGTCGAAAAGTAGTTGCGCTATCTCCCGAAATCCGATTCCGAACGCCGCCAGATGCTGGAAGCCTGCGGCGTGGCCTCCCCCGAAGAGCTGTTTTCCCATCTGCCCGAAGCCGTGCGCTTGAAGCGGCCGCTGGACCTTCCGCCGGGCATCTCCGAGTACGAAATCGTGGATTACTTCCGCCGGCGCGCGGCCGAAAACGCCAACGGCTACGCATCGTTCCTGGGCGCGGGTGTCTACCACCATTTCCGCCCGGTGCTGGTGGATGCCGTGGTTTCGCGCGGCGAGTTCCTGACCTCCTACACGCCCTACCAGGCGGAAATCTCGCAGGGCACGCTCACCGCCATCTTCGAATTCCAGACCATGATCTGCCAGCTCACCGGCATGGACGTGGCCAACGCCTCCATGTACGACGGCTCCACGGCCGTCCCCGAAGCCGTCTCTATGGCCGTGCGCTCCACGGGCCGAAGGCGCGTGCTGATCGCCCGCTCGGTGCACCCCGAGTACCGCGAGGTGCTCCGCACGTATGCCCGGCACCAGGGAATGCCGGTCGAGGAATTCGGCTACCAACCCGAGGCCGGAACCATCGGCCTCGAAGACCTGGAAGGCAAGACCGACGATCTCACCGCCGCCGTCATCGTGCAGTCGCCGAACTTCTTTGGAATCGTCGACCACGCAAAGGCCGCCGCCGAAATCGCGCACCGGCGCGGCGCTCTGCTGATCGTGGTCTTCACAGAGGCCGTCTCACTGGCGTTGCTGGAGCCGCCCGCGGATGCCGATATCGTGGCCGGCGAGCTGCAATCCTTCGCGATTTCGCCCAGCTACGGCGGCCCCTTCGCGGGCATCATCGCGACGCGCGAAAAGTTCATCCGGCAAATGCCCGGCCGTTTGGTGGGCCAGACCACCGATTCCCGCGGCAACCGCGCCTTCTGTCTCACCCTTTCCACGCGCGAGCAGCACATCCGGCGCGAGAAGGCCACCTCCAACATCTGCACCAACCAGGCGCTCATTGCGCTGATGGCCACGGTCTTCATGACGGTATACGGCAAGCAGGGCCTGCGTGACTTGGCCGAACAGAATCTCGCCAAGGCGCACTACCTGGCCGCCCGATTAAAGTCGCGCTTCACGGGTCGCTTCTTCAACGAATTCGTAGTCCAAACCAACAACCCCGATGCCATCAACAAGGCGCTCTTGAAAAGGAAAATCATCGGCGGCCTCCCGCTCGCCCGTTTCTACCCCGAGCTTTCCGACTGCCTGCTCCTATGCGCCACGGAAATGTCCAAGCGCGCGGACATGGATGCCGTGGCTGAGGTGCTGGCATGATCGCCAAGGTCCGCCCCCACCCATCGCAAAACGAGCCTCTCCTGTTCGAGCGCTCTTCCCCCGGCAAGCTAGCCTACCAACTCCCCGCCCTGGACGTCCCCTCCGTAGACCCCGCCACCACCCTAGGCCCAGCCAATGTCCGCTCCGAGATCCCCGATTTCCCCGAAGTCAGTGAAGTGGAAGCCATCCGCCACTTCACCCGCCTTTCCACGTGGAACTACGCCATCGACCACGGCATGTACCCGCTGGGCTCCTGCACCATGAAGTACAATCCGCGGATCAACGAGCTGGTGGCGCGCATCGAGGGCCTCGCCTGGGCGCATCCCTACCAGCCGGAAGCCCTGGCGCAAGGTTCCATGGAAGTGATGGCGCGCCTGGAAGCCGCGCTCGCTGAGATCGCCGGCATGGACGCCGTGACGCTGCAACCCGCCGCCGGCGCCCATGGCGAGCTGACCGGCATCCTCTTAATTCGCGCCCTGCTCGAGAAACGCGGCAATCCCCGCAAGAAGATTCTCATCCCCGATTCGGCGCACGGCACCAACCCGGCCACGGCCGCCATCGCCGGATACGCCGTCGAGAACATCGCCTCCAGCGCCGCCGGCGTGCTGGACGTCGCCGCGCTGGCGCGACTCGTCGACCGGGATGTGGCCGCGCTCATGGTGACCAATCCCAACACCCTCGGCGTATTCGAAGAGAACATCATGCAGGCGGCCGAGATTCTACACGCCAAGGGCGCCATGCTCTACATGGATGGCGCCAACATGAACGCCCTGGTCGGCATCGCGCGCCCCGGCGATTTCGGCGTGGACGTGCTCCACCTCAATCTGCACAAGACCTTCTCCACGCCCCACGGCGGCGGCGGCCCGGGCGCCGGTCCGGTGGCCGTCAAGAAGCCATTCGAGCCTTTCCTTCCCGTGCCGCGCCTCAAGCGCTCCGGCAAGAAGTGGGCCTACGATTACCGGCGCAAACACTCCATCGGCCGCGTGCGCGCCTTCTACGGCAACTTCGGCGTGCTGGTGCGCGCGCTGGCTTACATCCTGGCGCATGGCGGCCCCGGCCTGCGCAACGCCACCGTGGACGCCGTGCTCAACGCCGTTTACATCCGCAAACAGCTCGAACCCTACTTCGATTTGCCGTACACTTCGCCCAACATGCACGAGGTGGTCTTCAGCGATGAACGCCAGGCCGCGCTCGGCGTGCGCACCGGCGACTTGGCCAAGCGCCTCATCGACTACGGATTCCATCCGTACACCGTGAGCTTCCCGCTGATTGTGCACGGCGCGCTCATGATCGAGCCCACCGAGACCGAGGGCAAACTCGAACTCGACCAGTTCATTGCGGCCATGATCTCCATCGCCAAAGAGGTGGAGGCCGATCCGCAACTGGTCAAGAACGCGCCCTACGGGACCCGAACCAGCCGCGTGGACGAAGTCACCGCCGCGCGCAAGCCGGTGCTGCGATGGAAACCGGCGTGACGCAAAAGCAACTCCTGTTGGTGCTCGGGCTGGTTCTGCTGATCCGCCTCCCCTTCCTCAACCAGGCCATTCAGGGCGACGATCACATCTATCTCACCGAGGCCTCCCACGCCCTCATCGATCCCCTGCACCCCGACAACACCAGTTACGTGTTTCAGGGTGTGGAAGTGGATCTGCGCGGCCAGCCGCATCCGCCTCTGAACGGTTGGGTGCTGGCTGGTTTGATCGCGGTCTTCGGCGGCGTAAAAGAGATCCCTTTTCACGCCGCCTACATGCTGTTTTCTCTGATCGCCGCGGCTGCCATGTGGTCTCTGGCGCGCCGTTTCTCACCGCACCCGCTCTGGGCGACGCTATTATTCCTCGCCGTCCCAGCCTTCGTGGTGAACGGCAATTCGCTCGAAACCGACCTCCCGTTCCTGGCCTTTTGGATGGCCGCCGTGGCGCTATTCGAATCCACCCCCCTGCTCTCCTCCGTCTGCCTCGCCCTGGCCGCCCTCACCGCCTACCAGGCCGTCTTGCTCACCCCCATCCTCGCGGTCTATGTGTGGCTCTTCCACCGCCGCGACCGAACCCGCTGGCTCATCCTCCCGATCCCCCCCCTGACGGTCGCCGCGTGGCAGCTTTTCGAGCGCCTCTCCACCGGCGTTCTGCCCGCGGCCGTGCTCAACGGCTATCTGGCCACGCTCCAGACATTCGACGCCAAGCTGGCGAGCGCCCTGGCGTTGACCATTCACTCCTGGTTCATAGTTTTGCCGGCGCTCGTGCCACCGGCATTCATACTCGCCTGGCGCCGGCGGCGCGAACCCGACACGCTTTTCCTGCTCGCGTGGATCGGAATTTTCTTCGCGGGGGCTTTGGTCGTGTTCTTCGCCGGCGCGGCGCGTTACCTGCTGCCCATGGCGGCGCCCGTGGTACTTCTGGCATCGCGCTTGCGTCCCAAGTGGCTGGCCGCCGGATTCGCCGCGCAACTGGCGCTCAGCCTGGGCCTCGCCGTGGTCAACTACCAGCACTGGGACGGCTACCGCCAGTTTGCCGAGTCCCTGCGCGCCACTTCGGCCGGCCATCGCGTCTGGATCGACGGCGAATGGGGCCTGCGCTACTATCTCGAATCCGACGGCGCATTGCCGCTCAAGAAGACCCAGCGCCTGCGCCCCGGCGACATCGTGGTCTCGAGCGAGCTTGGTGCTTCTGTAAACCCCGTCGCCCCATTCGCCACGCTCCGCACGGCGGAGATCCGGCCCGCCCTTCCGCTGCGCCTCATCGGCCTGGAATCGCACTCGGGGTACTCCACGGTAGCCAGGGGTTTCTGGCCATTCGGAGTGTCCGCCGGCCCGATCGACCGCGTGCGCGCCGTCGAAGTCGCCGAACGGCATCCCACGCTCGCCTACCTGCCCATGAACGCCCCCCAAGCCGCGGACCAGATCGTCAGTGGCATCTTCTCTCTCGAAGACAATCGCTTTCGCTGGATGTCGCGCTCCGCCGTGGTGGCGCTCAAGAGTCCCCCGGCCGCCCTGCCGCTGCGCGCGACATTCACCATCCCGCCACAGGCGCGCGCGCGCCGCGTCACGCTGCTGCTCGATGGCCGCCAGGTGGCGTCGCAGACCTACCCCGCACCCGGCACATACACTCTGGAATCCCCGCCCGTGCGCGCGGCCGGCGCCGCGGCCATGGTGGAGATCGCCGTTGACCAGACGTTCTTCGCCCCCGGCGACAGCCGCGAGTTGGGCGTCGTGCTGACGGGCGTAGGCTTTGCCCCCGAGCATATTCCAATCCACAAATGAGCCTGAAATCGAGAATTGATTCCAATACGCCATGAGCCTGAAACGGCGGTTCGATTCCAATGCGGAGTGAGCCTGAAAATGGCGACGTCCAGGTTGCCGGGACAAGTCTCCTTTCGTTGATGTTCGGTCGTCTTTGACGGGCGGGGGGCGAAGCCCGCCCGCCTTGGCTTTTCGTTGGTTTTCCCAATATATCCTCGGGGCGGTGGGAAAGTGGAAAACCTGCTTTTGGTTTTCCACTTTCCCATCGCCTTCGTCGCCGGCGCTGTGGGAATGTGGGAATCTCGCTTGGTGTTGGCGAGATTTCCAAGGGGCTCGTGGAAAGAGTGGGAAGCCTGCTCTTGGCTTTCCACGCTTTCCACAGCCCCGGCATTTCCACAGTGCTCGTGCCTCATCGTGCTGTCCGGCAGCGCGCCAATAAGCTGAGCTTCGCTTTTTGCATCCGCCGCGCAGCCTCGGTGTCGCTGAGAGCTTCGGACTGACGTTTCAGCATCCCAGCCGTAATTCCCTCCTTCAAGTATTCTGTCCATCCCTTTAAGGAGGTGAGTTTCTCGTAAGGCGTCCGATAGTCCTTGGGGCGGTAGGTTCGCTTGCGCTTCCCCCGCGAGTTAGTCGCGATAGTGGCATATCCGCAGGGACGATGGAAGTTCAGATACGGATTCAAGTAGGCCGTGA
>Ga0326727_10013276_pt1 | contig 18394 bp, 17 predicted proteins | sample MB2enrmetagenome_FD_207643 | JGI IMG/M metagenome (GOLD analysis project Ga0326727, IMG submission 207643) | Lab enriched peat soil microbial communities from McLean, Ithaca, NY, United States - MB29MY | ecosystem: Environmental > Terrestrial > Soil > Wetlands > Peat | place: USA: New York...
TGGATGCATGCTGACCCGGAGAACTGTCACAGCATCCGATGTGCCCACACTCCGCACACCGACGGAGATGAAACCACCAACCTTTCGGTGACGCCAGGCACTCCACACACCCGACGCCGCTCGGCTTGGAAGCGGGGTTGATTCCGCGCAGACCCTTTTTCACTTATGATTTTCCTTTCGCGTCCCCTGTTCGCAAAATAATGTCAAGCCACCAGCAAGACTTTCCCGATACCGCCCTCCTCCGCGGCGGCTTGAGCTTCGGCGGCTTTGCTGAGTGGCAGCTTGCGGCTGATCGGGATCACCAGTTTGCCATCTCGGACGGCCTCGGCCATGAACTGAAGCGTTTTCGCATCAGGTGTCGCGTACACCGGTACCACCTTTACGGTTGGGTACTTCTCTGCATTCCGTGGTGCCCCGAGAACCGATGCAAACACTCCTCCCGGCTTGACCTTGGCGATCAATTTTTCAGCAGTCTTACCGTTGACGGTATCAGCTACGACGTCGAGCATCGGAAGATTCGCAATCGTATTGTCATCATCGGTTGCAAGCAACTGATCTGCGCCGATAGTCTTCGCTTCATCCATCTGGTTCTTCAGCACCCCTGCAATCACGACTGCTCCGCGTTGCTTCGCAGTGAATACCGCGGAACGCCCAACATTCCCAGCGGCACCTACGACGAGAACCATCTGGCCCGCTTTGATCCCGGTAGCGGAAATGAGCTGGTTGCCAGTCGTCGTCACCAGCGGCAGCGCCGCCGCCTGGATCAAATCGAGTCCATTGGGAACCTTCGCCAGAATTGCGGCTTTCACAACGCAGAGCTCGGCGTATGTGTCCGCTGCCATTGCAAACACCTGGTCGCCTCGGGAAAAGCCTTCCACTCCGGGGCCAACCGTGACGACTGTCCCTGCAATGTCCACTCCCATCAGTCCCGGAAATTTGATGGGATAAAAGTCCTTCGTCAGACCGGCACGTCGTTTGTAATCGATGGGATTCACACTCGCGGCAGCGACCCGCACCAGCACTTCGCCGGGACCCGCCACCGGATCAGGGTACTCCTCAAACTTCAATACTTCAGGACCGCCATATTGGTGGACAACAACTGCTTTCATGATTCATCTCCCAGTTAGACAAACAAACACTAATGAACAGTTGGATGAAGAAAACTGGGATTCGTCGCCCTGTGGCGTTTCTACGGCCCGCTCTCGCCCACCAAGGCGCAAAATCGTTTCCTCTTTGAGTATCTTTTGTAAAGAGGGCACATTTTGTCCCGAAACGCATCCTACATCCGTTGCAATTAAGCCAGAAAATGTGCCGAAGAAACTATTAGACGATGGTATCGACCGACCCCTTCGCGCTACCGCTCAATCGATCTTTCCTTCGGTCGCACAATTCGCCTGCTTCGCCGCAGGAGAGCCGATACCAAAGTATCGACGATACCATGGTCCAATTGTGCATACCCCAAGCTTCTGTTCTGATGATTCTCGTCGACCGAATTCAATCGGAATCCTCACCACCAGGGATAGGAGAAGGAACATGAAAATAGCGATGGTGCTCACATCGCACGACACACTTGGCAACACTGGGCACAAAACCGGCTTCTGGCTTGAAGAATTCGCAGCTCCTTACTTCGTTTTCAGGGACGCGGGCGTACAGCTGACCCTCGCCTCACCGAAAGGCGGGCAGCCGCCGCTCGACCCGAAAAGCGATCTGCCCGAAAATCAAACGCCGGCGATGGCTCGGTTTAAGAGGGACGCGGCGGCGCAAAAGGCTCTCGCCAACACGGTCAAACTTGCGGACGTGAAGGCGGAAGACTTCGACACCGTTTTCTATCCCGGTGGGCACGGCCCGATGTGGGATCTCGCGGAGAGCCCTACGTCGATCGCTCTTCTGGAGGCCTTCTACAATTCCGGCAAGCCAATCGCATTGGTGTGCCATTCGCCCGGGGTGCTTCGCCACGTTACCTACCAGGGCGCTCCGCTGGTGAAAGGAAAACACGTCACTGGTTTCACGAACGGCGAGGAAGAGGAGATGCATCTCACGAAGGTTGTGCCGTTCCTGGTCGAAGATGAACTGCTGCGGCTCGGCGCCATATTCGAGAAGGTGGCGAACTGGCAGCCTTTCTCCATCGTTGATGGCCGTCTCATCACTGGGCAGAATCCCGCGTCATCCACGTCCGCAGCTCAAGCGCTTATAAAACTACTCGGGGAGAAAGCCGCTCACGCTTCTGCTTGAGTTGACGATCACATCGGTTCGTCGTTGTTATTGGTGACGGCGGCCAATGCGATTTCGCCGGCTTGACCGTGAAGGACCAACAGGCCGTGGGGCAACCGCAGAAAGTTGCGATCCGTTGAAGGAGGGTTTATGTCAGCAGAGAAAACAGGAACCGCCGCGAGTGCCAGTCGAGCACTACAACCCACGGAAAGGAATCCTCTCGATTTTGTGCCCGACAAAGTTCCGTTCGACACTCCCTATGGCCCACCGATATCGCTAGATCGGGCCCAGGCAGTGATTCAAGCGGCGGTGGCAGAGGCGAAGAAACGGAATTGGAAGATGAACATTGCGGTCGCCGATTCCGGCGGCAACCTCGTCGCCTTTCAACGCATGGACGGTGCCATGCTTGCCTCCATTCAGATTGCCAAGCATAAGGCACGCGCCGCCGCGACCTTCCGGCGCCCGACCAAGATATTCGAGGACGGTATCCAACTCATGCATCTCAATTACCTGCTCGCGTTCGATGGAGTCATTGCGTCTCGAGGCGGCATTCCACTGATCGAACAGGGGGTGATTATCGGCGCAATCGGTTGCTCGGGAGGCACGGATTCCCAGGACGAGATCGTCAGCGCGGCAGGCGCGGCAGTAATCAACCCACCGCCGGCAGAGAACAAATGATCCAAATCTCGAGAAAGCGTTGGGGACAACCAGCCGCTCTCCGAGACAAACAGATAGACAGGAGAATGCCATGACAACTGCAAGCGCACTGACCAAGCCCGCACAGATTCGCATCACGCGACGGACGCCCGCCTATTGGTGCGTCACGTTTGATAACCCGCCGCTCAACGTCATGGGCCCGGAAATGGTCAAGGAATTCCAGGAAGTGATCAACGCTCTCGAAGCCGACGAGCAGGTCAGAGTCGTGGTCTTCGACAGCGCGGTGGACGACTACTTCCTGAATCACTCCGATTTCACGGCCAAGCTGGAAGACTTGACATCACTGCCACCCGGTCCGACGGGCTTGCCCCCTTGGCCGGACTTCCTCGTGCGTCTGACACGATTGCCGGTCGCTTCCATCGCACTCATCCGCGGCCGCGCGACGGGCAACGGCAGCGAGATCACGCTAGCCTGCGACATGAGTTTTGCCAGCCGCGAAAAAGCCATCATTTCGCAATGGGAGGTGGGCGTGGGCATGGTCGCCGGCGGCGGCCCCATGGCTCGGCTTCCTCATCTCATCGGCCGAAACCGCGCCCTCGAGGTGCTTTTGAGCTCGGAAGACATCCGGGCAGACCAGGCCGAGGCCTACGGCTACATTAATCGCGCACTGCCCGACGCCGATCTGGATGCGTTCGTAGACGCGCTCGCGACCCGGATTGCCAAGTTCGACAAATGGGCCATCGCTCAGACCAAGCGGCTCGTCAACACCAGCCTGCCGCCGGACGTGGAGCTCGGTGCCGGGTGGGATGCGTGCATCGGTTCACTCGGTCGACCTGCCGCCCAGGAGGGGATCAAGGCGCTAATGGCACGCGGCTTCCACAAACCAGGCGATGTCGAAAATCGGCTCGGCTACTATCTGGGCCAAATCGCGCGCTAGGCCCTCGCCCTACGGGGCTCCTAGCATAAGGGCGTCGAGGATGGGACGCGTTCGAAGCCAACCTTGGCGGACACGTTTTGAATGTCTGTAGTGATGTTTAACATATTCTGCGCACTATATCGAAAGGAGCCATCAATGAACGCCGTACAAGTCGAACAGAAAAGCTATGAGATGCCCCCGCGAGAGGGGATCAGCATCGCGCATTTTCTCACAGTCGCCGACGTCGAGCGATCAGCTCGCTACTACGAAAAGGTCTTCGGTGCTCGCATTCTGACCATGGGTGACGGCAACGCGCCTCCGTACCTTCAGCTTGCGAATATCTGGATGATTCTAAACGTCGGGGGCGGGCCGACCCCGGATAAGCCGACGGTAACGCTCAGCGTCCCCGACCCGAGTCACATCAACAGCTTTATGAATTTCCGCGTTGCGGATATTCAAGCGTGCTACAAATTATGGAAAAGTCGAGGAGCCGAGTTCATCACGGAGCCCATTCCTAAGTACGGCGAGATTCGCTGCTACATCCGCGATCCGGACGGTTACATCATCGAGGTCGGACAGAGCACCGATCTCAAGTACGGTTAGCGCTCGGCCCGGACGGGATGCGGATTTAAACGCTTACGGATGTTCGCTTAGTGCTATCCCATTGGCGCGAGCGATAGAACGCCGCTCAGCCGCACAAGGCGCTGAATCGACAGGCGCCCTTGGTTCAGGCATAGAAAGGAGCACCGTATGAACTTAAGGAGACCACGCACATGACCGCCCCCATCACGTCGAACACGCTTGGTTTCAACGTCTTTACCGCCCCGGGAAAGGCTATGGTCGGCGAGCGGCCAAAGCCCTTCGGCGAAGCGTTCGGCTTTGACCCGATCACGTCGACTTTGATCTTCGGCGAGTACGACGCGGTGCTGGTAGACGCAATGACGACGGTGGCTGAGGCCGAGGCTCTCGCGGATTGGATTGCTCTGCACAACCGCAACTTGGAGACCATCTATATAACGCACGCCCATTTCGACCACTTTTACGGTCTGAGCATTCTGCTCGACCGTTTCCCAGGCGCTCGGGCAATAGCAACGCCCAAGACGGTGAACGCCATGCAAATGTCATTCTCTCCCACGGTGGAGCGGTTAGCCCGCCGGCTCTTTCCTGGGCAAGTGGCCACCAAGTTGGTTGCACCTGAGCCCTATGAGCACGACGCGTTCACTCTCGAGGCCCACGAATTGCGCATCATCGAGCAGGGCCGCACCGATAGTCCCGATTCGACCTCTCTATACGTTCCATCGATCGATCTGATCGTCGCTGGCGACGTTGTGTACAACCAATGCCGCATGTACGTTGGCGACACCACCCCCGAGAGCCGAAAGAATTGGATCGCGGCGCTAGACCGTTTAGCGGCGCTGAACCCGGCGATTGTTATCGCCGGTCACAAGAAGCCTGGCGCGCCCGACTCTCCCTCGACGATCCAAGACACCAAGCATTACCTGCAGGACTTCGATCGGGTGCAGAAAACCGCGGCATCCGACCAGGAGCTGTTCGATCAGATGACGGAGCTGTACCCGCGTTGGGTAGCCAATCAGTCGTGGTTGATGTTCGGATTCCCGCAGCCATAACCCACATCAACCGCGGATGCGAATGTTTCCTCGCGCACCATGGAGGTTTGTATGTCTCAAAAAGCCAGCGCCGAAAAGCGTGCTCAGCAAAGCGAAGTCCGGCCTCACCAACTTGGGCAGGAGGTTTTCAAAACCATCTTGTCCGAAGATGTCGATTGGAAACCGTTCCCGGCGTTCCCACCTTCCGTCCGGCTGGCCGTCGTCGTGGGTCAGCCTTCCGAGCCCGGCCCTTACACAATCAGGGTCAAAGCGCCCCACGGCGAGAAGCTGATGCCTCACAAGCACCCAGAGGATCGAGTCTATACCGTAATTTCCGGCGTCTTTTATATCGGGCTGGGTGATGAATTCGACGCGAGTAAGCTCGAAGCCTATCCGCCCGGCGCCGTGATCATTCTCCCTGGCAACACGCCCCATTTCCACTGGGCGAAATCCGGCGAGTACGTCACGCAAGTAACCGCGATGGGGCCGCTTGGACTGGAGTACCTCATCGCAAAAGATGATCCGCGAAATAGCATTGGCCGAAAAAATAGCGCGACGTGATTTCGCTTCTAGCGTAATGGAAAGGCCCGAGATGAACGATCAACAAAAGAAGGAGCAGTGTTGTGGAGTGCGGGATCAAGCGATCCGCGCGGCGCTGGATCAGCATTGGGCGGCGTCCGATGCCAACGATTTTGAAACGGAGCACCGCATCTATCTCGAGGACGCGGTGCTGGAATACCCGCAGTCAGGTGAGCGAACCCGGGGTCGAAGCAACATCCAGAACCAGCGCGCCAGCCAGCCGAACAAAAAACGCTTCTCGATCCGACGAATCCTTGGCGGCGGCGACCTTTGGGTCACCGAACTCATCCTGACCTATGACGGCAAGCCGTCTTGCACCGTCAGCATCATGGAGTTCAAAGGCGGTAAGGTTGCGCGGGAAACACAGTACTTTGCGGATCCATTCGTGGCTCCCGCATCGCGCGCTCAATGGGTCGAACGGATGGACAACTAATCTCGACGCGCGAGGGTTCGCCCGCAGCAGCGCCATTTGCGGTTTGCATATCTTGCGGTGGAGGTACAAGCGATGGATTGGAAAGGGTTGGTCCAGTTTGCGCTGATGGGCAATGGTAATTTGGAACAATACGCCATCCTGCTGGTGCGCGTTTCGATCGGTCTGTTCTTCGCCATCTCCGGCGCAAACAAATTGTTTGTCGCCGGCGGAACGAAACCCGTTTACGACACGCTCGTGCAGGCCAAAATCCCGTTTCCCCACTTCACAGCTTATTTCGTGTCGGCTGTCGAGTTTTTTTGCGGATCGTTGGTGGCCGTGGGTTTTTTTTCCAGCTTCGGCAGCGTGGTTTTATTGATTGATATGATTGTCGCCACCCTGACCAGCGCGGTTACCACCGTGCCTAAGGGACTTTCGTTTCTTCGCTGGCTCGACGATTTCCTCTACCTTCCGGAAGTCCTGTACGTGCTCTTCTTTATCTGGCTGATCTGTTCTGGCCCGGGAAAGATCAGTGTGGATTACTGGCTCGCAGGCAAATTACTTGGGTGATTCGGCAGCCCCGTTGACATGCGCCTGGCATCCAACAAGGAGGAAAGAATGAAGGAACACTACGCGCACGAAGAGATTGCAAGGCTCGCCTACGAATTGTGGGAGCGCAGAGGCCGCCCGCTCGGTTCGCCTGAAATTGATTGGTACGCGGCGGAAAGTGCTTTGGGCGTGCGGGATTCGCGAGAGGAGTTCTCGCCCTTCAGTGTCCGCCTTGCGCCAGAAGAACGTGCCTATCGCGAACCCTAAGTTCAGCGTGGTTGTATAGCAAGGAATCTAGCCAGACGATGGACTTCGACGAGGTACGCATGCCCAGATTGCTTTCAGTAAATGTCGGCCTTCCGCGCGACATGACATGGAACGGCAAAACTGTCCGAACTGCAGTCTGGAAATCTCCGGTTACGGGACGGCGAATGGTGCGCAAGCTCGATATCGATGGTGATGCGCAAGCCGATCTCGCCGGTCACGGAGGAGAGCACCGCGCCGTATTTGTCTACCAGATGGATTCTTACCAGTACTGGGAGCGATTTTTGGGCCGCAACGATTTTACTTTCGGCCAGTTCGGAGAAAACTTCACCGTCGAGGGACTTTCTGATAGCGAGGTGTGCATTGGCGATCGCTACTACATCGGTGGTGCTGAATTTGAAGTAACGCAGCCACGGGTGACGTGCTACCGCGTCGGCATTCGTATGAATGAACCTCGGATGGCAGCCCTGCTCGTAGCGCATCACAGACCGGGATTCTACTTTCGCGTGCTGCAGGAGGGAGAAGTTGGGGCGGGCGACGACATCGTAAAAAGTGCTGACGGTCCAGAGCGAATCAGCGTGGCCGAGGTTGACGCCCTCCTGTATTTGCCGGGACATTCTCGCGAACAATTGGAACGAGCGCTACGGATTCCTGCACTTAGCAAGGGTTGGCAGTCTTCCTTTCAAGCGATACTCGCGCAAGAGTCGAGCCCGAAGCCCATCGAGGGAAATCCGGGACTCGTGGATGAGGAACAAGCACCTGCTTGGCCCGGATTTCGACAGATGCGAGTCGCAAATATCAATAAGGAAAGCAATAGCGTAACTTCCTTCATTCTGAGGCCAATCGATGGGCAGCCTCTTCCTGTCTTCCAGGCAGGTCAATTTGTGGTTTTGCGGCTGCTCGTCGAACCGGGCAAATGGCCCGCTCTTCGCAGCTATTCGTTGTCTGATCTGCCCGCTGGCGATCATTTCCGCATCAGCGTCAAAAACGAATCGAATGGGATTGGAAGTTCATTTCTGTGCAACCGTGCGCGAGAAGGCGATCTATTGGATGTTAGTGCCCCGCGCGGAAGCTTTATTCTGCGTCCCAGCCAGAATGCGGTGGTTCTCCTGAGCGCTGGAGTGGGCGCAACGCCCGTGATATCAATGCTGCACACACTCGTCGCTGAAAGATCGCAACGGGAGATCTGGTGGATCTATGGAACGCGCAATGGCGTCGAGCATCCATTTGCAGAAGAATCGCGTTCATTACTGAAACAGCTCTCTCGCGGACGAGAATACATCGTGTACAGCAGGCCCGCTGCAATCGACCAAGTCGGGACAGACTTCGATGCTCCCGGGCACATTGACGCAGCTTTGCTGGAGAAAATCGGAGTGGCACGGAAAAGTGACTTCTATCTGTGTGGCCCCTCTTCATTCTTGCAGAATATGCGAGATGGGCTGCGGAACTGGGGTGTGCTCGCCGAAAATGTGCACACGGAAATCTTCGGTGCTCTCGAGTCTATTACCCCTGGTATGGCGCAGGTCGATCACACTCTTCACCTACCACAAGGGCCGCCCGGATCTGGCCCCCCAGTCTCATTCGCGCGTAGCGGGATTACCGCCGCTTGGGATCCGAAATTCGGAAGCTTGCTTGAACTGGCGGAAGCGTGCGACGTTTCGGTCAGATGGTCGTGCCGGACTGGAGTCTGTCATACCTGCGTGACTGGTCTGATTGGCGGATCGATAATTTATAACCCTGAGCCGCTGGAGAGGCCCGCTTCCGGGAACGCTCTCGTATGCTGTTCTCAGCCAAACGCGGGTGTCACTTTGGATCTTTGAGAGAGACGGGAGGAGTCCAATCATGCGTTCTGATATCGCGCCCGGGGCCATTTTCCCCGACTACGAACTGCCCGATCACACGGGCAAAGTGCGCAAGCTCAGCGAGCTACAGGGCGATGATCCGCTGATCCTCACCCTTGCGCGCGGCCACTATTGCCCAAAGGAGCATCAGCAGCATTTGGAACTCGCCGCGTTCTACCCGAAGATCGCGGTGGCGTACACTCAGATCGCGACGATCGCTACTGACGATCACCATACTCTTCAGGAATTCCGTGCGTCAGTCGGAGCCACGTGGACTTTCCTTTCGGACCCCGGCCGAACGATTCAGAAGGATCTCGACATCCAGGAGTACACCGACCCCGAGCATAATCCTATGATCCCGCATACGCTCGTGCTCAAGCCGGGTCTCGTGATCTACAGTATCTATAACGGCTACTGGTTCTGGGGCCGTCCGTCGGTCGTCGATCTTTGGCACGACCTGCGCGCCGTAACGAGCGAAATCCGCCCAGACTGGGATCTGAGTACTCCTGGACTCCGCGAGGCATGGAATGCCGGTGACTTCTCGCGTTTCCACGGCTGGAATAAGCTTGGCGCCGCGAAGGCGCCCTCTGCAGGAGCGCAGTGATGCCACGGGCCATGCACATTCATCGCACTGTCCCGGAACTGATTCTCACTATCCTCGGCGAGTTGCACCCGCTTTAAGACAACAACTTGGACCTGGCTGCGAGCTCCAGTATGCTTGGCGGACACATGCCAGCTGAAGCGACAACTCCGGTCATCGAATTCCGCGATGTCTTTTATCGCATCGAACAGGTCCAAATACTCTCCGGCCTGAATCTACAAGTGGAACAGGGAGAGATACTGGTGCTGCTTGGACGCAGCGGCTCCGGCAAGACCACAACCCTCAAGCTGGTCAACCGGTTGGTCACGCCTACCTCCGGAGAGATTCGCGTCCATGGCGTCCCGAACGGTGAAGTTGATGTCATTCGCTTGCGCCGCGCCATTGGCTATGTGATTCAGGATGTTGGTCTGTTTCCACACTTCACCGTGGAGCGAAATATCGGTTTGGTTCCTCGCATCGAAGGTTGGTCTGAAGTTCGCATCCGTGCGCGCGTTCAGGAGCTCTTGGAAATGGTCAGGATCACAGGCGATTTGGCATCCCGCTATCCGCGGGAGTTATCCGGAGGGCAGCGACAACGAGTGGGTGTGGCCCGGGCCTTAGCTGCAGATCCTGGAATTCTCCTCATGGATGAGCCCTTCGGCGCGTTGGACCCTCTGACTCGCGACGAGTTGCAGCAGGAATTTCTGTCCCTCCAGCAACGACTGCACAAGACAGTGATCTTCGTAACGCACGACCTCCGCGAGGCGCTATGTCTGGGATCGCGCATCGCGCTGATGGAGGCGGGGAGGCTGGTCACGGTGCTGTCCCCGCGGGAATTTCTAGAGTCTGCCGACCCTTGGGCGGCCGCTTACGTGAGAGCGTTTGGAGACGCATTAACATCTCGCGGAAATAGGAGCAAATCATGAACTTTGCTCGGTTCATCCTGCAGAATCATGGTCAGGTTCTCGAACTTACCTTGGAGCATCTCTGGTTGGTCGGGATTTCAACGCTGCTGGCGGTGTTGGTCGGTGTACCGTTAGGAATTGTGATCTGCCATCGCCCCGGCTTCAGCAAGCCCGTTCTGGTGAGTGCGAATATTATTCAAACCATCCCCAGCCTTGCGCTCTTCGGATTTCTGCTACCCGTACCCTGGCTGGGCGCACGTTCGGATCGCCTCGCAATCTTGGCCCTCGCCCTCTATGCTCTACTCCCGATTGTCCGCAATACCTACACCGGAATTCGAGGCGTTGACCCGGCGGTTTTGGAAGCGGGACGCGGTATGGGCCTCACAGATTCCCAGCTTCTTTTCCAGGTTGAGTTGCCACTCGCGGTGAGCGTGATTCTGTCGGGTGTCCGTGTGGCCATTGTGATTTCTGTGGGCCTGGCCACTATCGCGGCGGCCATTGGTGCCGGGGGGCTGGGCGAGTTCATCTTTCGCGGCTTGGCCATGGTTGATAACCGGGTCATCCTTGCAGGCGCGATTCCGGCCGCCATCTTAGCCCTGGCCGCCGACCTCGGGGTGGGATGGCTGGAGAAACGACTGCGTGCGCAATAATGCGTCTGCCACCGAGTCTCGCTGTTTTGCTTATCGTTGTAAGCGCCGCGCTGCTGCTCTCCTGTTCGCCGTCACACTCCAATCGCATCGTTGTGGGTTCGAAGAACTTCACCGAGTCGTTCATTTTGGGCGAACTCATCGCCCAGCAGATCGAGGCTCACACCAGTCTGAAAGTGGAACGGCGCTTCTATCTCGCCGGAACATACATTTGTCACCAGGAGATATTGTCAGGGCGTATCGACATCTATCCGGAATACACGGGAACTGCGCTTACCACCATCCTGAAACTACCCGCCGGTGGAGACAGGATGGAAGTTTACCAGCGCGTGAAGCACGAGTATGAACGCAGCTTCCGCTTAGAGCTTGGACCACCCTTCGGATTTAACGACACCTTTGCCATGGAGATCCGTGGAGAAGATGCTCGCCGCTTAAATATCCGCACCCTGTCGCAATCTGCCGCGTTCACCCCGCAGTGGCGCGCGGGGTTCGGTTACGAGTTCATGGAGCGTCCCGACGGCTATGGGGGTATGGTAGCAACCTACGGTCTGCATTTCGCGGAACAGCCGCGCATTATGGACTTGGGCTTGCTGGCGCGCGCCTTGAAAGATCATCAAATTGATTTCGCTGGAGGCAATGCGACGGACGGCCTCATTCCCGCCCTCGACTTGTTTGCCCTGGAGGATGACCGCCATTACTTTCCTCCTTATGAGGCCGTGCCGGTCATCCGGCAACAGATCATACAGCAGCACCCGGAAGTCGCCCAGGTCCTTGCGGATCTTGACGCTAAGATCTCGAACGCGCAAATGCAGCGAATGAACTATGCCGTGGATGGCCAGCATCGCGATCCGCGGGAGGTCGCGCGGGAATTCTTGCTGGAAACAAAGCTTGTGCCTTGACGCTCGCCTGCGAGTGGAGAATGGCCATTCGTAAGCGATCCAGGATTTATGGAAAAGTGCGGGGAAGAATTCCCCAAGTCCCGGTAAGTGGTCGGTAAGCTCGCACTGGCCCAGTTTATGAGTGCTTACTTGAAGGTCTGCGCTCGCGGAGTACGCCAGTTCCAGACATTATAGGAATAAAGCGCAATGCAAAAGAGATTTGCGGGTATGAACCCGAATTGCGCGGTTCGGACACCAATTACGCAGACGATCACGCTGTTGGCACCGGCTACCATCCACCCTTGCCAGAACTTCCTTCCGATGAGAATGGTTGAGAGTATTGTAAGAACGCACGAAATGTAATCAAGCCGGAGTACGATCACGTATGCCTGACCTCTGAGTCTTCGGTGCCCATGATACGCACCAGGGCCGCTTTTTCTTGGCGGCTTGTCTTCAGGCTAGCATTTCAGGTTTCTGCCAATAACTGTTCTCTGGTTCAGTTGCGCGGGAGTAGTCAACTGGCAAAGCGGCCCTACCCGAGACAAGGATTCTAGTCGAGGCACATCATGAAGTTCTTGGTTTCATCCTATGACGGTGCCGAAATCCATTCGGATGAAAAACGCGCAATCCGTAGAAGTGGCCGCGTTCTTTTCTTGATTCGAGTTGCCATGCGGCATAGGCTCTCGGTTCGTGGGCCAACCGGAAGGTATCCAACTTCCACGGTGCGGATTAGTCCTCGGAAGTCGGCTTGTAGGAAGTGATCTCCGCACTTGCCGTCGATTCTGATCGGATTACGGGCTAACCGGAATGTATGGTCGTGCAACGAAACAACGTTGCCGCCGCAAAGCAATTCACTCCGGCCCGCCGAGTTCTCAACTTTGTGCCCAATCGCGTAAGAATTCCTCCACGTCGCAACTGCGATAGAGGAGGAAGCAAATGCAACAGGGGAGCTTAATCAGGAGTGCTCGGAAGCGGGGTCCAGATGTTTGGCAATTTCGTTGGGCGGACAAAGGGCCTTATGGGAAGCGCATTTATCGCAGGAGGGTGATCGGCACGGTCTGTCAATACCCCGAGGTCGATTCTGCCCGCAGGGTGGTCACGAGGTTACTCAGAGAAATCGACACAAATGCTCTCCACTCGTGCCAACTCCCAATGACCGTTGCGGAAGTGTGCGACCACTTCGTTCACCGGGAACTGGCCAAGGACAATACCTGGCGAAGCTATTCCACGAAGAAGGCCTACAAAGCGTACTTAGACCGGTGGATCGTTCCACATTGGGGGACCTTGCGTCTATCGGAAGTAAGAACTATCCAGGTAGAGTGATGGCTCCGCAGTTTGCCGTTGGCGAAAAGTAGCTGCGCGAAAATCCGAGGATTGCTTTCGGTCCTGTTCAATCATGCTTGCCGGCACGAATTCTTCGACCGCAATCCTATCCGGTTGGTTCGCCAGGGTGCAAAACGGCGGAATACGCCGAGCGTGCTGACACCGGTTGAAATCAGAGCGTTGCTTAATGGCCCGGACCTGCGCGAGCGGGTCCTCGTGCTCCTCGCGGCATCCACTGGTCTGCGTCAGAGCGAGTTATTTGGGGTGAAGTGGGGCGATATCGATTTTGCCCAGAACACAATGAATGTAACGCGATCCATCGTGTACGGAGTGGTCGGACCATGCAAAACTGAATCATCGCAAAAACCTGTGCCAGTTCATCCAAGCGTTTTGGAGACACTCGGCAAATGGAGAGCTGCCTGCCGTTACAACAAATCGAGCGACTGGGTTTTTGCAAGCAGAAGGCATCGTGGTCGGAAACCAATCTGGGGGCAGGCAATCTTACGCAGATATATTCGTCCTGCCGCGCAGCGGGTCGGAATTGAGAAACGCTTCGGATGGCACACTTTCAGACACACGTACTCGACTCTCCTGCGAAGCGTCGGGACAGAGTTCAACGTGATGCAGGAGCTGCTGAGGCACTCCTCGCTACGATCTACGCTGGATGTTTACACGCAGGCGATCTCGCCGGCAAAGCACGCTGCACAAGCGGCAGTCCTAGAGCTGGTATTCGCGTCTGAAACGAGCGCAATCGCCTCGGCGTAGAACGCTTCCGAGCGTCAAAAGTCGCGAGCGTGGAAACGGCTCTAATGGCCAAAAAGGGGTGCAAACAGGGTGCAAAAATGCACCCTTTTGCACCCTCATTGGTTTCACTGTTATCGGAACAACCCTTTTGGAAAGAATGGCGGGGACGACGAGACTCGAACTCGCGACCTCTGCCGTGACAGTACACTGTTATTTGGTAACTGCTTGAAACTACGCGGCACGGATGGCTACCAAAACCGCGCTTTGGAACCCCAAGTAACAATTATTGGACCATGAATGGACCAAGAAATGGACTCTGCCGCACGACGGCAGAAACTTCTGGAAACGACGAGATTCGAACCCGCCGCCTCTGCTGTGACAGTTTGCGGAAAACTGACCGCACTGCCTTGTCTCATCCTCCCGCAATTCCGGGTCTGGCATTTCGCCCGGCCCGCAGGCCGTCCTTGCTTCCATAGCGATCAAGGATGAATGCCTTCATGCACTATCCCAACCCGGCCGGAACCAGCTTCTTCGACGCTTTCCAGAGCTGCCGGTTGATGAAATTGGGTGCCAGGCGGCGCATCAACGCGAGTTGTTTGGCCTGACCCGGGCGGATCTCGAGTGCTCCCGTCTTGAGTGACGCAAAGGATTGCTTCACCAACTCGTCTGTCGTCATTAAAGTGATGCCGTCGCCCTCGGCAATGTCCGCCGACAGGTCGGTCTTCACCGCTGGCGGCATGAGCTCGATCACTTCAACGCCAGTTTCCTCCAATTGGAACCGGAGCGACTGGGTGTAGGAGTGAATCGCCGCCTTCGTGGCACAGTAGATCGGCGCGGACGGCAGCGGAACGAAGGCGAGGCCAGAGGATACGTTGATGACGGTTCCCTTGTTGGCCGTGAGAATGTCGATGAATGCGGACGTCATGCGAATCACGCCCCCCACGTTGATGTCGACCTCAGCCATCAATCCGTCGAGGTCAGCCGCTGGGACCTTGAGGTTTTTGTGAAGCATGATACCCGCGTTATTCATCAGGACGTCGAGCTTTGGAAATTCAGCCTTCACGCGCCTTGCAAGGGCGGCGATTTGCGCGGGATCTGCGACGTCGCTCTGGATGGTGTGGAGCTTCGGATAGTTTGCCTTTAGCTCATCGAGAACCGACTGGCGGCGACCAGTGACGATGACCTGGTTACCGAGTTCGAGAAACCTTAAGGCAAAAGCAAGGCCAATACCTGCAGAGCCTCCTGTGATCAAGATGGTGCGATCGGTGAGTTTCATACGAATCCTTTCGTGAGTATTGTCCGCAATATGTTTGTCATATGGGCGGCCCGGAGAATCTTAATGCTGCGTTCTCCGAAATTCGTTTCGTTATGCACGCACCGGCACTGCCTGAGCTTCATCGCTCGCGACTGGTGCCGGTTTTACCCGGAACCAGATGGAATAGAGTGCAGGCAGGAAGATAAGGGTCAGCACCGTACCAACGGCCGTCCCTCCGATCAGCGTGTATGCCATCGATCCCCAAAAGACCGAGAAGGTCAGGGGGATGAAAGCCAGCACGGCTGCAAGAGCCGTAAGAATTACCGGACGCGACCGCTGTACAGTCGCCTCGACGACAGCGTGATAACTGTCAAGTCCTTCCTCTTGATTTGTCTTGATTTGACCGATGAGGATCAGCGTATTGCGCATCAGGATGCCAGCTAACGCGATCAGGCCGAGGATCGCATTGAACCCAAATGGTTGATGAAAGAGAAGCAATGTTGGAACGACACCAGCGAGACCGAGAGGCGCGGTAAGCACCACCATGAACATCGCAGAGAATGACCGGACCTGGAAAATGATCACCGTGAGCATCAGCACGATCATCGCGGGAAATACCACTGAAAGTGCCCTGTTCGCTTTTCCAGATTCTTCTATATTGCCACCCGTTTCGATCCTGTAGCCCTCGGGCAGACTGGCGATAATCGGTTGAATCGCCTTTTCAATCTCCGCAGAGACCTGTGGGGGTTGAAGTGATTCGTCGATATCACTCTCTACCGTAATGGTCGGCACGCGGTCACGTCGTTTGAGGATCGGTTCCTCAGAACGAATTTCAATGTGGCCGACCTGGCTAAGTGGAACAGCCTTCCCCCAGTGATTCATCAGAGTCATGTCGTTCAGCTTGCTGGGATCGAGGCGGTCGGTTCCGGCACTTCGCGCGATTACCTCCGCCGTTCGGATATCTTCACGGACCTGCGTCACCGGCGCACCCGTCAGAAGAAATTGGATCTGTTCGGCAGCCTCGTGCGAGGAAAGGCCGATCAGTTGTAGCCGAGCTTGGTCGAGAACAAAATGTACAGTTGGCGCGCGTTCGCCCCAGTCCTGGTTTACCTGTCGAGTGTGCGGATTTTTCAGCATTGCAGCTTGTACCTGTGCTGCAATCGCGCGGTCTCTTTCCAGGTCGGGGCCCGAGACGCGAAACTCTACGGGCCACGGTGTATATGGTCCAAAAACCAGCTGCGAGGCGCGTACGCGTGCTTCAGGCGCAAGTCCCTGTTGAACTCGCTCACGTAGCCTGAGCTTCAGACGGTCTCTATCTCTCTCATTCGCCGTCAGAACGATAATCTTGGCAAAATCCGGGTTGGGGAGTTCTGGATTGTATGAAAAGAAGAAGCGCGGAGCGCCCTCCCCAATGTAAGCCGTAACAATCTTTGCTTCGGGCTGCAACCGCAGCCACTCCTCGATTTTTTTCGAACTCGCGTTAGTGGTTTCTATGCTGGTGCCTTGTGGCAGCGTCACCTCTACCAAGAGTTCAGGCCTATCGGATTGAGGAAAGAACTGCTTTTTGACAAGTCCCATGCCTGCGAGGGCCACAAGAAAGAGGCCCAGAACAATGCCAGCAACCAAGGACTTCCGGCGCACCGCCCAGGCAATTAGTCTCCGGAGCTTCTCGTAGCCGGGCGTCGCGTAAATCGCTTCACGGCCGCTGGGCAGGGCTTTGATCTCGGGCAACATCTGCACGCCGAGATAAGGAGTAAAGGTTACGGCTACGACCCACGAGGTGAGCAGCGCAAAACCCACTACCCAGAAGATGTTTCCCGCATACTCGCCCGCGCTCGATCGAGCGAACCCCACTGGCATGAGACCAATAACAGTGACCAGCGTGCCTGCAAGCATGGGCGCAGCAGTATGGCTCCACGCATAGCTGGCAGCCTTTATACGGCTCCAACCCTCCTCCATCTTGACCACCATGATCTCGATGGAGATGATCGCGTCGTCAACCAGAAGACCAAGACCGAGGATCAAAGCGCCGAGCGTGATGCGATCAAATACTCTTCCGGTCAGAAGCATGATGACGAAGACGGCCGCCAACGTCAGGGGAACGGCCGCCGCCACAACGATTCCAACGCGCCAACCGAGGCTGATGATGCTGACGATCATGACGACAGCCAGAGCAACAAAGAACTTCAACATGAACTCATCCACTGCTTCGCGGATGTTTACAGCTTGGTCCGTCACTTTGCTGAAGCTGATGCCTGCAGGGAGACCGGCGGAGATCTTCTTCTGTTCGGCAACGAGGGCTTTGCCGAGGTCCAGACCATTCCAGCCCTCCTTCATCACGATGCTGAGAAGCAAAGCCGGCTGGCCATTATGGCGGACAAGAAAAGTTGCGGGATCTTCGTAGCCGCGCTTCACATCGGCAATATCAGACAGCTTTAGAGTGCGTCCGCCCGAGACGACGGACGTATCCCGAATCTTCTGAAGATCGTCGAGCGCGCCATCCAAGCGAATCTGAACCTGTTGCGCATTCGTATCGATAGAGCCAGACGGGGTTACGGCATTCTCGCGAACCAGCGCATCGAAGACGTCTCGTGCGCTCACTCCGAGCGTCGCAAGACGTTCGTATGAGAACTCAACGAAAATTCGTTCTGGCCGTTCGCCGACGATGTCAACCTTCTTGACGCCAGGCACATGAAGCATCCGCTGTCGAAGAGTTTCTGCTTCACGCGCAACCTGGCGAGGCGGAAGGTCTGGAGCCTCGACCGAGTAGAGTGCGAACGTCACATCCGAGTACTCATCATTGACGAAGGGACCGAATACGCCCTGAGGTAACTTGTGCGCTTCATCGCCTAGCTTTTTGCGAGCCTGGTAAAACTCCTCCGGGACGTCCTCCGGTCGAGTGGTGTCCTTGAGACTCACCTTCATCAGCACGAGTCCGGGCCGGGTAAAGGTCTCTACGCGATCGTAGTCGCGCAATTCCTGCAGCCGCTTCTCGAGTGGCTCGGCAACGAGGTCTTGCATCTCCTGTG
>Ga0326727_10013278_pt1 | contig 18393 bp, 15 predicted proteins | sample MB2enrmetagenome_FD_207643 | JGI IMG/M metagenome (GOLD analysis project Ga0326727, IMG submission 207643) | Lab enriched peat soil microbial communities from McLean, Ithaca, NY, United States - MB29MY | ecosystem: Environmental > Terrestrial > Soil > Wetlands > Peat | place: USA: New York...
TCGGAACGTAGCCGACGATCTGCTCCTGCACCTGGCCGCCCTTGAAGACCAGCAGCGTCGGAATGCCGCGCACGCCGTAGCGCTGCGGGGTCGCGGTGTTGCTGTCCACGTCCATCTTGGCAACCTTTATCTTGCCCTGGTAGGACTTCGCAATCTCATCCACCACCGGAGCCAGCGCACGGCACGGCCCACACCACGTGGCCCAGAAATCGATCAGGACAGGCTGCTCGCTGCTGAGCACCTCCTTGTCGAAGTTGGCGTCGGTCACTTCCACGATTGCATCGCTTCCCATTCTTCCTCCCGTACCTATGCTCAGATCTCACCCGCAGCCGGGCAACACTGCTAAATTCTCATCGTAACACTTCATTCGATGCGCGAGGACGATTTTGGACGCAAGGCGGCAGGTTTCGAAGGTTTCACAGGTTAAAGGCAAAATCAAAGGCAACGAACGAGTGCTACCCGGTGACGCGTCAAATTCGCCTTTGGTGTTGATCTTAAACCGCCGAACCTGCGAAACCTCTGAAACCTTGAAACCTTTTACAATATTCCCATGCGCTATCTCATCGCTCTACTAGCCCTGGCCGGAGTGCTGGTCTCCTGCTTTGCCCTGCGCGAGCACTATCGCCCGGCGGACGAAGAGGCTCCCTGTGACATCAACGCAATGTGGGACTGCGGCGTCGTCAATCACAGCCCGTTTGCCGAGATCGCGCATGTCCCCGTCGCGATCTTCGGAATCGCCGGCTATGCATTGATCGCTGGTTTTTCTCTGGCGAAGCGCTACGGAGTAGTCGTGTTCCTGGCCACCGTCGCCGTCGGCTTCTCCATCTATCTGACGTACATCGAGGCGCGCATCCTGGAGACATACTGCATCTGGTGCGTCACCTCGGCGGGGATCATCGCGCTGACCGAGATCCTCGCCATCATCACCCTGGTGCTGAACCGGAGGCGTGCCGCCTGAACTTCGGCGCGGCCCGATGAGTCGAGATGCCAACGCTTGCGCAGTTCGTGAAAACTGCCGCGATCGAAGAAGGATTTTCGCTGGCCGGCATCGCGCCCGCCGCGCCTCTGGCAGAGCTCGACTACTTTCCTGAATGGATCGCTGCCGGCTATCACGGCGAGATGAGCTACCTCGCCAGAACGAACGACGACGGCAAGCTACGCCGCGCCGCGCTGGCCAACGTCGCCGGGTGGGCGCGCTCGGTCGTCGTCTGCGCTTGCAATTACAACTCCGCCGCTCCTTTTTCCAGCAATGGAGATCCCTCCTGCGGATGGATCTCCCGCTACGCCCTCGCCTCGGACTACCACGATCTGCTGCTCGGCCGGCTGCGCAAGCTGGAGGCGCGCCTCATCGTGCATCTTGAAGGCGCGGGCCATCCTGCGCCGCGTACCTGGTGCTATGTCGATACCGGCCCGGTCGTCGAGCGCGTGCTCGCGCAGCACTCCGGCATCGGCTGGACGGGCAAGAACGGCTGCATCATCCATCAGCAGCTTGGCTCATGGCTCATTCTCGGAGTGATTCTCTGCTCGCACGCCATCGCCGCCGAGCTGCCCGCCCCCGACCGCTGCGGAAGCTGCACCCGCTGTCTCGATGCCTGCCCCACGCAGGCCTTCGTCGCCCCGCGAAGGCTCGATGCCAGCCGCTGCATCTCCTATCTCACCATCGAGCAGCACGGCGCGGTGGCCGAGGAGCTGCGGCCCGCGATGGGCCGCCATCTGTTCGGCTGCGACATCTGCCAGGAGATCTGCCCATGGAATCGCCGCGCTCCCGTCAGCGCCGATCCTGAGCTCGCAGCTCGCACCGAGCTCGTCAATCCACCGCTCGAATCGATCGCCTCGCTCGACGAAGAAGAGTTCCGCAAGCTCTTTCGCCACTCGCCGGTGAAACGTGCGAAACTGAGGGGGCTGTTGCGCAATGCCGCCATCGCCATGGGAAACAGCGGCGACCCGAAGCATCTACCGCGCCTGCGCGAGCTCGCCCGGCACGAGGACGCGGTGATTGCCGAGCACGCCCGCTGGGCGATGGCAAACTTGGAGAGAGCCGATGCAGAGCGCATCCCGTAGCCGCTTTTCGATCTACTCCAGCCGCCTCCACCCGCGCCGCCCTCTGGATGTTCGCGTCTGCCTGCTGGCAATCGATGCCAACGGCGAGTGGCTGAGGCTCTACGGCCGCACGCGCGATCTCTCCCTCGGCGGGGCCTGTCTGACGCTGCCCTGCATGCTGCCCCGCGGAAGGGAGGTCGCGCTGCAGCTCCGGCTGCCTCGTGGCGAGAGCTTCGCCATTCGCGCCATCGTCATCCGCCGCCAGGGCTCGCGACTGGGCGTGCGCTTTCTTGAGACCAGTGCCGCGCAGCGAATGATGCTCGCCGCATACTGCCGCGGCTGAGCGCGAAGAAAAAGGCATCCAACTCCGTAGCGGGAGGAAGCGCGATGTCGTCTCGATGGCTCGTTGTGGCGTCGTTCTTGCTGCTCTTCGCCACGCTCTTGCCGGCGCAGCAGTGGTACGCCGTGCAGGCGGATCACCTCGTCGCATACTCCGAAGGCGACGATCACGCCGCCCGCGAGGCGGCCCGCCGCGGCGAGATCCTCATCGCCACCTTCTCGCAGATCTTCCATCGCCGGCAGATTCAGTTCACCACGCCGCTCTGCATTCTCGCCCTCCGCAATCAGAAAACTCCTGCGATGGTTCGTACCCCCGTCGGCGATTATGTCAGCGTCGACCTCACGCGCGCGGAATCATGGAGTGAGACCGCCCGCGCGATTACGCTGCTGATGCTCGACGAGAACTATCCGCGCGCGCAGCCCTGGTTCGATCGCGGAATCGCCGGCTACCTGGCTGGCGCGCGCATCAACGGCGAGCAGGAGGAGCTCGGCTGGCCTCCGCCCGGCATGGCGCCGCCCAGCCCGGGAGATTGGATTCCGCTGAACAAACTTTTCGCCATCAACACGCTGCCGCAACCCACTGCTGCTTTCGAGTCGGAGTCATGGGCGCTCGGCCGCTGGATCGTTGGCACCGGAAGGCAGGCGCAGGCGGGCGCATATATGAACGCGCTGCAGGCGCGTGGCGCTACCGCCGAGCAGGCCGTAAGCGAGAGCTTCCTGCTCAGCATCGGGGATCTCGATCGTGAGGTGCGCGAGTCGCTTGCCAAGCCGCTTATGCAGAAGCTCGAAGCCCCGCACATCGATCAGCATCTGCTCCCATCGAAGAAGCTTTCGCCCGCCGACGTCGAGGTCATCCACCGCAATCTGACGCTCTTCAACGGCTCCGGGCAGGAGCTGGCACAGATGGTCGTCTTCATGCGGGAAAACCAGGAGAACGCCGGCGTTCATCGCTCGCTGGCCTGGGCCTTCATGCTGCGCGGCGACCAGGAGAACGCCATTGAGCACATTCGCCGCGCGCTTGCGCTGAATGACAACGCCGCCGATATGCACTACCTCTACGCGCTCTGGGTGAATGAGGGAGATGAGAACTCGATCCGCATCGAGTCGGCCGAACCGCGCCTCGGCGCCGAGTTGAAGGAGGCGCTACGGCGCAATCCCAGCTACGCTCCGGCATGGGAGCTGCTCGGACTGGCGCAACTGAGCGCCGGCGACACGAAGAGTGCGCTCGTCAGCCTGCAGCGCGCCACCGCACTGCGTCCGCGCCAGAGCCGCTATTACCTGAACACGGCCGCAGCCGAGGAGGCCAGCGGCAACCTCGAAGCCGCGAAGAACCTGCTTCTCTACGCTCGCGGCGGTGACGATCCTGCCGTCACCGAGGAGGCCGCCGCGCGCCTCGGGCAGCTCGGCAAGGAGCAGAAGCAGCGCCGGCAATGGGCAGAGATGGGAGTAACCTCTTCCAAAGCCTCCGCTGAGAAACCGAGCAAGTACGACAATCTCGACGAGGCCATCGCCGCCGAAGAGCGAGAAGAGAGCGCAGCAAAGAGCACCTCTGCGACAGCCGACACGCGCACCGTCGAGCATCTCTCCGGAACTCTGAGCGCCGTCGATTGCGCCGCCACACCAGAGGCGACCTTGAGCGTACACTCCAGCGGAGCGATCTGGACCTTCCACGTCCCAGACCGCAACAGCATTCTGCTTATCGGCACCGACCGCTTCGATTGCGCATGGCGCAACGTGAATGTTTCCGTGAACTACAAACAGAGTGGAAAGCTGCGGGGCGATGTCGTCTCACTGGAGACGCACTGATTTTTTCCGGAAGCACCCATTTCAAAACGGCCCTGGGGGATAGGGCCATCGAAATGGCGGTTTCCGTTAGCCGCGGCTTACGTTTTGGGCCTGGAGTCCCTTGGGTCCCTTGATGCACTCGAATTCCACGGTCTCGCCCTCGTTCAAGGTGCGATAGCCGTTTTCCTGGATCACCGAATAGTGCACAAAGACGTCTTCTCCGGTACTGCGCTGGATGAAGCCATAGCCTTTCGCCCCGTTAAACCACTTGACCGTACCTTTCTCTTTCACCGCGCTGCTCCTTTCGTTCCTTGCTAAAACAGCAAATCCGGATTCAGCCTATTCGGCGTGCCACAGCACGCGAAAAAGAGGCCGAAATCCGGATTTGAATGTCGATCCCACTGCTTACTGCACATCCGATCTTTCCCTCACTGCAACTGCAGATCGCTGAACCGCCGTTCAGTGATGAAGAAATGAATATCGCAAGCAACTCAGCTTGGCAAGAGAATCTTTCGGCAGAATGCCTTAATTTCTCCTAAAGGGTTTTGCTCATTTACTAAGCTCTTCCCCTCACCGCTCAATCCAACCGCTTTCGTTACAATAAGAGACAACCATGGAAACGAATCTTGCATCTCATCCGCCCGCATCCCGGCAGGAAGGCGTGATGCAGCAGTTGCGCTCCTCGATGCTGCATACGCTGCGCCGCAACGGCTGGTCCACGCTGAAGTACCTGGGCGAAACAGAGGTGCATACCTATGCCTTTTCCGTCGCCGCCAACGCGATTCTGTCATTTATGCCGGCTGCCGTGCTGATGCTTACCGTCTGCCGGCATGTGCTGCATTCGCCTGCTATGACCAATGCGGTCAAGCAGATGCTCATGGCTTATCTGCCGCTGGAGCAGAAGCGAATCCTCGGGTGGGTGGACACGCAGTCGCATAGCCACGCCATCGAGCTCTTCTCGATGGTGATGTTATTTGTGAGCTGCACAGGCGTCTTCGAACCGTTGGAGGTGGCCCTGAACTCGGTCTGGGGCTTCAAGTCGCGCAATTACCTGAAGAACCAGATTGTCTCGTTGGGACTCGCGGTTGGATGCGGGCTGCTGGCTTTTGCCTCCGTGGCGGCGACTGCGGGATTCTGGGCTCCGGCTGGAGCGGCGCAGGATTGGATGAGCATCCACGCCACCACGGGAATTGCCCACACCGTGACCAGCCCCATCAGCGCCCTCATCGGAGCCCTGCAGTTCCTGGTGCTGAAGTTCTTCGGACTGATCGGCGCGATCCTGATGTTCTTCCTCATCTACTGGCTGCTGCCCAATGGAAAGATCGCTCCTAAGTCCGTACTGCCTTCGGCGATCATCACGGGCATCGCTTTCGAAATCGCCCAGACCATCTACATGATTTTGCTGCCACTGCTGGACTTCAATGGAACCTACGGCCCCTTCCACGTCTCCGTGACGCTGATCTTCTGGGCCTTCGTGGTGGGAATGCTGCTGCTCGGCGGCGCGCATCTCTCAGCGCAAGATCAGAAGGAGCGAAAGTCGCTGCTCAAGCCCGAAGCCGAGGAGATGGTAGCAGCGAAAGAGTAACCGCGGAGTACGCATAAAAGTTCAGGCGCCCACGTGGGGCGCCTGATTCGCTTCCAGCCATTGGCCGAGGCGTGCTTCAACTCTTACTGCTCCGGCGGAGCCTCCTTCGGATGCCGGCCCGGCGTGCCGATGAACCAATCGACCCACTCTCCCACCGTCTTGTACCAGAGCTGCGAGTTCTGCGGCTTTGAGACCCAGTGGCCCTCGTCCGGGAAGTAGAGCATACGGCTGGGAACGCCGCGCCGCTGCAGCGTGGTGAAGAGCTGGAAGCCCTCGGCGACATCGAGCCGGTAGTCGAGCTGTCCGTGGACGACCAGCATCGGCGTGTTGAACTTCGCCGCCGACTCAGAGGGCGACCAGCGCCGGTACATCTCCGGATTCGACCAGGGCGTCCCTTTGAACTCCCACTCGTTGAACCACAGCTCCTCGGTCTCGCCGTAGGCGCTGGCCGTGTTGAACATGCCATCGTGCGAGACGATGCACTTGAAGCGGTCGGTGTGGCCGAGAATCCAGTTGGCCATGAAGCCGCCGTAGCTGGCTCCCAGCGCGCACTCACGATCCTTGTCGATGAACGGGAAGCTCTTTTCGGCGTAGTCGAGGCCGAGCATCAGGTCCTGGAATGGCGCGCCGCCCCAGTCGCCGTTGATCGAATCGACAAATTTCTGTCCGTAGCCCGGAGAGCCGTGGAAGTTGATCTCGATGACGACGTATCCCGGCGAGGCAAAGAGATTCGAGTTCCAGCGATAGGTCCACTCATCGCCCACCGGAACCTCTGGCCCGCCGTGCAGGATGTACTTCAGCGGATACTTCTTCGAGGGATCGAAGTTCGGCGGCTTCACCATGAAGCCCTGCACCTTTTCGCCCTTGGCTCCGGTGAACCAGAAGGGCTCGGAGGGCTGCATCTGCACCTGCGAGAGGACGGCGTCGTTCAGATGCGTGAGCTGCGTCTCCCGCCCCGTCGCTGGAGAAACCGCAATCAACTCTGCGGGGAAGCGCACCGAGCTGCGCGAGAAAACTATCATCTTGCCATCGGCCGTCGGAGTCGGCGAATCGTTCGAGCCATGAGCGATCAGCTTCGGCTCGCCTCCGCTGACGCTGAGCACATAAACCGGCGACTCGCCCTCGTTGCCCGCCGTGATGTACAGGCTCTTCGAATCCGGAGCCCACCCCATCGAGTCCACCCAACGGTCGAAGTTCTCGGTCAGGTTCGTGATGTAGGAAACCTTCTTGCAGGAGCCGCCCTTCCTGTCCGCCCCGCCGCAGGAGTTTGCGCTCTGTTCGAATCTCTCCCGGTCGATCAGCCTCAGCCGGAAGCGATCGCTCTCATAGCCGCCGCGGAATTGCGAGCGGATCGCGATCCACTTCCCATCAGGCGAGTACATCGGCGTCGAATCCGAGCCGTGGTTTTCGGCCGTCAGGTTCACCGGCTTCGCGGCTGGATCTGTGAGCGAGAGGATGAAGACATCGTCATTGGTCGAGGTCGCCTGCACCTCGTCGAGATTGCTGGTGAAGGCGACCTCTTTGCCATCGGGGGAGAACTGGTACTGATCCTGCCCGCCAAGCGAAAAGGGCGGAACATCGTGATTGCCCGGAGTCAGATCGCGTGCCGCGCAGACCGCGCCGCCGCAGTCAACCGAGGCAAGGAAAAGATGCGAGCGCTTGCCGCTGTCGAAGGCGTCCCAGTGGCGATACATCAGGTGATCGAAGATCTTCGCCTTCACCTTCGAGCTCGCAACGGCATCGTCCTTCGCCTTGTTGCAGGCATCGTCCTTGCACTGCGGCCAGACGCCGGAGACGAAGAGAATTTGCTTGCCATCGGGAGACCACAGGCCTCCATCGGCCTCGGTCGAAAGATTCGTCAGCGGACGCGGCTCGCCGGTCAACTTGCCGGTGGCGCCGTCGAAGCCCTGCACGTAAATCTGCGAGACGCCCTTGCGCACGGCCGTGTAGAGCACGCGGCTGCCATCGGGCGAAAAACGTAGACGTTCCTCGGTGCCCTCGCCCTCGGCGGTCAGCCGGCGGGCATCGCCGCCGGCGCTCGGAGCGATCCCCAAAGGAACAATCCAAAGATGCGATTTGCGGGTGTTGGCCTCCAGCGAGACATCCGTGGCCGAAAAGGCAACCCAGCGTCCATCGGGCGAGACCGTGAAATCGCCGATGCGCTTCAGCTTCATCAGGTCATCAAAGGTGAACGGATGCTTCTGAGCGGCAGCGAAGACCGGAATAAGCAGAAGAGCGGTAACAAGCAGACGACGCAGCATAACGAACTTCTCCTGTAAGCAGAACAGAGCAGTGTAACGCATCGGAACGAAAATAGGTTTCGGAGGTTCTTCAAAAATGCGGGAGCTCGACGCGCTTCATCGAAAACCTCCGACACTTCCGAAACCTTGGATTGCCCCCATTCTCCCCGTCGATATACCATCGCCTTTATGGCAGCAAATCAGGAAGATCGTTCGCGGCTGGTCACCGGCGGCGTCCTTGAGGGCGAGGAGGGATACGAGCTCAAGCTGCGGCCGCAGCGGCTGCAGGAGTTCATCGGCCAGCCCAAGGTGAAGGAGAACCTTGCCGTCGCCATCGCCGCCGCCCGCGCCCGCGGCGAGGCGCTCGATCACATCCTGCTCTACGGGCCTCCGGGACTGGGCAAGACGACGCTGGCCACCATCATCGCCAATGAGATGGACGCGCCCTTTCAGCAGACCAGCGGCCCCACCTTGCAGATCAAGGGCGACCTGACGGCGATCCTCACCAACGTTCGCGCCCGGCAGGTACTCTTCATCGACGAGGTTCACCGGCTGCAGCCGGCGCTGGAAGAGCTGCTCTACTCCGCGCTGGAAGATTGCCGGCTGGACATCATGGTGGGCCAGGGCCCTTCGGCGCGCACGCACTCCTTCGAGATTCCCGCCTTCACCTTCGTAGCCGCCACCACGCGCATCGGACTGATCACGGCTCCGCTGCGCTCGCGGCTGGGACTGGTGCTGCGGCTGGAGTTCTACTCGCACGACGATCTGAAGATCATCCTCAACCGCTCGGCGCAGATTCTCGGCGTCGGCATCGACGACGATGCCGCGCTGGAGATCGCCACACGCTGCCGCGGAACACCGCGCGTCGCCAACCGTCTGCTGCGCCGTGTTCGCGACTACGCCCAGGTGCGCGGCACCGGCCACATCGACCGCCCCACCGCCATCGCCGCGCTGGAGATGCTTGAGGTCGACCGGTACGGCTTTGATGAGGTCGATCGCCGCCTGCTGCTGACCATCATCGAGAAGTACCAGGGCGGGCCGGTGGGCGTGAACACGCTGGCCGCCGCACTGGCCGAAGAGCCCGACGCCATCGAGGAGATCTACGAGCCTTTCCTGATCCAGATCGGCTTTCTCGACCGTACTCCGCGCGGCCGCGTGGCCACGCAGTTGGCTTACAAACACTTTGGTGTCGAGCCGCCGCGCCGGCAGAACGCGCTCTTCTAACGTTGATTACAGAAAAATTCAGCAACTCGCGATTCTGAGCTGGGTTTTACATTCACGGAAACGGAAATATACCTCCGGAAAGGAAACTCTCCGATGAAGAGCTTCGCACGACTCTTTTTTTTGATCGCCGTCGCCGTGGCCATGACGAGCGGCTATGCAGCCGCCGACAGCCCGGGCAAGCATCCCGCCTATATGCACGCGCTGACCGATCTGCGCAACGCGCGCGCATTCCTTTACTACAAGCCGAACAAGCCGACAGGTGCCGAAGAGCAGGTCGCCATCAACGAGATCGATGCCGCGATGCACGAGCTCACCGAGGCGGCACTCGACGATGCCAAGCCGGTCAATGATCATCCCGCCAGCGATGTGCGCTATGACCGCACCGACCGCCTGCATCGCGTGCAGGAACTGCTCGACCAGGCGCGCAACGATGTGAAGGAGCACGAGTCCAACAAATGGTCAAAGGCATATAGAGAGCGGGCTCTGAAGCATATCGAGCTGGCTCGCAAGGCCATCAAGAAGGCCATCGATATCGACGTGCACGAATAACGCGGACAGCTTCGGTGCTAAGACCAAAGCCGCACGCTCATTGAACGAATGTTCCGTGCGTGGGGGCGTGCGCAGAATTTACCATCATCACACCGTTTCGTCTTACTGACTAGAAGCTTGGTCCCCGGGTGCGCGGAGCGAAGCGAAGCTAACCCGGGGTCGTACGACATAGGGGATTACCAGCCGGCGCGGCTGCTTGCGGAGCCGCGCTTATACAGACACGAAAGGAAACCATGAAGATCAGAGTAGTTTTGATGGCGGCCGTGGCGCTGCTGATGATGAGCGCCTTTGCCGTTGCTGACACGCCGGGAGAGCATCCCGCCTATCTGCACGCGCTCACCGATCTGCGCCATGCGCGCGCCCACCTGGATAAGTTGACTCCGAACGGGCGCGTCGATGCCGACGAACAGCGCGCCATCGACGAGATCGATGCCGCCATCCGCGAGATCAGGGAAGCCGCCATCGACGACGGCAAACCGCTCAGCGATCATCCCCCGGTCGATGCACGCTGGGAGTACACCGATCGCATGCATCGCTCGCTCGAACTGCTCAACAAAGCCTACGACGACGTCGATAGGCACGAGTCCGACGGCTGGGCGCGCGGGTTGAAGCACCGTGCGCTGCACCACATCCGCGAGGCGCAGAAGGCCGTACACCAGGCTCTGCACGACGAGTGGCACGAGTAGAAAAACAAGGTTTCAAGGTTTCGAAGGTTTCAAAGTTGAAGGGCAGCCCGCGGGCTGCCCTTCGCATTGCGCTGCAGTTCGCCTATTCTTCTTCCTCTTCCTCAGCTCCGGCACCGGCGGCCTTGGCGGCGGCGATGATCTTCTCCTGCTGCGCCGCGGGGACGAAGTCGTAGTGATCCATCTCCATGTTGAACGAGCCGCGACCCTGCGTCATCGAGGTCAGATCGGTGCCGTAGGTCAGCATCTCGGCCATCGGACAATGCGCGCGGATGATCGTGTTTCCGGCCTGGTTGTCCATGCCCTGGATGCGTCCGCGCCGCGAGTTCATGTCGCCCATGATGGCTCCGGCGAACTCGTCCGGCACGGTGATCTCGACTTGCATGATCGGCTCCAGCAGCGCCGGCTTGGCGACCTCCATCGCCTTCTTGAAGGCGATACGGCCGGCGGTCTTGAAGCTCAATTCGTTCGAGTCCACGTCGTGATAGCTGCCGTCGTAGAGAGCGACCTTGAAGTCGACGACGGGATATCCGGCGAGGAAGCCGCGCGCGGCCGCCTCCAGAATTCCCTTCTCCACGGCCGGGATGAAGTTCTTCGGAATCGCGCCGCCGAAGATGTCATTGACGAACTCGAAGTTCGCGCCGCGCGGCAGCGGAGACATCTTGATCTTGCAATCTCCGAACTGGCCGTGGCCGCCCGACTGCTTCTTGTGCCGTCCCTGCACGTCGGCCGTTCCGCGGATGGTCTCGCGATACGGAACCTTCGGCGCCTTCAGCACGACCTCGGTGTGATAGCGCCGCTTCAGCTTGCTGACCACCACCTCGATGTGCTGCTGACCGGTTCCGGCGATCAGGAAGTCCTTGGTCTGCGGATCGCGGTAGAAGCGCAGCATCGCATCTTCTTCCATCAGCTTGTGAACGCCAACGCCGAGCTTGTCTTCGTCGGCGCGGCTCTTGGGCTCGATGGCGAAGGTGATCGCCGGCTCCGGTAGCGTCACCGCCGGATACTGGATCGGCGCGGCCTTATCGCCCAGCGAGTCGCCGGTCAGCGTATCCTTCAGCTTGGCCACGGCGCCAATGTCGCCGGCCGAGAGTTCGGTCACCGGAATCAGTTGCTTGCCCTGCACCGCCGAGATGTGGGCAAACTTCTCCACCGTGCCGCGCGGATAGTTCGTCACCGAGGCATCGTTCTTCAGCACACCGCTGGCAACCTTGAAATACGAGATGCGTCCGGCAAAGGGATCGCTGACGGTCTTGAAGACGAAGAGCGAGAGCGGCTCGCTGGCCGCAATCTTCCGCACGGGAGCGTCGCCGTTGTCTCCCTTCGCAACGCCGGTGATCGTCTTGCGCTCGGTCGCCGAGGGAACGTAGTCCACAATAAAATCGAGCAGCTCATCGCTGCCCATGTTGCCCAACCCGGATGCAAAGAGTACAGGGAAGAGACGGTCCTCGCGGATGGCGTTGTGGATGCCGGCGACGATGTGCTCCTCGCCGATGGTGCCGGTATCGAAGAACTCGCTCATCAGCTCGTCGTCGCCCTCGGCCACCAGCTCCACCAGCGCCTCGTGCGCGGCCTTGGCGCGCTCGGCCATATCGGCGGGAATCTCCTGCACGCGCGCCTTGCCGTTGCCGCCCATCTCGTAGTAGTAGGCCTTCATTCTCACCAGGTCCACTACGCCCTGGAAGTTCTTCTCCGCGCCGATGGGCAGCTGCACCGGAACCACGGTGCGCCCGAAGGTCGAGGTCAACGATTGCATTACGCGATCGAAGTCGGCGCGCTCACGATCCATGCGGGTGCAGACGATGATGCGCGGCAGCTTGAGCTGATCGCAGCTCTTCCAAACCTTCTGGGTGACGACCTGCACGCCGCTGACGGAATCGACCACCACCATGGCGGCATCGACTGCCGGCATCGCCAGCTCGGCCTCATGCACGAACATGTTGAAGCCGGGAGTGTCGATCAGGTTGATCTTGGTCTTGTTCCACTCGACCGCGGCCAGCGAGGCGGAGATGGTCATCTGCCGGGAGATCTCCTCCTCGTCGTAATCAGTGACCGTGGTGCCGTCATCGACGCGGCCGAGCCGCGGAGTGCTGCCGGCGGTGAAAAGCATGGCGGAGACAAGTGAGGTTTTGCCCGAGTGCGAGTGGCCGATCACAGCCACATTGCGGATATTGTCACCTTCGTAGGTCTTCACTGAATAACTCCCAGGAGCGTTTATTCTTCTGAAGCTCTGCGAACAGCCGAGCGGCTTGCTGCCGCCCAGCGGCAGACTGCCGCACCGATTTGTTGCAGTGAAACTCGCCGGCACCCGCCAGCGTCCTACTGCACGGAACTAAGCTGCGCAAAACGGCAGCCCGGAACTATGCACTTTGCGACACAATGCGCCAAAGCAGAGCATCGTAGCATACGGCCAGAGTTCGCTCAATTTTCATCAACCCGTGATGCTTTCTCCGCCATAGGTGTGATACACGAGCGAGCCCCCTCCCGCCGTGGTCAGCGGTCACAGAACTTTGTGACCCCGCCCGGCGTGCAACTCCACTGCCATAAATTCCATGGTGCTCCCGGCATTCCGGGGGTATAGTCTCTGGCGGCGCGAAAAACACTCCTCCGGCCGCCGGTCGAAGGTCGCGAAAGGACAGCGTATGAGTTCCGAAATCAGCTTCGAGGCAAGAACTTACCGCAAGGTCGATCTCCGTATCGTCCCGTTCCTTTTTCTCTGCTACATCCTCGCCTACCTGGATCGAGTCAACGTCGGCTTTGCAAAGCTGCAGATGTTGAAAGCTCTCTCGCTGAGCGATGCGGCCTTCGCCACCGGCGCCGGAATCTTCTTCATCGGCTACTTTTTCTTCGAGGTCCCCAGCAACGTCGCCCTCAAGAAGTTCGGCGCCCGCAAGTGGATCGCGCGCATCATGGTCTCCTGGGGAATCGTCTCTGCCTGCATGATCTTCATCAAGGGCGTGGCCTCGTTCTATTTTCTGCGCTGCCTGCTGGGCTTTGCCGAGGCCGGATTCTTCCCCGGCGTCATTTATTACCTGACGCTCTGGTATCCCTCGCGGCTGCGCTCGACGCGCACGGCGTGGTTTGTCTCCGCCATCGCCGTCTCCGGCGTCATCGGCAACCCCATCTCCGGATGGATCATGGATACCCTCTCCGGCGCCGGCGGCCTGGCCGGATGGCAGTGGCTCTTCCTCGCCGAGGGACTTCCCTCGATCCTCGTCGGCATCTGGGTCGTCTTCTACCTGGATAGCGGAATTCAGGAGGCCCGGTGGCTGACCGCCGAAGAGAAAGAGCTGCTCGCCACCAATCTGGCCGCCGAAGAGACCACCAAGACACAGCACCGGCTGATCGATGCCTTCAAGAGCGGAAAGGTCTGGATTCTCTGCTTCATCTACTTCACCCTGATGATCGGTCTCTACGGCATCGCCTTCTGGCTGCCGACCATCGTCAAGGCCTTCGGCATCAAGGGCTATCTCGGCGTCGGACTCATCACGGCCATCCCATACGGCGTCGCCGTGATCGGCATGATCCTCCTCAGCAACCACTCGGACCGCACCGGCGAGCGCCGTCTGCACTACACCTTCACCGCCTCGGCCGGAGCGCTCGGGCTGATCCTGAGCGGCGTCTACGCCTCCAATCCCGTGCTCTCCATCATCTTTCTCTCGATCGCGACCCTCGGCGTCATCGGCTCCATGCCGCTCTTCTGGCCGCTGCCCTCGGCCTTTCTCACCGGAACCGCGGCGGCTGCCGGCATCGGCTGGGTGAACTCGGTCGGCAACCTCGGCGGATACATCGGCCCGAACGTTCCCGTCTGGGCCAGGCTTATCTCTGCCGATAAGTCTGCCGCGCTCTACATCATCGCCGCAGCGCTGCTGCTCGGCGCACTGGTCACATTCTTCTTTATCCCGAAGGGGCTTCGCGTCAGGGTAGGCGCCGGACCGGTCGCCCGCGCTCCGGAAGCCGCATGAAGCAAGGTTTCAAGGTTTCGCAGGTTTCAAGGTCAAAAGCAAAAACCCAAGGTGGCCCGTTCAAGCCTTTTGGCTTGAGCGGGGCTCTTGACCTTGCCTTTGCATTTGCTCGTGCCTTCAACCTTGAAATCAGAAGCAAACGCCCCGGCCCGGCAACTGCGGCCGGAACGGGGCACCCTCGTCTTTGTCTTTCAACCTGTGAAACCTCTGAAACCTGCGAAACCTGCACGGAACTAAGCTGCCCCGAGTACGTACAAATACGCAAGACGCATTTGCGTCGGAGCAACCCGTCCGCGGACTTGCTACACTTCGAATGCAGTCTGAACAACTCCCATGAACACCCTGGAAGCCATCCGCATCGCTCTGCAGTCGCTGTGGGCTAACAAGCTGCGCAGCATACTCACGCTGCTCGGAGTGGTGATTGCGGTCTCCACGGTGATCGCCGTCGTGACCTTCGTCAACGGGATCAACGGTTACGTGGCGGGCAAGCTCTTCAATCTGGGAGCCGATGTCTTCATCGTCTCCAAGGCTCCGAATGTCATCACCAACGTCGATGACTTCCTCGATAGCGAACGGCGCAAGGATATTCACTACGACGATTTCGTTGCCCTGCAGGAGGCTTGCACGGCGTGTAAAAGCCTTGCTGCCAGCACCTATCACGCAAATAGCAAGATAAAGTACAACGAGCAGAACAGCACGGATACCTACGTCGGGGGCTGGACGCCGGGAATGACGATGATGTACGACCTGGAGATCGCCTCCGGGCGCTCGCTGAACGACGCCGACGTCAACTCCGGCTCGCCCGTGGTCGTGATCGGCTACGATATCTTCGACAAGCTGATGCCGGGCGTCGATCCCGTGGGCAAAGAGATCCGCGTCGATGGCCAGGTGTACACCGTGATCGGCGTTGCCGCCGCCCGCGGAAAGGTGCTGGGACAGAGCCGCGATAACTTCGTGATGATGCCGCTCTCGTCCTGGCTCAAGCAGTACGGCACGCAGAAGAATTCCCTCTCGATCTGGGGCAAGGGCTATGGCGTCGGTGCGCCCATGGAGGCGGCCATCGACCAGTCGCGGGTGGTGTTGCGCGCCCGCCGCCACGATCTGCCCGGAAAGCCGGACAGCTTCGCGATCGAAACGAACCAGAGCTTCCTTTCCATCTGGGCAAACCTGAGCGGCAGCTTTTTTATGATCGCCATCGCGCTGGCTTCCATCTCCCTGGTCGTCGGCGGCGTGGTCATCATGAACATGATGCTGGTCGCGGTCACTGAGCGCACCCGCGAGATCGGAATTCGCAAGGCTATGGGCGCGCGTGGCAGTGACGTCCTGCGCCAGTTCCTGATCGAAAGCTCAACCCTCTCGCTGGTCGGCGGAGCCATCGGCGTCGTCTTCGGCGTCGCCATCGCCAAGACCGTCACCGTCATGATCGGCATGCCTAGCGAGGTAAAGCTATGGACGATCCTCGCCGGGCTGGCGATGGCCGCCTCGGTGGGAATCTTCTTCGGAGTCTATCCGGCGCGGAAGGCTGCCCGACTCGATCCGATCCAGGCCCTGCGCTTCGAGTTGTAGCGGAGAGATCAGACGATGGCCTCACACGGCAAAACCGGAGAGATCTTCCAGATGGCGGGCGAGAGCCTGCTGCGCAATAAGATGCGCTCCGGGTTGACGATTCTCGGCATCGTCATCGGCGTCGCCGTCGTGATCACCGTCTCCTCCTGTGTCCGTGGACTGAACGCCAACGTGCAGGGAATGGTGCAGCAGATGGGCTCCAATATCGTCTTCGCCTTCCACATGAACGTCTTCAACTTCGGCCGGCCGACGGCGGAGATGCTCAACCGAAAAGAGCTGACCTACGAAGACGCGATGGCGATGAAGGATCTGCCGCACGTCAAGGCCGTCTCTCCCTCGTTGCGCATCATGGCCCAGGCATTCGGAATCGGCACCTACTCGGTGAAGTACGAGGGCCGCGTCGTCAAGAACACCATCCTGCAGGGCAACGGCGCAGACTCCAAAATCGTCGACGACTACGAGATGATCAAGGGCCGCTGGTTCACGCAGGCCGAAGACGACCAGCGCTTGCCCGTCGTCGTCCTCGGCTATGACACCGCCAACGAGCTCTTCGCCGAGCTCGATCCCATCGACAAGGAGATCAACGTCGAGGGCGAGCTCTTCCGCGTCATCGGCGTCGCCGAAAAGAAGAAAGGCGTCTTCAGCGGCGGCTCCAATCCGGAAGACAACATTGTCACCATGCCCTACTTCACCTTCCGCAAGCTGCATCCGGAGATGAAGTACAACTGGATCTCCGTCAAGGCGACGTCACAGCCGGGGATGGCTCTGGCGATGGATGAGATGCGCGATCTTCTGCGCCGCCGCCGTCACCTCAGGCCCGACCAGCCGGACAACTTCGAGGTCTTCAGCCAGGATTCGCTCGTCGATGTATGGAACCAGGTTACCGGCGGAGTCTTTCTCTTCATGTTCGCCGTCTCCAGCGTGGCTCTCATCGTCGGCGGCGTAGGCGTGATGAACATCATGCTGGTCTCCGTCACCGAGCGCACCCGCGAGATCGGCATTCGCAAGGCCGTCGGCGCGCGCAAGCGCGATGTGCTGCTGCAATTCACCGTCGAGGCCATCGTCCTGACCGCCGTTGGAGGCGTCGTCGGAATTCTGATCGGAGCCGCGATCACCGGCCTGATCGCAGCCACCATGCCCGGACTGCCGGCGGCCATGAGCCTGAAGTGGACGCTCTTTGCCTTCGCCAGCTCTGCCATGATCGGCCTGCTCTTCGGCATCTACCCTGCATGGAAGGCCGCCAACCTCGATCCCATCGAGGCCTTGCGCTACGAGTAGCATTTATGATGTTCTAATGCGTTTGGAGGCGGGGATGCTCGCAAAGGCAACCGGAGGTTGAATGCGTGTGCGGGTGAGCATCGATGAGATGCGCAACATCGTTTATATCCTGTTCAATGGCGTAATGACGGACGAGCTGCTCATCTCCACCTACGCTCAGCTTTCCCATTACGTTCCCGACAACGAGGAAACGGCCACGCTCATCGATTTCAGCGAAGTCACCTTTGGCGAGGTGACTTCGAGGGCGATTCGCGAGCTGGCCGCCAGCCCGCACCTGGCCCCGAAAAACCGGCTGAGTGTCCTGGTGACGCCAAAGGAGGTGACCTTTGGCATGGCCCGCATGTTCGAAATCCTCGGAGGCGAGAAGCGCCCGGGCCTTCGCATCGTCCGCAGCATCGACGAAGCCTACGCCCTGCTTGGCATCCACAAGCTGGAAGTCCGAATGCTCAACGAGTGGTAGAGCCGCACCCACGCCCCGGCGTTCGTGTCGTACGAAGCATCGACGAAGCCAACGCTAAACGAAATTCCTCGCTACCGCTCGTCTTCCGGTTCATGCCATAATCAGTGATACTGGTTACGTAAGTCATACCCTTTTGGGGAGCAGGTGTGGAAGATTTTCAATTTGCTTCAAGCTTTCCAGTGCAGTTGACGCTATTGTCAGCCGATGTGCGAGAACTGGAGATACAGAAATGCTGAAAATCATCCTTGCCGATAATCAGGCCATCTTTCGCGCCGGCATCGCCAAGGTCCTCGCAGTTGAGGACGATGTCCGTATCGTCGCGCAGGCGCAGACGGTAGAGCAGGCCATGATCGCCATTGAGAAGTTCCGTGGCTCCATCATGGTCTACGCCTCCTCGTTCCTGCAGGACACTCACAAGCTGGCCGCCATGGCACGCGAGTCCGGCATCCAGTTGGTCGCAATTGCGGAGAACAACGAATCCCACGAACGCTTCCTCAATGCCGGCGTTCTCGGCCTGGTCTTCCGCTCCGTCGACGGCCCCGAACTGCTGCGTTGCGTGCGCAAGGTGGCAACCGGGGAGGTCTACGTGCAGGACCTGCGCAACGTCGCCTCCAACGTGGATACCGAAGACTTCGTCGGCGCCCGCGTTCGCGACCGCCTCACTCCCAAGGAGCTGAAG
>Ga0326727_10013280_pt1 | contig 18393 bp, 11 predicted proteins | sample MB2enrmetagenome_FD_207643 | JGI IMG/M metagenome (GOLD analysis project Ga0326727, IMG submission 207643) | Lab enriched peat soil microbial communities from McLean, Ithaca, NY, United States - MB29MY | ecosystem: Environmental > Terrestrial > Soil > Wetlands > Peat | place: USA: New York...
TTTGAAGCTCTCGGCCAATTCGTTCAGACCGCGCTCGTCAAAACGGCGGCGCGGGTTGGTGGGTGACTCCTGCAACTGCGCAAGCGGCAAGCTGCGGTATTCGCTGTTGGTGACAACTGCTTTCGACATGACGATTCTCCATTTCGGTTCGCTGTTGCGTGGAAGTCATGCGGACAGGCACACCTCACCTGTCCGCGCAAAATGGCGGTGGTGATGGAAGCGGCTGTTTAAGCCGCTTCCGTGGTGGCTGTCTGAGTACGGGAGCGCCGCACCCGCTTGTGGTCGGGCGCTGGCTCCGCTACTTGTTCGGGAACTTCCTGCGAAACGGATTCCTCCATCGTGATTGCGGCGAGGATGACGGCTGAGGTCTGCTGCACGGCTTCAAGACTCTCCATCAGCAATGCCGCGTTGCCGTGATAAAGCTGAATGTAGCTTGCGCTCTGCTCAGACCTGAGTCCGATGCCCTGCGCGACTACAAAGGCCACGGCCTCCGCTTCCGTTTCACGTACCGTCTTGGTTGTGGCGGTGCGGCGGTCGGTATGCTTGAGGGCAAGGTGGGCGAGTTCATGGACCAAAGTTGTGAAGGTTTCGGCATCGGCCTGTCCCGGCAAGAGACGAATCGTATTCCCGAAAGCCGCGCCCAGAGCGGGTGCAATGCTTTCGTCATATTCGAGCGTGATGCCCTGCGCATTGACATACTCGCGCAAGCGGCCCAGATACACACCTGCTTCGCCCGTGATCGCCTCAAGCTCCGGCAAAGGTGCGCCTTCCGTTTGCTCCTCTGCCCATACATAAACTTTTCTGAAACCTAGCAGCACGGGTTTGTCGTTACTGGCTGTTTCGCTGTTGCGCTCTTTCGCTTCGCGCGGCTTGCCAACCATCGGCGCAAGAATGGCAATGCCTTTTTCGCCACGCTTGACCCTGCGTCCAAGCTGGTTCCACGTCCACATCCCGGCCACGTTTCGGGCTCCTGGGCGCTGTCTCGCTATGGCTAAGATATTGCCAAGCGAATAATTTCTGAACTGCGCCATCGCATTGAGAAACGCGGTCAATGCTTCGCTGTGACCTGCTTCCAACTGCTCGATGAGATACTGCACGTTCTCGCGCACAAGCTGTTGTGCGGTTGCAGGCTTCCGATTTTTACTGTCGGAAGCCGTGTTGCTGGCGATGTTGTTGGCTGAGCCATTGCTGGCGGTGAAGGCGCTGTTGCTGTTGTTGCTCTGATATTCCATTGTTTTTGCCTCGGTCTGCCCTGGGGGGCGATTTTTTCTTTCACCCTGGAGCGAAGCGAAGGAAAAATCGTACCCACAGGCAGACAGAGCAGAACGAGAGCGGCGATGGTGGGAGGCCGGAGTGGTGGGCGCGTCCAAGTGCCAAACACGCACGATCGTTTGGCACGCAGGCGGCGCTTGCCCGAACGGCCGGAAAAGGCCCGTTCTGTGGGCCGTCCACCGGAGTGGCCCGAAGTGGGTATAGGTCGCGCGTAGCGCCTCCGCGCTTTTAGATTGAAAGAAGCAAACCGGCCCGGCCCGGCCAGCTTCCGAACAATGGGCGTAGCCCTCAATCACGTCAATTCCCGGAAAGATTTTCCAAAACGCGGAAAAACTTTCCGGGAATTTGTTTCTGTTGAGTTTTAGCCTCCGAATCAGACGGAGGTCACGGACCATGCAGAACGCGGAAAAACCGGCGAACCCGCCCCTGGACTCCAAGGAAGCCGCGCGAATTTTGAAGATGGACAGCCGTACATTGGTCTGCTGGGCACGTCGCGGCTACGTACCGGCGCATCCTCTCGGAGAGGGCAAACGCCGCATCTGGCGGTTTTTCGAGAGCGAGCTGCTGGAGTGGGTAAAAAATCACGAAAACGCCTATGCCCGCAAGCCGCCCCGGAGTAGCCTTAAAGCAGCCGTCGATGCTCATGCGGAGGAAATTGCATGAGCAGATTTCAACAAGGAAGTCTCTTGAAGATGAAGCGCAAAGGCTGCCCGGATGTGTGGGTCTTCCGCTGGTATGAAAATGCCACAGGGAAGCGCACGTACAAGAAGCGGACCATAGGGAGTGTGGTGGAGTTGCCCACTCGCCGGGACGCGGAAAAGGCGGTCGTCTCGCTTCGTATCAACATCAACGCCGAAGTCAGCACACCCCAGCGGGTGTGCGACCTCATTACCCACTACCGCCAGCATGAGCTGACGCCGGAGCGAAAAGCGTTTGCGACCATCGAGAACCATCTCGTGCAGACCAGACTCTACATCGAACCCCGGTGGGGACAATACCGGCTCGACGCTGTCCGAACCATGCAGGTGGAAGAGTGGCTGCACTCGTTGCCTCTCGCGCCGGCCTCCAAGACCAAGCTGAAGAGCGCATTCTCCGTGCTCTACAGCCACGCCATCCGGTACGAGTGGCTTACCTTCAACCCCATCAGCAAGGTCCGCACCTCGTCAATGCGCCTCCGCGAGAAGGATGTCCTCAGCCCGGCAGAGTTCCAAGCACTGCTGGAACAGCTTTCCGTCCGCGACCGGGCAATGGTTCTGTTGGCGGGAAGCACCGGTTTGCGGCGATCCGAAATGATCGCCCTGACCTGGACGGATGTGAACACGTTGACGCTTGAAGTCAATGTCCTGCGCTCCTGTGTCCGCAACCGTTTCGGCGATACGAAGACCGAATGTTCCCGGCGTCCGGTTCCGCTCCATCCACTGGTGCTTGCCGCACTCCTGGAATGGAAGGAAGAGTCGCTCTATAAAGCGGATGCGGATTTCCTCTTTCCGTCGATCCGGCTCAACGGCGAAAAGCCGCTCAGCCCGGACAGTCTGTTAAAGAGGAGCATCCGGCCTGCGCTCGTACGGGCGGGCATCGTGGGCAAGCAGATTGGCTGGCACAACTTCCGTCACTCGCTGGCGACGAACCTGCGGGCGATGGGAGTGGACATCAAGGTGGCGCAGGAATTGTTGCGCCATGCCAACAGCCGGACGACGCTCGACATTTACACGCGTGCCGTCTCCCAGCAGAAGCGGGATGCGAACACGAAACTCGTGGAAATGCTGTTGCCGATGGGGACGAAAAAGCTTCAGCACCCTTCAGCACCCTCGGAGCTTCTGGAGGCTGTCGGATGATGTCGATAACTAGTTGATTCTGGAAGGTTTATTGGTGGACCTGGTCGGGATCGAACCGACGACCTCTTCCATGCCATGGAAGCGCGCTCCCAAACTGCGCCACAGGCCCACACGTTGCGGCAATGCAACTTCCTTATTGTCTCCGCTGCGGCTGGATTTCGTCAAACCCGGCTGCCAGGCCCGCCACCAGCTTGGAAACCAACCCCCGGTTGAGCGTTCCAACGCCGCCACCTGCGCCCGCAACCTTGCAGAAAGCAAAAAATACTTGCGTGACCGGGAACACTGGAGGCAGTTCCGGTGTCTAAGACAATAGAACGCGTGGGACGCATGGCCTGAAAGCCAGTGTCCGTCTCCCGCGCACTCTTAGGCAGGGTTGGTTTTCAGCGGCGTTTTTTCAGCCGCTGGTGCGAGTTGCCGCAAGCGGAAACCGGAGTTTTATTTGGCGCATCTGCGCAGTCCGGTTTGCTTCTCTTGCGGCTAGGTGGGAGGATTCTGATATGCAGGCGGACCTCACCATGGGCAATTATGCCAGCACGCTGACGTTTCCCTCCCAAGAGGCGGCACTGATCGCCGAACTTCAGGCCGGCTCCGAGGAGGCATTCGCGGGGCTGATCGCGCGCTACTACCAGCCGATCTACTCGCTGCTGGCGCGCGCCGTGCAGGACCGCGCCGATGCCGCCGACCTGACGCAGGAAGTCTTTGTGAAGGTTTTTCGCGGAGTGGGCAGCTTTCATGGCGAGTCGTCGCTGCGGACGTGGATTTATCGCATCGCCCTGCGCGAGGCCTCGAACCAGCGACGCTGGTGGGCGCGGCACCGGCAGCCGGAGATTCCCATCGAGCAGGAGATGGTTGAGAGCGAATCCGGGCAGCCGGTACTGCTGAAGGAGATGCTGGTGGACCCGGCTGAATCGCCGTTTGAGGCAGCCGAGCGCGAGGAGAACCGGGCGCGTGTTGAGGCGGCCTTGAAACAGGTGCCGGAGCCCTACCGCACCACCCTCATTCTGCGCGACATCGAGGGTTTCATCTATGAGGACGTGGCGGAGATGCAGGGCGTGAATCTGGGAACGGTCAAGTCGCGGCTGGCGCGCGGACGCGCCGCCTTGAAGGCGAGTTTGACGGCTCCGGCGAGCTACGCCGGTTCTCCGGCGAGCGCGGGGCTGGAGATGCCCCTGGGAGAGGAGGCGCGATGAACGGCTGTAATGCAATGCGGACAAGGTTTTCCGAGTATCTGGACGGTCGTCTGAGCGGACGCGAGATGCAGAGCGTCGCCGCCCACCTGGAGGGTTGCCGTGAGTGCGCCGGCGAGTGGAAGTCGCTGGAGCAGGCGCAGGCTTCGCTGGCCGAGCTGGGCCCGGCGCCGGCACCGGTAGACCTGCTGTTGAGGATTAACGTGGCCATCAGCCATGAGCGCGCCCGCCGCCGCCAGAGTCGCTTCCACGCCTTCGATCTGGCCTGGAGAAACACCATTGGACCTTTCCTGCTACAGGCCTCGGCCGGTTTTGCCTCCGCCGTGTTGCTGCTGGGAACCGTCATCTTGCTGGTCGGCATGTTCACCCAGCCGGAGACTGTGCAGGCTACGGCCGACGAGCCCCTGGGGAATCTCACCGCTCCACACTTCCTGTATCTCTCCAGCGTTGTGGGAGACAGCCAGATCGGCGTCGTCTCCGGCCCGATTGTCATTGAGGCTTATGTCAACGGCGCGGGCCAAGTCTACGACTACCGCATCATCTCCGGCCCCACCGACAAGGCCACTCGCGGCCAGGTCGAGGATCTGCTTTTATGGAGCCGCTTCGAGCCGGCCCGCCGCTTCGGCCAGCCGATCTCCGGCTTGGCGGTCCTCTCCTTTTCCGGCGTATCCGTACGCGGGTAGTACGGTCCGGACGGAGAAGAAGGCTGCATACTGCTGCGCCTTACGACATCGCCCGATGCCTCTGTGGCGCGGGTTCATCGACTGTGGCCAGATAGCGGTCCACAGCGGCGGCGGCCTTGCGGCCTTCGCTGATCGCCCAGACCACCAGCGACTGTCCACGGCGCATATCGCCGGCGGCGAAGATGTTCTCCACCGAGGTCTGATAGTCGCCGTTGGCGGCCACGTTGCCGCGGCCATCCAGAGCCACGCCAAACTGCTCGAGCATTCCCGAGCGCACCGGCCCCAGGAAGCCCATCGCCAGCAGAACCAGGTCCACGTCGATGGTAAACTCCGAGCCGGCGATGGCTTCAAACTTCGGCGGCGGGCCGACGCGCACCGCGTGCAACTGCTTCACGTTGCCCTCGGCGTCTCCGGTGAATCGCACGCTGTTGATGCTCCACTCGCGGATACCGCCCTCCTCGTGTGCGCTTTCGGTGCGCAGTTGCAGGGGCCACATCGGCCATGGAGTCGAGGCGGCGCGCGTCTCCGGCGGCTTGGGCATGATCTCGAACTGGTGCACGCTCAAGGGGCGTTGGCGAAGGCTGGTGCCCAGGCAGTCGGCGCCGGTGTCGCCGCCGCCGATGATGACCACGCGCTTGCCCTCGGCAAGAATCGCCACGGAGGGATCGACCGCATCGCCCTCGCAGCGGCGATTCTGCTGCGGCAGGAATTCCATGGCAAAGTGAATGCCCTTCAGTTCGCGGCCGGGAATCTTCAAGTCGCGCGGCTGCTCCGCGCCGCCCGCCAATAAAATCGCGTCGTAGTGCTCGGTGAGCGCTTCGGCCGGCACGTTCACACCCACATGAGCATTGGTCACAAAGGTCACGCCCTCGGCGCGCATCTGCTCGATGCGGCGGTCGATCACGTGCTTTTCCAGCTTGAAGTTGGGAATGCCGTAGCGCAGCAAGCCGCCAATCCGGTCGGCCTTTTCGTAGACGGTGACTGTGTGGCCGGCGCGGCGCAACTGCTGCGCGGCCGCCAGGCCGGCCGGCCCGCTGCCGACGACGGCGACGCGCTTGCCGGTATTCTGCTCGGGCGGTTCGGGATGAATCCAGCCCTCCTCCCAAGCGCGCTCGACAATGCTCTTCTCCATCAGCTTGATGGAGACCGCCGGCTGGCTGATGCCCAGCACGCAGGCCGCCTCGCATGGAGCGGGGCAGATGCGGCCGGTGAACTCGGGAAAGTTGTTAGTGGCGTGCAGGCGGCGAATCGCCGGCTCCCAGCGGTTGTTGTAGGCCAGGTCGTTCCAGTCGGGAATCAGGTTGTTCACCGGACATCCGGTGTGGCAGAAGGGAACGCCGCAATCCATGCAGCGCGCGGCTTGCTCGCGCTGCTTCTCTTCAGGAAATGGCTGATAAATCTCCAGCCAGTCGTGAATCCGCTCCTCGACGATGCGGCGGGCGGGTTGCTCGCGTTCAATTTCCAGAAATCCTGTCACCTTACCCATGCACCACCTCGGTAGCCGCCGCCACAAGCGACGAAGTTGTAGGGGGAGTGTAAACCGTTTCTACGCGCTCAATTCCCAGCACGCGCTTGTACTCGTGCGGGAAGATCTTGATAAAGCGCGGCTGCGACTCGGCCCAGTGCTCCAGAATCCATGCGGCGCGCGGGCTGCCGGTCAGGTCGCGATGGCGTTCCAGCAGGCCGCGCACCTCGTTCACGTCTGCATCCAAATCCAGCGGTTCCAGATCGACGCTGGTCTGATTGCAGCGGCGCGCGGTGAAGTCGCCCCGCTCGTCGAAGACAAAGGCGCGTCCGCCGCTCATGCCGGCGGCAAAGTTGCGTCCGGTCTTTCCGATCACCACAACCATGCCGTTGGTCATGTACTCGCAGCCGTGGTCGCCCACGCCCTCAACCACCGCAATCGCGCCGGAGTTGCGCACGGCAAAGCGCTCGCCGGCAATGCCGTTGATGAAGATTTCGCCGCTGGTAGCGCCGTAGAGCACCACGTTGCCCACCAGAATGCTCTCCTCAGGCAGGAAGCTGGACTCCTTGGGCGGATAGACGATGATGCGCCCGCCGGAGAGCCCCTTGCCCAGATAGTCGTTGGAGTCGCCTTCCAGTTCGAGCGTCACGCCGTTGGGAACGAAGGCGCCGAAGCTCTGCCCGGCCGAGCCGTCGAACTTAAAGTGGATCGTCTCGTCCGGCAATCCAGCCGATCCGTAGCGCATGGCAATCTGGCCGCCCAGCATCGCCCCCACCGTGCGATGCACGTTGCGAATCTCAAAGCTGGCGCTGACCTGCGTCTGCGATTCCAGCGCCGGCGCGGCGGCCGCAATCAGCTTGTGATCGAGTGCTGCGGCCAGGCCGTGATCCTGTGCCTGAACCTTGCGCCGAGCCACGCGCGAAGGCATCGTGGGCGCGTAGAGAATCGTGGAGAGATCGATGCCCTTGGCCTTCCAGTGCTCGGCGGCAACCTCGGCGTCGATCTTGTCCACGCGGCCCACCATCTCATCCACCGTGTGGAATCCCAGCTTGGACATCAACTGGCGCACCTGCTCGGCAATGAAGAAGAAGAAGTTGACCACGTGCTCGGGAGCACCCTGGAAGCGCGCGCGAAGAACCGGGTCTTGCGTGGCGATGCCCACCGAACATGTGTTCAGATGGCACTTGCGCATCATGATGCAGCCCATGGTGATCAGCGGCGCGGTGGCGAAGCCGAACTCCTCCGCGCCCAGGAGCGCCGCAATGACCACGTCGCGGCCCGTCGCCAGTTTGCCGTCGGTCTGTACCGTGATGCGGCCGCGCAGATCGTTCAGCAGCAGCACCTGCTGCGTCTCGGCCAGGCCCAGCTCCCACGGCAGCCCCGCGTGCTTGATCGAACTCAAAGGCGAAGCTCCTGTCCCGCCGTTGTCGCCGCTGATCAGCACCACATCGGCGTGCGCCTTGCTGACGCCCGCAGCCACCGTACCCACGCCGGCTTCGGAGACCAGCTTGACGGCGATGCGCGCCTTGGGATTGACGTTCTTCAGGTCGTAGATCAGTTGCGCCAAATCTTCAATCGAATAAATGTCGTGGTGCGGCGGCGGTGAGATCAATCCCACGCCGGGAATCGAGTGGCGCGTCTTGGCGATGATCGCATCCACTTTGTGGCCGGGCAATTGTCCGCCCTCGCCGGGCTTTGCGCCCTGCGCCATTTTGATCTGCAACTCGTCGGCGTTCACGAGATAATTTGTGGTCACGCCGAAGCGGCCTGAGGCCACCTGCTTCACGGCCGAGCGCCGCGAGTCGCCATTCGCGTCGGGCTTGAAGCGCTCTTCGTCTTCGCCGCCCTCGCCGGTGTTGGACATTCCGCCCAGCCGGTTCATGGCAATCGCCAGCGTCTCGTGCGCCTCTTTTGAAATGGACCCGTAGCTCATCGCGCCGGTCGTAAAGCGTTTGACGATCTCCTTCGCCGGTTCGACTTTCTCCAGCGGAACGGGATGGTCGGAGTACTTCAGTTGCATCAGCCCGCGCAGCGTGCACAGATGGCGGCTCTGATCGTCCAACAGATCGGTGTACTCCTGGAAGGTCGCCGGATTGTTCTGCCGCACCGCCTGCTGCAATTTGGCGATCGTCTCCGGATTCTGCAAATGGTACTCGCCGCCGATGCGGAACTGGTATTGGCCGCCGACCACCAGCTCGGTTTCAGACTCCGTGAGCGGTTCGAAGGCGAATTTGTGCTTGAGCAGAGCCTCGCGCGCCAGCACCTCCAGCCCCACGCCCTCGATGCGCGACGCGGTGCCGGAGAAGTAGTCGTCAATCACCGATTGATTCAGCCCCACAGCCTCGAAGACCTGCGCGCCGCGATAGCTTTGCAGCGTGCTGATGCCCATCTTCGAGAAGGTCTTCAGCAGGCCCTTGTTAATGGCTTTGATGAAGTTTTTCTCCGCATGGGGGCCGCTGACGCTGTGCGGCAGCAGGCCAAGCCGCTTCAGGTCGTGCAGCGTCTCGATGGCCAGGTAGGGATTGATGGCGCTCGCGCCGTAGCCAATCAATAAGGCGAAGTGCATCACCTCTCTCGGCTCGCCGCTTTCGATGATCAGAGCCACCTGCGTGCGCGTCTTGTCGTTGACCAGCCGGTTATGCACGGCGGCCATCGCCAGCAGGCTGGGAATCGGCGCATAGGTCGCATCGACCCCGCGGTCGGAGAGAATCAGCAGCGTGTAGCCGGAGTCCACGGCGTGCGCGGCGCGGGCGCTCAGATCGTCAAGGGCGTGTTTCAGGGCCGTTTCGCCATCGGCCGCGCGGAAGAGCGTCGGAATTGTCGTGGCCAGCAAATCTCCCGAAGAGACGCGGCGCAGCTTTTCCAGGTCGCGATTGGTCAGAATCGGATGCGGCAGCTTCAGCGTATGGCAGTTGTCCGGCGCCTCGTCCAGAATGTTGCGCTCCGTGCCGATGTAGCTGATCAACGACATCACCAGCTCCTCGCGGATCGGATCGATGGGCGGATTGGTAACCTGCGCAAAGAGCTGCTTGAAGTAGTTGAAGAGCGGCTGCGGACGATCCGAGAGGCAGGCCAGCGGCACATCGGTGCCCATCGAGCCAATCGGCTCCGCGCCGGTTGCGCCCATCGGACCCATCAGGATTCTCAGATCCTCTTCGCTGTAGCCGAAGGCGCGCTGGCGGCGCAGCAGAGGCTCAGTCTTCGCCACAACATTGCGCGCGGGAGGCTCCGGCAACTGATCCATCGTCACCTGCTGTTCCTTGAGCCATTCCGCATACGGCTGCCGCCCGGCCAGTTGCTTCTTGATCTCATTGTCGGAGATGATGCGCTGCTGCACGGTATCGACCAGGAACATCCGGCCGGGCTGCAGGCGGCCCTTCTTGCGCACGTCCTTGGCCGGCACGTCCAGCACACCGGCCTCGGAGGCCAGCACCACCACATCGTCCTTGGTCACAACATAGCGGCCAGGGCGCAATCCGTTGCGGTCCAGCGTTGCGCCAATCACGCGGCCGTCCGTAAAGCATAGCGCGGCGGGGCCGTCCCAGGGTTCCATCAACGAGGCGTGATACTCGTAGAAGGCGCGCTTGTCCTCGTCCATGTCGGGATTGCCCGACCAGGCTTCGGGAACCATCATCGCCATTACGTGAGGCAGCGAGCGCCCCGATTGATAGAGAAACTCGACCGCGTTGTCCAGCGAAGCCGAGTCGCTGCCGCCGGGCATGATCACCGGAAAGAGCTTGTCGATCTCGCTGCCGTACAGCGGACTATCCAGAATCGACTGGCGGGCGTACATCCAGCTGACGTTGCCGCGAATCGTGTTGATCTCGCCGTTATGCGCCAGGTAGCGGTAAGGATGAGCCAGCTTCCAGCTGGGAAAGGTATTCGTGGAAAAACGCTGGTGAATCAGGCAGAGAGCGCTCTTCACCAGCGGGTTGGCCAGCTCGTAATAGAAATCCTCAATCTGCGGCGCCAGCATCAGCCCCTTGTAGACCATCGTCCGGCAAGAGAGCGAGGGAATATAAAAATCCTCTTTGCCCTCGATCTCCGAATCCACGATCTCGTTTTCCGTGCGGCGGCGCACCTTGTAGAGCAAGCGCTCGAAGGCCTCCTCTTCCAATCCCTCCGGCTTTCCTAGGAACAACTGCTCAATGTAGGGCTGCGAAGCGCGCGCCTCGCGCCCGATCACGATGCCGTTCACCGGCGTGTCGCGCCAGCCCAGAACCGTCAGCCCCTCTTCCTGCGCAATGCGCTCCAGCACGCCCTCGCATTGCAACCGGAAGTGCTTGTCCACCGGCAGAAAGCACATCGCCACGCCATACGCGCCCGCCTCGGGCAGCCGCGGCATCCCCAGCACTCCGCATTCATGTGCATAGAACTCATGCGGAATCTGAATCAAAATACCCGCGCCGTCGCCCGTCTCCGGATCGCAACCCGCCGCGCCGCGATGCGTGAGGTTGATCAGCACCTCCAGGCCCTTGCGGATAATATCGTGGCTGCGGACGCCGCGAATGTTGGCGACCAGCCCCATTCCGCATGCATCGTGCTCATTCCGCGGGTGATAGAGCCCTTGAGGCTTTGGTGTGCGGGTACAATGATCCGATCTCTGCATGGCAACCTTCTTGATGAAAATTTTCCCTGCGAAGTGCAATTTCCGCCTGAAAGACACTGCTGGTGAACGATTTCTTTCTAAGAAAAATCGCCTCGTCGAACTTCATGGATAGGCCCGGCGGAGCAGGCCCGGCCGCGTCTGGGGCTTAGCTGGAGTCTATAGTATAACCAAAAATTCACATTCCGGCAGAACTCCATGCCCGTCCATCCGGCCAGCGTCCCATATTTTGCCGCGCAAGAATGTGTGTTGTTCTTCAACCTGGACATCTCTGCCGCCAAACCCGAGGATCAGGCGCGGTCTTCCCGGAGTGAAGTGTCGCGAGTATCCTCCGGCTTTGCTGGAGGATACTTACTTCCAAGTCCGGTGCAAACACCTTCGTTTTCCTCCTCTCTCCCGGCTTGCAACAAGGGCTTCTACGGCCGCGACATCGGCGGGAGCCGATTATCCGACTCTCGCGGTGATCAACGCACGAGTTCTGTGCCTCATCATCGAAGATTCCGCTCCCTATTCGTTGACCTACTAGTCGATACCCTGCGCACCTCAATGCTGGCCGGCAGCGCGAGCGGCCTCGGTCTGGGGCTCGACTATGCGGTCATCCTGATCACCACGGTATTCTGGTCTTGATAGGCGCGCACTTCTATCCACAACTGGAAGTGCAGCGCTTCCCTCGAAAGGGTCAACGAGAACAGATGACGATACCCGATCCGAGTCATGCGATGGAGAAGCCTGCCGCATCACCAGACCCGAAGGCCATCCATAACATCGCCAGCGCCGTGGGAACTCAGCCGCCGCCTGTCGCATCGCCAATTCCCGCGAAGGCAAAGGAACATAACATCCGCGTTTCCCCCGCTGTCCTGGACGCGGCGGAGAAGGACGGCGATGCGCTGCTACAGTCGTTGCGCACGGCTCGCGAGGGCCTGACTCAAGCCGATGCGGGAGAGCGGGCGCGCACGTCAGGACCGAATGAGGTTGCGCAGGAACGACAGCGCGGCTGGTTTATCCGCCTCTTGATCATCCTGCGCAACCCGCTGGTCATTCTACTGACAATACTTTCGTCCATTTCTTTTGCTACCGGCGATGCGCGCGCCGGTAGCGTCATGGCGGGCATGGTGGTGCTCAGCGTGACGCTTCGATTCTTGCAGGAAGCCCGCGCGGGCGCGGCGGCAGCGAAGCTCAAAGCGATGATCCACGTGACTGCCACGGTGGTTCGCGATGGTCAGGCCCGTGAACTTCCGCTTCGCGACCTGGTTCCTGGCGACATCATCAATCTCTCCGCCGGAGACATGATCCCAGGCGACGTGCGCGTGATCGTTGCAAAAGATTTGTTCGTCAGCCAGGGAACGCTGACGGGCGAATCGCTTCCGGTGGAGAAGTTCCACGATGCCGATCCCAAGCCTATCAACTCGCCGACGGAACTCAAGAACACGTGCTTCATGGGCACCAGCGTTCAAAGCGGCACAGCGACCGCAGTTGTGGTCGTCACGGGAGTTCACACCTATCTGGGCACGATGGCCAGTTCCATCACGCAGGAGGGAGCGCCGACAAGTTTCGACCAGGGCCTGAGCCGCTTTACCTGGCTCATGATTCAGATCATGGCCGTCATGGTGCCTCTGGTCTTTTTCATCAACGGTTTTACCAAGCACGATTGGAAAGGCGCTTTCTTCTTCGCGATGGCCGTGGCCGTGGGACTGACCCCGGAGATGCTGCCGATGATTGTTTCCGTCTGCCTCTCCAAGGGCGCGCTGGCCATGAGCCGCAAAAAGGTCATCGTCAAGCGGCTCAACGCGATTCAGAACTTCGGCGGCATGGACGTACTTTGCACCGATAAGACCGGCACACTTACAGAAGACAGGGTCGTTCTTCAGCGTCACTGCAATGTTGCCGGACGCGAAACGGATGAAGTGCTGCGGGACGGCTACCTTATCAGTCATTTCCAGACGGGGCTGAAGAACCTGCTTGACACCGCGATTCTGAATAGTACCGATTTTCACGAGCAATCTCTCGTTGAGAAGTACAAAAAGCTGGATGAGATTCCCTTCGACTTTACGCGGCGGATGATGTCCGTACTCATCGAGAGTCCTGAAGGCAAGGCGATCCTGCTGACCAAAGGCGCTCCGGAAGAGATTTTTCATCAGTGCTCCCAATTCGAGTTGGATGGCAAACTGTCGCCCATGGACCCTGCCCTGATGAAAGGGTTGAAGGACGAGTATGCGAGCCTCAGCAATGATGGATTCCGGGTTTTGGCGGTCGCCGTCAAAGAATTGCCGGGAAAGCTCACCTGCACGAAGGAGGACGAGCACGATCTGGTGCTTAAAGGGTATGTCGCATTTCTCGACCCGCCCAAGCGCACAGCGGCCAGCGCGATCGAGGCGCTGCACAAGCATGGTGTCGTGGTAAAGATCCTTACCGGCGACAACGATCTCATCAGCCGCAAGGTGTGCAAGGACGTGGGACTCGTCGCCGACCCGATGCTGCTGGGCGATGATGTTGAGAAAATGTCCGACACCGAATTGGCTGATGCGGCGGAGAAGACAACGCTCTTCGCCCGCCTCTCTCCCGCTCACAAAGAGCGCATCGTTCGCATAATGCGCGGCAAGGGGCACGTTGTGGGATTCATGGGGGATGGGATCAACGATTCTCCCGCGTTGCGTGCAGCCGATATAGGCATTTCGGTGGATACCGCAGCCGATATTGCCAAGGAGTCGGCGGATCTGATTCTGCTGGAGAAGGACCTCATGGTGCTGGAAGGAGGCGTCATTGAAGGTCGAAAAGTATTCGCCAATATTCTCAAGTACATCCGCATGGGAGCCAGTTCCAACTTTGGCAGTATGTTCAGCATGTTGGGAGCGAGCGCCTTTCTGCCATTCCTTCCCATGGCCCCGATTCAGATTCTGACAAACAATATGCTCTACGACTTTTCGCAGGTGCCAATTCCCAACGACGCCGTGGACGAAGAACAAGTGGCGGGCCCGCGGCCCTGGAACATCGGCGAATTACGGCGGTTTATTCTCTGCGTTGGACCCATCAGCTCGATCTTCGATTACTCGACCTTCTTCGTCATGCTATGGGTTTTCAAGTGCTGGGATCCGTCCCGCGCTTCAGTATTTCAAACTGGATGGTTCGTTGAGTCGCTGATGACACAGACACTCATCATTCATATCATTCGCACCGATAAGATCCCTTTCTTTCAAAGCCGTGCGAGCTGGCCGCTGACTCTCACCACTCTGGCCATCATGGCCTTTGGAGCGTGGCTGCCGTTTTCGCCGCTGGCTTCTTCGCTGGGCCTGACACACTTGCCGGGGCTGTACTGGCCGATTCTGCTGCTCACGCTGCTTGCCTATGCGCTCCTTACGCAAGCGGTCAAAGTCGGGTTGCTGAGGATGAAATGGATATAAATCAACCTAAGTCATTGCCTGCTCTCTTGAATTGAAGAAGTCTCAAGCGGCCAGCCGCGCACGTATCGCAGCAATTGCGGGCAGCCTGCCATGGAGCGCACAGGTTCCTGTATTCATCGCGGTGTTCGCGGACTTCTATAAAACGGGCCTCGGCGTTGAGAAAGCCGGCGCCGAACAGGTCATGCAACGCAGCGTGGAGGCGATCTTCTCCGCGGTGAGCGACGCCGGAATTGCGATGGCGGCACTCATGACCGCGACGCGTGCCTTCGGTCTCTGCATCGTCCCCATCGGCGGAATTCGCCGCGGCCCGCAGGGGATGATCGATTTGCCTGGATGCCACCAAGTGCTTTTCCTGTAGCCGGAGTCGTCCTCGGCTATGTCGCCGAAGAGGCTCCGCGAAAGCCGCCTCAGAGACACGGTCAACGTATTGCAAACACGATACGTTTTGCAATACGCAGGTTTTCGGGGTGGTATTTGCCTACAAGGACTTAGGGCGCCACCGTAATCTTGTAACTTGTTGAAATACTTAATGTTGGGTCTATGGTATGGAAGAGGTCGCCGGTTCGATTCCGGCCAGGTCCGCCATTTTAATCCGCCTTCAGCAAGATTCCGCTCTTCCAGCCTGGCAGCAAATTGCATAACTCTTGACTGGATAGTAGCAGACTTGTCTTCTGTTGGCGGCCTTCGCTTTCGTCAATTTTTACCAACATCGCAGATGGTGGCATTCGCAGTTGGCCCCGCTGGGGGGTAGTGTCTCTGCGGGCCGGGAAACGGCCTCCAGAGACGCAAAACGTGGACACGCAATGCGCATTTACTCTTGAAATTGCCGCCGGGATGCGGCATCGCTCCCGGAAATCAGCCTGCTACCTTCAACACGGAACATATCAGGACCTGATCAGAGGTTCCTTAGAACCCATTTGATAAACTGGGTTTGAAAGAGCGCGGGTTGAGCTGTGCCCTGACACTCCCTCTATATCCGTACTTTAACCACAAGCCAGGGGCAGAAAGAAGATTTACATGTTCAGCTTCAATATCACTACCGAACAGGTCATGGATAGCCTCCTCGCCATCCCCGCTTTTTTCCCTGCGCTTGTCTGCACCGGCTACTTGGCTGCGTGGTTTACAAACCTGCAAGGCTTTCGGCAACGCTCCCTGTTGGAGCGATTCTTCTGGAGCGTTCCGCTATCGATTGCCGTATCCTCGATTGCCTCGGTTCTGATCGGCAGGTTTCTATCCCTAGCCGCCGTGGTTGCGTTCTTTCTGGCCAGCGGCGCAATCTGGCTATTTATTTTGGGCCGGGAATGGCTCCAGTTGCGCCACTCTGGCAGCAAGTTGAAGATTGGGTGGCAGCCGCTGGGCAGCATTGCGGCGATGATGGCAATCACCTGGATTGTGGTGGCAATCCTGTCGCTGGTTGACTTCCAGAGCAACCAACGCCTCTACATGAGCGTTACTGCCGTTGATCATGCTCCACGGGTCAACTGGACGGATAGCGTACTTCGTACCGGTGTCCCTCCAGCGAACCCGCTTTACTATTACGGACACTCGGCTCCCATTCGTTACTACTATTTCTGGTATGTTGTCTGTGCCGCAACAGGGAAAATGGCGCACCTCCCTATTCGTGCAATTTTCATCGCCAGTTGCGTATGGAGCGGATTTGCCCTTGCCGCCCTTCTTGGCTTGTTTCTGAAGCATTTCCTGGACCCCGGAGAACTATTGCGCAGGCGGTTTCTGCTCTCAATATCTCTGCTCACGGTCACGGGACTCGATATCTGCGTCATCCTTTATAACTTGGTCTTCCATCATAGTTTGCCGCCCGCTGACCTCGAATGGTGGTCTGCAGGGCAAGTTACCAGTTGGTTCGATTCTCTTCTCTGGGTACCGCATCATATTGCCAGCATGGAGTGCTGTATGTTGGCCTTGCTGCTGGCCTGGATGGCCGGGAAGAATCGCGCTCACAGCCAAATCGCAAGTGTTACTTTGATCGCAGCTGCACTGGCCAGCGCCTTTGGCCTCTCCATATATGTAGCCTTTGCCTTCTTTCTGGTCATGCTGGCATGGGCAGTGTGGCAGAGCACGGTGGAGCATTCGCCTCGCTCTCCTATGTTACTCGCCTCTGGAGGGCTGGGCGCCATTCTGCTCCTCCTGCCGTATCTCTGGGAGCTGATGCACAATTCTTCCAAAATGCAGGGTGGCGCCGTCTTTACATTTGCCATTCGCGAGATGATCGACCCTACTAATTGCCTGCTGGCAACTCACTTTTTCCAACATTTGAATGACAGCCACCCTTTGGTGGCCAGTAATCTGGCCAATCTCATTCTTTTGATTCCCGGTTATTGCATCGAGTTGGGCTTCTACTTCGCAGTCTTGCTCATCTTCCTGATTCCCGTCTTGCGAGGACGAAAGCGACTCACTCCCGCGCAACGGTCGTTGGTTTTCATCGCTGGAGTTACACTCCTGTTCGTTTCTGTAATGCGCTCCTCGGTACTTACCACAAATGATTTTGGCTGGCGGGGGGCTTTGCTCATGCAGTTTCCTCTGCTTCTGCTCGCAACTGATGTCCTTGGAGACTGGGGATTCCTGGCTCGCCAGAGCAATGAATCGACTGTCGGCACAGGTTTGTCCCATCACACCCGATACTGGCTTCGATGCATTGCCTATTGGACTCTGGTCATTGGGGTTACCAGCACTCTTTGCCAGGCATTCCTATTGCGTTTCTATCTTCCTCTTCGCCCGGGTCCTAATGCAGTTACGCTTTCCCATAAGGCTTATTTCTCATCGATAGGCTATGCCCAGCTTGATGCGGTCATCCCACACGATTCCATCGTACAATATAACCCTCGCATCAAAGACAATTATGACCGCGCTGTAAATTTGTTCGGAATCAATCATCAGTCCGCCCTTGTAAGCGACCAGCCATGGTGTGGATCTGAACTTGGAGGTGATCCCAGCGGTTGCTTAGCCATGGCCTCCGCTGTTGATTCACTCTTTAATGGCGCGACCGCAGAGCAGGCACATGCCACTTGCCGCCAATACAATATCGATTACCTGGTCGTCACGGTTTACGATCCAGTGTGGAACGACAGGCGCGGATGGGTGTGGACGCTGAGGCCTGTAGTATCGGACCAAGAATTTCGTGCTCTCGATTGCCATCAATAGCCGCCGATCTTTTTGGAATGCATTGTTGGAAGCGCCGATCGAGCCGTATGATCCCAAGCGGGCAACTCTTTGTGTATGATGGGGATGCTGGACTATGAAGTAATATCGGTGGTTCTCGAACGAATCGCCGCCGCCGTGTCTTTCATCTCATGAGAGAGTGAGGGAAACCAGGATGGAAGTGAAGATTACGCATCTCGATCATGTGAAATTCGCCATTCAGTCGCGGTCACAGACGATTGTTTGCGACCAGCCGGCAGAGAATGGCGGCGAAGACTCCGGCATGACACCTCCCGAACTGCTGCTGGCGTCTCTGGGCTCCTGCGCGGCTTTTTACGCCGTGCAATACCTGAAGACCCGCAACCTCGCCCAGAGCGGCGTGGAGGTTTCCATCACCGCCGAGAAGCTGAAGCAGCCTGCCCGGCTGGGCAACTTCCGCATTCATGTTGTGAGCCCCGTTTCTATGACCGAAGAGCAGACCGAAGGCCTGATGCGCTCCGTGCATGCCTGCCTGATTCACAATACGCTCTTGACGCCGCCGGAGATCAAGATTGAGCTGGAGATCGGCGAACACTCCACCTCTAATAGAGCGGATGAGGCGTTCCCAGGCTAGCTGCCCTCCCTTGCCTTCAAGAGCGTAGATCGTATACTGTAACGTTTGCATGGCCGATAGCCTAGCCGGCGCGCTCAACTCGGCGTATAAGCGCTGGCTGGGGATTCATGCCCGGCAGCAGAGCGATTCAGGAGTGCAAGATGCAAGCCAATACCACAGGTGAGGGGACAGTGCCCAG
>Ga0326727_10013281_pt1 | contig 18392 bp, 20 predicted proteins | sample MB2enrmetagenome_FD_207643 | JGI IMG/M metagenome (GOLD analysis project Ga0326727, IMG submission 207643) | Lab enriched peat soil microbial communities from McLean, Ithaca, NY, United States - MB29MY | ecosystem: Environmental > Terrestrial > Soil > Wetlands > Peat | place: USA: New York...
GTTTCAGCGCCGCAAAATCAATCGCGTCATAATCCGCCAACTGCTCGGCGATCTCCTCCGGAAAGGCCTCGATATAATTCACCGCCGCCTGCACCTTTTCGAGTGGCCATTCCAGGTGCTTTGCCACACGCTCCGCGTTCTGCTTGTAGCCGCGCAGCAGCTCCGCCACTTGCCACACCGCCAGACGACTGCCCTGCATATACGCCTGCCGCCCCACCGCCGAGTCCCGGAAGTCGATATACGCAAACTCAGAGCGGCGCAGACCCTCCTCCACCAGCCGGGCGCTGGCGTCGCTCGCGGTCCATCCATGCCGTCTGGCCATGCGCTTGAGACGTTTTCCGCTCTCTACGGGAAGGCGCATGCTAATCACCATCGAAGTTGCTGTATTCATGGCAGAATCCTTACATTGTCACTCATGTAAGCATTATAGCGCATAATCCAACGGAAATCGAACTACGAGTCCCACGGAGTCAGAATCCACAGCTCGGGTACCCCGGGTCTCTCGCATTTGAGGACATGGGAAACAACGAACCCCATGGCGTGCAAGCGCCGTCTGCCGCACCGCCTGGGAAACCATGAACTACCAGACCTCCAGCTCGAAAACCCGGTACTCGCGAATCAGCTCGAAGTCGGCGCGATTTGATGTAATCAGTTTGGCCCCGTAGCTTCGCGCGGTCAAGGCGATCAGCACATCGAAGTGCAGCTCGCGCAGTTTACCTGGATCGAATCCATGATCTTCGCGCATCTTCGCAAGCAGCAGGCCAGATTCCAGCCAGTTATTCTCAGTGGGAGTCAGAATAGGGTGATTCTTTTCAAGTGTCTGCAGAAATTCCCGTTCAGCAACCGTCTTGGTGCCTCGCCAGAACTCAGCGAGAACAACTGAAGAGAATCGCACCAGGCGGTTGAGATTTGCCATGCGTTCAGCATGGCAATTGGTGCGGACGTGGTCGATCAGAATAGAGGTATCGAAGACGACGAATCCATCATTCATCGTAGCCTTCAAAGGAGAGCTTGCCGCCGTACTTCTTCATTAGGTCCTTAAACTTCTGAAGGGCAACGGCTTCCTTCGCTGTCATAGGAACGTCTTTGGTGCGCGATTTGGCACTGCGGACGCGCACACCTTTGCCTGAAAGCTTGGTGTTCAGCCGAATTGAGGTCACGGGTGCGGCCATGGCTTCTCCTCTCTGTATCTATTAATTCTGCTCTCGATAGATACTGCCGTCAAGCCGCAGTCTGCTCTCGATTTGCCCCAGCTGGCTGACCTTCACCTGTAATTTCTCGAACTCCACCGTGCCCAACCCGCGCGCGGCGGCCATCTCCAGGTAGGGCATCTGCGCGACCTCCAGGTTCCAGTACGCTTTGGCGGCATACGCATCAATCGCCACCGGATCGGTTCCGGCAACAATCGTCTTCTTCAGACCCACGTCTTCCAGGTTGCCGCCCGTTGGCCCGTTGCGCAGCAGGATGCGGTAGCAGTCCATGATGGTCAGCGTCGGCAGCATGAAGCTGGCCAAATCCGCCAGGCTCTGATGAATCTGCTGGTGCAGCCGGTTGCGCTCGCCGCCCAGAATGCCGTACCAGTTCTTCATGCCCAGCGTTGCGCCGGTCAGAACGTGGTGCTTGGCGATGGGCAGGTTGAAGAGTTTATCGGCCTCCAGAAACGGCGTAAAGACCGGCCAGGTTTTCAGCACCACGCCGCCCAACTCAACTTCGCGGAAGAGCTCGGGGTCCGGCAGAATCACCTCGGCGTGCTCGGCCAGCGCGGCGGCCTGTATGCCGGAGCGATGGAAGCAGCGGCGCGGCTCATTACAGCTCACATCGGTGACGACCACCCGCTTCGCTCCCGCCTGCCAGCACTGACGCACCACCTCGGCCACCAGTTCAGGGTTGGTGTTAGCGGCTTGCTCCGGCGTGCGGTCCCAGGCAATGTTTGGTTTGATCACCACCACGTCTCCGCGGCTGATGAAGCGGCTAATGCCGCCCAGATTTTCCAGAGCCTTCTGAACCAATGCGCGCGGCTCTCCGTTTTGTACCACTGTCATCTGCGGCCATTGCGGATCGGCCGCAATGCGATGATCGCGCCGCGCTTCTTCAGCCTGTGCCGGAACCGGACGGAAGCTGTGCTCGCTCAGCCATGCGGCCGCGCCCGCCGTGCCCGCCGCTGCTCCGCCCAGGCGCAGCAATTGCAGCATCGCCTCGCGCCGCGTCATGCCCTGCGCTCTGCTTTTTTTCTCCTCCGGCTTGCCTTCGGTTTTCCCGGCCATAAAGTTTCTCCCGCTCAAACTTCCATGAGGTGAATGCGCGCTGGATCGTTCGTTCCCAATTTGTGAGCCTGGTCGGCAGCCGTGGCAATGTAATGTGGCGGACGTCCTGCTTCCTCCAGCGTCGGCATGCCTGCCTCGGCGCGCTTGCGCGCGATCATCTGCCAGGCAGTGTGATCGACAGCCACGCAATCCTCTCCCACGATCAGCGCGTTGGGGTACCAGATATGCTCGGGATGAAAAGCGGGCCCGCCCTCATAAACGGAAGAAAACGCGTCGCCGATAATCAGCCGCACTTTTGCCCGGATAGTTGGAAAGCAATTCAGATCGGCAATTGCAGGGTTACAGTTGTTGCCGTGCAGATCCTGCGGACGGTCGATCACGCCGTACATATTCTTCATGGCAAATGTAACGCCCGCCATGGTGTGATCTTTGAGAATTGGCAGATTGATCACCATGCCGCATTCGCGAGTGAGAATTTTAGAGAGCCTCATGCGCACCTTACCCCAGGATTCATACTGATCCTCGTAGCCGGATACGTCGTTGCCAAAGCAGCGGAAGCTGCCGGGATCGGTGTTGATGGCGAGGCCGCACGCCCGAAGATCGCGGGCGCCGCGGTCCCACATCAAAATGTTGCCCGGCTTCACTCCGGCCTGCTGGAGTCGCACGGCCACAGCCTTGGCCAGAACTCCGTGGGTCGAGATTCCCCCGCCTCCAAGACCGTTCACCTTGAGTCCGATGACCTTGTCCTGCGGCACGAGGCTCTTCCAGGCCTTCAGCGCATCAGTATCTCCGGTATAGGCGGTGATCGCACGGTCCAGCAGATCGAAGACGCGCTTAACATCCGGTTGCGTGCCCGTGCTCACGCTTGACCCATGGAGGGACGCATCGCGTGCAACCACGACCTTCGACTTGCCCGTCTCAGCGTGCTGGTCCAACATGCCGGCCAGTCCCAGCTTGCTCTGCGTGCCCAGCAACACTGCTCCCGTTGCTGCGCTCTTCAAAAATTCCCTGCGGCTTTTCATGACAATCCTCGAGATTCTTGATGCAGTCGGCGATCCAGCCCGAGTGTTTACAGTTTCGCTTCCACGCCGCGCGCCAGCGCCAGCAACGCCTGCGGCGTGTCGGGCGTGGACTCATAGGCAACGATGCGCACCAACATTGTGCCTTTGCGGAAGATGATGCTTTGCGTATAAGCGAAGCCCGCGTCGCCCAACTGAATTGGTTTCGCGTCCTTGGTTCCTGTCTCCAGAATCTTGCGCGCGCCGTCCGCGCTCGCCATCATGTGCACGTCGACGGTCGCCTCCAACTGTCCCTGGTACTTGTAGTCGGAGGTCGATGTGGAAACAACGCCGGCTGAAAGGTACTGCTCGGCGTCGCCGTCGATGTACTGGTAAAGATCTTTCGCCGCATAAGTGCGCGTCTCGCTGGTCTTTTCCCAGCCCGCAATCGCGCCCGAAGCCGGGAACGGATCCGGCCCCTTCTTTTTGCATCCTGTTCCGGCGGCCGCGGCAAAAATCACAATGGCCGCAACGGCCCACTTCCAATTCGATTTAAACTTCACGGATTTTTCTCCTTATTTTCTGTTGAGCAAAATCTGGCTGCTTGGCGAGCGGCTCTCGCCGATGCTGGTCACATAAACTGCCGGGTGTTCCTGCAACGGGCAGGCGTACTCGCATGCGCCGCAGCCCACGCAGCGGCTGGGATCCACGCGCGGCTGCTTCACCGTCTTCGTCTTGCCCGCCGAATCGATCACCTGCGCTTCCTCGACATAAATCGCCTTGGGCGAAACCGGGCACCACTCCTCGCAAACAATGCAATCGATGGCCATGGCCCACGGCAAACAGCGTCCGCGATCATAAAAAGCCGTTCCCAGCCGGATCGGCTGGCTCTGCCCGCCGACGCCCACCACCCAGCCCTTGTCTTTCGGCGTTATCTGCCAGATCGCTCCGGTGGGGCAAACCTCCGAGCAGAGCACGCAACTCGGCTCGCAATAGCCGATGCGCGGCTTGAGCGTCGGCGTCCACAATCCTTCCAGGCCTGCCTCGTCCAGCGTCGGATGCAACGCTATGTTGGGGCAAACCTTCATGCACTCGCCGCAGCGGATGCAGCGGGAGAGAAAATCGCTTTCGTTCAGCGAGCCCGGCGGCCGCAGCAGCCGCTCGTTTCTGCTCTTGCCCAACCCGGTGTTGGCGCGCATCAGCGGTACAATCGCCGCGCCCGCCGCCAATCCCGTGATCGTCCTGCGCCGGCCAAGGTCGGGCGAGGCCACCTCTTTCTCCTTGCGGAAGAATTTGAAGACGATGCCGTCGTGCGGGCAAGCGCCCACGCAGTTCATGCACATATGGCATTCGGACTTGCGCCACGGCACGCCGCCGATGGGATCGTCGCCGCCCTGGCAGTGCATCAGGCAGCGGTTGCAGTTGTCGCAGCTCGATTCGTCCTTGTGCAGTCCCAGCACGCTCCATCGAGAAACCGCGCCCAGCAGCGCGCCCAGCGGGCAAATCGCTCTGCACCACAGCCGCGTCACGCGCAGGCTGAGCGCCAGAATCGCAAGGAACAGAATTCCCAGCACCAGTCCCTGCGAGTAGTGCGGCTGGCGCAGATCGAGTATCGTGTAATGCAGAATCGAGTGCAGCGTCGTGCCCGTCGCTTTGATCGCCGCCACGTGGCTATGTTCCAGTGGGGTAAACATTGCGCGCGCGGCCGCGTTGATGGCCGGCAAAATCGACAAGCCAAATGACCGGACCAGCAAACTGAAGGGATCAAGCCAGCCAATCGCCGCCGAGCCGAAGCAGGCAGCCACCAGTCCGGCAATCAGCACAACATATTTAATGGTCTGCCAGCGCTTATACCGGTTGGCCTCAATGCGCTGCTTGCCCCGCTTCGACTCCGAGGGCATATTGCCCACAAAGTGTTGCAGCGTGCCCATGGGGCAAATCCAGCCGCAGAAAAAGCGCCCCAGAAAGAGCGTCGGCAGCAGGATCACCAGGCTCCAGATCAGCCCGCGATAGAGCGCGTGCCCGGCCAGCGCGTTCACCAGCGCCACCAGCGGATCCCATTCAAAGTAAAGACGCACCGGCGCGCTCAGGTGAACCTCGGTTCCGCCGCCGGGAAAGAGGCTTATCGAGGTGAAAAGCAACAGCCAAAGAAACAGCAGCAGGAAAAATACCTGTGAAATCCTGCGCAATCGCGGCAATCTGGACCGGTTCACGTGTCGCCTCCTCGCGCCGGGGGCAGCTTGTCTATCTTGCTCCATGATCGATGTTCGGATAGTCGCCAGACTGTGATCTGCATCACCAATTGACGGTTTGGGGACGTTTCCTGTATTCGTAGTTTTTATTGAAGAGGAAATGTGTGTTTAGACACTTCCGGGGCTTAAATTCTTCATCACGTCTACGCGGTCCATGCAGAACGCGGAATAACCGAGGTCTTTAATGTCCTTCCAACGATTCTCAACTTTGCGCTGTGCGCTGAAATTCAGCCAGTGTTTTTCGCATCCCTTGCATCGTTTTATTTCGATGGTGGAAGAAAACATGCTTGTTTTATTTATCGCGGTAGATCCGGTTTCCGCGTGAACCTGAATGGCTTGCTGGAGTTGATTGTCCTTCACTTTGGCCATAAAGCCCGCAACCGAATCTTGCATCTCTTCCGGGTTCTCAAAGTAACGCTTTTGATCGCCCTTCTTGCTGAGATATAACTTGCAGTCATCGCAGTATGAAAGCGATATCAAGTGGCCGCAGACAACCATCCCGCCGATTGCGAAGCCTATGATTTGCAGAGTGGCATAAAGGTATCCGCCAAACCCTATGTCAACCGCGTTACGAATTGTACGGCCTCGTAAACTGAACCGCATCGCGGTATGCGCGAGTGAATAATTCAAATACTGGCTGAACGAAACGGCATCTCTGATGGGGTTTCCATCCACTGTGATCAACACATACTTAAGCCAGTAGATAAAGAAAAATGTACCCGCCGAAATAGCAACTATGACCCAAAGGAAATTGCGCGTGGGGCGGAAATTAAGAAGGCGAGCGCCGTAGTAATAGCCGCTGGCGGCGATCAACCCCGCGCCGATAGCGCCTGCCGGGATAACAAACCAAAACGTAATGCTGTAGAGCACCCACCCAAACCGCAGCTCTACAAAAACAAGGATGGCAGCCGTAATCATGCTGGTAACTGCCCCAAACAATGTAATAACGAGATTTTGGATGAGCCGGTTCATAGGTATCCTTAAGGGCCCGCCGCTTCGAAACTCAACCATAATCATAGGGCGACATTCTGGTTGTTAATCCCATAAATGACATTTCTGCGCGTGACCGGATGATTCAGGTTCCGCTTTTGGGACCTGGGAATCCACGAACCCCATGGCGCGAAGCGCGTCTGCCTGGACGGCCAGTCCTGAGTCTGTCGAAAGTCCCGTCTTTTGGACTCGGAAAATTACAGTCTTTTCTATCGGCTCCTTGCAGATAATTACCCTCGTCCGGCGCACAATAGAAGCAGTCGCAAACGCGAGGCCCAATGACCACCCGCTCTCCAAAGCGCTCAATCCTATTCGCTGATCCATGTTCCCTTTCTCCGTTTCTTCCCCTAAATCTGGCTTACCCCACCCCCCCTACCCTGTGGAAATCATTTTTTTGGCTCTTTCACAGCTAGTAACTCACATGTAATCAATAACATGTATTTTCACCCTATTGACGAATTAGTAACTGTAAACCCTCGATTTTGCCGCTTTTTGGCTCAAAATGAGGCCATTTTGGCCTGAAAAGCCCTCATTTTTACGTTTTCTGAATAACCATATGTACCGCAATGTGAGATTTTCGGAGCGGGGCTTAGCTAGTCCCTGTTCCCGTCAGGCTCCAGCCTTCCGGCCCGCGCGTGAGTTCAAACTTGAACCCAAAGCCTCGCGTATTGTCGATAAATCGGAAAGAATCAGGCTGAAGGCAATACAAAGCGCTGTGGCCAAGAACCAGGAGCGGCACGCGTCCCAGCTTGAATCGCTTGCAGTAGGTTTTGATGAGCGCGGCACGGCCTTCCGGCTCGGTCACCTTGCTCACCGTTCCGCGCAGTTGCACGCCGCAAATCTTCTTCCAGTTCTCCACGCTGCGGTAAACGGTTGCCGCCGCACGCGCTGATCTGGCCAGGTTCAGGCTGTGCAGGCTGCTTTCGGATGAGAACCAGTAGAGCGAGAGTTCGTTGTCGGCAATGAAGAAAAGCGGCGCAACGCAGGCCTGTCCGTCCTCGCCGCTCGTGGCCAGCGACAAGGTTGTCTCTTCACTCAGCAGCGCGGCAATCAACTCGAGTTGTTTCCGCGCCTTCCTCATCGCGCTTCTTCTCAGTTGAAGTAGAGCATATTTCAAAAATCAGCTTTGTATCAAGGCACAACTTTACAGCTTGCGGAAAAATGTAATGGTGGAGCACGAAGCGTCAGGGCACGACTTTAGTCGTGCCGCACATGCAGCAAAATAACTTGGGGCTTTAGCCCCTGAGGGTATTTTGGCTCATGATGATGACTTAGTCAGAGCTTCCCTTAAGAAACGGCCATCCCATCCTTGCTGCTGATTCATGCATGCGGCAAGGATGAGAGGCCAATGGATCGATTCTATTTCGGCTGTGCTGGTGCCGCGGGAGCCGCTGGCGCGGTTGCTGACGGAGCAGCGGGCTTGGGCGCGGCTGCCGGCGCTGGAGTTGCATTCGGAGCAGGCGCGGCTGGCGGAGCCGGAGCGTTTGCCGGAGTTGCCGCATTCGGCGCTGCGCCTGGAACTGGCGGCTTGGCCGGCGGGCCCGGAACTGGCGGCTTGGGCGGCGCGCCTGGTGCTGGCGGCGTACCAGGTTGCGGTGGTGCTCCCGGCGCGCCTGGACGCGGGCCGCCAGGGGGCATCGGGCGCATTCCGCCCATCGGCGGGTGCTGGGGCGGCGTCGGCAACTCGGTCACCTCCACCAGCTCGACGTCGAATATCAGGTTGGCCTTCTCCGGAATTCCCGGATGTTCTTTGTCGGGTCCCGGACGGCCTTTTGCGCCGTAGGCCAGTTGCCAGGGGATGAAGATGCGGCGTTTGCCGCCGATCCTCATGCCTTCCATGCCCTGGTCAAAACCGGGAATCAGGCGGCCAAAGCCCTGCGGGAATTGCATGGGCTGGGGAACATCCAGCTTGGGCTTGCCGTCGTCGCCTAACACCGGCTTGCCGTCCGCGCCTTTGAGCGGGGGCCCGGGATGGTCGTAGGAGGAGTCGAATTTGCGTCCGTCGTCATCGCGGCCGTTGGCGCCGAGCCAGCCGGTGTAGTGAACCTTGTACATCTTGTTAGGCTCGGCCACTGCGCCGTCGCCGATCTTGATCTCCTGGTACTGCAGGGAGAAAGCGGTCTTCTTGATGGTCTTGACTGCGGGAATTCCGGGAGCGGGAACTCCCAAAGGCAGCTTGGCAGCAGCGGTAATTGCGGGCTTGGCGGCAGGGGCGGCAGGCTTTGCCGTAGCTGTTGCCGACGTGGCCGGCTTGGCTGTGGATGTAGCGGGCTTGGTCGTGGTCGTCGCGGCGGGCTTGGCAGCCGTGGGAGCCGGTGGAACGGGGGCTTGCGCGCTTGCAGCCATGGTGCTGGCCGCCAATAACAGAATCAGTGTTGAATGTTTCATGGCTTGGTGAACTCCAGGTGGTGCTTTAGGCGAGTGTATCAGGCGCTCCGGAAACTCCGCATCCCGCCAGCATACCCGCCAGCAGTGCGGTTCTGGGAGCCAGATGCTCCACCACGATGGATTCATGGCTGGCGTGCGCGCCTTCGCCCACCGCGCCCATCCCATCCAGTGTGGGAATGCCCAGCGCGGAGGTGAGGTTGCCGTCTGACGCGCCGCCGCTCAGGGCCTCATCCAGCGTGAAGCCCAGCTCGGCGGCCAGCGCCCTGGCCTGACGGTAGAGCTGTACGGTCGAGCGGGTGCGTTCCATCGGCGGGCGGTTGATGCCGCCCTTCACGCTGAGCGCGCACCGCTTGTCCTTCGGCTTGAGCGCGGTAAATTTCCGCTCCAGGCGCTTGCCATCAGCCTTGCGGACAATGCGCAGATCAATCTCTGCCCATGCGTGAGCAGGAATCACGTTGGACCTGGAGCCGCCAGCGATTACGCCGGCGTTCACCGTAATTCCGCGCTTCAGGTCAGTCCAGCCGGAGACTGTTTCGATCACGCGCGCCAACTCGCGAACCGCGCTCGCGCCTTTTTCAAAGTCCACGCCCGCGTGCGCGGCTACTCCGGTCACGTCGATGCGCCAGTGCCCCGTTCCTTTGCGCGCGGTTTTATAGGCCAGACCCTGCGCCGGTTCCAGCACAAAGACCTGGGCGCACTCCGCCGCCAGCCGCTCGATTGCCGGCCGCGATGCCGGACTGCCGATCTCTTCGTCGCTGGTGAGCAGCAGGACGATTTCGCGCTGCAACACTCCGGCCTCGCTCAGCATTTCAATGGCGGTGAAGGCCATGGCCGCGCCCGCCTTCATGTCCAGTGTTCCCGGACCCCAGAGCCGGCCTTCACTCAGGCGGCAGGGCATAGTCTTCAGCGTTCCCAACGGCCACACGGTGTCCAGATGGCCGAGCAACAGCGTGCGGCTGGCTTTATCAGTGGTTCCGGTTTTTGGCCCGAAGCGCGCCTCAAGCAGATCGCCAAATTCGTGCTGACGATGGAGCTTGACTCGCCCGCCCAGGCTGTGGGCATGGGCCGCGGCCAGTGCAATGCAGGCGTCCACGGCGGCTTTATCGTCGGAGGGCGACTCGGCCCGCACCAGTTGCTGAATCAAATCGAGCAGGGAGCGCTGCTTGCGTCGCGCTCCGGCCAGCAACGCGCGCATGGGAATGGGAAAATCTGAGGTTGTAGACATATTCACGCTCCCATCCGCTTGCGCAGTTGCCGCTGCGAGGGCTTTTCCACCAGCAGCATCGCCGCCACGGCCACGGCCAGCAGAGCGGCGAAGCTGATCCACGGGTCAAAGCGCGCCACTCCCAGCCGCTCCGGCAGATGGGTCTCGTGAATCCAGTTCCACAGGTTGAAGTGCAAGATGTAAAGGCAGTAGCTGGCCTCGCCCAGAAAGACAAACGGGCGAAAACTGAACGCGGCAGAGAGCAGATTCTCCCCGGCCAGCCCCAGAACGATGCAGCCAAACAAAGGCATCAGCAGGGCGTCGTGGAGCAGCACAAAGGGCACCATCGGCCCCATCTCCAGCAAAATGAAGACACCGGCAAAGCCCGTTACTCCCAGCAGCAGGCGCAGGCGGCTCGAGCGCGGCACAAGCGCGTCCAGGCCAACCAGCAGAATGCCGAAGACAAAGCTGGCCAGATGCGGCAGCGGCGTGTATTTGAGCGCCCACAGCCAGTATCCGTAGCTCCAGCGATCCGGATGCGCGATGCCGTCCGGCTGGATAATCATGTACAGCGCGCCGGGAACCATGCCCACGGCCCACACCACGGCCAAAAGCGCCAGATTGCGCGAAACCGTTGCGGGCCGTTTCACTTTAGCCAGCCAGGGAAAAAGTGAGTACATGAAGGCTTCTGCCGGCATCGCCCAGGCCGGCGTATTCAGAAAGGTGGCCAGCGTGGGAAACCAGCCCTGCAACAGCAGCGGCGTCAGCGCCATGCCCACCCAGAACATTCCGTGCTGCCCCGTCAGTGCTGTGTATTTCCAATAGACCGGTTGCGCATGAGCGCCGTACTCCGCCGAGACCATCCTCCAGCTCATCAAAAGGCTCAACAGGTAGACGGGATAAAGCCGCGTGAAGCGCGCCTTCCAGAAGCGCGCCTTGTCCAGCTTGCCCTCGCGCGCCTGGCCGCCGTAGTTGTAAGCCAGAACAAACCCCGAGAGAAGAAAAAACAAGCCCAGCGCGATAAAGCCGTTATTGACCACCGGCGCCAGAAAACCAAATAATTGCGGATTGGAAAAATGAAAAAAGACGATATTGATGGCCGCAAAGAAACGCAGGCCCGTCAGTGCATCTAACCGTACTGGCTTATGTGTCTCGTTACAGTGATCAGTGGTCTGCGCACAGTGATCAGTCGCAATTCCGGGCTTTTCCTGTCCACTGTTCACTGTTCACTGTCCACTGTTTTTCACGCCGTCACCAGCGAGCCCACCTTTTCGCCCAGCACCACACGGCGGATATTCCCCGGCTGATTCATATTGAAAATAACCATGGGCAGGTTGTTGTCCTTGCACAGGCTCACGGCGGTCAGGTCCATCACCTTCAGCCCCTGGCGCAGAATCTCCATGTAGGTAATGTGGTCGTACTTGACGGCCTCCTTCACCAGCACCGGGTCGGCGCTGTAGACGCCCTCCACCTTGGTGGCCTTCAGCAGAACGTCGGCCTTAATCTCCATGGCCCGCAGGCTGGCCGCTGTATCTGTTGAGAAAAAGGGGTTGCCGATGCCCGCCGCAAAGATCACCACGCGGCCCTTTTCCAGGTGGCGGACGGCCCGGCGGCGTATATACGGCTCGGCCACCTGGTTCATAAAGACGGCGCTCATCACCCGGCAGGCAACGCCACGCTGCTCCAGCGCATCCTGCATGGCGATGGCGTTGATGACCGTGGCCAGCATGCCCATGTTGTCGGCGGCCACGCGATCCATCTCTTTGGCCTGCTCGGCCACGCCGCGGAAGAAGTTGCCCCCGCCCACCACCACGCCTATCTCCACGCCCAGCGCATGTACCTCGACGAGCTCGCCGGTAATCTCGGCGACCTTGGCGGCGTCCAGGCCAAAGCCTCGAGAACCGGCCAGCACCTCACCCGATAGCTTGAGAACGATGCGTTTATACATACCGATTCGAGTATCGCACATTGTAGAGCACCGCTAATGGGTGTTTATTTTGTTGGCCAGTTCTCTCACCTTCGCAAGCCGGGGTCCGATTTGAGCGAGTACTGCTTGTGTGGTCTGCGGGCCTGCCATTTCCGGCGTTCCGGCATCGAAAGGAGGATGCGGATCATATTCGATGCTTAGCTGTACGGCCTTTGCCACATTCTCCCCAAGCAGAATTGAAAGCAGTGTGAGTCCAAAGTCGATTCCCGCCGTCACTCCGCCTCCGGTGATCCGGTTTCGGTCAATGACGACTCTTTGATGCACTGGCACAGCGCCAAAGAGCGGCAAAAGATCCCGGTATGCCCAATGGGAGGTCGCCTTATATCCGCGAAGCAGACCAGCGGCTCCCAACAACATGGACCCGCTGCATACCGAGGTCACATACTTCGCCCTACCTCCCCGATCGGCAAGAAAATCCAGAAACGCCTGGTCCTGCATGGCATCGGTAAGGCCCGGCCCACCGCCAACAAAGAGCACATCGAGGTCTTTCGGGCAGTCTTCCATGCTGGTGGTCGGCTTCACTGCGACGCCCAAATCCATCGTGAGCAGGTCAAGGTTCTTCCAGATCAGATGCACATTTGCGAAGTGAGCAAGGACGGTATGAGGTCCGATCAGATCGAGAAAATTCAAACCGGGGAACAATAACATCCCGATCTTGGGCCGGCTTTTTGTGGGTTCACTCATACTGCTCCTCTCCTGGGCGTCTGGTTGCACTGCTTCTGTCTGGCTGAGGGTGGCAAAGACTCGGGGAACGGCTGAGAAAATAGCGGTTCCGAGTACCGGCTTGATAAACTCTCTACGCTTCAATCCAAACCATCCTCTGCGGAATAATTCTTTTCATTCTACATTTTTTCCGGGAGCAGCCCGGTCTTGATATATGAAAAGCACAGGGTTTGCGCCCTGGGCCTTGGTCAATTTCTGAAATGTAGTAGAACCTTACTCCGCCGCTTTCACTGCGATGCTACTTTATGCGCAAAACCTGCCAACTCCTCTCGACGTCCACGCCCAATGAGCGTCTAATATAAAGAGGGATAACGCAAACGAACTACCCTTTTTCGCCCTCTATGGTAATGCCAATGAGTTTTGCTCCCTACTCATGCGAGCGGTTGTCTTTTGCCGGCCTGCTGTGCGTATTCGCCGTGACGCTCTGCGCCGGTATTTTGCGCGCGCAGGACGCCTTGCCTCCTGATAGCCCATCTCCTCCAGCTCCCGCCCCTGAGTCCGTACCTGCGCCTGCTCTTACACCTTCCCCCACACCCGCTCCTGCCAATCTTGACGCGGCTCCGCCTGCGAATTCATCTCCCAGCATCCCAGGCTTGAAACCCGCCTATTCCAGCCTCGATCATGGTCCTCGTGCGCCGCGCAACACCGGCCCGGGTTTCTCGTTTTGGGAGAGCTCGCCCTTCGACGCGATCCACCAAGGCGGCGCCCGCTCCAGCCGCTCCTCTACTCCAGGTGATAATCCGGGGTCCCCGCGGCCAGGTCATGGTTCGTGGGGTAGTGAATCCGGCAGCCAGGGGTTCATCTTTCAGGGGACAAGCGGTCCCAGCTTCGGCCCTGGCCAAGGCTTCGGCGGCGCGGTACCGGGGATGAACGGCGCCCGCGGCCCCGCACCGGGAGCACTCAAACTCGATCAGCTGACGCGAGCCGATCTCGGTATATACATGAAGTCCTCGATGGGCAACTTCCGTTTCACCTACCAGGACGCTCTGGGCGCCAGAAGAAATAATCTGGGCGGCGGAGTCGGCCAGGGCTCTGCCGGCGCCACCTTCAATAGCTCCACCTTCGGCAACGGGATCTTCAACCTCTCCGCGACCTCCACGCTGGGCTCCGGTTCCATGTCAGGTTCGTCGCGCGGCGGATTCTCCGTCGGCCCCACCAGCGGGGCTGGACGCGGCAGCCCGGCCACCCCCGGCAGCACAGAGAAGCACCCCGCCGCGTCGGTCTCGCTGCATCTGCATTTTTAAGGCGTTTATTTCTTCCTGAATGCACCAGAGCCAGCCGCCATTAGTCCTTGAATCCTAACTGGGAGGATACTCCCCGGAAAATGCTTCAGTTTTTCGTGCGCTTTACCGCTCCTGCCCTGCAAACTCCAAACCAGAACAAAACCGCATGGAGATTCCTGCCCGCGGAGTGCTATAGTAATCCTGAAATTTCAGGTGGTGAAGGTATGATCTTAAGCCTCGATGGAAACGGTGAATGCACCAACGAAAGCCTCAAATTCATCTTCTTGATGAGGCTCTTGGCTTTCTTGGGCTGCTTGATAATCCTCCTCTACTCATGGCATTTCTGGGCTTTCAGCCAGTTCTATAGCGTTTTTGGTCTGGGAATTCTGGTAGCGGGAGCGGCTCTGCTGAGCGGCTTCCTGCTGGGCTTTATCTTTGCCATTCCGCGCGTGGGAGACAAAAAAGGAAAAAATACAACTACCCAGCCGGAAAGCGCCCAGACACTGGACTCCGGCACGCGGCAGAACTCGGTACCCTTCAACGCCAACCTGGTCGAGATCTCTGATTGGCTGACCAAGATTATTGTGGGCGTCGGACTGGTCGAATTGAAATCCATTCCGGACAAGCTGGGAAAGTTGTCCTACTATATTGCGTTGGGGTTGCGGCCTGCTCATGGCGCCGGAGGTGCTCCCGACGCGGAATCCCTCTTCACCGGTCAAGCGATAGCATTGGCGATCCTCATCTTCTACTTCGCGCTTGGATTCCTGATGGGTTACGTGTGGACCATGATCTTTTTCCAGCACGATCTGCAAGCGCAAAACAAGCAACTGGAGCAGCAGAACAAAACTGAGCAGCGGCTCAGACAGGCTGCCACCCTGATGATGTCGGCTGAAGCCTCCATAAACGCGAATCAGCTCGACAAGGCAATGGCATCCATTGAAGCGGCCATTGAGAACGACCCCGAGAACGGCTTTGCCTTAATGACCAAAGCCCGGATTCTCAAGCGACAGGCCCTCAAGTCCAAGTCACTCGACAAAAACAAGATGAAGCAGGCGATTGCATGCGCCGACCAAGCTATCGCCCTGCTACCGGACAATGGTGAGCCCTACTACAACAAAGCCTGCTATGAGGCGCGGCTCGACCCGAAAGGCATGAAAAGCGATCTGATCGCAAACCTCAAATCCGCCTTCCTCCTCAACCCCAACCTGCGGCAAATTTCGAGGAACGATGACGACTTGGCCGTACTCAAGCAAGACGCTGATTTTATTAAGCTTACGAACTAAAACCAGCAGCCGGGTGCTTGACAATTCCCCGACATGGGGCTACGATCATTGAGTGGAAGTATAGAGGAGTTGAATTCGATGAGAGACACCATGCCCAATCCGGATCCTAAGAGCTAGATAGTGTACTCAGTCCCGATGAGAGACATTATGCCCATCAAGTAAGTGGAAACCTCTTTAGCGCTCTAATCGCGGAAGATAGAAGATATGTGCCGTCAAGATCAGGATTGGAAAGGCAGATGCAGATTGAGTTCTGTGTCTGCCTTTCATGTTTAGTAGCAGGGACTCTGCACACACAAACGACCCGGAGCCGAAGCCCCGGGTCGTTTCAGTCACTGGTCCCTGTTTTTACTCTGCCGCTTCTACAGGTTTCGTCGTCGCCACGGTCCACTCCGGCGCGCCCACCTTGAAGCGCGCGAAGCGCCGCACGGTGATGTTCTCGCCCAGCTTGCCCACCTTTTGCCCGATCAGCTCCTTGATGCTGATGGTCTGGTCCTTGATGAACGGCTGCTCCAGCAGGCAGACCTCCTCGTAGAACTTGGCCATCTTGCCCTCGACGATCTTCTCGATCACCGGTGCCGGCTTGCCGGTGGCGGCAGCCTGCGCGCGATAGATCTCCTTCTCGCGCTCCATGTCGGCCGCGGTCACGTCCTCAGGCTTTACGTAGCGCGGGTCGCTGGCCGCGATGTGCATCGCGATGTCCTTGAGCAGCTCCTGGAAATCCTCCGTGCGCGCCACAAAGTCGCTCTCGCAATTCAGCTCGATCAGCACGCCGATCTTGCCGCCGGCGTGAATGTAGGCGCTCACCGCGCCCTCGTTGGTGGAGCGCGCCGCCTTCTTCTGCGCCGAGGCCATGCCCCGCTTGCGCAGAACCACAAAAGCCTCTTCCATGTTGCCCTTGGTCTCCTGCAAGGCCTTCAGGCAGTCGCCCATGGGCGCGCCGGACTTTTCCCGCAACTCTTTTACCTGCTTGGCATCAATCTTCTCGTTCACTGTTTTTCTCTCTTTTCCTAGTTATCAGTTCTCAGTCTTAAGTTCTCAGTTATCAGTTGTCTGTGGCATAGCTGACTTAGACCGGCCACAACCAGGCCAGTTTTGTCGTTACTGACAACTGAAAACTGACAACTGAGAACTGTTCGGATTACAGCACGCTCTCGGCCACTTCAGCTTCATCCAGCGCCGCCACCACGGCTGGCGCCTTGCGAATGCCGCCGCCCAGAGCCGCTTCCAGGTCCACTTCCTCGGCCTCGATAGGCGCGGCCTCGGCGGCCACGGCATCAGCCTCTGGTTCAGGCAACTCATCGGCAAAGGCCTTGTCGCCCACCAGGTTCACGCCCTCGGAGGCCGAGTCGGCAATCTTCGAGGTAAACAGGCGAATAGCCCTCAGCGCGTCGTCGTTGCCGGGAATCACGTAATCCACCACCGTCGGATCGCAGTTGGTGTCCACTACGGCCACCACCGGAATGCCCAGCTTGCGGGCTTCCTTCACGGCAATCGCCTCGTTGTTCGAGTCCACGACGAACAACGCGTCGGGCAGGCGCTTCATCGTCTTGATGCCGGCCAGGTTGGCCTGTAAATGCTTGCGCTCCCGCTCCAGCTTGATCACTTCCTTCTTGGTCAGCAGATCATAGCGGCCATCGGTGGCCATCTCGTCGATCTCCTGAAGGCGCTTCACCGACTTCTGTACCGTCACCCAATTGGTCAGCAGGCCGCCCAGCCAGCGCTGGTTGATGTACGGCATGCCCGCCCGCGTAGCCTCCTCGGCCACGGCTTCCTGCGCCTGGCGCTTGGTGCCGACAAACAGGATCGTCTTTCCGCTGGCGCACAGCTCGGTAACAAACTTCGACGCTTCCTTGAACAGCTTCAGCGTCTTCTGCAGGTCGATGATGTAGATCCCGTTGCGCTCGCCAAAGATGTATTCCTTCATCTTAGGATTCCAGCGCTTGGTCTGATGCCCGAAGTGAACTCCAGCTTCGAGCAGCTCCTTCATTGTGATCGTGGCCATTGGCCTCCTTCGTGAGTTGCATCCAGGTGGTCGATGCCGGCGCCCGGATTGAACCCGCTTATGCGGGAAATTTGAAACCCTTCAGATACTGTCAGTGATTTCACTGACGTTTTGCCCCTTGTCAAGGCTGACAATAGCGACCAGCAATCCCGCGCCGCCATATGTGTCGATCTTGGAAATCTCAACCTTGTCCTTGTCGGCAAGCTTGATCAGGTCACCCTGCCAGGTCTGCACAGGCTCTGGCTTGCCGTTTACAAAAAGACCAAATTTTCTCGTCTTATCCACGGATTCCATTTGGCCTCTTTCCACACAACAATTACCGCTTGCTGAACTGGAACCTCTTGCGAGCGCCCTTCTGCCCGTACTTCTTGCGTTCCTTCATGCGCGAGTCGCGAGTCAGCAGGCCTTCGGCCTTGAGCGCCGCGCGCAACTCGGGATTGAATTGCACCAGTGCCCGGGCCACGCCCATCTTGACGGCATCGGCCTGCGCCGACACGCCGCCGCTCTTGACCGTGGTCACTACATCAAAGTTCGACGCCAACTCCACCAGCGCCAACGTGCGCTTGGCGGCCACGCGCTGCTGCTCGGTCACAAAGTACACATCGAACGCCTTGCCGTTGACCTTCCACTCGCCCGTGCCGGGACGCAGAAAGACGCGCGCGATCGCCGACTTGCGCCGCCCCGTCCCGTAATACTGAACCAAATCTGCCATTCGTTTCCTCTTAGCTCTCAGCCGTCAGCTTTCAGCCGTCAGCCATGTCGTGCTTCCATTCATTTCGCCGTCCTTGACTTTCCGCACCAGCTGGAAAAACTGAAAGCTGATGGCTGAAAGCTGACAGCTGCTCTTACGCAATCTCCAGCGCAACCGGCTTCTGCGCCTCGTGGGGATGCTTGTCGCCGCGATACACCTTGAGCTTGGTCGCCATCTGACGGCCCATCTTGCTCTTGGGTAGCATGCCCTTGATGGCCTGCTCCAGAATCGCTTCCGGCTTGCGGTTCAACAGCCGCGTGAACGACTCCTCGCGCAGCCCGCCAGGGAATCCTGTATAACGGCGGTAAAGCTTGTTTTGCGCCTTCA
>Ga0326727_10013284_pt1 | contig 18391 bp, 13 predicted proteins | sample MB2enrmetagenome_FD_207643 | JGI IMG/M metagenome (GOLD analysis project Ga0326727, IMG submission 207643) | Lab enriched peat soil microbial communities from McLean, Ithaca, NY, United States - MB29MY | ecosystem: Environmental > Terrestrial > Soil > Wetlands > Peat | place: USA: New York...
GTCATCGAGGTACAGGGATTCACCGACTCGACCGGCTCGACCGCGGTCAATCTGGACCTCAGCCGGCGCCGTGCGGCTGCCGTGGTACGGTATCTGACGCTGGATCGGAAGATCCCGCTGTTTCGGGTTAACACCATGGGTTACGGAAAGGAGAGTCCGGCCGCAGACAACAAGACGCGCGACGGCCGCAAACAGAACCGGCGCGTGGAGGTGAGATTGTTCACTCCCGACCTCGGCTCCTAGCCAGCGGCGCGGCGGTCAGCGCACGCGGCTGGTAAGGTCCGGCACAAGACCTCCGGCCGGCGCGCGCTCCGCCAGATTCCCTGATATCGGATGGGAATCGGTTGGCTGCCCGCCGGTGAAGCCGCAAAAGACCGGGGGTTTGACCTCACCCTTCGCTCAGATCTCCCGGAAGGTGTACGATGGGCAGAGTGGGCGTGGAAAACGTCAATCCTCGCGAAGAACTCAAGAGGCTCGAAGAGCAGATCGAGTCAGCCACCGAGCTTGCCGCACTGAAGCCGATCTACTTCCGGCTAAACGAAATCATCCAGGCTTTCCCTGGCGATTTCGACGTCCAGTTCACAGGAGACGAAATCAAGCAGCGCCTGATAGCGCGTGGCACGCTGCTCAAGCAACAGGAAACCTCCCCACCTCCGCCTCCGCCTGCAATGCCGGCAGCACAACCGCCTCCGCTGCCAACTTCTTTCCTGGATACCGTGGCGCCTGCCCCGGCCGCTCCGCCCGTGATGCCTGCGGCGACGCCGTTGCCGCTGACGTTCCCTTCATTCGACTCCGCTCCGCCGGAACAGCCTCCGCCGGCACTCGCTGTGACGCCTGAGAATCCGCCCCCGCCGCCCACGCGCCCAGCGGCTCCCCCTCCGGCACCGGCGGGCCCCACGCTCAAGTGGAACCGCGCGGTGGTGATCGGACCAATAGCGGCTCTGCTGGTTGGCCTGGCACTCATTTTTCTGGTGGTGTATCAAATTGACAAGCGCAACGCGAGCAACGCGGCGCGTAGCGCGGCGGCCGTCGAAGTCGACATTGCGACCACTCCCCCGGGGGCGTTCGTGAGTGTGGCTCCGGTACAGTTCGCGGCTGGCGGCGGCGAAAAGACTACCTGCACATCCAACTGCAAGCTGGCGCTGACGCCGGGCGCCTACCAGGTCCGGGCGTCTCTGGACGGTTTCGATCCCGCGACGGGCGCCGTCACCGTGAAGGCCCGGCAGCCGGCGACGGTTAGCCTGACACTCCAGCCGCAGGCACAATCGGTTCGCCTGCTGACCGATCTGGACCAGGGCAAGGTTGTGGTGGACGATCGGCCGCCGGTCGATCTGCAGGAAGGTCAGTTGGTACTCGACAAGGTGGCTCCGGGCACACACACCGTAAAAGTCGTCGGGCAGAACGAGGACGCCTCGTTCTCGTTTGAGATCGTGGATGCGCGGCTGCCGGCTGTGGCCGGCCCCGTAAACGCGCGGAATATGATTGCGGTGCTGGTGGCCAGCTTCGGAAAGCAGGCGCGCGTCGTGACCAACGCGGGACCCATGAAGCTCGCGGTCAACGGCCAGGCGCAAAGCGATGCCGGTCCGACCGGGACGGACCTTACGAGTTTTCGACCGGGTGTAAATGAGATCGTAGTGGGCGAGGGCCGGGACCAGCGCAACATGAGCGAGAGCTTCGGCGCCGCGCCCATGCTGACCGCGTTCCTGAAAACGAATGTCAATGCGGGCACGCTGATTGTCTCCACCGGCCAGGACGACGTGCGCGTGTTTCTGAACGACAAGGAGTACCGTCGGCGCACCCAGCGTGGCCAGTTGCGCGTCCAGACCCTCGGAAAGGTCACGGTGCGCGTGGCCAAGAGCGGCTTTCAGGACGAGCCCGCGCAGACCGTCGAAGTGAAGAAGGGTGCGGAAGTGCGCCTGCAGTTCGACCTGAAACCGCAGCCGCAATTCGGCTCGCTCGAAATCCACGGCGCGATGCCGGGCACCGGGGTTTTGGTCGATCAGAAGAACGCCGGCACGGTGGGGCCGGACGGATCGTTCAGCCTCGGCGCCATCCAACCGGGCGACCGCACTATCGAACTGCAGCACGAACAGTACCTGCCCAAGCGACTGCAACGATCCTTCCGTGCGGGCCAGGCTGTCGTGCTGGCGGGCGCGGACGTAGTGTTGGCTGCTGCCAACGGCACCATCCGGCTCACACGGAACCCTGGATCGGCAACCATTACTTACCGCCGCGGCGACGAAACGGAGTCGCACGAAGCCCGCGGAAACCAGATCGAGTTGCCCGCGGGGAGCTACACATTTTCGGCGAGTGCACCGGGATTCATTGAATCTACAACACGCGTCCAACTGGCCGCCGGCGAAAACCGGGAAGTGAACTTCACCCTGGCTCGCGAGCGGCCAGCCGCGCCTCCACCCGTAGTGCCAAGCGGAATGGCGGAGTTCGAGGACGCGCAGAGCTGGAAGAGGGAAGGCGACAGTTGGGTCCACAAGGGTGGCGGATTCGTGCCTTATAAGCTGCCGCCCAAGGGCCTCTTCACCTTCACAGTGCAATTGCTCAAAGGCGGCGGCGTATTCCGGGCAGGCCAGATCCGCTGGTGCCTCCAGTATCTCGACTCCAAGAACTACCTGCTCTACGAAATGGATCGGAAGAATTTCTGGGCCGGCGTGATCCGGAAGGGCCAGCGGCTCGAGCGAGTCAAGGCGCCGCACAACCTCGGAAATCAGAAGGCGTTCACCATTCAGATCGAGGTGACGCCGGATCGCCTGGTGCAAAAGGTGCGCGTGGGCGACGAGTGGAAAGTGCTCGATACCTTTGCCGAGCAAGGCCGCGATTTTACCCAGGGCAAGTTCGGGTTTTTGATCCAGGGGAACGACGAGATCGCGATTTCCGATTTCACGTTCCTGCCGAAGTGACAAACAAGTGAGGCTGAGAGTGGCAGGAATGTATATCGGCGGCTCCACGGCTGGCCTCGGAGGAACTGCTCCCGCTCCGCCGCGCTCTGCTGGGCGCCGCCCCTCCGGACAACGCAAGCCTAACACCTGTCACGCATCAGTACGCCATGCCGCAATGTCCCTGCTGCCGTGGAACAATGCGTGTAGTCGACCGATTGACAGCCAAGCAGATCCCGAATAGGAACGGCTTGCTGCACTCGGGCGAAGAGGCGATGCTGCACCGCGGCTGTGCGCTCTTCAGGCGTGGGCATAGATGCAAACTCTCTGAATCATCAAAACCTGAGCCGCAGTTCGACCCAAGCCCGCCTCGGGGCGCCGGGCGTGAAGAACGTCGCGCTCTGCACTGGGTAATTCCCGGCTTCTGGCCCGCTGGTGTAGGCCGGAAAGGGCTGGGCGATGACCGCACCCTGGCTGGTCACTGCCGTATTCGCGAGTTGCGCCGCTGTGTAGTAGTGGTGGTTGAACAGATTATCGATCTGGACGGCGAGCTGGAGCCGTTTGGTCAGGTCGTAATGAGCCCGGAAATTGGTGATGGCATAGCCCGGTGAAACTCCGGGCCCGAGATAGTAGATGCCATCGGCCTGGTATGCATTGTTCTCGTTTCCACGCGCGTAAGAACTCGACACGGCTACCTCGCTGAAATCGACTGCGAGTTTCGATGTGGCCTGGAAGTCGGCGTAAGCCTTGCCGGTTTGCTTCGGAATGAGTGGAATTCGATCCCCTGGCTGGACCGTGATGACGCCACCTAGTCCCGGATACCCCTCCAATGCGAGGTTGTTGGTGTTATTCGCCGAGCCATTAAGGGTCTCGGTGCTCTGATAGGTCGCCAAAAGGAAGGTGCAATCAACGCCCCAGGTGACGCGCCCAATGCGTCCATCGAGGTCGGCGTCGAAGCCCTCCCGGCGCGTTTTGGCGAAGTTCTGGAAATAACCAGTGCCGGTCTGCGGGGCCGCGACGAAGAGGATATCGTTGTGGTTTTCGGCACGGAACGCACCCGCATTCCAGGTCAAATTGTGCATGAGGGAGATCTCCGGTCTCCCGCGCAGGCCGGCTTCCCAGGTGTCCGTGACAACCTGCTGGAGCGGCGGATCGGCAGCCAGCGCATTCGGCAGGCTGCAAGGGTTGTTCGGATCGGCGCAGCCGAGTTCAATGGCCGTCGGGGCGCGGCTACCCTGCGTGTAGCTCGCATAGGCGTTCACGGTGGAGAACGGGCTCCAAGTAATCCCGATGGCGGGGTTGAATCGGGCGAACAGGTAGTCGCCGTCAAGCGAGCCGGGTCCGGGAACAGGGTTGATGCGGTCTGTGTTAGCGACCGTAAACCGGTTGTAGCGACCGGAGACCGTCACGTTCACTGTTTTCGCGAGGGTAAGCGTATCGGTGAAGTAGAGGCTCCAGTCGGGAGTGACGCCGTGGAGGTTGACGCGTGAGTCGATGGGAGAGCCATCCACGCTGGTCGATCCGTCCTGCCAGGCCGGGACGCTGGTGAGGGTGTAGTTGGGATTGACATAAGCGTACCCCGTGTTCTGGGTATAGTCGATGCTGCCACGATCCAAAGCCGCTCCGGCGGTTAACTGGTTGCGCCCGATCTTAGGCGAGGCAATCCACGTCAATTGCCCGGAAACTCCGTACTCCTTCTGCACTTCTTTCGAGTAGATGTTGACGCCATCGCATGTCTGGTCCGGGTCGCCCAACTGCAGTGCTTCCGCGAGGCAACTCCATTTCGGAAACGGTGTGTTCGTGATACTGGCGCCGCTCGTCGGGAAACCGGTATAACCCGCTGCGCTGAGGACGGCCTGTTCTGCCGCAGTCGGCTGGTAGATCGACTGACCGAGCGCGTCCGTGTTGAAATTGGCATTAATTATTTCCGTACGGATGTTCCGGAACCAGGCGTTGCCGGAAAACGTCCGCGTGTCGCTGAAGGTGTGCCGGGCGATGAAATTGAAGGAGGGGGAGCGGTTGGCGGTGCTGTCGGGGATGGAATAGACGCTCGAATAGTTGCTTTGGAGCAGGCGATAGTCCTGCAAACCATTGCCGATCAGAGTGTTGTAGGCATACGACATAGTGAGAGCGAGGTCGGTCTTGTCCGTGCGCCAGCCGATCCGGGCAAATCCCTGACGGACGTCCGAAGGCGAATCGAAGCGCCATCCCGAATCGTGGAACACGTTCGCAGCAAGAAACCAGTTGAACCCCGTCCCTTTACCACCGCCATACTCAGCCTGAACGGCCTTCCGCCCGCTGCTGCCATACGTCACTGTCCCATCAAAGCCTGGATTGCTGACGCCATTTTTGGTCTGGACGGACAGTGCGCCCCCCAGAGTGTTCAGACCGAACAGAGGGTCCGATCCCGGCACCAGCGTGATCTCCGAGATGGCATCCTTGGGGATCAGATCCCAGCTCACCACATCGCCAAACGGCTGATTTTGCCGCACACCGTCCAGATAGACCGAGATACCCTCGGGCGTTCCGAGCAGGGGAGAAGCAGTGTAACCCCGGAAATTGACGTCGGGCTGGAAGGGGTTCCCTTGCATTTCGTTGAGATACACACCGTTCAGGCGCCGGTTCATGAAATCCGCGAGATTGAGCGCGCCGCTCTTGTCGATGTCGGCCGCCGTGGCCGTCTGGACGGGCCCCGCAATCTGGTTGGTCGAGAGATCCGTTCCGACAAGCGGGGTGGCGGCGACCACGTCTACTCTTGAGGCCTGCGTCGCCAGCGCCAGGGTGATCGTGCGCGAGATCGGCGCCGCGGACTGTACGTCAATCAGCACAGATTGAGTGGCGAACCCGCTCCTGGAAACCTGCAACCTGTAGCGCCCGTAGGGCAGGCTTCGAAAGGTATATACGCCACGCGCATCGGTGCGGAAGCTTCGGTCCACACCCGCTCCCAGACTCCGCAGCTTTCCGGACGCTGCCGCCACATTCCCTGACGGATCCTTGACTTCGAGCCGGATCTCACCTGTGGGGCTTTGTGCTTGGAGCAGTGCCGCAGATCCCAGAAGTGCCAGGCAGAAGGCGGTTCGAAGCGCATCCATACTCAGAAATTCCCGGAACCGACATTTTGTTCAAGCTTTTTTCGAAAAAGAATGAACAAAGTGGCCGGCGGCGGAATATTCAGTTAGAGTCGAAGGTATTCCATGTCGCCTCGCTTCACAAAACCGACCGCCTTGCCAATTCTGGGAGACCCGGCAGCCATCGATGCCGGCGACTCCGGGAATCGTCTAGAGGAAGAGGTAGTCGCCCTTTTCGACCGGTTTAGAGACCCTTTGCTGCGCTATCTGTCGAGCTTCGGCCTGGCGTTTGCGGATGGCGAGGAGGTGATCCAGGAGGCGTTCCTTTCGCTGTTTCAACACCTGAATCGCGGCAAATCCCGCGACAACCTTCGCGGTTGGCTGTTTCGGGTCGCCCACAATTTGGCATTGAAACGGCGCCACCGCACTCTCCGGGACTTGGGATCGCGGGCGGAGGTGGGAGCGGAAGAGTTGGCCCGGGAGCCTGGTCCAAGCCCGGAGGAGCAGGTGGTAGACAGCCAGACTCGGCAGCGGCTGCAAGCGGTCGTCCAGGCATTGCCGGAACAGGATCGCAGGTGCCTTTTTCTGCGAGCCGAGGGCTTGCGTTATCGGGAGATCGCCGAGATTCTCGATATGCCTCTCGGCGCGGTATCGCTTTCTTTAGGCCGATCTCTGGCGCGCATCGCGCGCGCTGCCGAACGGTGAGGTTTTATGAAATACGGTCATTCCCATCTTTCCGACGAGCAGTTGCTGCTGGATGTTGAGGGAGAGATCTCTCCGCGTACTGACAAGCTGGTTCGATCTCATCTGGACGCGTGCTGGCAATGTCGCGCGCGCCGGCAGGGCATCGAGAATGCGATCGCCGATTTTGCACGCCTCCACCAGCGGGAATTCGATGGGAAACTGCCGCCTGCCGACGGTCCGCGCGCATTGCTAAGGGCGCACATTGCCCAACTGTCCGCGGCAGCACCCAACCACCGCCCACGCTGGCTGCCCCTCTGGCGCCGAATGGGCTGGGCGCTCGCGGCTGTTGCATGTGGACTCGTGGTCCTCGGTTTGTATCTGGTCCCGTCCGTGGGCAGCCGCCAAGGGCAGCCGCGCACCCGGACCGTCGTTGTTTCGGTCCCCGATTCCAGACTTACACCTGGTGCGGTCATCCTCATGAGCCGCCAGGCAGTCTGCGCGCAAGCGAATACCAGGAACAAAGCCGTACCCTTGGCGCTTCAGCGAAAAGTGTTCCGGGAATATGGGATTGCGGGCGCTGAGCCGCGAGCTTATGAGGTGGACTATCTGGTCACGCCAGCATTGGGAGGAGCGGACGACATTCGCAACCTCTGGCCTCAGTCGTACTCGGACACAGTTTGGAATGCCCAGGTGAAGGATGCCTTGGAGGACCGCCTCCGCGAGATGGTCTGCGACGGCAGTCTGGATTTGACGCAGGCGCAGCAGGAAATCGCGGGAAACTGGATTGCAGCATACAAAAAGTACTTTCACACGGATAAGCCGCTGGCGAAGCACTAGATGGATGCCAGTTGTTACCTGCGGGCGCGACGCTCTGGTCGTTCGCCCCACGAACCTGCCGGCAGTTCGTTCGATAATCGATAGGAGATGCCCTCACGAACTTCGCAGGAACAGTTCGATCGCCAGGCGGCACAGTACAACGCGCAGTGGAATGCTTGGAACGCCGAATCGCTCGCGTGGCTCATCGAACACGCGCACTGCCGGCCTTCGCACAGGTGGCTGGATGTCGCCACCGGCGCCGGTTTCACGGCGGCGGCCTTCGCGCCCCTCGTCGCGGAGGTGACCGGCCTGGACGTCTCTGCGGCTATGCTGCAGGAGGCCCGTGAGCGAGCACAGACGGCCGGGCTTGCTAACTTGGTCTTTGAGACCGGGGCGGCTGAATCTCTTCCCTTCCCGGCAGACGGCTTCGACGGCGTGGTTTGCCGCCTGGCAGCTCACCATTTCGTCTCCGTGCCGAAGTTCGTTGCAGAGGCTTACCGGGTGTTGCGGCCGAGAGGGCGGCTGTTGGTCGCCGATTCCGCCGAACCGGACAACGCGCCGGAAGTGGATGCTTGGCACAACCACGTTGAGGTTCTGCGGGACGGCTCGCACGTCCGCAACTACACTCCTGCGGAATGGCGTAACTTCGTTACTGGCGCCGGGTTCGCGCTGGAGGAAGTGGATCAGGTGCGCGAGTCCGTGCCGATCACCATGCGGGCGTGGCTCAAGAAGGGCGGCTGTCGCGGGGAGGCGGCCGCCGAGGTACGCCGCCTGTTCCTCGAAGCACCGGCGGAGGTGGCACGGACATTCTGCATCACCCGAATGCCCGACGGCGACATCAGCTTCCAGTGGGTCCGGATCGCACTGTCGGCGCGCAAGCCGGGCTAAACGGCTCCCTCCCCGGATCTTCAGAACCCAGGCCCCCAGCGCCGGGGCTTTGGGAATGGTGCGCTAACCGCAGGAAGTCCCCCCTACCGAACGAGCCGGAAAAGGAGGAGAATTGGTTTCATGGCGTTCCGGGCATGGGGTTTCTGGGTCATGGCGGCGCTGGCGTGGGCGCCTTCGCTCAGCGGACAATCGGCCCGCGCCAAAGACCTTGCGACGGGCAAGGTCCTGGTGGCCAGCCGCCAACTGCAAGATCCGAATTTCGCCGGGAGCGTGGTCCTGTTGGTGGATTACCAGGAGGACGGCGTGGTGGGCCTGATGTTAAACCGCCGCACCAGGATTCCCATTTCCCAGGCGCTGAGCATCGCGGAAGCCAAACGCCGGCCCGACCCGGTCTATATTGGCGGGCCCGTGGAAGTAGCGACAGTGATGGCGTTGGCCCGTCTGGGCGCCGGTTCCGCTGGCGCGGTGCACGTTCTCGGCGACCTTTACCTGATCTCGGCCAAGTCGCTGCTAGCCAAGACCATGGCATCGTCCTTGGGGGCCAGCGCCTTCCACGTTTACTGCGGCTACGCGGGCTGGACCGGCCCTCAACTGCGCCACGAAGTGGACATTCGCGGATGGTTCATTTTTCCCGGAGACGCGGCGATGGTTTTCGACCCCGACCCGGGATCGCTGTGGTCCAGGCTGATTGAGAAAACGGAGACGCGGGTGGCGATGAACCTGCCTCGGGTTCGGGCGGCGACGCCTGCGCACCTGGTCACGAGGACACGTGTGACAGCCCTATCCAAACCGCGGAAAAGCTGAGCGAAAGCTCCGCCGCAGGTTCTCTGGTGGTCCGTTCACGACGTTGAATTCTCACCCATCCGGCAGGTGCGGCGATGACCAGATTGGTCTACCGCTTCGGCAGTGGCGCTTCCAATTGTCTCCCGGCAAATTCCACACCGAACTTTGGCGCCTTGGAGGTCCCATCCACTCGAATGCGAAGAAATGTTCCCGCGCCTTCTTTTTCGAAGAGCCGGTCAACGGGCTTCAGGACCGCTTTCTTCCATCCTGTAACCATCTGGGAGATGGTCGCTTGCAGTTTGAGCGTGCCGCCGAAGGCGAGAGCATCGCTGTCCAGATTGTAATCGCCAGCCAGATCGATGGCTGCCCCTGGAACTCCGAAAGATAACTTCTGGAACCGGATTGCGGCATTCTCCAGATGAAACACCCCCATCATCTGTGAGACTACCTGATCGTTGTCCGGATTCTGGGGCTGCCCGCTCGCTCGCTTGCTCAGGCTGTCAATCTGATTTTGGATCGTGGAATGCAAGAACTTGCCTTCCACCACTTCAAAGCGCCCATCCAGTTCCAGTTTTTCCCGCACTTTACTGGTCAGCGGCGGAATGTCGATTTTTGTGTTCAGCTCGAGCCTCCCTTCCATGAAAGGAGTGCCTTTCATCGCCAGGCGAAGCACGTCGCGCAGATTTCCGTTGGGCATCGCCACATCCAGGCTGATCGCGCGCGGCTGGTTCGCTTCATGCCGGATGATGCCACCGCTGGTGGTGAAGTTCGTCGAGCCCAATGTGGCCGCCACCGGCTGGAGGATGGTATTTCCGTTGGTCCCATCCACCAGCACCGCGAAGCGGGCAGACAGCGGCACCGGGTTGCCTGTCATGCGCAAACGGAAATCCGGGACCGACGCCTGGCCATGCACCGTAATGGCGGAGAGGTTACCCTCGAACCGGCCGCTGGACCGCAAAGTGCCCGCGATTCCCGCGAAAACTCCCAGGTCCGCGTTCTCAAACAGATAGTCGCCTGTAATGGGAGTGTCGCCCGGTTCACTTGCGCGCCAGGGTCCAAATGTGCCCGTGGCGTGTATCTTTCCCGGAGGTTTGGCATTCGTGAGCGAAGCATCGTATTTCATGGGCGATCCGGCTACCCCGGATTCCAACTGCAAACTTCGGATATCGAACCGCAGCGGAAACCTCTGAGGATTCCTGGGCTGGAGCACTAACCCGGCGTGCTGAATGTTCACCTTCCGGATTTCCACCGCAGGGTTGGATGCGCTCTGCTGGCTGCCCGGCTCCATGTCCGCCAAGGATGGCGGGCGCGGGCGCTCGCTGCGCGGCGGTACTTGGATTTCCATCCCGTCCACAAAGACTAGGGAGACGACCACCGGTGGGTGGAGAAGCGATTCCGGATTTACGTCGCAACGGAATTCTCGGATCATGAACAGGGGGACGGAATCAGGCCGGCCCTTTAGCCGCATAGAGAGGCCCTGTCCTTCAATACGCGCCGAGGTCCCCCGGTCGCGTGTAAGGACGAGGCGGAGCAGCGAGGTCGCTGGAAGCCGGATGTGCAGCGCTTGAAGCTGCACATCGCTGTCGAACCGCTGGCTCAAGTAACGAATTGCCGCCTGGCGCGCATAAGGCTCAATGCGTGCAGCCAGCACCGACGCCGCGATTGCCAGACCAGCCGCCACTAGCATGGCCACAAGGCCGATCGCCACAATCCAGTTCCGTTTTCTGGCCCTCATTGGCGCCCTTCAGCCACCCACGCTAAGTGGAGCGGTATGCGTCGAGCATACTCACCCGCCTTTCTCACCGTGCGGCCGTTCCTATCTTGTGTCCTTTAATTTGGGTGACGGTACGGGAGCCGGTTTCCGTTACCGGAAATCGTGCTTTTGAGGTCAGTGGAGAGGAAGCGGGAGCGCGCTACATGGAGCCGGAACGGCTGAAGCGCGAGGTCGGCCGCGATCTCACCTTTTGGGGCGGCGGATGCGACACCCAGGGCCTTTTGGCCTCGGGAACGCCCGAGCAGGTGCGCGACGACGTGCGTCGGCGGCTGGAGATCTTCATGCCCGGCGGGGGGTACGTATGGAACCAGGTGCACAACGTCATGGCCGATGTGCCGCCGGAAAATGTCGTCGCCATGCTGGAAGCGGCCCACGAGTTCGGTTGCTACTAAATGACAGACTATCATTTTGGCAGCCCCCCTGGACCTAGCGGAAGAGTTTTCCAAAGCGCGATTTCGGGCAATCCTTGTCGCTGGCGACCTGCGGACCGCGAAACCGCTAGAGGCTCGGAAGCATGACTCTGTCGATCGCCACCAAGGCCTTAACCGGGACTCATACGAATTGATAGCCGGGGGCTAGAATAGAGATTCCGGTTGAAAGGATTCGTTATGACTACTGTGCGTCGTGGAAGGCTTTTCCGCCCCGCCACCTTAGTGGCTGTTCTGGCGGGCTGCAGCGTCGCCATCACGCTGCCTGCGCAGGTAAAGGAGCGCCCCATCCCCCAGGTAATCAAGAAGGATGGGCGTTACAGCTTTATGGTGGACGGCGCGCCTTACCTCATGCTGGGCGCCCAGGCGCATAATTCCAGCGGCTGGCCGGCCATGCTGCCGAAGGTGTGGCCGGCTATCGAATTCCTCCACGCCAATACGCTGGAAATACCGATCTACTGGGAACAGTTCGAACCAAAGCCGGGACAGTTCGACTACACGGTGATCGATACCATCGTCACCCAGGCGCGCGAGCACCACGTCCGGCTGGATCTGCTCTGGTTCGGCACCTGGAAGAACGGCAGCCAGCACTACATGCCCGAGTGGATGAAGGCGGACCCGGCGCGTTATTTCCACTTGATCGACAAAAACGGCCGGCCCGCGGATTCGCCATCGCCGTTCTGTTCCGCGTCCCAGGAGTTGGACATCCGCGCGTTCACCGCGTTCATGCGCCATCTAAAGGCGTTCGACCCGCAACGCACCGTGATCATTGTGCAAGTGGAGAACGAGTCCGGTACTTGGGGGTCTGTCCGCGATTACTCCCCAGCCGCGCAAAAACTCTTTGACGGCCCCGTCCCGTCGGACGTACTCAAGGCCATGGGCAAGCAGGGAGGCGCTTCCGTTACCTGGCAGGAAGCCTTTGGTCCCGAAGCAGAAGTGAACTTCCACGCCTGGGCCGTAGCTACTTACGTTGGGAAGGTTGCCGCCGCCGGGAAGGCAGTCTATCCGCTGCCGCTCTATGCCAACGCCGCGCTGCGCGATCCCATCAAGCCGGGCGCTCCTGGCAGCTATGAAGCCGGCGGCCCCACTGACAATGTGATTCCCATCTGGAAAGTCGCGGCGCCGGCGATCGATATCGTCTCCCCCGACATTTACATGAACGACCCGGTCGCATACCTGAAAGTCCTGGAACTCTATCACCGGGACGATAATGCCTTGTTCATCCCGGAAACCAGCAGCAGCTCCTCGGTTGCCAGGTTCTTCTTCTCCGCCCTCGGCCTTCAGGCTATCGGCTTCTCGCCCTTCGGTCTGGACTACAGCAACACCCCCTCCGTTCCGGCCACCGTTCCAGCAGCTGCTCCGGCCGGCACTCCAGCCGCCGCACCCGCGCCGATGGACCAATTCGCCCCCACGGCACAGAACTACCGGCTGATCGCACCCATGATGCGGGACATCGCCCGCCTCAACTTCGAGGGCAAGCTCCAGGCCGTCGCGGAAGAAACGGGCAAGCCTACGAACACGCTCGCCTTTGGGACATGGAACGCGACGGTCTCCTACGGAGCTGGGCGGAACAATCGCGCGCCGGCGGGAAATCCGGAGCCAACGGGACGGGCCCTGGTCGCCCAACTTGCGGACAACCAGTTCCTGGTGGCCGGCTACTTCTGCCGGGTCGATTTCCGGCCTACCGCCGCGGACAAGCGCCGCCAGTTCATGCGCGTCGACGAGGGGACTTACGAAAACGGGGTCTTCAAGTTCATTCGCATTCTGAACGGCGACGAGACCGATAACGGGCTCAACCTTCGCGCAGAACCGATAGCGTTGCGAGTCTCTCTTGGCGTCTATTGATCTTTCGATTCGCGGGACGAGAAACTCAGCGGTCCCGGTCACTTGTGACTTACCGGTTTCCCTGATAGCGCTACCTGAGCCGCTTCACGAGCCTGCAATTGGGAGATATCATTTTCGGTGGGACACCTCCCGGCGTGGGGTTGGGCCAGAAGCCGGTCTACCCACGTCCAGGGAAGCGGTTACCTTGAGCTGTCAGTGTCTGGGACAGCAGGACCAGATGGTGGTGGCAGCGGAGTGATGACGGAGCTTCATGAGAAATGAGCCAGACAGATCGCTTTGCCTCGTATCCCAGCCTGCGTGAGCGAGTGGTGTTGATTACTGGGGGAGGCTCCGGCATCGGCGCCTCCATGGTGGAACAATTCGCGCTGCAGGGAGCGAAGGTGGCCTTCCTCGATATCGCCGTCGAGTGTTCTGAGGAATTAGTGAAGCATCTCTCGACGCGCTGCTCTTGCCCGCCGTTGTTCCTGCGCTGCGATCTAACTGACATCGCGGAATTGCGCTCGGCGATTGGGGAGATCGAAGCACGGTGGGGCGCCGTTCGCGTGCTGGTGAATAATGCCGCCAACGACGATCGTCACAAGTTCGCGGATGTGACTCCGGAGTACTGGGACGAAAGGATGGCGGTAAACCTGCGCCACCACTTCTTCGCGATCCAGGCGGTCGTGCCACGAATGACGGAGGCCGGTGGCGGTTCCATCATCAATATGAGCTCGATTGCGTGGATGATTCCGTCGACGGGACTGCCGGCCTATGTCACCGCCAAGGCAGCAATCGTCGGGTTGACGAGGACCCTGGCGCATGAACTCGGTCCCGCCAACATTAGGGTGAACAGCGTCCTGCCCGGAGCGATCCCGACCGAGCGGCAGCGGCGCTTATGGTTCACCCCGGAGTACATGGCGGAGATTTTGGCGGCGCAGGCATTGAACCGAAGCCTGGCGCCAGAGGACGTCGCCAGGCTGGTCCTTTTCCTGGCAGCTGATGACAGTGCCGCCATCACGAACCAGAGCTATATCGTTGATGGCGGCTGGGCCTGACCGGAAATCGAGATCGCTCCGCCGCAGCGCGACTTTTAATTTCCATTGCGGCGAGATCTCGCAAGCACCGGCCCTGGCTAGTCTCTGAACATGGAGGCATAGTCCCGTACGAAATCCCGAAACGTATGCGGCCGAATCTTGGCTACATTCGCAATGGTCGACGTGACAACCGCAGCCTGTCCGGTGCTGAAATACTCCATTAACGACAAGAGATCGTTCACGAGCCACTCCTCAATGCCTGCTTCGAGCATCGACTTGCGAACTGCGGCAGGCGGAACGTCAACGTATCGCACGGGCTTTCCGAGGACTTCCGAGAGAATCCCCGCGGCATCGCCAAAGGAAAGTGCTTCAGGCCCGGTGATGTCGCATGTCTGGCCGTAATGGCCGTCTTCGGTCAGCGCGGCTACAGCCACGCTCGCGACGTCCCGCGCATCCACCATGCCCACTCGTCCGTCCTTAAACGGAGCATAAATGGCGCCCTCCGATTTGATCGTGGGGATATAGCTCAAGAACGACTGCATGAACAAAGTCGGATGCAGATGCGTATACGCGATTCCCGACGCCTCCAACTGCTGTTCCGTCTGCGCGTGCATCCGCGTAAACAAAGCTGGGGAGTCGAGGCTTGCCTCCATGGCCGCCAGCTTGACGATGTGGCGGACTCCGGCGCGCTTGGAAGCCTCGATGACATTGCCCTGCCACTCCATCTGGCGCAGGTGGGCCGGGGACACAAGGAACACCCGCTCCACACCTCGCAATGCGGCATCGAGCGTCGCCGGTTGAGACATGTCGCCCTGGACGAGTTCGACGGCCGGTCCCTCCAGAGCCGCACCCTTCTTCAAGTCGCGGACAAAAGCTCTCACTCTGGCCCCTTTGGCAGAGAGTTGCTTGACGACTTCGCTGCCCGTAGTCCCGGTCGCACCGGTTACGAGGATCATGCTCATCCCTCTGCTACCGATTCTAGTGAAGTGCGATGGCCGACGGGACCACAGGGCTTGGCGCCGGAGTGGCGGCCTGGCCCGCCGAGCGCCTGGTACTGAAGCGCTTCAAGGGGACAGCCCGCTCCGGCTCCTTCGGAACCCCCGCTGGGTACCCACCCCGAACTGTTGCCGTGGTTCTCAGCGCTGCGCCGTCGCGGTGAGCGGCGTGCTGCGCGACGATCCGCCGACAAAGAACTTGTATTCGCCGGGCAGGAATTCCCAGTCGTCCTTCTGCTCGTTGAAGATGGAAAGGAACTTCGGATCGAGCTTCAGCGTGACGGTCTTCGATTCGCCGGGGGCCAACTCGATCTTGTCCCAAGCCACCAACCGCTTCGGCGGCTCCTGCGCGGCGGCGGGCAACCCGACGTAGACTTGGGCGATCTCTGCTCCAGCACGCTTGCCTGTGTTGCGTACCGTGAACGATACGCCATCCAGGCCGGCCTTAAGCCCGGAGTACGCGAACGTGGTGTAAGAGAGGCCATAACCAAAGGCGAACAGCGGCTCTTTGTTCTCGGCATCGAACCACTTGTAGCCTACTTTCAGGCCTTCGGTGTAGTCGATATCGAAGCCGCCGCCCATCATGCCCCGGCCGCCGGCGACGGGCGCGCCGGCGCCCGGGCTGGCCGGAGGGCGCGTTCCGAAGATCGTCAGATGGGGCAAGTCCGCGTCGGTTTTGGCGAACGTAGCGGGCAGTTTGGCGCATGGGTTGACATCGCCAAACAGGATGTTGGCCAGGGCTTCCGCGCCCCGGATGCCCGGATACCAGATCTCGATGGCGGCGCTGACGTTGCCGATCCACGGCATGGCGGCCGGACCGCCGGTTTCGAGCACGACGATGGTGTGCGGATTGGCCGCGGCCACGGCGCTCACCAAGTCGTCCTGTTTATTGGAGAGACTCAGGCTGGGCATGTCGCGCCCTTCGCTGGTGGGCTCGTTCACCACCACGATGGCGATCTCCGACGCTTTGGCCAAGTCAGCCGCCGCGGCGGGATCGGTGCCCTCGTTGTACTCCACTTTGGCCTTGGGCGCCTTGGCGTGGATGGCCTTGAGGGGCGAGGACGGGAACCAGACCGGAGGGCCGCCGTACCGGCTTGCGCCACCGCCTGGAGGATCCACCTGCGCGGACCCGCCGCCCGAGAGCACGCTGGTGTCGGCGTGCGAACCGATCACCGCGATGGACTTCACCAGCGCAGCGTTCAACGGAAGCTGCTGTCCGGCGTTCTTGAGCAGAACCGACGCCTGCTCCGCGATGGTCTGCGCCGTTTCCGCGCCCTTGAACGGATCGACCACGCGTCCCAGGGGAGGATCGTCCACAATGCCCGATGCGAACTCGGTGCGCACGATGCGATGCACCATGTCGTTGAGACGCGCCATGGGGACCTCGCCGCTCTCCACGGCCTTCTTCAGCGCGTCGCCGAAATGGATGCGCGCGGGATCGCCGCCGGGCTCTTCGTTATCGAGACCGGCCAGGGCGGCTTTCACGGTGGTGTGCGTCCCGCCCCAATCCGAGAGCACAAAGCCTTTGAAGCCCCAGGCTTTCTTCAGCACGTCGGTCAGCAGGTAGCTGTTCTCGCAGGCCCAGTCGCCGTTCAGCTTGTTGTAGGAGCACATCACCATCCCGGGCTGCCCTTCCGTAACCGCAATTTCGAACGCCAACAGGTCCGTCTCGCGAATGGCGCGCTTATCCAATCTCACGTTGCCGATACTTCGGCCGGTTTCCTGGTCGTTGAAGGCATAGTGCTTGGTGTCGCCGATCACCTTCTGGCTCTGCAAGCCCTGGATGAGTTGGGCGACCATCTTGCCGGCGAGAATCGGGTCCTCGCCCTGGTACTCGAAGTTGCGGCCGTTGCGCGGCTCGCGCATGAGGTCCACGCCGCCGCCGAGAGTGGAGTTGTACTGCTGATCGCGCAGTTCCCGGCCGATCACGGCGCCGTACTCGTAGGCCAGCTTGAGGTCCCATGTGGCGGCCTCGGCGATGGTAGAAGGCAAGAGCGTGGCATAACGCCCGCGCTCAGCGGCCGCCCGGACGCCGACCGCAGAATCGGCCAACTGGATGGGAGGCAAGCCCAGCCTGGGGATGCCCGCGATCACTCCAGCTCCGCCGTTGGATATGGCCCCGGCCGCCTGGAAGCTGCCGGCGCCGTGGACCAATAATATCTTCTCGTCCAGGGTCATCTGCTCCAGGACCATGTCGGCGCGTTGGTCCGGAGGAAGACTTTTGTCCATCCATCGACCCTTCGGAACCGGTGGTTGCTGCCTCTGCGCCAGAACCGGCGAAAGGGCCAGCGCGGCGGAAAATGCGGCGGCCAGCGCCAGCCGTCTGCTCAGAATATGACAGATCACGATTTTTGGCACTCCATTCCAGCGATACGACTTGTGGGGCGGGTTGTCAAGCTGGGGCCCGGCAAAAAGTGAGCGATGGTTGCCAGATCCTCACAGGGAACACGTCGGCTTCAAAGGGCGCAGGTTCGGCTCCGGCACTCGAACAATCCGTGCAGCTCATTCGATCAGGGCGAGCAAGAAACGTTCAGGCTCAGGCGTCGAGAAGGTTCTTCCTCCACAATTGATACTGCTCCTCCCGGAGCACTTCGAGATCGCTTTTTACGCGATTCAGCCCGTGCACACAGTACTCGAAGTCTTCTGCCAGACGCCGGAAAAGCGGGGCCACATGACGGTACTCAAACTGGTCGAAGGCAGCGACGATCCGATACGATTCCTTGCCTGCCTTCACATAATCGATGATACTGTCCAGCCGCAGCCCGCGCCGCGGCAGCGTCGCCACGTACTCCGGAAACATCCCGGTCAGGAAGAGGGTATAGTCGCCGATGTGCTTGCGCACTTCCCGCTCGCGCTCAAACGACGGTGCGTCCAGCGCCGGGTTTGATTCCACGAGCATCTCGCCGACACCCTCCAGCCGTTTGCCACGGCAGTTCCGGATTCGGTAGAGCTGATCGACATGCACGAAGTCAATCAACAGGTTTGCCACGTATGCGGCGACTTCATGGTCCGCCGGAAGTTCCTTCGCTACCAATTCCGCGAAAAGCCGCCGCAGCGGGTGATTGGGACTGATGCGCACTCTAGCCGTCTAATCTAACCAACTTCTATCTGAAAGTGTCAAGTTCTTCAGCTTACTTTCGGAAGTGGAAAAGCGTCGTAAATCAGCAAGTCGAGTTGCGAGTCGACGCGATCCAGGGCCCGCCGGA
>Ga0326727_10013285_pt1 | contig 18389 bp, 15 predicted proteins | sample MB2enrmetagenome_FD_207643 | JGI IMG/M metagenome (GOLD analysis project Ga0326727, IMG submission 207643) | Lab enriched peat soil microbial communities from McLean, Ithaca, NY, United States - MB29MY | ecosystem: Environmental > Terrestrial > Soil > Wetlands > Peat | place: USA: New York...
GTATGTGCTTATCCGTAACGGTTAACAAAACGCACTGGACGGGGGATAGCCAGAGGGGAAAAGCTCCCGCGTAATGTTCAATAAGCACGCCCATGAAGCGTTCAACGGCGCCAAGGATCACTCTGTGCAGCATGACCGGCCGGTGTTTTTCTCCATCAGCTCCGATATAGCTTAAATCAAATCTTTCCGGCAGGGTAAAATCGCACTGAATAGTCGCGCACTGCCATTTTCTCTTCAGGGCATCTTTTAATTTAAAATCAATCTTTGGCCCGTAGAAAGCTCCGTCGCCGGCGTTGATTTCATAGCTTATGTTATTATCCTTAAGAGCGCTCTCCAGAGCTTCGGTAGCCATATTCCAGTCATCATCGGAACCAATAGAATTTTCCGGTCTTGTGCTTAACTCTACTTCATATTCAAATCCGAAAATTCCCATAGCATAATTGACAAAATCAGCAATCGCCCGGATTTCTGAATTTAACTGCTCCGGCATGCAAAGTATATGCGCGTCGTCCTGCGTAAATTGCCTTGCTCTCATCAAACCATGCAAAACGCCCGTTTTTTCGTGACGATGAACAGTGCCCAACTCAAAATAGCGCAAAGGTAAATCGCGGTAACTTCTTATCTTTGATTTATAAATCAACATATGTGAAAGACAATTCATCGGTTTGATACCGTAAACTTGTTCATCCACTTCAGTAAAATACATGTTTTCGCGATAATGGTCGAAATGACCGGATTTCTTCCACAGATCAACTTTTAGAATCTGGGGTCCCATAACCATATCATAACCGCGCTTCAAGTGTTCTTTCCTTTCCCACTCTTCAATCAGGTAACGCAGCATCATGCCCTTGGGATGAAAGATGATCAGACCGGGGCCGGCTTCTTCATTGACCTGGAAAAGATCGAGTTCCCTGCCCAAACGGCGATGGTCCCTTTTTTTTGCCTCTTCCAGCAAATTCAAATAATCAGCGAGTTCACCTTCATTAGCAAAACCGGTGCCGTAAATACGCTGCAACATTTTGTTATTTTCGTTACCGCGCCAATATGCGCCTGCAACACTTAAAAGTTTGAAGGCTTTAATGATGCCCGTTGAAGGTATGTGCGGCCCGCGGCACAAATCAATATAATTGCCCTGCTTGTAAATACTGACTTCTTTAACATCCCCGGGTAAATCATTGATTAATTCGACCTTATAATTTTCGCCTCTTTCTTCAAACAACTTTGTAGCGGCCGCACGTGTTAGTTCTTCGCGGATAAAAGGAAGATTAGCAGCGATGATCTTCTTCATATGGCTTTCGATTTTAGTAAAATCATCGATAGTAAAAGGTTCTTTATATTCAAAATCGTAGTAAAACCCCTCATCAATAGAAGGACCGATGCTTACTTTGGCGCCCGGGAAAACCTCTTGAACAGCCTGTGCCATTACATGAGATATACTGTGACGCAATATAGACAAACCTTCACGGGATGATATTTCTATTAAATCAAGCTTTGAATCTTTCATGATCTGATAGCTTAAATCCACGGGCATATTATTAATTTTAACTGCCATGGCATAATCCAGAGTTTCTTTTTTCCAGGTTTTAAGCGCCTGGTCTGCGGTAATTCCGGCATCGAAAGAAATTTCTTTATTATCGGGGAAAATAATTTTAATATTCATAATTTTATTCTAATAAAAATCGCTTTAAATTGAAGCTCTCCTGCGGCTTGCCGCGGAGAATCTTCGATTCTTAAGGAACTATATAATCCTGTAAACGCTTGCTTATCCCGCAGCAAGTGAAGGTTTTTGCTCACTTGCGAATTCATTTATAAAGGGCATCACTGTTTTGCTGATGCCCTGAAAGTATTCTAACTTAAGACATGCTTTTTTATGTTATAAAATGGTAGGCAAGCAGGGATTTGAACCCTGGACATCCACCGCGTCAGGATGGCGCTCTCCCCCTGAGCTACTTGCCTACAATTAACCAAGCTTTTTAACGCTGCGTAACTAGCAGCAAAACGCCGCGGTGTCAAGCTAAATATCTTATTTATTAGCCTATTTTTAGGCAGTTCGATTTACAAAATTTATCCCTTTAAAAATATACCATAATCCGGAAATAACAGTAAATGATGCTGTTAACCAGGAAAGAATAATAATCAGATCATGGCTTACTATACTATAATTGAAGCTTTTTAAAAACAGAGTCAAAAAGACAGTCCCGATTTGCAAAGCCGTTGTTATTTTACTGACAAATATAGGATTAATTTCATATGTTATTGACATCATTGATAATATCACTATGCCGAGCAAGATTATAAAGTCTCTACTGATAACAATTACTGTAAGCCAGCCGGGAATTAAGCCGAAAATTGACAACGATATAAAACCTGTGGATAAGAGTAATTTATCAGCCAGCGGATCAAGAAAAGCGCCCAATTTAGTTTGTTCATTTAACAGACGGGCGAGTGTGCCGTCCAGGGCATCAGTCAAACCGGCAATAGTAAAGACAATTAAGGCTTTGATATATGAATCCTGAATTAAAAATATCACAAAGACGGGAACAAGAATAATTCTTAACAAAGATAAAAAATTCGGTATATTCATGTCATTTTCTTTCTGATTTATTATCTTAGTGTTTATCACCGAATCTGTCCGGCAATATAATTTCTAACTTCGCAGATTGGGGCCATCCTGCAGAGTTTTCAATATATCAGTAACAACCTCATCAATTAGAATTTCCAGATACTCATGTGATTCTTTTTCCAATCCTTTGCTCGTAAAATCAAAATTTCTTTCAGTAGACTCGGATTGGGCATGCCAGATAATTTTTCCGGTTTGAGCGCTGCGCAATTCGCAATAAGCGGATATTGTTATAGGAGTATAAATTATTTTCGATTTGTTATATTGAGTCAGGGTGCAATACAATCCGGCGTCCGCTCCCAGCAAGTCTTTTAATTTCTGGGGAGCTATAGCAGACGCGCTTTTATTGCCTTCATTGATACTTAAAGATTCCAGCTTTTTATCTATCATTTCCAAAGGTATCTTGGAATAGCCCTTAAAATAAAGTTCTTCCAAAAGCCTTAAGCGAAATAATTGGGTCGTTTCCCCATTATGACCTTTATTTTCTACCGGAAGCACCGCAATAGTCTTTGCTTGAATCTTATCATGATCATCGTTTCCTATCTGTGGTGAGTGGCCCCAACATCCGCAGATCGTTAAGAACATGACTATCCATAAAAGATTAAATTTATAAATCTTCATTATTTCTCCTGTGTTTGCATACAATTATTTTCCATGATTTTTTTATCATCCTGCTAAAATATCCGCCTTTTTCACTCATTCATCGGCTGAAGATCGCTCACCTCCGGATATTTTAACTTCAAAATGAACTTGCTGCCATTCTAAACGGCAGGGATAAATGCTTTCTTTACTGTTTTCGTCGGACTTTGCAGAAATTCTTTCAAAGACAAATGATCGGAATATTTTTTCAATCCCTGAACATTAAAAAAACTGTCGAATCGTTCCGGACAGCTTTTATTTTGTCGCGCTGATTTTTTTTAGTTTTTCGATTTCTTCCTTAATCACTCTTTCAGCGACTTGCGGAACTATTTCACGGGCAATATTTTCAATGATTTGGGCCGCCCGTTTCATAATTTCTTCGTATACATTATCGGCAGTGTGAGTGTTTTCGATTACATCGACAAGAGTGAAGATTTCCTTTTTATGATCAGCATTATTTTCATAACCACGCCCATCAACCACAATAACTTCCTGATTATTTCCGTTATTTAGTTCTATGTACTCATCAGTCAGATTATGAATATTTTTATTTTCGGTTACTGTGGAATCCGAATCCATATTTATCTCCCTAAAATCAGTTTACTAAGACAAACAAAAAATTAACGATTGTATGATATTATTTAGCTATCATAGTGGATAGAACAGTTCAAGAAATATATTAATTTGTATTCATGCAAAATTTTATCTTTGGGACAATTTTGGGACTGTTACGCAAGTAAAAAATTTTTATGGTTGACATCTTCATGGTGTTTCAGGTTAAATAGCGGAAATTTTAAATATGCCACGATGAATGATAAATTTTGATGATGAAACGTATATTAATTACAGGAGGCGCGGGATTTTTAGGTTCCCATCTCTGCGAACGATTACTTCACGAAGGTAACGACATCGTTTGTCTGGATAATTATTTTACCGGTGATAAAAAGAATATCGTTCATCTTATCGGTTTGCCGAATTTTGAATTGATTCGTCACGACATTATAAATCCCATCTATCTTGAAGTTGATGAAATATACAATTTTGCCTGCCCGGCATCACCGTTGCATTATCAATTCAATCCGATTAAAACCATCAAAACGAATGTCATGGGAGTCATCAACGTTTTGGGTATTGCAAAAAGGACAAAAGCAAAAGTGCTTCAGGCTTCCACATCGGAAATTTACGGCGATCCTGATGTACATCCGCAAACCGAGTCTTACTGGGGGAGGGTTAACCCCATAGGAATTCGCAGTTGTTACGACGAAGGAAAACGTGCTGCCGAGTGCCTGATGATGGACTACAGGCGGCAGAATTCCGTTAATACTAAAATAGTCAGAATTTTTAACACATACGGTCCGCGCATGGCAATCCATGACGGCCGCGTCGTAAGCAATTTTATTATTCAGGCCCTGCAAGGCAAAAATATCACCATTTATGGAGACGGCGCCCATACCAGATCTTTTTGTTACGTTGATGATTTAGTTGAAGGATTGATACGGATGATGAATTCCGCCGATGAATTTTATGGCCCGGTTAATATTGGCAATCCCGAAGAATTTACCATTCTGCAATTAGCGAAACTCATTATTCAATTAACAAAAAGTAAATCCGGAATTGATTTTAAACCTCTGCCGGCGGACGACCCTGCAAAGCGCAAGCCGGACATAACCCTCGCCAAAGCAAAACTCGGCTGGAATCCTAAAACAGGTTTGGAAGAAGGCTTGTTAAGCACCATTAAATATTTCCGTGATGTTTTAAAAGCATAATAATTAGCCAAAAGGAGATACAAATCCAAATGAAATTCAGAAAAAAAATCCTTTGCATTGGAGCCGGTTATGTCGGCGGCCCTTCTATGGCAATGATTGCTTATAAATGTTCCGATTATCGAATCACGGTAGTGGATACCAATCCCGATCGCATTGACGCATGGAATTCGGCAGAGCTTCCTGTTTATGAACCCGGACTGGATATCATCATAAAAAAAACCCGCGGCAAAAATTTATTCTTTGCAAAAGATATCGAAAACCAGATCAAAGAAAATGACATCATATTTGTCAGTGTTAATACGCCTACTAAAACTTATGGCGCCGGCGCCGACATGGCCGCTGATTTACAGTATTGGGAAAAAACAGCGCGCCAGATTCTAAAGTATTCCCGGTCATCAAAAATAGTAATCGAAAAGAGCACTTTGCCTGTAAAAACCGCTCTGGCTATGGAAAAAATTCTATCTTCAGGAAAAGGTAAAATTAAATTTGAGGTTCTTTCTAACCCGGAATTTATGGCGGAAGGAACGGCTATGAGCGATCTGGAAAATCCCGACCGCGTTTTGATCGGCTCTCATGAAACAAAAAGCGGTTTGAAGGCCCGCGCAGAATTAATTGAAATCTATGCGCGGTGGATTCCGTTAAAAAAAATAATAACCTCCAATATCTGGAGCAGTGAATTATCCAAATTAGTGGCCAATGCTTTTCTGGCTCAGAGGGTATCATCGATTAATTCCGTTTCCGCCCTGTGCGAAAAAACCGACGCCGATATTACTGAAGTATCCCGGGCAGTGGGAACCGACAGCCGGATCGGCGATAAATTTCTTAACGCCGGCATTGGCTTTGGCGGCTCCTGTTTTAAAAAGGATATTTTAAATCTGGTTTATCTTTGCAGTTATTACGGTCTGCCGGAGGTTGCCGCCTACTGGGAAAGCGTCGTAAAAATAAATGAATATCAACAGGAGCGTTTCATCGCCAACATTCTCAAATCAATGTTTAACACGCTGGCCGGGAAAAAAATCTGCGTTTTGGGTTTTGCATTCAAAGCCGATACGGGCGACACGCGTGAAAGCCCGGCCATCAATATTACCCGCAAACTGCTGGCGGAACAAGCGCAGATCATTATCTCCGATCCGAGGGCGCTGAAAAACGCGGCTCTCGATCTTGCAGATATCAAAGGCAGTATAAAGTATGTTGAGGATCCTTACCAGGCCGCAGCCGGTTGCCATGCCCTGCTTATACTTACCGGTTGGGATTTATACCGGAGGCTGGATTTCAAAAAGATATACCGCTCAATGGTCAAACCGGCCTTTCTTTTCGATGGCCGTAATATTGTAGATCACAATAAATGTTTTACCATCGGTTTTAATGTTTATCCTATTGGGAAGCCGGCTTTAAGCCACTTATAAAAAATACCAATTCTCAATCAAAGATGATATCGAGGCGGCTAGGAGGAGGCGACGAGGCGTATTTTAAATACGTTGAGGAAGCCGACAACGACGCCAACAAAGATAGCGCTTTGATTCAGAATTGGTTGTCAATAAAGTCGAACGCGTTTTTTATCAGTTTTATCTCATTGCCGCAGGCAGATATCGTTATAGCCACCACATCAAAGCGGGCTTGCGTATCGGTTATGTTTTTTTCCTGTAAATACCACAATGCCAGTTGTGACATTTTCTTCTGCTTATTTATTCCCACCGCCTGCTCAGGGTAGCCCAATTCTGCGGACTTTCTTGTTTTGACTTCAACAAAAACAATTTCACTTTTCTGGCGCGCGATAATGTCTATCTCTCCCGCAACACAACGAAAATTTGTTTCAATGATGCGATAACCGTTTTTTTAAGAAAGGCCACCGCGATTTTTTCGCCTTGTTTTCCCGTATCAATTTTTGACGTATCTTTCATTTTAAGGGGTAAATTGAATCGATGTCTGTTTTAAATTTTTGACATGGAATGATTTACGATGAATTTTGCAAATCCCGAATTGTTTAATGGCTTCACAGTGTTCTTTCGTTCCATAACCTTTATTTTGAATAAAATTGTATTGAGGAAACTGGCGATGATATATTTCCATAATCCGGTCACGAGTTACTTTGGCAATGATTGACGCAGCAGCGATGGAAATACTTAAGCTGTCTCCTTTTACCAAGGGTTTCTGCGGCGTGATTACAGGAATACGATGGAGACCGTCTATGAGAAGAAAATCGGGAGAAGTGGGAAGTTCCAGAACTGCTTCGCGCATGGCCTGAAGCGTCGCCTTAAGAATGTTAATATGGTCAATCGTTTCCGTATCGACAATTCCGGTACCGATCGCAACAGCATCTTTATGGATTATTTTGTATAGTATTTCTCTTTTTTCGGCTGGAAGCTTTTTGGAATCGTTTATTTCCGTATTCACATAATCAGGCGGTAAAATTACGGCCGCAGCCACAACAGGACCGGCAAGCGGTCCTCTGCCGACTTCATCAACACCGGCAATAACCTGGTAGCCTTCCTGATAGGCAATTTTTTCAAATGTGTCCATTGAAGAAATAAAGGGATTGCTCCCTTCCCTTTCTGGCAAGCCGGCGCAATAAATTTAATAGGTTTATTAAGACGTAATAAAATAATTTATTACTATTTTCCCGCTTCCTTGATTCTTGCCTTTTTGCCTCTCAGGTTTCTCAAATAATAGAGACGCGACCTGCGCACCTTGCCACGGCTTACAACTTCAATCTGATCAATAATCGGAGAATGCAATGGAAATGTTCTTTCTACCCCTACACCGTAAGAAATTTTTCTCACTGTAAAATTAGCTCCGCTGTTGCCGCGTCTTTTACGTATTACGATTCCTTCAAAAGCCTGAATTCTCTGTTTTTGGCCTTCAATAATGCGCACATGTACTTTTACAGTATCACCGGATTTAAAACCGGGAATATCGCCTCTCATATATTCTTTTTCCAGCATTTCTATAACATTCATTTATATTTCCTCCTGCAATCATTGCATTATTAATTGTAATTTAAACGCTCTTGACTCTATCTAAAACAATTGCCACCGCCGACCGAACAGCAAGGTGATTATAATTTTCATGACCTTTAATCGGCGCAAGCTTATGATCCGCCAACCTTATCACTTCCGCAGCCATTCCCGATCCTGTTCCAAAAACAAGAAGATATGGTAATTTGCTGTTTTTCAACATCTGCCTAAGTTCGGCAAACCCTAAAAGATCGCCTGATAAATTAGCGCCAGTAACTACAATCTTCGGTACAATTCCTGATTCCGCGGCAACATCCGTTAAAACGGCCTGTAAGCTTTCTTTTATTTTGACCAATTCAAAAGCGGCCTGCCGGAATTTATTGTGATTCGCTCCATAACCTTCCCGCCAGTGACCGATAATTTCCCTGGCCAGATTCCGTTGTTCCTGTATAGGATTGACTATGTAAAACCCCTTTGCCGCATATGTTTTTGCCAGCCTGGCAATATCGTGGATATCCATATTTGCAATGGATGTGGTTACAATTCTGCCTTCCCTATTATAAACCGGATAATGTAAAAGAACTATGTAAAGCATTAACGCTTTTCCGTATAAACCAAATTGTTTTAATTAAATCGGGAAACCATTCTCAATTTAAAAATTTGCTTTCCCTACATTAAAAACTTCTCAAAATCAAGATATTATATCTCGTCTTGTTTAATTTCATCCAGAATTTTTTTATCCTCCGCTGAAAGTTCGAGCATTTTCAGTAAATCCGGCCGCCGTTTGTACGTCCTTATAAGGGATTCTCTCTTGCGCCAGAGTTCAATCCGGGCGTGGTTTCCAGACAGTAAAACATCCGGCACCGTCCAGTCATTATACTTAGCCGGCCTCGTATATTGAGGATATTCCAAAATGTTTTCAGAAAAAGAGTCGTTGCCTGTTGATAGAGGATTTCCCAAAACATCGGGGATAAACCGTGAAACGGCATCAACTAAAACTAAAGCGGCAAGTTCGCCGCCGGTTAAAATATAATCACCGATTGATATTTCCCTGTCAACCAGATGCTCTCTTATCCTTTCATCCACCCCTTCATAATGGCCGCAAATAATAATTATACGCTTTTTGGCGGCCATTTGTGCAGCGATTTTGTGATTTAAGACTTCTCCCTGGGGAGTCATCAACACGACGATGGAATCATCTTCAGGTTTCCTGATGGCTCTTAAGGCCTTTTCCACCGGTTCTACTTTCATGACCATTCCACAGCCGCCGCCGTAAGGAGCGTCATCAGCCATCTTATGCTTATCATCCGCCCAATCGCGTATATCGTGCAGGCAAATATTTAAAAGACCTTTTTCCTGAGCTTTCTTTAAAAGGCTGAAATCCAGCGGAGAGACAAACATTTCGGGGAATAAGGAAAGGATTTCAAAATTGATCACTTTTACAATCCTTCCAGTAATTTTATTGTCATAACCCGGCGATTTATGTCTATCTTCCGAATCACATCAGCGATAGCGGGAAGAAGAATCTCTCTTTTTTCTCCCCGGCAGACATAAACATCGTTGCTTCCTGTGGGGAAAACCGATTCTATTATGCCGATATATTCGCCTTCTTCACTGTATACATTCAGTCCGATGATATCGTGCCAGTAATATTCACCTTCCGGAAGTTTTTCCATGATGTCTGTCGGCAAAAATACTTTACATCCTACTAAAGCCTTTGCCGATTCGACATCTTTTATTTCTTCCAGTTCGATAAACAAAATATTACCGGAACCATCAATTTTTTTCAGGGCAAAAGGATCCTTTTGCCCTGAATTTTTTTCAATATAAACAGACTTAAGTTTTGAAAAGCTATCTTTTTTTGTCTCCACATAACATAATACTTTTAAACAACCATGGAGACCGCGAGTTTTTACAATCTCCCCAAATGCAAAGAGATCCATTTTTTGCCTATTCAATAATTTCTAAGACTGACCGTTTATGCGCTTTGGCAGAAGCAGCGCTTAAAATCATCCGAATGGCCTTGGCAGTTCTGCCCTGTTTTCCGATTACTTTACCCAAATCTTCTTTTGCCACACGCAATTCGATTACCGATGTCTGTTCGCCGATGATTTCAGTGACTTCAACTTTATCCGGGAAATCCACTAAAGCCTGAGAGATAAACTTAACCAATTCTTTCATAGTCATAACCTCCGCTGATTTTGATTAATTCCTTCTTAGAAATCATTTCGTCAATAATTGATTACATGTTAAAAGATTAATGGAAAACCGTCTTATTTAACTTTAGCCTCAATACCTTTTGTTTTAAGTAAGTTAGATACCGTTAGAGTTGGTTTGGCGCCTTTGGACAACCAGTCGCGAACACGTTTTTCTTTTATGGTGACTTCCGCCGGATTTTTTTTCGGATCATAATTGCCTAAAATTTCCAGAAATCTCCCATCTCGCGGAAAATCTGCATCAGCTGCCACAATACGATAAAAAGGTTTGCCTTTAGCGCCCATACGAGTCAGTCTAATTTTAACAGCCATTGATTTTTAATACTACCTCCTTAAGATAATAATTTTTCACACATCTTTTTTATCACAGTTTTTTCAATTTTAAAAGGGGAAATTCCGCATCATGGACTTAACGCCGTCCTTCTTGTTAAATCTTTTCATCATTTTCTTTATTTCTGCATAGTTTTTCAACAAAAGATTTACATCTTGAACGGATGTTCCGCTGCCTAAAGCAATTCTTTTACGCCGCCGTCCATCAATGATCAAATGATTATAACGCTCTTTTTTTGTCATAGAATCAATGATAGCTGTAACCTTAACTAATTCTTTATCATCAGGCTGCATATCCTTGAGCCCCTTCATTTTTCCCAGGCCCGGAATCATGCCTAAAATATCTTTCATGGATCCCATTTTTTTAATCTGCGCCAGTTGATTGCGGAAATCGTCCAGCGAAAAATTATTTTTCCGGATGCTTTTTTCCAGCTCAAGCGCTGCTTTTTGATCAATGTTAGCCTGCGCTTTTTCTACCAGAGTGAGAATATCACCCATGCCTAAAATACGGGAAGCCATTCTTTCCGGGTGAAATACCTCCAGATTATCAACTTTTTCGCCCACCCCGACAAACTTAACAGGCTTTCCAATAACAGACTTGAGAGACAGCGCGTTGCCGCCGCGCGCGTCGCCGTCCATTTTCGTCATAATGACGCCGTCAATACCGATAAGCTCATTGAATTTAACGCCGACATTAACGGCGTCCTGTCCCGTCATGGCATCAGCCACATAAATAATTTCCGCCGGATTGACCTTCTCTTTAATTTGCTTTAATTCTTCCATTAAGAGGTTATCAATGTGCAATCTTCCTGCCGTATCGATGATGAGCACGTCATAACCGTTTCTTCTTGCATACTCCATGGCCCCAACACAAATTTCCACAGGGTCTTTTAACCCATTGGCCTCAAAGACACCGGCTTTAATTTGTTTTCCAAGCACGGCCAGTTGTTCCATAGCGGCCGGCCGGTAAACATCAGCCGATACCAGGCAAATCTTTTTTTGTTCTTTTGATAATAAAAGGGCCAACTTTGCGGCGGTTGTTGTTTTACCGCATCCCTGCAAACCGACAAGCATGATTACTGAAGGAACACGGGCGCCGAATTTGATATTGGCGCTAACCCCGCCCATAAGATCCACTAAACGGTCATGAACAATTTTTACGATTTGCTGGCCGGGAGTAATACTGTCGAGGACTTCTTTTCCTATTGCCCGCGTCCTGACATCTTCAATAAAATCTTTAGCAACCTTGAAATTAACATCGGCTTCTAAAAGCGCCATGCGGATTTCTTTGAGGGAGGCATTTACATTTTCCTCATTTAAAATTCCGCGTCCTTTTAATTTTTTAAAAATATTTTCTAATTTTTCAGACAGACTTTCAAACATAATTAAACAACCCGTTCTGTTTTTTAGTTATTCTTTGCCGCACTATCGATGCTTTTGACAATGCAATTCGTACCGGTTTTTGAAGAAATTTTTTGCGCCGCTTCCTGTGCCTGAACCTTATTTTCAAAACCGGAGACTGTTACGCGAAACATAATCCCTTTACCTTTAATTTCTGTTTTTATGATTTCCGATTTAAAACCCAAAGATGATATTTTTTTACTGACTTGATTCGCTTTTCTTTTTTCCTTCAAAGAAGCTGCCTGAACAATGAATTGATTTTTGCCGGACGCAACATCCGCAGCAGCTTCTTTTACTTTAGGTCCCTGTGTCGCCTTGTTTTTATCATTTGCCGGTTGCGGCGGTTTTTGAGCTTCAATACTAAAATTACCTTTTGCGGCTTCTTCTTCATTCTTTGTCTGCGGATCCGGCGGCTGTTTATCCGGTAGAGAATCCGCGTTGGCAATGCCTTTTTTCGAGGTCAGCGCATCGTAAAAAGTCAGATCAATATTCTCTCCCGCTTGCGGTTGTTGTTGCCCGTTTTTATTATCCGGTGCGTTCTGGGCGACACCGATTCTGGCCGGACGCCAAACCAGCGCCAGTACCCTTTGGGGAAGCGCCGCTATTTTATCAGGATACGTATCAATATTTTTTCCAACATCAACACCGAACAAAAAGGCGGCGCATAAGAATGCCGACATTCCGGCGACAATGATAACCAATCCGGTCTTCCCTATTTTTAATTCAAAATTCTTAATATTTCCTGTAGCCATTCGTTCTACTTTAAAAATATTTTAATAAAAAAGGCAATGAGCACAGATCGTGCGGATATTTTGTCACATTATTATTTATACCAGTTCCAGGGATATTTCACCGTATTGGTATTTACATCTTCTCCGGCGCGCTCACACCTATAATTTTAAAAGCATTTTGTAAAACAATTTTGATTGCCCCCGCCAGAAATAACCTTGCCGCAGTTAACGGTTGATCTTCTGAAATCACTTTATTTTTATTATAATAGCTGTGAAAAACTCCGGCTAATTCATTGAGATAAAAGGTAACGCGGTGCGGTTCCAGAGATCTGGCGGCGCTGCAAATTGTTTCAGGATAACGCACCAGCAGCTTAATTAAATTCTTTTCTTCAGGATCCGATAGCATGCCCGGATCAATATCCGCATAAACCGGCAGGGCAATATCGCGTTCCTGCGCCATTCTTAAAATGCTGCAAATTCGGGCATGAGCATATTGCACATAATAAACCGGATTTTCACTGGATTGTTTTTTAGCCAGTTCCAGATCGAAATCCAGATGGCTGTCGGAACGGCGCATAAGAAAATTATAACGGGCCGCGTCTTTACCCACCTCATTAAGGACTTCCCGCAGAGTCACAAACTCGCCGGAACGCGTGGACATTGCCGCGGGCACGCCTGCCCGAAGCAAATTGACCAACTGCACCAGAATTATTTTTAAAGCGGTTTTTTCATGGCCCAGAGCCTGTATTCCCGCCCACATACGAGGCATATAACCGTGGTGATCCGCGCCCCAGATATCAATAATCATCTCAAATCCGCGGGAAAATTTATTCTGATGATAGGCGATGTCGGCGGCAAAATAAGTCGGTTCGCCGTTTTTGCGGATAACAACCCTGTCTTTTTCATCTCCGAAATCAGTGGTTTTAAACCACAAGGTCTCGCCATCGGAATAAATAAACCCCTGCTCCTGCAATTTATCCAGAAGATCGGTCACGCCGTTGTCTTTATAGAGTTCCTTTTCGCTGAAATATTCATCAAAAATTACGCCAAAATCCTTTAAATCGACTTTAATTTCTTCCAGAATTTCGCATCCGGCAACCGAGTTAAAGTAGCTGATAGTTTCTTCTTCGTTTAAATTAAGATATTTATCCCCTTCCCTATTCATAATTTTGCGGGAAATATCCATTATATAATCGCCGCGATAACAGGTCTCGGGAAATTCAATTTTCTCGCCCAAGAGCTCGCGGTAACGCAGCAGCACGGATTTGCCTAAATTATTCATCTGGTTTCCGGCGTCGTTGATATAATATTCTCTCGAAATACAGTAACCGTCCGCCGTCAGTAAGTTGGCAATTACATCGCCGACGACAGCGCCGCGCGCGTGACCGATATGCAATGGCCCCGTGGGATTGGCGCTCACAAATTCCACCTGAACTTTTTTGCCGCGGCCGAAATCGGAGAGGCCGTATTTTTCTTTTTGTTCATCTATGTTTTTCAGATAATTATGCCAGATGCTGTCTTTAACAAAAAAATTAATAAAGCCGGGCCCGGCTATTTGCGTTTTTTCAATGATCTTTTCCGGATCAGATATATTTTCCTGAATTGCCTGTGCGATTTTCCGCGGATTTTGTTTGGCCTGCGCGGCCAGAATCAAAGCCGCATTGGCGGCGTAGTCTCCATGCAGGGGATTGCCGGGGGCTTCCACCTCGATATAAGGCAGATGGACTTCCGGCAACAGGCCTTTTCGGACACAATCATGGATGGCCGTTTCTATTATAAGCGCAATTTTGTTTTTCATCTGAAAATTGTCCTCAAAATGGCGAACCTTACGATTTAGCCATTTTATCAAATATTTGTGTTCATCATTATAAAAAAAATGACAAGCAGTTTTAAATATCATTTGCTGCTTGTCACTGCAAGTTAAACCGTGATGTTACATTTTTAAAATTAAATCAACATAAAAATCGCCCTGTTGAACTTTTTGTCAACAGGGCGAAAATCTTTATAAAGATATTTATCTTATGTCAAGCAGTTTTCAAACCCGTCATTTCTTTTAATGCTGCTCTATACGTTTATCTTTCCAATAAATAACATTGGTCATGCTGGAGTTGTTTTGCGTAGTTCCAAGTTGCTGTGATAATGCGCCTGTCCCTGCGCCGCCGCTGGCCGTGGCATAAATGTCTGCCGCTGTATACCCCGGACGGTAAGACACCAGGATTGAAGAACCTATGCCCTGGCCGACATATTTAGTTCTGCTACCACTTGTATTCGCCGCGCCGGCTCCGGAAAGATAGCCGAGTTCATAAAGAAACGCGTCTCCGGCATAGCCGCAGGCAAGAACCGTTCCCTGATAGGGAACATAGGTCATAAAATAAACAAGACCGCCTTTTACCTGAGGATCGGAGATCATTTTTTCTCCCACGGGATTGGTAATTGTAGAACCGTCAGAGCGTGTAAGAGTATTCGTCGAGAGATCGATATACCATCCATGCGTTGTAGAAGAAGAAGTATAAGTCGAACTGGTGATATCGACCAGATTAGACGATGTGTAAGTAGGATACGCCTTTGAGCTGCTGTCGTCCAGGGCGAGATTGTCTTCTTCAACGGCATAAAGACGGTTCTTGGTAGAACTTGTATCTGTCGGCTTCGAAGTGGGATCGGTATCTTCCCCCGTACCGAAAAAGATCCACCAGTTGTTATTACTGTCTATGGAGTATGCCGGCTGCGTAAATATTTGTTTATGAGTATTGGCGGGTGTGCTCAGGCCGGAACCTCTTTCAACATCCGTCGATTGAAACAAAAGGCTGCCCTTCCAACTGGACGTGCTGCAGGTACCATAAGAAAGAGGAGAAGCAGAAGAAGCAGAAGAAGTGCAGGGTGGCGAAGCTGTATAACTTGATAAACCGCATGAAGAACATGCTGGATCAGCCGTACAGAGCCGGAAACGCCAAATATTGCCTCCGAGATCGCCTATATAAACCGTATCGATGAATCCGTCACTATCCTCGTCTATTGCCACTGGCGCTCCAGCTAAATCGAACACCATATAAGGACTCGTTGTTGATGTGGCTGCGGTTCCGTAAGTAAACTGCCAGAGAATTTGGCCAGTGGTAAGGTCAACCACATTGAACGATTTTCCGGGGCTGCCTGTAGCCGCGGTATTGCAGGCCTCATCTACTGCTCCACCGGCAGACGGCGTGCAGGACGTTCCGTCGTAACCGCCGCCAATGAATCCAACCCATTTTTCATTGCCCGAAATTTTAACACGGCCGGTCTGCATCTTGCTCCAGGCCTGGCCCAGATAGGGAGCCTGCGCCGATGAAGGATTCAAATGCCATAAATAAGTGGGCTGGGTGGCTGACGTATTGGTGACATTCAAAGTATAAAGACCGCAGTAATAAGGATAATTTGTCGCGTCATAAGTCGCGCTGAATCCTGTTGAGGTTGTGGTATAGGCGGCATAGCAGTTTGATGAAGAACTCCAGAGATAATTCCCTGATCCCTGCCCTTCTTCAATGATCGCTATTGTTTTCCAGTCGGCTGCGTTTTTAGTAACGCCGGTGCTTGCCGATGAAGGCAACCAGACATCAGCCTCATTTAGAGGCCCATCCACAAAGAAATCATGGGAATTGAGTATGCTGCGATTGGAATGGTCGTTATGGGCGATGGGAGCTATCTTCTGCAAAAGGTTTGGGGGAATGAAACTCCACACCTCTTCTCCGCCTGCGGTTGGATCCGAACCGTTGCCCGTCGTAAAGGCATGCAATTGACCGTCATTGGCTCCGGCCAGAATAAGCTGATTGCCGGCAGCAGACGATCGCTGATTGCTTGCGTAGAACGAAGCATGAGATGTGGCTGAACATTCCCGTGGATCATAAAAATACTGGGCCGGTGTTTTGATGACCACAGGATTCGTGTGATAAAGATCGCCTAATTTCCATTGCTCCAGATTATTCGTGCTATCACCCCGATAAAATCCGACAACGGCACCGCATGTGCACCCGGTTATGCAGTCGGCGGCCGCTGCGCAAGTTGATGTAGATGTGCCTGTGCCCAGGTCGGCGTCTGTCATATTGGAAATAGTAAAACCTGTCATGGTTCCGTTTTTTAATGTCCACATATTCCTGCTGGTTGAGGCCATATTCATCAAGTTTGTTCCCGCATCCCACTCATAGGGGAGTACTATCGCGCCCGTGGTGGTGTTCAGAGAATATTTCTTCAAATGCCCCGGCCAGAACGGTTCTTTATTAGCTCCCGCACTGTTTTCAGGATCAAAGGAAGCTTCATAAATGAAATTTTCCTGTTGGGTACGGGCGGTGGCCACCGATGCTTCGGTCGAAAATGAATATTCGGCTTGCTGGATCCCTGTTATGGCGGCCTGCAGAGCACTTGACAGGTCTGCAACATTGCTTGCAATAAAAGCGTAACCTGTGAGGGGATATAAATATGTGGTTGTGCTGCCACTGCCAGTCCATGCTCCGGGATCAGTGCCGTTGGTGCAGGGATTGGTGCCTATTGTAACTCCCGATGTACTGCCCGATTGCGTCGTATTCGGATTTCTCGTTCCCCCGTAATAGGCAGCCCAGTTTAGTGTGTATTGGTCGATTAGAGGCATGCCGGAGAAGCCTACAACGTAAACACTAAAACCGAGAGCTTTTGCCGCGGCCGCATAATACACGGGAGATCTTCTCTGCGCATCGCAGGTAGAACTTCCCTCGCCGCAAGTACCACTGGACCCAGGTTCAGGATTTGAGCCCGAACCCGGGCAGGAAAATGTGTCCGCTCCATCGGTGATGAGGATTATGGACTTGTTGCGGCACGTCGCGGAAGGATCCAGTGTCTTTTGATAAGAAAGATAGGTTGCTCCCTGCTGCAGGGCAGGTCCGAGAGGGGTGCCGCCGCCGGGAGTCGCTCCGGCAATACATTGCTTTTGCGGGCTGGATGTCGTACATGACGACGTATTCGTTGAGAGGCAGGATGTACTATTATTGCAGTAGATATCCGAAAAGGGTGTTGTTGTTGCATTATCGGATTCAGTAAGTGGCCATTGCAGCTGAATGCATGAACTTGAACTGCCGGCGGGATAAGAATAAGTAGAACAGCTCGAAGCATTTTCGCAGTTATAATAGTTCATGTAAGCCAGACGCACACCCAGACTGGTCACATCCGTTGAAGTAAGGGTGCCGGTGCCGGTATTATTCATGAGAGCGAAAATAGCGCGTTTGGCGATTTGAATCTTGGAACAATTCGTGGTGAAGCCAGTTGTCGTTGATGAATAAAAAGGTCCGACACAGTTAGGATCGCCGTAAGGAATATTTGTGGTATCGCTTTGGCCATTATAAGAAGTGCATGATGTGCTGCAGGCCTGACATGCCGCTGTATATCCGGTCGTTGATGACGTATAGAAAGGACCTATTGCACAATCACTTGATGTATCAGTATACACGGTCGATGGCGGTGTGCATGTTGTTCCCGTTCCGCATGGTGTTATTATTCCGGTGGCTGTCGTCCTGTAAAAGGGACCCGCTGTACAACTGCTTGCAGTATAGCCGGTCGTAGGGGGTGTGCAGGTTATGTACTTATTACATGTTGCGTATCCGGTGGATGATGATTTATAGAAAGGACCGTTTGAGCAACCGCTTGTTGAGGAATATATGGGGTTGCCGGATATTCCTGATGAACTGACCGCGCATGATTTTGTATGACCAGTGCCGGAAGCCGGATAAAAAGCG
>Ga0326727_10013286_pt1 | contig 18388 bp, 13 predicted proteins | sample MB2enrmetagenome_FD_207643 | JGI IMG/M metagenome (GOLD analysis project Ga0326727, IMG submission 207643) | Lab enriched peat soil microbial communities from McLean, Ithaca, NY, United States - MB29MY | ecosystem: Environmental > Terrestrial > Soil > Wetlands > Peat | place: USA: New York...
CGTAGAGGATCACGCCCAGAGAAAACACGTCGCTCAGGGTATTGACCCGTTCGCCGTGCATCTGCTCGGGGCTGGCGTAGCGCGGCGTGAGGGAAGGAAACTGGGTGACCTTTCCATCCGGGTCGCAAAGCAGTTTGGCGGTGCCGAAATCGAGCAGTTTCACGATACCGTCCGGGGTGACCAATATGTTTCCGGGCTTCAGGTCGCCATGGACAATCATGTTCTGATGGGCGAATTCCACGGCGTCGCAGACCTGGAGAAAAAGGCGGATGCGCGCCTCGACGGGAAGTTTACGGTCGGCGCAGTAGCGATCCCAAAGCTGGCCATCCACATACTCCATCACCAGGTATGGGCTGCCACCGGGCGTCACGCCGCCGTCCAGCAGGCGGGCGATATTGGGATGCGCCAACGCCGCCAACAATTGCCGCTCGTTGCGAAAGCCGCGCTCCAATAGCTCGCCGGCCAGGTGCGGGGCCATCACTTTGATGGCGACGGTCTGTTCGAACTGCCCGTCGTCGCGCTGCGCCAGATACACCGCACCCATTCCGCCGCTTCCCAGCAGCCGCTCCGTCACGTAGGGGCCGAAGCGCTGTCCTGCCTCAGGCAGATCGGCGTGGCCGGCGTCCGCGCCGCCGCTTTGCGCGCTCAGTTCACCGTGCTTCCGGTCGGCGCGGAGCAGCGAGAGGACTTCTTCCTGGACGGCCACATCGAATCCGGCTTGCGCCGCGAGCCATTCCTCGCGTTCAGCTTCCGAACGTTCGAGAGCGGCGTGGAATAGATTCTCCACGCGCCGCCAGAATGAATCCATACAGGCGCTCTCCAGGCGTTATTTCTCGGGCCGCAGCTCGCGACAGAGCCAGGCACAGGCCAACCTCATGTCGCGATCGACGGTGGCCTTCGAGAGCTTGAGGATGTCGGCGGTTTCGACAGCCGTACACCCCAGGTAAACACGCAGTTCGAGAACTTTCGCCTTGCGAGGATCGATCTCTTCGAGACGCGCCAGCGCGCGGTCCAGATCGAAGGCGTCTTCCTCCCGCTCGCCCAGCCAGCGGATATCGGTGGTAATGGGCAGAAGGCGCCCGGCCGAACGTTTTTCGGCCGCGCGCGTTCTGGCGTGGTCGGTAAGAATCCAGCGCATCGCCCGGGCACAAAAACTGTAGAAGTGCTCGCGATCCTTCCAGTCGGCAAGTCTGGCTCCGGCGAGCCGCAGATACAACTCGCCGACCAGGGCCGTGGGCGCGAGGGTGTGATCCGGCCGCTCATGCGACATACAGGCTCCGGCAATCAGGCGGAGCCGGTTGTAGGCGACCGAAAGCAAGGCGCGAAAGGCCTCATCGCGCCCGACGCTCCATTGCCGCAACAATAGGGTGATTTCACCTTCGGCTGCGGGCATAGGATTCATACGCCGGGACCCCTGAGCCTTCGTGTCAGCGATATTATACAGCATTCAGGATCCGATTACCCTTAACCCGAGGGATTCCTAACATCGAGCGAGCTCCGCTCGCTTGGACAAGCTGAAGCTTATCCCACGTGGGGTAATCTTTAGCTTGCCCAGCCGGGCGACAGGCGAGGCGACAGCCCGGGCTTGGCCTGCGGGCCCCCAAAGGCGATGAGAGCAGTAGTCTTTCATGCGGACAACCAATGTCGCAATCGCCTCCTAACGGCTATTGCACGGGAACGCTGACCGCGGCCGGGCTGCTCCGGCCGCTCTGCGTGAGGATCAGCGGCGCCTGGGAGGATGCCGCCACGCCCGCCGGCACCGTGGCGTTCACTTGGTAGAGGCCCGCGTAGCCAGGCGTCGCACCGGCGAACAACACCGGTGCGTTCAGTCCCCCCACCGTTACGGTTACGGTATCGTTCGCCCAAGCCAGCGGCGGATACCCTACTGGCGCCCCCGCCACGGCGCGCGGCGTCAACGCGCCCAGTCCAGTGCAGTAGATCACCAGTGTATCGCCGGCGGCGGCCGCGTTACTTCCTCCCGCCAGAACCTGCGAGCCGTCGGGATGCACGATCACCACGATTCCGGTTCCCTGACCGTTCTGGGCGAGGGTAAAGATGCCCGGTTCGGAGGGAACCACGCTGACCGGCTCCGGCGCCGAAACTGCGCCGTCCCGCGTCACAACCAGCGGCAGGGTGGCGTTCACCGCCATGTCGAACGGGAGCATGGCGTTGATCTGGCCGGGTGTGACCACGTAGAGCGGCATCGGTTCGCCGCCGATGGTCACCGACGTTCCGCCCAGCTCTGCCGGCCAGGGGAAAGACGACGCGGTGTAGAGTTGGCCGGCACCGGCCAGGTTGCTTCCGAAGATAGACACCAGCATGCCCGGAGATACCGGCGCATTGAGGCTGTAACTGGCTGCACTGAGCACGCCGCCCGGCGCCACTTGCGGCGGGGCGGCTCCGGCGGCGCCGACCGTCAGCCGCACGGTGACCAGGGCGAGCGGGTTGCTGGCCCCGCCGGAAGTCACCTCGATGGAGCCGTAGTAATCGCCCGCCGCCAGGCCTTGGGGAGCGACGGTTACGGTGACGGTGGCCCCTGACTGGCCTGCTACCACGGTTCCGCTGGCTGGCGACACGGTAAGCCAGGCACCGCCGCTAACGGTGCTTGCCACGGCGGCCCAGGCGAGGGTGCCGGAGCCGTTAGCGCTCACCGTGAACGTCTGGCTGGCAGCCGCGGTGAAGTCGAAGGAATCCGGAGAGACGGCGATGGCGGCGGTGGCCGCCCGCACGATGCGCACGCGGTTGTTGGCTCCATCGGCGATGAAGAGATTGCCGGCGCCATCCAGCGCGAGGGGGCTGGCGATCTCCAGGGACGCCGCGAGGGCCGGTCCGCCATCGCCGGCATAGGCGAAGGCCCCACTACCAACGGCGGCGCTTATAATGCCGGCGGGCGTCACCTGGCGCACATACGCCACGCAACCGACGTAGAGGTTGTTCTGCTTGTCGACCGTCACGGACCAAGGCGATATTCCTGCCGCGGTCGCCTGGCCGCCATCGCCGGAGTTGGCGGACTGCCCGTTACCCACCACGGTGGCGATGATTTTGGTGACCGGATCGACGCGGCGAACGCGGCTGTTATCGCGGTCGGCGATGTAAAGGGCGCCATCGGGACCGGTGGCAATGCGGAGATCCCGGCCAAGCAACGCCGCGGTGGCGGGGCCGTTGTCGCCGCCGAAGCCATAACCCCCACCGGCGTAAGTGTTGATGATGCCATCGGGAGTGACGCGCCGCACGCGGGCGCCCTGCTGGACGCCGTTCGGCAACTGCACCTGGTTTGTGAAATACACATTGCCGCCGGCGTCCACGGCGATGCTGGTGGGGTAGTAAAGAATCGCGGCGGTGGCGGGGCCGCCGTCGCCGGCGGTGCCGTTGCCCTGGTAGCAGCAGCCGCCGGTACCGGCGAAGGTGGAAATCTTACCGGTAGACGCGTCGACGCGGCGGATTTCGTTACCCTCGGCGATATAGAGGTTGCCGGCCGAGTCCGTTGCAACGTCCTGCGGGCCGTTGAGCGTGGCCAAAATTGCCGGGCCGCCGTCGCCGGTGTATCCTGTCACTCCGGTACCGGCTACGGTGGTGATGACGCCCGTCGGCGCCACCTTGCGGATGCGATTCTGCGATGGCACGGCTATGTACAGGTCGCCTGCGCCGTCAGTAGCCAAGCCGTTCGGTCCGGGAACCACGGCCAAAGGAGCGGAGCCGCCATCGCCCAGCGTTACCGTGCTTCCAGCCACGGTGGCGATCGATCCGCCCGCCACGCGCCGGATACGGCTGTTGTCGCCGTCCACCACCAGCAGCGCGCCGGAAGAGTCGATGGCCAGGGCCTGCGGGGTGCTTAGCATCGCCTGCGACGCCGGGCCGCCATCGCCGCTGAAGCCGGCGGTTCCATTGCCGGCGAAAGTGGTGATGGTCCCCGATTGGTCGACGCGCCGGATGCGCTCGTTGGCGCTGTCGCTTATGTAGATAACGCCGGACGAATCGACCGCGACTCCCAGAACGGTGTTCATCGCCGCTTTCGTCGCGGGACCGCTATCGCCGGAGTATCCCCATGTGCCGCCGGCAACCGTGGTGATGATTCCGGAGGTGGAGATTTTGCGGATCGCGTTGTTGTAAGTGTCGGCCACGTACACGTTGCCGGCGGAATCGACCGCCAGCCCCGATGGCCGGCCGAGCGTGGCCGAAATGGCGAGGCCGCCATCGCCGGTATAGCCGCCCGCGCCGGTGCCGGCAAGCGTGGAAATGGTTCCGTCCGGCTTGACCAGGCGAACTCGCGGGTCAAGCCAGTCCGCAATGTACAGGTTGCCGGCCGCGTCTACCGCCAGCGCCACCGGATCGTTCAGCGATGCACTGGTCGCCGGGCCACCGTCGCCGCCATCGCCGCCCTGGCCGTTGCCGGCGATGGTGGTGATGATCCCGGAAGGGTCGACGCGGCGAACCACGGAATTGCAACTATCCACGAAGTACAAATTACCGTTTTTGTCCAGCACCAGGCCCACTGGGCAATGGAGGGTGGCCGCCACAGCCGGGCCGCCGTCGCCGCTGTAGCCCGGCAGGCCGTTGCCGGCGATCACGCTGATGACGCCGCTCGAAGACACCTTAAACACCATCGACATGTTCGTCGCCGAGACGTAAAAGTTGCCTTGAGCATCCGCCGCCACACCCTTGGGCGTGATCAGTTGCACGGACGTTGCCTGCCGGCCGTTGCCGGTGAAGATGGCATCGTTGCCGGCGTAGGTGGTGATGGTCTGGGCAGGCGCCGGCCATGTACATGACAGGTGCACGGCCAGGATGAGTCCAGGGGTGAAGAGAGCAGTTCTATTCATTGGGGCCTCGCCAGGTTGGGAACACAATCGCAGGAGCCTTCGCGGGCTCTCGCCCACGGCCTTCCGCATCGAACTCTGGTTTCCAGGCTTTGCGTCGGCATCTACCCAGGTAGCGGCAGTAGGGGACACAATGACTCACGCCGGACTTGAAACAGGCAAGCACCGGCCGCCTGAGCTTCATGCCGATAGTTTTCCAACGGTGAATATCCGCGGGACTCAGGTGGGGCGGACCCCCCTGGTCCGCGCGGGACGCCCACGTCCCGCGTTCCCGTCGAAGAATCAAGCCCGTGCGAGCGCGATAAGGCCGACCAGGGGGTCGGCCGGGCCCAGGGCACGCCGTAGGCCTCCGCCTCACTATTTGCACATTGAGCTGTCCAAGTACACACTGTTACTGGGCGCCTACAAAGATGAGGGTCGTGGCGGGCGATGTCACGCCGCCCACCGAAGCCTGGATGGAGACCGCGCCGGTCGGCACGGAAGCGGGGAGTTGAATGGCCACCTGGTACAATCCGGCGCTGTCTGGCGTCAGCACCGCCGTGCCCACCACTGGGACCTGCATGCCGCCGACCGTGATGACCGGCGCCGTAGCCGCGGCGGGCGCTCCGGTGACCACCACGCCGGCGGGAGTTGCCGGATTGGTCGGTCCGAAACCCGTGCCCCAGAGGATCAGGATGTCTCCGGGCGCCGCGGGCGCGCTCGCGTTGCCCATCAACGCATAGTCGGGGTAGTGCGACGCAATAACATAACCGTTGTACAGAAAAAAGGCGGGCGAGAATCCTTCGAGTTGCGCGGTGAAAGCCGCGCTCTGCTGCCCGTTGTTCGTCACAACGACGGGAACAGGCCCGGTGGCGGAGTCCGTTGGCGCCTGCACGTTAAGCTGCGTGGGGCTGATGTAGTACACAAAGGCCGGTTTTCCGTCGATGGTGACGCTGGTGCCGTCCAGCGATGTAGGCAAGTTGCCGTTGACGATCTCGCTTGCGGTCCAGATGCGGCCGGGGTTGGTGTTCGACAAGTTTGACCCCTGAATGGTTACCCAGGAGCCGCTCTCGAATCCCGGCTGAAAGCTGGCGCCGTTCACCACTCCGGTGATGGTGGGCAGCGGCACGGTGACCGTGAAAGTAACGGCTATCGACTGTGGCGTGTTGGCCGCTCCCGAGGCGGCAATCGAGATGGTGGCGGAATAATTGCCCGCCGTCAGGCCGTTAGGAGACGCGCTCACCGAGAGGACAGCGCTCCCCGTGCCGGAGGTGGGAGACACGGACAGCCAGGCGGCCGAGGAGGTCGCAGTCCACTGGAGGGTTCCGGCCCCGGTATTGGAGATGGTCACTGACTGCGAGGGCGGGGTGGCGGCGGCGGTGCTGGAGAATTGCAGTTTTTGACTGCTGAGACTGATCTCCGGCGCGGCTACCGGCGTGAGGTTCAAAGCCACCTCTACGTTGCCTACGGGGAAAATCGCGAGAACGCTGGTGAGAAGCTGTTGCAGGTCGGTAGTCAGGGCGACAGTATAGTTTTGGGCTGGCACCGACGGGAAGGCGATGTCGGGGCGCCCATCGCCGTTGAAGTCCGCCACGGCGAGATCCGTGGGGATGGTAGTGGAAGGCATCGACAGGCTGATCGGGTTTCCGAACGTGCCGTCGCCGTTGCCCGGCCTCACGCTCACCGCGCCGATGGGAGCCTCACCGGCCAGAAACTCGCTCGCGATGGTGGCTTCCACCAGATCAAGGTGGCCGGTCCCCAGGATCTTGGCCAGCACGGCGCCGGACATGTAGGTCGGCTCACTGGCATTGAAACCGATCGTGAAGTCGCCTTTGCCATCCCCCAGAAGCACGGTGACGGCCGAGGCGCCCGCGTTATGTCCCAGCGTAGTGAGGCTCATCAGCATGGAGGAACCGGTAATCAGGATGTCGAGCTTGCCGTCGCCGTTGAGGTCGGCCGCCTGAAGCGTCGATCCGCAGGTCGACGGTAATGGATAGGCCACGGGAGTGGCGAACGTCCCGTCGCCGTGGCCGGCGGCGAACTGAAGCGCCAGAGAGCCTTTTGTGTAGATGGCCGCGGCCAGATCCGGCTTTCCATCGCCATTGAAATCGCCGGCCACCAGGGAAGCACTATAGGTCCCGGTAAAAGGCAGCGCGCTCGGCGATTGAAACTGGCCATTGCCCTCGCCCAAAAGAAGATACCAGCCCGTCACCTTGTTGGTGGCGGCGTACGTGGGAACGGCGACATCGAGATGGCCGTCTCCGTTGAAATCGGCAATGGCCGGATGGACATATCCGAACAGCATGTTCCCCACCCAGGCGGGCGCGGGCAGGGTGGTAACGATGGGTGCGCCGAAAGTGCCGTGGCCGGTATTCGGGACCACCACGATCGGGCCCAGGGGACAGACCGCCAGCAGGTCCGGCCCGGCGGCGCCCGTGAAGTCGCCGCTCGTCACATACGCGGCCTGGCACCCGGTGGGTAGAGTTATGGTTGGAGCGGCGGAAAAAGTGCCGGCGCCAGTGCCCAGGAAAATCGAGATGGTCTGCGATTCGGCGTTTGCCACGGCGAGGTCCATGGCGCCATCGCCGTTGAAATCGGCGGCGGCGATGGCCAGCGGTGCTTTCTGAGCGGTATAAGACAACGGGCTGCCGAAATCCGGAACCTGCGCGGAAGCCTCGCGGACGACGGATGCGAGCAGCAAAGCAAGCGCCAATTGTTTCCACGGAAACTGGAGGTAATGGTTGCTCATGGGAAGCCTCACCCAAGAAGCGGAACGCGCCGGCAAAATGCGTCACGGCAAGCGCTAAAGTGCTGAAATCGCTGCCAACGCGATGCCGTCGATTCGCCAAGCGATGCGGCCCGGGGCGGCGCCGGAGCTAACGGCAAGGTCATACTCCAACTGGCGCTGCCTGCGTAAAAGACAAATCCACGCCGGGGTAGATCGGCAAATAGGCGGCCTTGCCGCAGGTTGCAATGCCGCTGCGCCATTTCTTCGGATGGTTGCCGATGAAGTAGCTCACTTCACCTCCTTTGGATTTGGCTGGCCACGGGGTGTTAACGGCGCCAGCCGACCGTTTCCGCCGATCTCTGCGTTGACTTATCGCTGCCGCGAATTCAGGCCCTGACTCGGCCAGTCAGGGCTTCGAGTGTGCCGGGGGCATAGCCTTGGGTACGCCGATTGCGTTTTCAGCTTGGTAGACCGATCGCACCTGGATCTGAATACATGTTCTCGCGCGTGAGCCGTCGGCGGGGCGCACCGCGCTTGCCCATGAGGACTTGATAAACGCTGCTGAAGTCGTCCTCAAAACTCAATGCCGAGGCGGCCAGCCAGATGCGCCATGCGCGGAAGGTGGGCTCATTCACAAGGCGCAGCGCCGCGTCGCGGTTAGCCGTCAGGCGTTGCTCCCACCGGCGGCACGTGAGCGCGTAATGCGGCCTTAGGTTCTCGACGTCGAGCACCTCGAACCCACTGTCCTCGGCCGCGCGGATCGTCTCCCAAAGGTGGCTGAGTTGGCCACCCGGAAAGATCTGACGGCGTACGAACAGGCTGGCCGCATCGTCCCGGACACCCTGGGGCCGGGCAATCGCGTGGTTGAGAAAAAGTCCGTTCGGGGCAAGCAAGTCCGCTATCTTGCGGAAGTACTCGCGCGCACGGCGCCGGCCCACGTGTTCGAACATGCCGACGGAAGCGATTTTGTCGTAGTGGCCGTCCAGATCCCGATAGTGGCACTCGAGGACACGCATGCGGCGGTCAAGTCCGGCGGCGGCATAAGCGCGCTGCGCGCGGCTCAGGGTGCAACCCGTCGCCTCGGCGCCGTAATGAACGGCAGCGTGCCTGATCAGCGCGCCCCAGCCACAGCCGACGTCCAGGAATCGCTCGCCCGGCTGAATATCCAGCTTGCGGCAGATATGGTTTAACTTGGCGATCTGTGCGTCTTCCAACGTCATATCCGGCGTGCGGAAGTAAGCGCAGGAATAAACCATCTGGGGATCCAGAAACAACCGATAGAATTGGTTGGAGCGATCGTAATGAAAGCGAATGTTGCGCGCAGCGTGGGTCCCGGTCTGGAATCCGGCTTGCAATGCCGCCGCGCAGCGTGCGATGACGCCAAATAGATATTTTCGTAAACCGCTGCGGGGCTGCCAGCCTTTGAAGCGTATGGCTGCCTCGAGGTCGCCTTGCACATCGAACTTTCCACGAACGAACGCGACCGCCGCGGAATAGACATCGGTGCCCAGCAGATATTGGAAGGCTTTGGTGCTGGGAACATAGAAGGTAAAACGGGGAATTCCATCCCCGGACCGCCGCTCGGATCCATCCTGGAATATGACGCTCCAGGCCGGCTCGTTGGAATGCGCCGGATTTACCCGTCGATCCGGCTCACACAATTCAGGCCGCATGACGAAACCACCCTGCTTCCAAGTAATAGAACAACCGAATGCCGGAATCAACCCGATTGTGAGAGCCAAACCAGCCTGGGCAGGATTGCGCCTGTCGAGAAATCTCCAAACTTGCATGGCGAGCTCCCACGGCGCGACGTCTCGCCCTCCGAATGCCCGATGGACCCACTGGCGGCTGGCGAGGGTGCGGGTTGTCTGCCCGCGCGGGAGGCAGGCCGGCTGATCGCCTAGATTCCGGGCGGGCGATTGCGCTGCGGAGAGGTGGCGCGGTTCCATTGCAGAGACGCCGCCTGGAACAGCGGCACGTTGCAGCTTGCTGGCAACGCGTTGCTCGGTTATCCGGTGTGCTAGCCCGCGAACGTCGATACCGATCTACGTCGTTCCCGCCGGCAGCGGGCCAACCGCACAAGCTACGTCGTGTGTCTGGACTGCGGGAAACAGTTCGAGTACGACCTGAACGAGATGCGTATTGGGAAAGCCATCGAGCACTCGCACGATGTCGGAGTCGTGCCCCCGAACATGCCCAAGCCGAGGAAGACAAAGCTGCGCTACGGGCTTCTGGCGGCTCTGCCGGCGTCCATCGTGCTCGGCGCCGTGCTAGCGAGGCGGAAGAAGGAGACACCCGCGAAGCCGTCGAAGGGCAAGGCGGATGTCTAGCGTCGAAATCGGCCCATGCACTGCGTTTCCGCCAGGATGTGCCCGTTCATGGCGTGTAACAATTCCCCGCGGACCGCTCCCGAGCGGAGACCGAGAGTGCCGATGTCGAGCGCGTACAGCCGGAAATAGTACCGGTGCGCCGACCCTTTGGGCGGACATGGGCCGCCATAACCCGGCCGGCCGAAATCGTTGGCGCCGCTCAAGCCCACCGCGCCGGGCTTGAGGCCTTGCGCCAGGTTGTGCACGTGCGGAGGGATATCGTATACCAGCCAGTGGCAGAACACGCCGGAAGGCGCGTCGGGATCTTCGACAAGGAGCACGAAACTGCGTGCGCCCCCCGGTTCACCGCTCCATTCCAGCGGCGGTGAGAGGTCGGCGCCTTTGCACGAGTGCAATTCGGGAATCCATCCGCCTTCCGCAAATGAATTGGACAGAATCTGAAAAGGCATAACAGGAGCCCTATGTCAGATTACCGCGCCAGCAGGCATTCCGTCTCGGCGGTACACTCGGTGTGGACCGGTCTGGCGATAGGGCCTTGGTCAAAGTCATGCCTGTTGCAAACTTCCGCTTCTATTCGGAGCTCAACGACTTTCTGGCGCCGGAGCGCCGTTTCACTGAGTTCCCATATGACTTCCTGGATGTCGCAACCGTTAAGGACCGCATCGAGTCATTCGGCGTGCCCCACACGGAGGTCGACCTCATCCTGGCGAACGGCCAGCCGGTGGACTTCGCCTACCGGGTTCGGGACCGGGACCGGATCAGTGTTTATCCGGTTTTCGAGGCGCTTGACATCGCCGGGTTGACCCGATTGCGGCCGGAGCCGCTCCGCGATCCACAATTCGTGCTCGATGTGCACCTCGGCCGGCTGGCTGGGTACCTTCGAATGTTGGGATTTGACACTCTGTATCGGAACCATTGCGCCGACGAGCGTCTGTCGGAGATCTCGTGCCGCGAACACAGGATTCTATTGACGCGCGATGCCGGCCTCCTCAAGCGCGGCTCCGTAACGCACGGATATTACCTCCGGGCAACACAACCGCGGGAGCAACTTGCGGAAGTGGTCAGGCGTTTCGATCTGGGGCGGTTAGCAAAGCCCTTCTCGCGGTGTCTGCGATGCAACACCTTGCTGGCACAGGCAGGAAAAGACGAGGTTTGCCATTTGGTCCCAGTCCAGGTTGCCTTGCTGCATGACGAGTTCCTGCGCTGCCCGGGTTGTAGCCGGGTCTACTGGAAGGGCGGACATTTCCGCCGTATGCGGCAATTGATTGATACCAGCCTGCAGGCTCGAGAACAGCGTGATGCGTCCTCGGACGCTGCAATTTGGTAGTCTGCGGCTCACCGTGTCGACGCTGGAGTCAAAACCTCTCCCCCGAGTCGGGCGAGGGTGGCTGCTTGTTCCGACGATGTCAGGAGATTATCAAGCAGGTGGCCAAAATGAAAATCCAGGAGGCTTTACCAGGCCAGCCCCGAGGCAGGACAGGCTGAAGAAACCTGTCCCACATTTGTCACACATAGGCTTCGTCCTGTGAGTGCTAGGCTGGATTCGTGCACTAACTTAGGTATATCAACCTCCGGATAATGGCCAGCCTGCGATAAGTGTGATATAAGAAGCCATGCTATCGTGCCGTAGTGTTCGCACCGCACTGTTCATTTGCCTATTTGCTTCGGTGTTACCGGGCCAGCAGGACCGTATTCGTGGCCCGATCGATGATCGCAGTTCTGTGGTTGTGCGCGGAAGCGTTCCCGTCCAAACACGGTCTCTGCCGGATGACGGAGCCGTGGCGGGAGATTTCCCGCTCGGCAACATCACCTTAGTGCTGCGGCCGTCGGCAGCGCAGCAGGGCGCGCTCGAACAACTATTGCGTGAGCAGCAGGATCCCTCGTCGGCAAACTACCACCAGTGGTTGACGCCGGAAACTTATGCCGACCGCTTCGGAGCGAGCGCCGCGGACATAGCGAAACTTGCCGATTGGCTGGCTTCGGAGGGCTTCACCGTGAAGTTGACGGCGCGCGGCCGGGATTTTATCAGCTTCAGCGGCACGGCGAGCCAGGCGCAGCATGCATTCCAGACCGAGATCCATCGGTACGGGACAGGCGCAGCGGCGCACTTTGCCAATGCCGGCGATATTTCCCTGCCGGCGGCCATCGAACCTCTGATAGCGGGCGTTCTGGGCCTGCACGACTTTCATCCCAGGGCCCCGCGGAAGACGGCCGCGCCGAATTATACCGACGCTAGCGGAAATAACTACCTGGCGCCCGACGACTATGCGACCATCTACGATCTGGCGCCCCTCTACCAGTTCGGTTACAACGGCGCGGGGCAGAATATCGCGATCGTCGGGCAAAGCGACATCGACCCGACCGATATCGCGAGTTTTCGCAGTTCCTTCGGACTGTCGCCGACTAACATACAAGTGATTCCGGTGGGAACTTACCCTGGTTTCACAGGCGATGAGATCGAAGCGGACCTGGATTTGGAATGGGCCGGGTCGGTGGCGCGGAAGGCAAACCTGATCTATGTATTCGGCGACGACGCGGACTACGCCGCTTTCTACGCCATCGATAACAAACTGGCGCCGGTGATCAGCGAAAGTTTCGGGTTGTGCGAGTACGTCGTAGCATCGAATCGCCTGGGCCTGGTAACCTATCGGGTGGAGGCGCAGAAAGGCGCCGCGCTGGGGATTACGTGGCTGGCTTCCTCGGGCGATTCCGGGGCCGCCGGTTGCGATTACGATGTGGTGGTGGCGACACAGGGATTCGGCGTGATTCTGCCGGCCAGTGTTCCTGAAATTACTGCCGTAGGCGGGACCGAATTCAACGAAGGGGGTCTCAGTTATTGGAATGCCACCAACGATCCGAACGGCGCGTCGGCAATTTCCTACATTCCCGAGACCAGTTGGAACGATACGCTGGTGAGCGGCGGGTTGGCCGCCAGCGGCGGAGGGAAGAGCTCGGTTTATCCGAAGCCGGCGTGGCAAGCCGGTCCTGGAGTTCCGAACGATGGCGCGCGTGACGTGCCGGATGTGTCTCTGGACGCATCGAATGCGCACGACCCCTACCTGGTGGTTTCGGAGGGCGCGCTAATCGCCGTAGGAGGAACGTCGGCATCGGCGCCGTCGTTCGCCGGAATTGTCGCGGTGCTGAATCAGTACCTGGTGGAGAATCAGGTTGAGACAAGTTCGGGATTGGGTAATATCAACATCAAGTTATATAGTATGGCCGCGGAGAACGCGCCGGGCGTGTTTCACGATATTACAACCGGGAGTAACATTGTTCCCTGCATGGGCGGGACGCTCGACTGCTCCAAGGGTCAGTTCGGATATACCGCAGGCCCCGGCTACGACCTGGTGACCGGCCTTGGTACGGTGGATGCATACAACCTGGTGACAGTCTGGGGCGGAATTCCGGTGGCGACGACGACGATGGTCCTGACGTCTAGCGCGCCGACGATTTCCAGCGGCGGTTCGGCGGTGCTCACCGCTACGGTGACAGCGGGCAGCGGCACGCGAACGCCCACGGGACTGGTGCAGTTCACCCTGGGCGGTACGGTGCTGGGTTCGGCGGCGCTTTCGGGATCGGGAGCGACCAGTACGGCAACGTTGACCCTCTTCGGAGCGCAGCTGACGGCGCCTGATAATACGATCCAGGCATCGTATGCGGGCAGTCCGATATTCAGCGCTTCTTCGGCAACTGCGACGGTCAGTCTGGGCACGCCTGCGATGTCGGCTGTGACCTTGTCGGTGACGCCCAACCCGGTCTATCAGACCGCGCCCGATGCCAGCGGGGCAACCTTCTCGTTCACCATTCAACTGCAGGAGACGGCGGGAGTGAGCACGACTCTGACGGGCTTCACGTTCGACGGCATCAGCTTCGCCGGCTCCATCGCCAAGTTCTTCGGCTCGACGACACTCCCGGCGCACGGAACGCTGTCGGCCACCTTGAAGGCCGGTAATATTCCGGTCCCGGCGACGGTGCCGATCGTGTTCACCGGCCGGGATGCCAGCGGCGCGGCCTGGAGCCAGCAGATCGCGGTGCAGTTCCTGCCGCAACAGTAGCAAGGCTTGGCCGGGCTGTCATGGGACATGCTTCAGCTTGTCCAGGCGAGCGGAACTCGCCATTTTCTCCGGCTTCGCTGCGGCGTGCCTTCGGGCGCGAAGCCGAAGAAACTCCCCGGGGCCGCGGCGACCGGCTTGTTCCGACGCGGGCTGAAACTCGCCGCAGACTATTGAAGTCTGCCACCGGGCGGACCAATCGCATGCCGTGAATTGCCAAAGTCCCGCCGGGAAAGCGCCCGGCGGGCAAGCTAAAGCATGCCCCACGCGGCTTGTGCAAGCGAATGGTATCCTGCGAAGCATGAACGCTATCGACAACCTGTTCGGAAGCACGCCGCTCAGCGCCACCCGCGCCGACACCATCCGCAAGACTTACATGCTGCTGGGCCTCAGTGTGGCCGGGGCGCTGTGCGGCGGATACCTGGGTTCGCAATCCGACGCGCTGGCCGACTTGTTCACGGGGTGGATCGGCTGGATTGTCGCCATGCTGCTGCTGAACCTGATTCCGCGCGTGGCCATCGCCGCCCGCCATAATCCGGTGCTCGGCGTGACCGCCTTGCTGGCCGATGGGTTCGTTTCCGGCCTGGTGCTGGCGCCCATCCTGCGGCTGGCGAGCCGCTACTCGCCGGGGACGACGGAAATCGCCATGGTGATGACGCTGATCGTGTTCGGCGCGGTCACGTTGTTTGTGATGGCATCGGGACGGACGTTCTCGGCGCCACGAGGATTGATGCTGGGAATTTCGGTGAGCATCGTTGCCGCCATCATCCTCAACGCCTTCCTGAATATCGGGTTGTTGGGAATTCTGATTGCCGCCGGAATCGGCGTGCTGGGCGTTTGCATCCTGGTGTACGCCACCAGCGAAGTGCTGCACAATCCGCTGGCCGACAGTCCGATTCCCGGCGCACTGATGCTGTTCGCGGGGCTGTTTAATGTCTTCGTGGCGATTCTGAATATTCTGTTGCGGCTGAACCGGCGGCGCTGAGCAGCGTTACCCGAAGGAGCTGAAGCATGTCCCACGCGCTGAACTACTTGCGCTTGAAGAATCTGTGCTGCACGTCCGGCCAGAATTCCGACATCAGATTGCCGGCCGCGCCGCCCATCAGGCTGGTCCAAACGCGGCTTGCCATCACGGTGCCGTTGCGGCTGGCGGCGGGGTAATACAGGTTCGAAGCGGCAATTCCCATCGCCATCCCGCCGAGGTTCGACGCATTGAAACTTTGCCGGCCGGAATCCTGACGGGCGATTACCAGTTGACCGATCGAGTAGAAGATGCGGCGGATGAATTTGGATTGCGGACCTCGGCGGAAGTAACGGGGATCCTGGTGGAGCAAGGTGGCCAAAAGGCCCGCGCTAAAGAAGTTCTGCGAAGCGAAATCGAGTTGCGCGGCACCCGCGCGGCGGCCGTAATTAGCCCAGCCCTCGCCGTATTTCGGAGTTTGATTTCCGTCCTGCGATTCCGCGGCGGTAAAGAACGCGGTGGCGATGTTGACGGGATCGACTGTCTGCTTCACCGCCAGGATCCACTTCTCTTTGACGGAGAGGGGCGCCACCCAACGGGTCGTGTCGCGGACGGTCTGATAATCCGGCAGAACTCCCATGATTCGGTCCTGGTTGAAAACCGGCGCCACCGGCCTCGCGGGCTCGATACCCCAGGGATTCGGCCAGGCGCTTTCCAGCTCATACGCGGCAGACCAGGAATTTTCAGCGTATTCAAGGACTTGGGAGCGTGCGGGGAACCAAGCCAAGAGCGCGCCAGCCAGAACCATCCAGGCTCGCGGACAGGCGCGGAAGTCGAGACGTCGACTCACGTTCCTCATACGACGGAGCTCCCGCGCTACCGGTTACCGCAATCGACATGGCCCTAGAGAGCCATTTCATTCAGCAAATTACGGAACATTTTTTGGAACTCGCACGTATGGGGAACTAAAAGGAGAAGCCAATGATAGCCAGAGGCTGGTCCCTCGCGATCGGGTTTTTATGCCTGACCGGCTGCGTGGTGGAAGTACACAGCGGCCCGACCCGCCACGAATCGCGCGAGTTCGAGCGCAAGGGCATCGAGCGCCTGCGCCTGGAATTGCACATGGGTGCGGGTGAAGTGAAGGTGCGCGGCGACGCGACTCAGCTAGCTCACGCCGATTTCACGTACAACGTGGAGGCCTGGAGGCCCGAGGTCAGCTACCATACCCTCGGCGGCACGAGCGATCTCAGCATCGAGCAGCCGCGGGGCGGCCATGCCCATATCGGCGACACCACCTACACCTGGGACATTCAGGCGGCCAACGACATTCCTCTGGAACTCATCGCTCATCTGGGGGCCGGCGACGCGCGCTTCGACCTCAGCAAGCTGACGATGCGGCGCGTGGAAGTGGAGATGGGGGTGGGCGAACTGAACCTGGATCTGCGCGGGACTCCCAAACACGACTACGACGTACGCATTCAAGGCGGGGTGGGAGAAGCCACGATTCGTCTGCCGCGCGACGTCGGCATTTATGCTACGGGCAGCGGCGGCATCGGCGAAATTCACACGGAAGGGCTCCGCAAGCAGGGCGACCATTGGGTGAATGACGCGTATGACGATGCCAAGGTGCGCATCCACGTAAGCGTGGAAGGCGGCATCGGGCAGATTAACCTGCTGGTCGGTTGACGGCGGAGTCTTCCAGCAGTTTTACCAGTGTTACCAGGGTTTCGCTGACCGGCGTGGCAATTCCCAGCGCGGCGCCGCGGCGCACCACGTAGCCGTTGAGCGAATCGATCTCCGTCGGCCGGCGGCGGGCGATATCCTGCGAAGTGGAAGAGGTGGCCGCGCTCATTTTTTCCGCCAGCCGATAGACCGCTTCCGTCATGGCGGATTCAGAAAGCGGAACACCTTCGGCGCGGGCGACGGCCACGGTTTCCGAAATAGCGCGGTCCATCAGGCTGCGCACCGCCGGGAACGCGGTCATGCGTCCGTATTGCGCTCGCGTGAGAGCCGAGATGGCGTTGTAAGCGCAATTCATCACCATCTTGGTCCACAGGTCGGTTTGGATGGAATCCGACACGCGGCACGGGATTTCGGCGCTTTCGAAGAGGGCGGCCAGAGGCGGAAGTGCGATATCGCGCGCCCATCCCGGGCGGTGGCCGATAATGAGATCGCCGCGCCCGGTATGTTTTACCACGCCTGGCGCGGTCATCTCGGCGGCCACGTATACCGCGGCCGGAATGGCCCGGCGGCCGGCTGCGGCATGGATGCGGTCGACATTATCGACGCCGTTCTGGAAACTCAGAATGGTGGCGTTGGGACGAAGGAACGGCTCGATTTCGCGGGCGGCGGTTTCGGTGCTTACGGTCTTCACGCAGAAGAGGATGACGTCAGGTTCCCGCAGTCCTTCCTCCAGGCTGGAAGTGGCCGCGATGGGGATGCGTTGGTTGATCCGCACACCGTCGATGCGTAAGCCTTCGCGTGCGATAGGCTCCATATGCACGGCGCGACCGATCAAGGTGACGCGGGCGCCGGATCGCGCCAGCATTCCGCCAAAATAGCATCCGACTGCGCCGGCGCCGACGACGGCGATGGAGGGTGGCATACTCTTCAAGATCGCACTCACTCCGCCGCTTTCGCTGCCAGCACATCCACTCCGGTGCCGCTGTAAGCCTGGAATAACTCCGGCGGCAGATGGTGCCTGGCTTGGATGTACGCCGGGGCGTTGTATGAAATCCAGACCTTGCCGCCGGCATCCTCTGCGATCAACAGCTTGAGTGGAAGATCGATGGCGATGGTGGGCGCCGCGAGCATGAGCGGTGTGCCGACTTTCGGATCGCCGAAGATGAGGAGTTTGGTGGGGCGCATCTCAAGGCCCGCCATCGCCGCCTCACCGCTGTGATCGACAAGCGCAAAAAGTTTGACCCCCTTTGCTTCCAGCGTCTTCTTGACCCGTGCCACCGTTTCGTCCACCGAGTGGTGGCTCAGGATCGAAATCATTCCGTTCTCCGGGTTGGGTGTCATGGATTTCTCCTCCATTGTTTCAATATATTGCGGCGGTCCGGTTGAGGGGAAGACAGTTTAAAACTCCCGAGAACTGGCGTAAGTTGAGTTTCAGGAGGCGTCGCAGCTGCCCGTAACGTACAGAATCCATTCAAGGTTCTCCTAAGCACATTATCCGGATCGCCATAGTGCTAATTAACTCTTTGCACTATTGTGAGATCTGCCGTGCGCCCCCTACCCTAATAGGCGAGGCGTTCGATGAAGACTCCCCTGGCGATCTTTATTCTGCTCCAGATTCTGGACATGGCGACCACCCTGATAGTCCTCGCAATGGGAGGCCGGGAAACCAACCCGATCGTCCAACACTTCATGACGGTCGGCCCGGTAGCCGGCCTGATCATATCCAAATTGACCGTGACCGTTATTGCCGTCGCTGTTGTGGCTCTGCGGAGAAACCGCGGACTACGCCTGGCCAATTTGGCCTTTACCGGCGTGGTCGCCTGGAACTTCACCATCAT
>Ga0326727_10013288_pt1 | contig 18387 bp, 9 predicted proteins | sample MB2enrmetagenome_FD_207643 | JGI IMG/M metagenome (GOLD analysis project Ga0326727, IMG submission 207643) | Lab enriched peat soil microbial communities from McLean, Ithaca, NY, United States - MB29MY | ecosystem: Environmental > Terrestrial > Soil > Wetlands > Peat | place: USA: New York...
GGCCGGCCGCCGACGGTCACCTCCATGCCCCAGAACCAGACGTGCTCGGCCCCGGCGATCTCCAGCACGCAGCGGTCATCCTCCTTGGCCGTCAAGGTAACCCGCTGGCCGGGCATGGCCCGGTAGACAATCGGCTTGCCGGCAGTCCCGGAAGGTTGCGCGGGCTTCAGGAAAGTCCCACGATACGTGCCCCGGCCCAGCCAAACCGTGTCGCCCGCTCGGACGCGATCTTTGCCGGCCAGGGCCGTGGCCAGATCCCAAGGTCGTGCCTGGCTGCCGTTGCCATCGGGCTTGCCATCGGGGGTGACGAACAGGTCGGCGGCAGGGCTGACGAGGGCCACGAACACGAGCACGGCGGACGAGGCAAACACCGCTGTATGGCTCCAGGAAACCGCCGACCTATCGTTCCGGGGTAACCGAAGATGCGAGAATTAGAGCGGATTGCGGCAGAGAATGCAAGACAGGGGGTGCTTGACAAACGACGTTCCGCCGATCAGGCTCAGACTCGTCAGCCTGCCGCCGAAGGGTTCCGGCCGGCGTGAAAGGGGAAAGAACCCCGTGAATACTCGCGAAATGACAACCGCCGAGCGAGGAGAACCGCGATGGCCGGCAATTGGTCGAAAGCCGCAGCCGCTACGGCAGCCGTGGTCGTCTTGTTCCTGGGCGCGGCCTACGCGACTGAAGAAACGATCGAGGCCCTCACGCGGAAGCTGTGGCCCAGGCCGCGCATCGAGGCGGCGATCCGCGCCCTCGACGAGCAGAAGCAGGCCGGCCTGCTGAGTGACACCGCCTACCGGAAACGCAAGACGGCGCTCGGCGAGCGGCTGGCCGGCACGTTCCAGCCGCATGCCCTGTCCGTCGAGAACCCGCCCCTGAACTTCATCCAAAACGGCGGCTTCGAGCAGATCAACAGGAACTCCGCCCCCAATCGCAGCCGCTGGCTGTGGTGGAACGGCTGGAGCTGGGGCGGCAACTACGTGAATGCCTGGGAGGACCGCAGCCAGTACGTCCACTCGGGCAAGTACTCCGCCCGGATCGAGTGCAAGGGCGAGAAAGGCCGCATCGGCATCTTCACGCCGGCGCTGCCGCTGATCCCCGGGGCCAGCGGGTACAAGCTGACTTTTTGGGCCAAGGGCGAGGGCGACAACGAGCTATTTGTCAACTTCGAGGGAGACATTAGCGGCACGCTCCGCGAGAAAATGCCCGCGGAGTGGAAGGAGATCACGCTGCTGGGCAAGCCGGCCGGCCAGCAGAAGACCTACACGGTGTTCTTCTACGTGACCGGCGGCGGCACGATCTGGCTGGACGACGTGGCGCTGGTGCCCGTCGGCGGCAGCGTGGAGGACTGATCGGTCTTGATTCGGAGGCTTTCCATGACGCGGCACATCCTGCTGGCCGGTCTCGTGCTGGCCTCGTGCGGCGGCCCGGCGCCGGCCGTCGAGCTGGACCTGTTCGTGACCGATTACCACGAGAACCCGTCGCCGGAGCAGAGGCCCCTGACGGATCGGGCCATCAACTTCCCCAACGCCGAGGAAGTGACGGTCAAGGCGAGCGGCAAGACGTTCACCTACAAGGCGCCCTCGGCGGTGGCCGTGTACCCCGGCAGCGAAGGCAAGAATCCGCGCGAGGCCCGGCTGTCGGCCGCGCCGGGCCAGTACGCGCCGTTCAGCTTCCTGCTGCGACCCAAAGAAGGCATCGAGGAAGTCATGATCAGCGGCGGCGCGCTTCGCGGCCCCGGCGGGACGATCGCGCCGGCCAACGTGGTCGTCGCCAGCGTCGAGGAGTTCCAGGGCGGCGGCCGGCAAATCCTGATGACCCTCGGCAAGCCCTGGAACATGTCGGCCCACGCGACCGAGTTCTTCTGGTGTACCGTCAAGGTACCGGGCGATGCCAAGCCCGGCGTGTACAGCGGCGAAGTTGCGGTCACCGCGCGGGGCGCGAAGATCGCCGGCATCTCGCTGCTGCTGGACGTGTTGCCCATCCGGCTGGAGGACCCGCCGCTGGCCCTGGGCCTGAACTACTCCAGCCCCAAGGACAAGCGGCTGCTGGAAGTCCACCTGGCGGACATGCGGGCCCACGGCATGACGACCGTCGCCCCCTTGTACAACTTCCATCTGCCGGTCTATGATCGCGACACGGCCGAGCTGGGCGAGTTCATCGAGGCCTATAAGCAGGCCGGCTTTCCCGCTCCGCTCTACTTCGCCGCGCCCATGGACCTGGAGCTTTCCGCGCTGGCCGGCTACGGCAGCGTGGACAGCCGCCGCTTCCAGCAGAAGTACATCCAGGTCATGCGGACTCTCCACGGCGAGGTCCGCGAGCACAACGTGCCGACCGTGATGAGCATTGGCGACGAGCTGACCAACCGCGGCGCCGAGGGCGTGAAGATCGCCGGCAAGCTGGCCCGGCTGACCGCCGAAGAACTGCCCGAAATCGCCTCGACCAGCGACATGAACGGCTACAGCGAAGTTATGGCCATGGCGCCTTGGTTGAACATCGCCACCTTCAACAACGGCTGGGACGGGGCCGACCACCACAACCAGGGCCGCCACCTGCTCAACCGCCGCTTCCTCGAGGAGCTGCAAGGCAAGACGGGGGCCATCCCCTGGTTTGTCAATGCGGGCGTCGGCCGGCTGCCCTTCGGCCTGTTCTTCTGGAAGATGTCCAAGTTCGGCGCGCGGGGCAAGGTCGAGTGGTACTACAACCTCGGCAAGAACGAGCGCGGCTCGCTGGTCTACGTCGATGGCGCCAAAGTCTGGCCCACCCTCGACTACGAGCGGAGCCGCGAGGGCATCACCGACCTGAAATACCTGGCGACGCTCGAAAAGCTGATCGCGCGGGCCAAGGGGGCGAACCAGGCTGCCGCGGAAGTCAAGGCGGCCGAAGCCGCCCTGAGGCGGATCTTCGACGCCATCGCCGACGACTGGACGATCTACGACAGCGGCGCGCGGTTTTCAATCGACGGCTTCGGCGTGGCGGATGCGGAGAAGGCCGCCGCGCTGGGCCAGTTCGATGCCACCCGCGAGGCAGTCGCCCGGCAGATCCTCCGCCTGCAGGCCGCCCTGGCGAAGTAGCGGGCAATCGTGGGTGGCGGACGCGCCGGTGCAATGTCTCAGAGCGTGTTTGGAAAGGTCTCCCCTCTCCCTTTGGGAGAGGCACCCAGAGGGTACCCGGGGGTGAGGGCGTTACGGATCGGGACACGAAAGAGCCAGTTTCCGCTCACCAACGGCCCTCACCCTAACCCTCTCCCGGAGGGAGAGGGGACCACAGACGCCGGCTTTCCAAACACGTTTTCAGAAATAACGGCGTGCGGACCGTGTAATTACGGCCTCGGCTCGTACAACAGCGGCGTTTCGAAATCCTCGTCCAGCGAGTTGCAGGTTTCCAGCTCGTCGAGCTTCTCGGGGTGATTGGCGAACACCTCCAGGAGCAGGCGGTAACTGCCGCCCGTTTTGGCTTCAACCAGGGCGGTCTTGACGGCGTCGGCGATGCCCCACTGGGCCACGCGAACCTTGCGGCCCGGCTCGATCTTGCCGTCGAACCGCCAGTCCTTGCCGACGCGCAGGACTTTTTGCACTTCGTATTCGTCGATCACCAGGGCGTCGCGATAGGGCGCGATCTCGCGCGGCTCGGGAATGCGGGACGCGGCCCGCAGCACGGCCTGGACCTCGATCTGGGGCAGAATCTTGCGGGCCGCGAGCTTCTTGTGGTAAACGGCCGAGTTGCGAGCGGCCTCGCTGGCGTCGAGGAACCGCTTGTAGATCGCCACGCCTTCGAGCCGCCCCAGCCAGTCGTGCCGCCCGCCGTTGTGGTTGTCGCCGAAACACAGCTCGCCGTATCCCCAGGTCTTGAGCGAGCCCGTTACCTCCTTGCTCTGGAAGACCTGCCGGCCGTCAAGATAGGCCGCCAGCCGGCCGGGCAGATAGCTGACGATCAGGTGGTGCGGCAGCGTGTCGGGCAAACGGGCGATCTCGTAGATCGGCGCCCGCCCGTGCAGGTCGCCGGCAATCCGCTTGCCGTCCATCGAGAGCATGTTGTCGGCCGTGCGGATGCTGAACAACAGGCGGTCTTCCTGTTGGCCGAGGAAGAACTCCCAGTCCCAATCGAACCAGGCGCTGCAGTTGGCGATCCGCGCTGGGTAGAGCGGCTTCTTCTGCTTCAGGTCGCCCGCGGCCAGGGTCACTTCCAGGCTGAAGGCGTTTGCCAGGATCAGCGCGCGAAATTGCATCTGCGCATTGGCCTGCGAGAAGAAGCCGGTGGCCAGCCGGCCGTGTTCCAGCCGCATGCGGCCGTAGCGGTCGATGCCGGCCGTGCCCGCGTCGCGGCTCACGCGCAACTGCCGGAGCTCGCCGCTGGTTTCGTCGAACACGGCGTTGGCAGCGTGGGCGTCTTCCCAGAGGAAGACCAGGCCCGTGCGGTTCGTGGGCCACTCGGGCAGCAGCACCGGCAGCGGTTTGTCCGGCAAGGCATTGGGCGATTGGGCCAGGTCTTCGATCCCTTTCACGTACAACTGGTCGTTGCCGCGGAGCGGTTCCTTGAGCCGGACCAGCAGCCGCCGGCCGGTCTCGTTGAGCTGTGAGCGGGTCACGGCAATGCCGCTTTGCAGCCGGACCTGCGGCGCGCCGGCCGCCCGCACCGCTTCGTCGAAATCCACCGCCAGGCAGGTGCCGCCCACGTAACGGCAAACGGCGGCGGGCGGGCGGCGCCGCAACACCTGGACCTCGGCCTGGAAAACCAGGTCGCCCTGGCGTCCCTGGATGCGGTAACGTCCTTCTTTCGCATACGTGTGCCGCAGGGGCGCGGGGGCGGTGGCCCGCTGGCCGTCGCCGAAGTCCCAGGCGACGCTGCCGTGCAGGCGGCGGTCGCTTAGCTCCACGCTGAGCGGCGCTTTGCCGCTGAACGAGCCGAGAAAAGCCTCTTTGCCGCCGATCTCCCAGAAGCCGGCGACGCGGTCGAACGTGCCGGGCTTGTTCAGCGTGGCGTTGATCTGCCGCTGGTTGACCCAGTCGTAGAGCATGGCGTCCTGCTGGTAGGTTTCGTGGGTGCTGCCCAGCTTGAGCCGGCCTTGGGTCACGGCGATCCAGTTTACCGCGTTGACCGACCAGCGGAAGCCCTGCCAGACCCATTCCAGCTTCTCGCGCGGCTTGTCTTTGGTCGGGTCGCCGTCCCATTGGCTGAGGCGGAAAGAGTGGCGTTGCTGGCCCGACATGTCCGTCAGCCGGCAGACGGTGTGGGAGCCGTCGTTGGCGGCCACGAACGATTCGTCCGGCGAAATGCTCTCGCCGCAGCCGAAGGTGCGGTCGCAGTTGTACAGGTCGCCGTCGCCGCGCGACATGTCGTAGATGGCGATCACGTAATTGTCGGTCCGCTTGGCCAGGTGGCCGGAGGTGGGCGTGGCCCCCATGCTCAGCGCGAACGCGCCGGCGGCGCTGCGGTTGAAGCGCACCACCAGCTCGTCTTTCCTGGTGGCCACGTGGACGCGTCGCAGGGCGTTGTCGGCGCCGCCATTGTGGGCGTCGATGTAATAGATCCACTTGCCGCCTTCGCTTGCGGGCCACTGGATGCCGGTCGCGGCCGGGGCAGTCCGCTTGGGATCTTCTTCGATGAAACGCGCCAGCTCGGTTTGCGGGCCGCCGTTGCTGCCCAGAACAGCGATCACCCCGTTGGCCTTGGTGACGGCGATCTGGTCGCCGAAGGGGCCGATGCACGCCCCGGTGACGTCGTCCTGGCTGCTGATGGCCTTGGCGGCGACCGGCCGGTCGGCCCGGATGTCGTAGCGCATCAGCAGGCCGGGATGGGTGCCGTCGTGAATATTGCCCAACCCGGCGGCCTGGTAGCGGATGCTGACCACGAAGCCGTCCACGGCCACGGCCGGGGGAGCGAGCAGGCAGAAGGTCAGCAGGGTTCCCACGAGAAACAAAATCCGTCGGCCGGCTCTCATTTCCGGTTCTCCTTTCTCTCGCGGCTGTCGTTTGACTCCAGCCAACAGGTCGCGTACACTGCTGTGCCCGCATGTGAGGCGGACGTCAGCCCTCCGGGGTATGAGGCCGCCTGTTTCCTTGCGGGCATTTCTATTTCCGCCTTCACGCGATGGGCAAAAAGCCGTAGCCTCACTTGACCACCGGTACTTTCTGCCAGCCCGCGCTCTCGGTGAACTCGCGGGCGGCGAAACACCAGATCACCAGTTTCTTTCGGCCGAGATACTGGGCATCGGCGCGGGCCAGGCGCAACAGGTTGACGCGGGCCGGGGTGGCCCCCGAGCCGCGCACGCCGATCAGGTCCACGGCGAAACCCAGCTCCAGCGCGAGCTGGTCGGCCAGGCCGGCCCCTTGGGCGAGCATGTCGCCGCCCGAGTGGAAGACCAGGGTATGGCTGTCGCCCAGCAGGATGACCGGGCTGCGGCGATCGGATTCCAGCGGCGGCGGTTCGTCCTGGCCCGCGGGACCGACGAATCGCAGCCAGAGCGTCTCCGCCGGCGGCTTGGCAGCGGCAAGTGCCTGCCGCAGGTCGCCGTCGATGGACGTCGGCTTGACTTCCCCGGCCAGCTTCAGGCGCGGCACGCCGGCAAGCCAGGGCCGGTCCTTGATCTCGGTTGCCAGGCGATTGGCCGCCAGGGCGCAGCCCCAGCCCGACCAGTGCGTGTCCTGCTTGCAGAAGGGCGGGCCTTGCTTGTCGCCGCGGTGGGCGATGAACTCCCCGGTCAAGTCGAGCACCTTGACGCCGTTGTGCCGCAGCAGCTCGTAGAATTCCTGATGCCGGGCGTCCAGTCGCGGCGGGCCGTCCTTGCCGCTCTGCACCTGGTCGCAAATCATGTCGGCATAGATCACCGGCTTGGGAGGCACCGGCAGCAGCAGCAGCTCGATACCGGCCTTGTCCATCTGGGCCTTGAAGTCCAGGATGGCCGGCAGGGGATCGGCATACGCGGGCTTTGTGGCCTTGCTCACGCGGACCGCCTCGTCGCCCCAGAACTTGCCCACGCCCAGGTGTCGCAGGTCGCCGCTGAAGAAGAGCCAGCCATCGCGGCCGGGCACGGCGATCGTATTGGCCTGCTCGGCGGCCGCGGCCTTCGCGGCACAGTCGGCCAGGAAGGCCGCCACGCCGGCCGCGGACGGCCCGGCGGCTGTGGCCGCCGTGCTGCAAAAGAACATGCCGGCCAGGCCGCACGCCAGGGCCCACGCAAGAAACGGCCTCCCGATTTGCCGCGTTGATTCCCCCTCACCCCGGCCCTCTCCCGCCAGGGGAGAGGGAGACTGCTCTTCTTTCATGGAAACTCTCCGAAACACACGGGTTCGAACATCAAGTCGCCTTCCAATTCGCTGCGGCGCAGGGCGTCGTATTTGCCGGCCACGTCGCTCCACGCCGCCAGCCGCAGCGTCACTTTCTGACCGGGTTTCAGACGGGCCGGCGGCAGAATCTTCCGGTCTTTCATGGTCAGAATGAACACCAGGGCCTGGTCGGCATCCAGCGCACTGTTGTCGGCCGCCCGCAAATCGACCAGGTGGAACTGCATGAGGTAGTCCTTGTAGGGGCTGTTCGCCCGGGGCGGGCCGGAGGCGGCAGCCACGGTGCCCGTGGCCAGCACGCTGCGGCCGGCCGCCAGTTCAAGGAACTTGCCGCGCGGCGCGGGCGTCAACGGCCCGGAAGGCACGACCGGCAGATCGATCGTCTTCCAGTCGCCCGCGCACAACTCGCGCACGGCGAACTCCCAGATGACCACCTTTGTGCCCGCCAGCCGCTTGCCGCCGCGCAACAGCTCGTTGCGGAGCATCTCGCGCGTGGCGCAGGCGCCGCTATCGTTGCGGGAGATGCGGTCCACGGGGCACTGCAAGGCGAAGGCAAGCTGTTCGGCTAGTCCCGCGCATTCACCCCAGCCCATGGCGCCGACCGAGTAAACGTTCGTGTAGCTATCGCCCAAGAGCAGGACTTCGGCCCCGGCGGTGGGCTGCCAAGGCCGGCCGTCGGCGGCCACGACCGGATGGATCGTCACGCCTTGCGGGGCATAGAAGCGCTCGTCCGCCGGGAGCTTGAGCATGACGGCGATATCGCCCAGGTTCTCGATGCGGGCCGCTTGCCGCCGGCAGGCGGTCCGGGCCGCCCCGAGCTCGACGTGCCGGCGGATGAACGCCGCCAGCCGCCCGGCCGCCGCTTCCATGGCCTCGGGCCGCCAGTGCGTGTCGCTCTCGAGGAACTGCGGGCCGCCGCGGCACTTCGCCGCGATCATCGCCTCGCTGTCGTCGAAAACCAATACCCCTTGCGATTGCAGATCCTCGCACAATTGCCGATACGATGCATTTTGCAGCGGGCCCGAGCGGGCGTCGAAGCCGTCCGCAAAACGCTCGGGATGGATCATCGGCTTGCAGGGCACGGGCATGAGGATCAACTCGATGCCCCGGGCCCTAAGCTGGCGGTGAAAATCGACGATCGCCACGCGCGGGTCGGGCTGCACGCCAGCAGCCGCGCGCGAGCGCTGCCGCAGCACGGCCGGATCGAGGAAGCCGTGCCCCGTCAGGTAATCGACCTCGGGCCTGTAGAACAACCAATGGTCGCGGCCGCAGTAGGCCTTTTCGTTGCCTGCCCCTCCAAACTCGCACAACAAGAGTTGCATCCGCGGCCGGACGCAGGCCGAGATCGCCGAGTCTTCTTCCAGCGAGGTCTCGAACTGCTTGATCCGATCCACGGGCGGCAGGAGATTCCAGACATCGCGGCAGCTCCTGATCGCGCGGATTTGGTCGAGAGCCGGCAACAGATCGATCACGTCGTAGGCCCGCGGCAAAATGGCGGTCCGGCCGGCTGCACGGCTGCCGGGCTGGCTCGGGCCGGCCGCCAGGCGATGGATCCAGACGACGTGCTGGACGATCAGCTCCGAGAACACCGTGAGCAGGAAAACGCCGCACAGCAGCCACGCCGTGGTCCGCCGCACGTCGGTGTGCTTCAGCGCCGCCTCGGCCTCTTCCTCGCGGCTGCCCCGGGCGTAGAGCGGAACCTGCGGTGCCGCCGTGACGGGAACGAGTCTATCGGGGCCGGTGGTCATGATTTCAGAAAATGAAGTAAATGAACGGATTGTATTCCTGGGTGGCCAGCACGACCAGCGATGCCCACAACAGCAACAGGCACGCGGCTGCCCGCGGCACGCTCAGCCGTTGCGTAAAGTCCCAGGTGGAAGGGCACAGCCACACGACGCCCCCGGCGGTCAGCAAGCAGGACACGTAGTAGGGCTGGTAGAGGATGCCGCCGAGCAGGGCCGCGGAGGGCTGTGTGCCGGCCCGGCCCGCCATGCTCGCCAGGTAGGCGACGGCGGCGGGCAGATCGGCGGCGCGGAAGAACACCCAGGCGACGGTCACCACCAGGAAGGTGACGGCGACGCGGAACACGCGGGGCAGCCCGCGGTACAGGCTGTCTTTGCCCCGGGCCCGCTCGACGGCCAACATGCCGCCGTGGATGCCGCCCCAGGCGAGGAAGTTCCAGGACGCCCCGTGCCACAAGCCGCCCAGCAGCATGGTCAGCATCAGGTTCAGGTAGGTCCGCGTCTTGCCCAGCCGGTCGCCGCCCAGCGGAATGTACAGGTATTCGCGCAGCCAGGTGGAGAGCGAGATGTGCCACCGCCGCCAGAACTCGCTGATGGACTGCGACTGGTAGGGGCTGTCGAAGTTCTTGGCGAAGACGAACCCCAGCATCAGCCCCAAGCCGATGGCCATGTCCGAGTAGCCGCTGAAATCGAAGTAGATCTGAAAGGAGTATGCCAGCACGCCCAGCCAGGCGTCGGGCGCATTGACCGCAACCGCGTTGAAGGCCGTGTCGGCGATCTTGCCGCAGGGATTGGCCAGCAGGATTTTCTTGGCCATGCCCAACGAGAAGAAGGCCGCGCCGCGGGTGAACTTGTCCAGCGTCAGCGCGCGGTTCTCCAACTGCTCGGACAGATAGGAGAACTTGAGGATCGGGCCGGCGACCAGGTGCGGGCACATCGAGACGAAGCAGGAGAAGTCGATGAAGTTCCGCATCGCCTTGGCGTCGCCCCGGTAGACGTCGATGATGTAGCTGAGCGACTGGAACGTGTAGAAGCTGATGCCCAGCGGCAGGACCACGCGGAAGAAGGTGTCCCACTGCCAGGCCTCCAGCCCGAGCGTCGCGCACAGGGCGTTGTAGCTGTCCACGCCGAAATTGAAGTACTTGAAAAAGCCCAGCATGGTCAGGTTGGAAACGACCGAGGCCGCGATGGCCGCCCGTTGCCGCGCGGAACGCGGCGCGCCCTTGCCCAGCGGCACGATCGTCTTGCCCCAAGCCCGCCAGACCCGCCACGAATCCCAGACGATGATCAGGCTCAGCAGCCAGTCGACCAGCGTGGTGCCGAACATGAGGAACATGAATTTCGGGTTGGCCCAACCGTAGAAGGCGTAGCCGAGCACGACCAGCGCGAAGTTGCGCCAGCGCTGCGGGGCCCGGTACAAGAGGTAGTACACCGCCAGCAGCAGGGGCAGGAAGTAGTAGACGAAAATGTGGGAGCTGAAAACCATGTTCGTCGGCGGTTGGCCGGCTCGCGCCGCGCGGCAGCGATGGTGTTACTGCGGTTTCGCCGCGCTGTAGCTCAAATCGGTCATCAACTTGCCCTCGGGCGTCAGCAGGTCGCAGGTAAAGCCCCAGAAGGCGTAGAGTTGCGTGGACTTGACAAGCAACTCGTTCCAGCCGGCGCGCAGCTCGATCGGCGCGTCCTGGTGCCCCAGGAAGGGATAGCGGCCGAAATGGCCGGCCAGCACCTGCTTGCCGTTGAGCCAGGCCTTGAAACCGCCGACCGTGCCGGCGTGCAAGACCGCCTTGCGGGCCGCCGGACTGCGGACGTGGGCCACCGCGTAGCCGCAGCCGGCGCCGCCGCCCCGCGCAGGACGGACCTCGAAAAGGTTCACGTAGCCGGCCGCATCCGGGGCCGCGGTTTTCCACTGCTGGTCCTTGGCGGGCGTGTAGCCGGCGGGCAGCCCGTTGCGATTCTCCGGGGCGAAGACCTCGCTATAGCCCGGGTCGGGATCGAACTTGCCGTGCTCCAGGTTGGGGTCTTGCGGGCGGGGGGCAAAGCCGCCGATGGCGCTCCACTGCGGAATGGCGTGGTGATTCCACGCGGCCGACATGGCGTAGTACACCGGCACGTCGAAATCCTCCGGCAGCGTGTCGGTGAAGTTCTCACCGGACAACTGCGGGCAGGCCGCCAGCGGGGCCAACAGCAGGCGGACCGGCTCGCCCAGCGGCAGTTGTGCGACGTCGCGTGTCTGGCCGTTGAGGATCACCCAGTGCGCCACGCGGATCTTCTTGGCTTCCAACTTGCCGGTGAGGACCTTCTGGACAGTGTATTCATTCACCACCAGGCCCTGGCGGTAAGGAGCGATCTGGGCGAGCGTCGGCGGCCGCGAGGCGGCGGCAAGCACGGCTGTCAGCTCGACCTTCGCCAGCGGTTTGCGGTTCTCGCGCAGCTTGCGGTAGGCTTCGGCCTCCGCGCGGGCCTCGCCGGGCGACAGCGCGCGGCTGAAAATGGCGATGCCTTCGACCGTGCCCAGCCAGGGCTGGTTGTCCAGGTCGTTGCCGATGAGCAGCGCATCGCCGCGGACGCCGCGCAGGTCGGCGGTGATCTTCTCCGAAAAGAAAACCTGGTCCCCGTCGAGATAGCAGGCGAGACTGCCCGGCGTGTAGGTGATCAAGACGTGCGTCGCCCGGCCGGGCGCCAGCGTACACAGTTCCAGCTCGGGCTGCGCGCGATAGCAAAGCTTGTCGCCCCGTTGGGACAAGTAGTAGGAACACAGGGTCCGCGAGCGGTCGTGCCCGGCCGGCTCGGGCGTAACGGTCATCTCCAGTGAAAAGGCGTTCGACTTGCGCACTGCCTCGCCGAACTGCGCGGCGAAACCGGCGGCCATGAACGACCCGCCGTCGGGGCGCAAGGCGTAGTTCTCGTCCAGCTTGGCATCATCGTTGGCCTGGAAACGATGGGCGGTCAGCTTGCCGGAAGCGGGGTCGATGACCTGGTTCCGCTTGTCGGCCGTTTGCCAGGCGAACACGACGGCCTCGGGGAAGACCGGCCAGAGGCGGGGCTCGAACGTCAAGCGGGCCGGCTGCATCTTGTTGGGCTGCTGGGCCAGGTCGGTCGCGTTCTCGACCAGGATGGCGTCGGCCCGGGTGGGTTTCGTCGCAAGCGTGGCGCGGAGGCTGCGAGCGTCAGGCGATGCAGTCCATTTCTCGATCGCCGCGCCCGAGGCCAGCCGCAGCGAGACCCCTTGCAGATTCACCGCTTCGTCGAAGGTGACCAACAGGGTGCGATCGCTTTCCAGCACGGCGGCCAGGGCCTTGGGGGCCTTGGCCGGCAGCACGCGGACCAGGCCGTGCAGCGTCTTGCCGCCCTGGGCGGCCGAGACCACGTGCAGGCCCGGCTCCGCATACACGTGCCGGGCGGCCGCAGCGCGGGCCGTCGCGCCGTCGCCGAAATCCCACTCCCATTGGCCGCCGCCCGGCGCCGTGAACTCCACGCTCAGCGGCGCCTTGTTCGACTTGAAACCCAGTGCCAGCGGGGCCTGGTAGGCGTCGGGGAAGCGGTTGCACACCGAGTCGAAGGAGTAGCGCACCGGCTTGCCCAGCGGTTCCAGCGTGTTCGGGTCGATCTGGACGGCGAACACGTTATAATCCGACAGATCGTAGCCGCCGTAGCCGCCACGGAGTTTCTCGTGGTTGGCGGCGGCGAAGGTCAGCAGGCATTGGCTCGACGAGACGTTGGGGAAGTAACAGTAGTCGCGCTGCCTGGGCATGGCGTCCGCATCGAGGAACACGGACCACTCGCGGGTCGAAAGCCGCATCTTGCCGATCGGCCCGCCCATGTTGGCCATCCAGAAGCCCCATTGCCCGTCGTGGGTGAAGTACGGCTGGCAGCCGCCCAGGTGCGGCATGGGCGTGACGGTCTTGGCTTGCGCGTCCAGCAGCGAGAACGTGTTGAACGCCGCGACGACGTGGGTCAGCGCGGTGTTGGGCAGCCATCCGCCCCCGCCCGTGACCAGCAGCTTCGACTTGCCGCCGGCCAAGTCAAGTTCATAAGTGTTGTCGTCAGGACCGACGTAGGCCAATCGCGTGGGGGTGAACCAGGTCACCGCGCGGTCCCAGCCGCCGCCATACTTGCGGGCGTCGGCGACAATCACCCGGTCGCCCGTCCCGTCGGCATGGACCAGGTGCAGAATGCCTTTCTGGGTGGCCCCGCTCCCCTGGCTGTCTGCGTGCGGAAGGCTGAGGTAGGCGACCGTCTTGCCGTCGGGCGCGATGTGCGGGCACAACTGGTCGCGCTCGTTCGCGACGGGCGTAAGCTGCTTAAGGCCGCTGCCGTCCAGCTTGATCGTCCAGATGGACCAATGCCCGTCGCGGCGAGCCTCCCAGACGAGGAAGCCGTCGCCGAGCCGCGCGATCTGCCGGCGCCCCGCGGTCCAAGCGTCCGGCGCGTCGATATCGACGGGCTTTTCGGCCGCGCCCGGCGGCTCCGCTGCCGTCGCACCGGCGAACAAGAGCAGGGCCAACGCGATTGCCAGCAGGCGCAGACAGTTCTCCAACACACTTAGAGGCTCTAACAAAACGCCGGCCCCCTCATCCCCTGCCCCTCTCCCGCAAGGGGAGAGGGGAGTAATGTTCGAAACGCTTGGCATGGCGGGCGGGTTCCGGGAGTTCAAGTGGGCGGGAAGGTCAAGGAAGGAGGGGGCAGCCGAATGGGGCGAATTATAGCCCAAGGACCGGGCCGTCGCAACGGTAGCACACGAATCCCGTAGCTCCTTGACGGAGAACGACTGCGGAGTTATTAGTGGTGGACAGGAGGAAACAATATGACGTTGGATGTAACTCGCCGCTTGGTCTTCCTGCCGATTCTGCTGGCCGTCGCCGGGCCTGGCCCCGGCACCGCGGGGGCGCCGTCGACCGTGCCACCCGCGGAGACAGCGCGCGTGCAATCGCTGGACGGCACGTGGCAGCTCGTCTTGGATCCCAACAACGCGGGCAAGGGCCAGGCATGGTTCGCGCCCGGTGCACTGCCGGCGGCTGCCTGCCGCCCGATCCAGGTTCCGGGCAGCATTTTGGAAGTGGAGCCGGGCTACGAGGGCGTTTTCTGGTGCGGCCGCAGTTTCATTCCCGGGGTCGCCGATGCTCGCGACTTGCGTCACTACCTGCGTTTCGGCGCCGTGGCCTACGCCTGTGACGTGTGGCTCAACGGCACGCTGCTGGGCGGGCACGAAGGCGGCCAGTCCCCCTTCGAGTTCGACGTGACCAAGACCTTGCTCCCCGGCCGGCCCAACCATCTGACCCTGCGCATTGCGGGCCCTTTCGCGGCCGTGTACGGCGGCATCAACCAGCATGTGACGCTCGTCGCGCAACCGGTCGTCCGCATTCAGGACGTTTTTGCCCGGGCGGATCTGCAGACGGGCCGGATCCAGCTTCAGGTTACGCTTCAGAACAATAGCGGCGCGCCGGCCGCGGTCGGCCTCGCGGCATCCTACGGCGAGTACAAGCCGCGCAAGGACCTCGGCATCGTCACGACCAAGACCACCGTCGCGCCCGGCTCCGCCGTCACGACGTTGGAAATCGCCGTCGGGAAGCCGCATCGCTGGGACCTCGACGACCCGTTCCTGTACAGCCTCGGGCTCACGAGCGATTGGGCCGCCGCCGGCTCGCCCGCGGCCGGCCGCGACACCTATTCCCTCCGCACCGGTTTTCGCGACTTCCGTATCGTCGACGGCTGGTTCTGCCTCAACGGCAAGCGGATTTACCCCAAATCGGCGCACTCGAATTGGTACGATCCCATCGCCATCTACGGCACGCCGCGGACAATGGAGTACCTGGGCCGGGACTTTGCCCTCATGAAGAGCGCCGGCTTCAACATGTTTCGCTTTATCGTGTCCGCCGCCCTGCCGGAGCAACTCGATTTGGCCGACGAGCTCGGCTTTCTGATCTACAGCGAGCACGAAACTTCGTGGCCCGCGCTCTACAAGCCGGGCACGAAGTTCGGGGTTTCGCTGGACGACGTGGTCCGCCGCGACCGCAACCATCCGAGTCTCGTAATCTGGGGTCTCTTGAACGAAACGCCGCCCGGCGACACGTACAACGCCGCCAAGGCATGGCTGCCCGCGCTGCGCGCCATCGACGAAACGCGGTTGGTGCTGCTCAGCTCCGGCCGCTGGGATGCGGAACTGAAGACCGGCTCGGCCTCCAACCCGGGCTCGCGAAGCTGGGACGTGTGCCTGGGCGGCGAAGACCCGGCCAGGCCCTTGCCGGCCGGCGGCCTGCCGACCGAGATCGGGGCCTACCGGAGCGGCGTGGGCGATGCGCACGTCTACCACAGCTATCCCACGACATGGAGCTTCATCACGGCTTTTTCGGAGCTCGGCCGCACGACCCGGCCCGTCTTCCTCTCCGAAGCTGGGTTGGGCAGCTCCTATAACGCCCTGCGCGACCAGCGCAAAATGCAGCAGACCGGCGCGGCCAAGAACGCCTATGCCTGGCGATGGATCGCCCCGGCGGTGCAGGAGCTACCGCGGACCTGGGCCAAGTATCATCTGGAAATCCTCTACCCGTCGATCGAGGACATGCTGGTCGACAGCGAGTTGAACGCGGCCCGCCAGCGGGAGATCATGTTCAACATCGTTCGCAGCAACCCGCACGTCAACGGCTACAGCCTCACGAGCTGGGTGGACTGTTGGGGGCTGGCCGAAGGGGTGATCGACGGCTTTCGGGAGTTCAAGCCGGGCCACCTGGCCGTGCTGCGGGCAGGTTGGGCGAAACTGCGGTGGTGCCTTTTCGTCAACCCCATGCACGTCTATGCCGGCGCCCCCGTCCATCTCAAGGTTGCGCTGGCCAGCGAAGACGCGCTGCCGGCCGGCGCGTATCCCGCCACGCTGCGGATTACCGGCGGCGGGCGCATCCTATGGCAGAAGGCCGTGAGCGTCACGATTCCCGCCGGAAAGAACCCGCCGTTGGCCTATACGGTGCTGGACGAGGACGTCACCGTCGCCGGCCTTGCGGCGGGAACGTACGCGCTTTCCGCGGCGCTGGAGAACCGCGAGAATGCCGCGTCGCACGAGGTGTCGTTCTTCGTTTCAGAGAAAGCGCAACAGCCGCGGGAGATCGGCCCGATCAGCGTGCTGGGCGTGAGTCCGCCGGCCCGCGCGTTTCTCGCGGCCCACGGTGCAACGCTGCGCGAGTTTGCCGCCGAGCAGCAAGTCGATCGCGAAGTGATCCTGGTGGGCGATGCGGTCGCGGGGGGCGCCGCCGCGTGGCGCGCGCTCTACGCCCACGTCGCTCGCGGGGCCCACGCCGTCTTTCTTTCGCCCGCAGTTTTCTCGGCCGGCAAGACGCCCAACCGCTGGCTGGCCCTGAAGAGCAAGGGCGACCAGGTCGGCCGCCAGGACTGGCTCTACCACAAGGACATCGTCGCCAAGCCGCATTCCTTCACGGCCGGCCTGCAAACCAGGATCATGACGCCCGATTACTACGCGGAGGTCCTGGCCGGCACCAGCTTCTTCCGCAACGTGACTCCGCCCGATGATGCGGTAGCCGTCGCCATCCAGTGCACGATGGGCGACGGCGCCTTCGAGTGTTCCTCGGGCGTGGTGCTGGGCACCTACCAACACCATGCCGGCAAGTTCACGCTGAACAGCTTGAGCCTGCTGTCGCACCTGGGCCATCCTGCCGCCGATCGGCTGTTATTGAACCTGCTCACGCACGCCCGCTGGACGGCCGCGCCTGTCCATCCGCTTCCGGCCGGCTACGAGGAGGAACTCGGCGCGATGGGAATCGCCGATTAGGCCGGAATTGCCGGAGGATGTCCCCCGGCCCGGTATGCTGAAGCCTTTCAACCCGCGATGGGTTAGTGATGCCTGAATTGCCTGAAGTCGAACACATGCGGCGCGGAGTTGCCTGCCTGCTGGGCTGCACGATTTGCGACTTGCGAAGACCGCGCTCGCGATTGCAGGCGATCGAAATGACTCCCAGCCTCGGGTCGTTTCGCCGCCGCACCCTCGGCCGGAAGATCACGGCCATAGGGCGGGTGGGCAAGCGGATCGTGCTGGAGCTGGACACGGGCGACCGCATCGTCATCGAGCCGCGGATGTCGGGCTTGGTTAGCCCGGCCAATCCGCGGGACCGCGCGCACCTGCGGCTGGTTATCGAACTAGCCGGCCCGAAGAAGCAGTTGCTGTTTTGGGACCAACGCGGATTGGGCGTGGTGCGGCTGGTCTCGCCGCGGGAGTTCGAGACGCGTTACGGCGTCGATAAGATAGGGCCGGACGCTTTGGCTATTTCGGCCGGCACGTTGCGCGCGCGTCTCAGGGCCAGCCGTCGCGAAATCAAGGTCGCTCTGCTCGACCAGCGGGTGCTGGCCGGCATCGGAAACATCTACGCGTCGGAGATCCTGCACCGGGCCGGCATTCATCCGCGTACGCCTTGCGACCGGCTGCGGCCCGGGCAATGGACGAAACTGCACGCCGAGATGGGCAAGGTCTTGCACGAGGCGCTCCGCGATCAGGGCTCGACGCTGGCGGACAACGTCTACCACGCCCCCGGCGGCGGGCCGGGAAAGTACCGGCGCCGGGTCTATCAGCGTCACGGGCAGGCGTGTCTCGGTTGCGGCCGCACGCAGATCGTGCGAATCGTGCAGGCGCAGCGATCCACGTTTTTCTGCCCCGCGTGCCAGCCTGCCGCAGCGGGGAAGCACCATTCGCCAGGAGCATCGTGATGAAGTACTTGTGGCCGGCCGTCTTGTTGTTTTCCTGCGTTGTCTGGAATTGCAGCAGCAGGGCCGCCGAGATCATCCCGGCGGAGCGGTTGGCCGATTGGAGGCCGGGGGTCACGGTAGGCGTGCCCGGCGGCATCCCCACCAACCGCACCCAGCTCATTGACGTGACGAAGGCGCCGTACCATGCCGACAACAGCGGGGCGGCGGATGCACAGCCGGCGATTGCCAAGGCGATTGGCGACGCGAAGGACAACCAGGTGGTCTATCTTGCGGCCGGGACGTACCGGGTCAATAGCGGGATTGCGGTCCGCGGCGGCAAGAGCCGAATCACGATCCGTGGCGATGGTCCTGACAAGACGATCCTCATGGGGTACCAACCGGCCGGCAGCGTGATCGGAATCACGCCGGCAGACGGCGGCGACTGGTGGTATCCGGACCGGCTGAAGCTGGAGATCGCGGGCAGTCCGAAGAAGGGCGACACCGTGCTGGCGGTGGGGGACACGAAGGCCTTGGACGCCTACCCGCACGGGGGCATCGGCCAGATCTGCCAACTCTCGCTGAAGAACGATCTGAAACTGCCGGTGATCGCTCCGGCACACTGGGAATACATGCGCAGGCAGCTAGTGCGGATCGTGGCCAGGACGGCCGCCAGCGTGACGATC
>Ga0326727_10013289_pt1 | contig 18387 bp, 15 predicted proteins | sample MB2enrmetagenome_FD_207643 | JGI IMG/M metagenome (GOLD analysis project Ga0326727, IMG submission 207643) | Lab enriched peat soil microbial communities from McLean, Ithaca, NY, United States - MB29MY | ecosystem: Environmental > Terrestrial > Soil > Wetlands > Peat | place: USA: New York...
CGGAGAGAACGCGATCCAGGAGTTTCAAGTCGCCGTCAGTCCGTACTCGGCGGTCTATGGGGGCGGTGCGGGCTTCATTAATACGGTGACCCGGTCTGGAAGCAACGCATTCCATGGTAATGCGTTTTATTACAACCGCAACTCCGCGTTTGAAGCCGAGGACGCCATCTCCAAAGCCAGTGGCTATCCTAAGCCCCAAGATGCCTTGCAGCAATTCGGCGGCGGCTTGGGTGGGCCGATCCTGCGAAACCGTTTATGGTTCTTTGTGGATTATGAACAGCAACTGCGCAACAATCCGATTCCCGTCATCAACCCGACGTTGGCGACGACGTCGGCGAACCTAACTGACTTTTTGAGTGCTTATTTTGGAATTCCGGCCGGGACGGCGCTGCCTGCGCCGAACGGGCCCCTGCCGGTGCCAGGCAGCGACAACGACGCCGATGTCGCGGCTAACCCGACCAATCCCGTGTACCTCCAGCAAGTGTCGAACACGGTGAACGCTCTGAACTCGAATCTCGGTACCAAAGCAAGAAAGCGCAACGATCTGGTGTTTACAACACGGCTGGACTATCAGCCCACTTCTCGCGATGGCCTGTTCCTGAGCTTCAATGCGAACTGGTTCAATTCGCCCGGAGGCGTCATCACCGACCCAACAGTGGGCAACTATGGGACGCAAACACTGGCGAACGCCAACGTGCATACCTTTGTAGCCAGCTTTGGCTGGACGCACACGTTTTCTCCCAGATTGCTGAACGAATTTCACGCGGGCAGTTCGGACGACAACCAGATCTCGACGCCCACAGGCCTGGCTCCAAACACGCCCACAATAATACTGGACAGTCCGGCCGCTTTCATTCTGGGCAACGCTCCTTTTTCCATAGGAAGGGTTTTTGAAAGACAATGGTCTGTGGCCGACCGGGTGGACTACTTGATTGGCAAGCACACCTTGCAATTCGGTTTCGATGTTAGCCGCGCCTGGGATGCGGACAACAATGATGGCGGCGCGGACCCGAACGCCGCGGTACAGTTCGGGTCGTTCCTCGGCAGTTATGAATTTCCGAATCTGCAGGCTTTTGCGCTTGGTGAATACAGCACCTTCAGTCAGTCTTCGGGAAACCCAACTTTTTCTTTTGCCGTACCTTACTACGGATTCTACGTGCAGGACACGTTCCGGGCCTTACCGCGGTTGACGCTGGAAATGGGCTTGCGGGAGGATTTCCAGGTTTATCCACAGCCGGCGGAAAATCCCGCCTTTCCACTCACAGGACAGTATCCGAACCAATTTCAGCGCCTGGCGCCGCGGTTTGGATTTGCCTGGCAGCCCGTCTCGGACACTGTAGTGCGCGGCGGATTCGGGCAGTTCTATTCCAACATGAACGGCCTGAACTACCGGAACGCCGTGGTTTCGAACGGACTGGCGTCACAGCAGTCTTCGGTAAGTGCCAGTTACCCAATAGGTTCGCCGCCGGACCAATCGGTACCAACGTTTCCGAACATCCTCCCAAGTAACTCCCCTCTGTTCGGGGCCTCTGAGGACATCTCGCTGGTTTCTCCGCAGTTTAGGGTGCCCTATGTCTTACAGGGAAGTTTGCAGATAGAGCGAGAGATTTTCCGCAACACAACTTTCAGTATCGGTACCATGTGGAATCACGGGGTGCATCTGTTGTCCGGCAGCGCCTTTGACTTGAACCTGGAACCGTTGCAAGGTACGACGACGTATGTGGTCTGTCCTCCCGACACAGTGGTTCTGCCCTGCACTGGACGCACGATTACTCTGCCGACCATGGATAGTGGTCTGTTGACAGAAGGCCGCATCAACACCCAGCTGGGTCAAATTAATGAGCTCATTAGTCCCGCGCAAAACCAATACAACTCTCTGTTTGTGCAGTTGCAGCACCACATGTCACAAGGCCTTTTATTGCAATTCTCGTACACTTTTGCCAAGAGCCTCATGCGGGATGGGATGGACTTCAACAACCAGTTCGACTTCAGCAATACTCATGGTCCCTCGCTCCTCGACCAAAGGCATCGAATTACCTTTGCGGGCGTCTACCGGCCCGGCCTCGAAAGACTGACCAGTTCGGCCACAGGGCGCGCGTTACTCTCGGACTGGCGGCTGAGCAGTGTCATGGAATTTTCTTCCGGCCGTCCCTATGCAAGTTTGTTGAGTCCCGCGTGCACCAGTTCGACCCTTTCGTTTAGCAATTGCGATGGTGCCAATGACAACCTGAACGACACCGCATTTTTGGAAGATACCGCAAACACGGCGGCGGGCATCAATGGTGGTGGCCCCACGCCGGGGATCGGCCTGAATTCTTTCTATGGCCCGTGGCTGGAGAGGATCGACCTTGCGTTAGCCCGCAGTTTTCGAATCACGGAAGGCAAGGAACTGCGATTTGAAGTGCAAGTGTTCAATCTGTTCAATCACGCCAACTACTACGTGCAGAACGGCGACGGGGTCAACCCGCTGCAATACAACCCTATCGGAACCTCGCAAGGGCAGTACCCTTGCGGCGATGGGATCTCGCTCAACCAAACCTGCTTTCTGGTGCCCAACTCGGGCCCGGGTAATTTCGGAACCCTGCAGGAAATTAGCCCCAACGGCCTTCCACGCGCAGTGCAGTTTTCAGTGCGCTTCTCGTTCTAGCCTCCCGAGCGGAGCACGCACCTCGCGACGCGGGCCGCGGACCAGGCGCATGGCAGATGGATCTTAGGGCTAGGAAACGCATTTCGTTGACCGAACGGGTCCATCTCGAGTTTCGCGCGGCGATCTTCAATATTTTCAACCATCCAGAATACGGACAACAGTAATCAGACTCCTCGTGCGTCGCTCAATCGGACATCAAGTTTGCCCAGGGCTCGGGATCATGTTATAGGCTAGATTCAGCAGGGAACCCAAACTGTGGCGAGCTTGCGACAAACCTGGGCACGACTCACTGCCACGAGGGACCGGGGGCATCCGCACACCATAAGCCTGAAGGTGCGCGACACGAGCCAACTGTTCAATTCGATGGACCCTTCTCCGTTCATCGAAAAGGATCTTGACGACGACGCAGAAGAGTTCATCGTAAGCTGGGCTCAAGAATTCTCCCCTGATGCTCCGCTCAATTTGCGCATCTACCTGGACCAGTGGCCGGCTGAAGACCCCAAAGAACTGATCAGGACCGCCGTCCACAACCACTTTGCCCACCGTGCCGAGATTACTGACTTGGAGTTCAAGCGGCTCCTGAAACAAGGCCGCACCAGTCTTTTCATCGGGCTGCTGTTCTTGGCGGCCTGCCTGCTTCTCAGCAAGATGTTGTTAGGTCATGAGGAGGGCACTTGGGCTGCCGTCATACGGGAGAGCCTTACGATTGCCGGATGGGTGGCCATGTGGCGACCGATGCAGATCTATCTTTACGATTGGTGGCCTTTGCTGCGACGGAGTCGGATCTATGACAAGCTGAGCCACATGCCCGTGGAACTCATCCAAAAGGGCAAAAGTTGAGTGGCTTCCCAGACAAGACCCTCGGTAATTTGTATGCTCTGGGTCTACCCCGGCGTTGGCCCCCCTGCAACTTGTGTTGGAGCTGACAAATGCGCCCAGAAACGGCTGCCGCATCAAGATTAAGAACAAGACTAGGTTTCACAGTCCTTGCAACTTCCCCGGCTGTCGCTGCCGCGACTACAAGTTGGCAGAAACACAAACCGTCACATCGCCAGAATGCCATCCGGCGCGAATACCTTTGAAATCAGCAACATTCAGAAGAGGAAACTGAAGTCGCGTTAACCACGCGACTAGAATGTAACAATCTTACATTGCATCGAAAACCGCTGAATCGGGTTTTTGCGGACCACAGCCCTGCACAAGCTGTTCTGGGTTGCGTTGAGAACGCGTATGAAGAATCGCTCGCGGATGCTCTTTCCGCCATTAACAAGCTACTTAAAGGGCCGATCTCGGCCCAGATTTACAAGCTTTTGACGAGTGCTGACCGGTGCTTCTCTACTGTCAGTACGATGATTGGAAGATCCCAAGATTACCTTTGCCCCGGACGATAAGGCATACCTCGTGTCGGGTGAGTAGGATTTGCTGGGAACGGATGCTGGGGCAGCAATGATGGTGCCGGGGGCCCGGCCCAAACGGAGCGCCACATCCCCTTCACTTTCAAGGTGGCGTCATGATCTACCTTGGCACCTTCCTTGAACGCGAATCGGTGAAACATGGATCAATTTGCAGTTAACCCCACAACGGAGGGTTACGGATGCCCCAGCAGAAGCCAGGTCGAAAAGTGAAGTCAAACCAGCAACTGATGCTGGCTCTGGAGCTTAGAGCCTCGGGTGCGAGCTACATGCAAATCGGCAAGGCGCTTTCCGTTTCAAAACCTCGCGAGTTTCGAATTGTCCGCAAAGCATTAAACGAATTGGTGGAGCATTGCCTCGAGACCGCGGAGCGCGTACATCAATTGGAACTCCATCGTCTTGATCGTTAATCGGCTGGCACTCGATTCTCGTAGGACCGATTACGTAGATTGATATAACAGTCTCTCTCCCTTGCGCCGGAGGCGTCCCGTCAGTTTCATCCGCCAAGACTACTGGTGAGTAATCGGAGTAACATTCATCTGAATCAAGGCATCACTTGGAACGAGAAGATCCTTGCAATTCGCACCCACTGGACAGTTCGTTTGTGTCCGTGAGAATGGCTCCATGATGACTTCTTCTACGCCAGCAACTCTGAGGGTGAGGCCATGCAGCTTGAAAACACGGTCCCACTCTTTGTATGCGCCGCTGTCATTCAGGAACGACGTCACGAGTGGGTAGACAACAGAAATCCTTTTTGTTCTCAATGCGTCCCTCCATTGTCCTGATAAAGCCGCGCGCGTTGCCACTCTGCTGATTGCTTCTTTTTCTTGAAGTCTGAGGCCGATTATGTCGAGAGACTGGACGCTAATACCCTCCTTCGGGAGGTCATCCAAAACCGTGGCAAGGAACCCCGCCTCTTCGACCACAGACCTAGGTGCTCCATCCGGGGAGCCAATATGTAGGCTGGTAGGACCGCTATTGTCAACAAAACGTATCAGCTTTATTTCAACGATGCCATCTTTTCCCTGAAACTTCCAAGTCTTTTGCATTTCGGCGTCTTCGGCAAACAGTCGAACGGCAGTTCCAAAGACAACCGACAGCACAAGCAGCGCGCACACCTGTCTCATTGAATAGGCCAAAATCGCACCTCCGACGCAAGTGGAGTGTAGTCATGTTCGGGTACGTCATCCACCAAATTCTTGCCATTCCACAGAGTTATATGACCTGTGGCATCCTGCCAGATATTCACCTTGAACATAAGGATTCCAGTTCTACCCGCCAATTGCTTCCTCCATGTATTCGAACCATGTGTGACATAAACTTCTGGCTTCCCAAAGTTCTGTATGAGAAACGGTTGAAGGTCCTTCAATAGATGGAAGTTCCAATCGTGTTTTGAATCAGAAACTGTGCTGGGAAGATGTGGAATTTTGTAGCCGCTTTGGTTCAATGCTTCGCACATACGAATCACGCAGCTATTGCCAAAGATTTTCTCATTCATTTGCACATGGCCACCAGCATGTTCCCATATGGTTGGGTGGCCTTTTTGGGGGTCGGATGGGAATTGATCGTATCTCGGATAATGGCTCCAAAGATTTTGGAAGGGACTGTCCTGAGGTTCGGTACCACCGCCTCTGAAGAGGTCCCCAATTATCGACAAGAGACAGAGAAACCATTGGCATCTTCCCGCAGGGAGGGCATTGAGCCCATTGGGATCAACAAAGGCTAGCGGGTTGTTTTGTACGTACGCGTAAAGATTCAGACTTTGAGGATTTGACGCATCTGCAAATGATAGTCCGGACGGATCGGGAGTCATGAAACGGCCCACGCTGGACAAGTTGTATCTGGCGCCGAAGTTGTCGAGGACGGATTCGCTGTCACGTTCTTTGCCAGTGAATTTGTAGTTTTGGGTACAGGTTGTTGTGTACGGGCGCTCACCCCCAAAGGGATAGAAGTCAGCGTCGTAGCACAGCGTAGCCGTTGTTTGTCCCGAGGGTACTTCGGCGATGGCTCGCGAAGTGCCCAGATGATCTGAGGCATAATAAAAGACGTCGCCAGAAGAATCGCGCCGAGCGATCCGCTGGCCGCCGAAGAACACGTACTCGCTGAAGCTGCTATTGGTCAGACTGCCGGTGCCATCAGTTTCGTCGAGAATGTTGCCGCTATTGTACCAGTAGATTTTTGTGACCAGACCGCCAACGACTTTCTCAACTCGCTTGCCATCGCCGTCGTAGGCATAGTTAGTCGTAGAGAACGTGACTGCTTGGGTCATCTGATTCTCGGCGCTGTAGGAGTAGGTGTCCGTGCCGTAGCTGGTCGCGTTGCCAGCCGTATCGTATCCATTAGTACTGAGTTGGTTCTGTGCGTTTACGGTCGCGCTGAGGCTTTCCTGCGTGCATCCATTGTACGATGTCGAGACGGCGCCAATGTTTGTCAAATTGCCCCAAGCCCCGCCGGTCGCTTGATTGTCATACTGGTAGCTTTCGCCCCAGCAGTGCGAAGGGCTCGTGGCGTAGGTCGAAGTAGTCTCACCTGTCAACAGACGGTTTAAAGCGTCATAGGCGAAACTCTGCGAGCGCGTTGTGTCCCGATTGTTGGTAATGCCCATTACGTTCCCGTTGTCCCCCACGCCCAGATTGAAATTGTAGTTCAAATCGAGGATGTTGGCGGGACCGGGATCAGGGGTTGTGCAAACGGTTGTGGTAGCAAGCGGCGTACCGGTAGTCACATATATCCAGCAGGGCTGCAAGCGACTGTTGAAGATGTAGGTGGAGTAGAGATTCGAACCGTTGGTCAGAGAAGCAAGATCACCCTGCGCTGCATAGTGAGCCGCACTCGCATAGCTGATCGAGTCCGGGGAATCCACCACGGAAAGCAGGCGCTCCGCTCCACCCGTTGTGAGCGTGAGGGTACGGCCGCTTGGGTATTGCAGCGTGTTGATAGAGCCATCGACATACGGCAAATACGTCGTTATAGTGCTTTTTGTGATGCTGTTCGTTGTGCGCTGGTCCGTCAGCACGCGGCCCATCACATCGTAAGACCAAGCTTCCCCGCCAGCAGCATCGCTCATCCCCGTGCGGCGGCCAATTCCATTCGTAATTGTCAGACCGTTGTAGCTCGTCTGGTCGTATAAATACGTTGCGACGGGAGAGGTGAGTGGGCAAGTCGTCTGTGCCGTGTAAGCCTTGCCGGTCATTCGGTTCAAGGCATCGTAGCAATAGGACAATGTGACAGTAGTTGTACTTTGCTGATTCTGGGCGGGAGCGGTCTTCTGCGTCAGATTCCCGTTGAGGTCGTAGGAATAGGTGGTAGCTACCGTCGTCCCGGAGGGAGTGGTGTTCGATTCCGGATTGATGGAACTCGTAAGTTGCGCGAGCGAATTATAAGCGAAAGTGCGCTGGCGAGAGCCATTCTGGACAACGCTCGTGAGATCATTGAGGCTGTCATACGTGTAGTTCGTCTGGTAGCCCAAGCCGCCTGGATTCTCTATGGCCTCGGTTATTCGACCAAGCCCATCTATTACCCATTCACGCGAATGGCCAGCTTCGTCAATCACCGTGGTAGTGTTGCCGGAGTAGGTCGTGCAAACGTCGTTCGACGGGCATGAACTGCCCGAGGGAATCGTGCCGTCTGGCGGTACGAACATCGTTGTGCGGCTCAGGGCATCGTAAACGTAAGTTGTACTGTAGATTGTATTCCCTGAACGATACGGATTTGTTACGGTGTAGGGGCGACCCAGGCCATTATAGGACGTAACCGTCGTGTCAGTGCCGTCGGGGTCGGACGTGATTTGGCTGTTAGTGACATGCCCAATTCCGTCCATTGTGCTCACGGAAGTGAGGTAGTTTCCGGAAGAGATGAGCTTCTTTGTCGTGATGCTTGGTGTTGGCGCCACGTCGTTGTAGGTAACAAGTGTCTGACCACCGTCGGGGTAATCTGTCTCTGTGGGCCGTGCCAGCAGATCATTATAATGATACTTCGTGGTCTGACCGTTCTGGTCCTTGGAAACGGTCAATTGGCCGCTGGGGTAGTCGTACGAAGAATTCTCAATGTGCGAGATTCCGTTTGTGGGCGGGTAGGTGATTTGGGTCAGATAGGCATTCGTACTCCCCGACGGTGTTCCGCTCGTGTAGGTGTCACCGCTAACGTAGCTGTCGGCATACGAGTAGCTGGTAGTGTGGTTTGTACCGCTCATGTCGCTGCACGTTGTATTGCCGCACGGATCGGTCATCGACAGGACCTGGCCTGTTTCGTCGTAGGTGTATGTGGAGGTGGGATTTGTGCTTGAACAGGCAGGGGCGGCCTGAAGGCATTTCTCAACTATTGTGGTCGCGTTACCTCTAGGAGAAATGACGCTGGAGGGGTAGTTAGTCTCGTCGTGCGTTCCTGTCGGCATGTTACTCACACTCGCGACGGCAGCTTGGTCGTACGAGTAGTCAGTCTCCGATATAAGTGTTCCATTTGTACCGTTAAGGTAGGTCTTTACGGTCGAGGGCCGGTCTAGAATGGAAGGATTGACTGGATAGATTGGGGTGACTAGGAAGGTCTGCGGAGTGGCGACGGTTTCGCGTGCTGGCGCTGGAGAACTCGGGGCTATTGGGCTGGTGAGGCAGCTACTGTTAGAGGTGAATTGTCCGAAATCATATTCTTTCTTATCAGTGACCAGATCGCCCGAGTATTTGTAGAATGCTCCGAAGATCGATCCGTTATCGAGAGTAGTCAGTTGGCAGGCAAGCAAATCTCCCGGGCCAAGCCAGTTCTTCGCGACTGTCTGGATGGGTGAGCCGCTGGTGTTGGTGTCTTTATAATATAGGACAGTCGTTTCGACGGGGACTCCGGCTGGTGCTAGGGTCCACATATCATGGGGTTGTACCGTGCCGTATCTTGGGACGTAGTTGTAAACGGTAGCGAAGCTCGCGCCGGACACGAGGTCCGTAGTCGTCACCGTTGTGCTCATCGTGGTCCATTCAAGAGGATCGGCAGAACTCCAGGTTACCGGACTGTATTGGAAGGTCTGCTGGAGGGCATTGGTTTTACCGTCAAAGCTGACAACGCGCGTCGCGATTGCAGGCGTTCCATACCTGTACATGCAGCCGATAGGGTTGGGGTCGGTGCCGCTATCCGGCCATGCTGCCGTTTGTGATTGCGGGTTGACTTCCCAAGTATAGGTTACGGTTCCACCCGAGGGATACACAATCTGCTTCAGCAGGCCGTAAGTCGAATCATAGAGGAATTGAAAGCTTTGGCCATTCGGTAAGACGATGCTTTGTATGCCTCCACCTAAGCCGGAGTTCGCTGGGAATCCGAATTTGCAATTGGTCACGTCGCCGGGATCCAGGTTTACGGGACCGAGATTCCAGGAGGGATTTGACGCGGATCCCCAGTTCGTTTTGAAAGGCCCTGAAATTCCAGAAATGGCAACCTGGTTTCCGGACTGGCCGAAGCCTGTTGTGGAAACTATACTCCGGCCTGCCGCATCCACGATACTGAAAACGCCTAGAGAGCTAGGTGACACGTCGAACGTGACCTTATTGCCGTTTCGATCTTCGATGAAGCTGGGAAGGGAGATGAGTCCGCCTTGCACGCCGGAGAAAGAAGTTAGGGTCAGTAGATTACCAAAATAGTATATGGTTCCGTCCCCGTCAGAGATCGTTATTGGAGGAGGATCTGGTGAATTTTCGTAATAGTACGCGCTGCTGGGAATGAAGGCCTGGAAAAAATCACCGATATTGGAGAGTGTGCTGTAGGTGGGACATGAATTGCCGTTATCCGCGGTCTGTTGGCCAAGGGCCAGACCTAATCCGTTCCTGGTGCCGTTCGGGGCCGTAAAGAAGAAATCGCCCCACCACCCGCAGGTTACTTGAGGATTTGTCTGTACTACGACTTGGCCTTGAATTTCACTGAGCGTCGCAACAAGAAAGCTCCACCCACCCTTGGACCATGGAGTGCTCGGTATCGCCCAACTCGCCTGGCCAGGGACCCCTGGAACCACAAAGGCATAGTTTGAGTCGTATCCAAATCCAAAGGGAATTGTCGGTCCGCGGCCCGGCGAGGGCACCGGCAAGTTAATTCGGACGCTCACCGAACCATTAGCTGGATTCACTGTTTCGGCCAACATGCCAACATAGTCGTGACCTACGCCGGGGGTCGGCGTGAAAGTAGAGTAGGTTACGCTGGGAGCCTGGGCATGGGCCGATGCTGCGGCGGCGACGGCCATTGCCCCCAAGCGCAAGAACTTGAGAATGAGTGCGCTCAGAGTGGTGCGTGGGCCGAGAGGAAACGAGGGCATGGAGCCTCCGAGATCAGCATCCACAAGACCGCTAAAGCAAAGGCGGAGGGCGTGGAGGGGAAATTTATGTGCGGAATTGAGAGGGAGGCTATGTAGCGAACATGTCTCGTGGTCGCAGTTCCGTCATGGGACGTGATTCTGTTCCTCGGAGAGGGAAGTGTCAAGTAAATTGTTGACTAAATTTTTAACTAATATGAGAAGTATCGATATTGGAGGGAATGAAGATCGCGCTCTCAACTCTCATCAAACATGCGATGGGAGGGGTAGGCAGCAGAGCGGCTGGGGAAGGGGCGTCCAAGGAGAAACCACGCAGGGCGGGAGTGGAGCCATGAAGCAGAAGTGGGGGCGCGAGGGGTATGCAGGCCACTGGCCGAGCGATAGACGGGTGTGGACCATCGCGGCGTTTTTCGTGGCTCTGCTGAGCGTGGTGGCGATCTACGCCTACCACTACGAGCCGGTGTGGACACCGTTGCAGCGTTTTTACCTGGGGCACTGACGAACCGATCCTGAATACGGCCCAGTAGTTCTAGCTAACACTTTGTGTGACGCGCATTGCTTTCTCTTCTGTAGTTCTCTGGTCCGCTCCGGTTAGGCGTTTTCGGAGCGTCTCCCATTGTGAGTCTCTATTCTCTCGTTCCGTCCATGCTCAAGTCCTGGAAACCGTCGCAAATCGAGACGACTTAGGCGGTTTTCAGGAGTTTTGAACGATTTTCAATTTTCAGCGACACATTTTTCCTTTCTTCCGCTGATTAGGTAGGTATGGGGAGAAATTGCTCCTTTCCCCCTCAAGGGAGGTAATCCAGTGCAACAACCTCGGTATCCTGCCACAACGTCCTCAATTCGTTCCCGCCGTCCGGAGCGGAGCCTGACATCCTTCGCCCTAGGTGTCAGAGGGGCAGCTCCGCTTCCGGCCTTCCTCACGCCGTATAAGACAGGGGCTGGCGATCCGGAGGCAATCTGCTTGCCTCGGGAAGGAAGACGGCGAGAAACCCGCAAACGATCAGTGAAGCCGGAAGATTCTCACTCTTGCTGTCATTCTGTGTCGAAAGACAGCGGTAGGAGTCGTTGGCTCGATTGGACAAGGGTGAAGAGCCCTTCACTCCCCAACTTCATCGGCTGTTTCACCATTCACTTCACCCGGACTCAGAAGCTATTAATTCGAGAACTCAATGCACGAGACGTCGCAGAGAAGATCGAATTGCACGCGGCGGAAGACGTGGATGAGGCGGGAGCGACCCCACCCTTTGCCGCACGGTGCGTCACGGTTTCCGTGGGGTCGCTCCCGCCTAACCAATTCTCAGAAGGCACGAGGAGTTTACCGAGACCGTCCGAACCTTCAGCAATCTTCACTACACGCCTGGAGGCATGCATGGTGAACGGCGCGCTGGACACGCGGTTCACCCCTGCGTTCACTCACCCGTTCACCTTGAAGGCATGCGAAACCACATCAGACAGAGAGGTTATGAATAACATTTGGACACGGGGACAACACCGGACTGGGCTGGAGCGACCCCACTTTTGCCGCACCATGTGCGAAGCCTGGTGGGTCGCTCCAGCCCCTCACGCTTGTTGCGTGACAGTGTGTTCGCCCCTGTCCTGAGGAAGAGAGATGAGGCCGGAAGTTATGCAGCCCCACCACTATCGGAGATCGAAGTGAAGAAGGTAAGAATTTTATTCTGCACTTCCATCATTGCAACTTCTTCACCTTCGGAACTCCTCAAGGAGCACGTTGCAAAGAAGATGCGTTCCGAGAACGAAGCAAAAGTAGCAGGCGAAAAATGTCGGAGATGGGCGGGAGCGACCCCAAAAATTTCGGGCGGAGCCGCCCAAAATTTTGCTCTGGGTCGCTCCCGCCCATGTTGTTCGCACCGGCGCGTTCGGAAAGCAGTCAACGACGGAATCAACCAAGTTCGCATGCGCACTTTAATAATGCGCGCATGCAAGAAGGAGAAAGATCAGATGCCAGTTCTGAAAGCACCACCAAAACAACCCAAGAATGCGACTCTGCAAGTTCGGATCGACGAGGATCTCAAGTACAAGTTGGACAAGTACGCAGAATTCCTCGAAACAACCGGAGCGTATGTTGTCTCCGAGGCCCTCAGGCTCGTGTTCAACAAAGACGCAGAGTTCAAGGAATGGCTCGAAGTGTAAGAGCGGAATGCTCAGCAGGCTGAGAGCGAGCACGCTCCGATGCCAGTAGGCAGCACGGACCAGCCTGTAATGGCGGCCTCAGCTACATTGAGCAGCACCGGGAACAAGCGTCTTTTCGGGTAGTCGCGATTCGTAGCTAAGGACTCCATGAATTCAAGTTTGTGCCGTTTCTAGGTTCCCACGGGGGAGAGGAAGACAACCAAGTCCCATGAGCAAGACCGCCCTCCGTCCCCGCCCCCCCTGCTTCCGAAAGAGTGTTTCTATGAAGGCCGATCCACAATTGGAAATCGAACCTTCGCTTGAACCTTGGCTCAAGGATTTCCTAGACCGCGTCATAATTCCAGCCTTGCTGAGAGAATTTACGAATAGTCTTGTTGACTCTTCCGATGACGTGGGAGCACACTCACTCGAAGAAACTCCAAAGGGAGAATTTGAGTGAACGAACAGCTCTGCGCAATCTATGCAAGATTTTCTTCCGACCGCCAGAGCCCTACCAGCATTGCAGACCAGATTAGGAAATGTCGTGATTATGCCGGCCGTCAGGGATGGCGCGTCCTGGAAGAGCATATTTACTCGGACGAAGCGATTGCTGCGACGAGTATGGCGAGGGAAGGACTACAGAGGCTATTAGCAGCGGCCTCAGCTCTTGACCGCGTGTTCGATTGCATTCTCATCGATGACACCTCCCGTTTAACGAGAAAACTCGCCGATGCGTTGAATCTTTACGAAAAGCTGACGTTTGCCGGTGTTCGCCTGGTTGCTGTATCACAAGGCGTGGACTCTGACAGCTCCCAGGCCGAACTACTTATCGGCGTGCATGGGCTTATCGACGCGGTCTATTGGCGCGAACTGGCCCAGAAAACTCATAGGGGAATGCAAGGATTGGCATTACGGGGATTGCACACGGGAGGGCGGTGCTTTGGCTATTCGTCTCACAGAGCCGAGGATGGCAGCGCGCGACTCGAAATAAATTCTGGGGAGGCGGAGATTATCAACCGTATTTATCGCCTCTACGCCGAGTTTGCTTATTCGATGAAGCGGATCGCGCATACGTTGAACACGGAGGGAGTGCTCTCGCCTCAACCGCAGAAGGGCAGACTAGGTCGCTCTTGGTGTGTGTCTTCTGTGCGACACATTTTGTTAAACCCTCGCTATACCGGCAAGACGATCTGGAATACGCGTCGCAAGGTCCGCGTGCCAGGAACTGGTAAGCGAGTGTTCAGGCCGCGCCCTGAGAGCGAGTGGCTGACGAGCGAAGCACCTCATTTGCGGATCGTTTCGGACGAACTCGCAGCCGCCGTCCGTAAACGCCTTAAGAGCGTTAAGACCGCGTTCGGCAGGGAAGGAAGTGGCTTGACGGTTGGTCCCAAGCGGTATCTCTTCTCGGGACTGCTAAAGTGCTCTGTCTGCGGGGGAAGCATCGCTCTGGTCTCTGGCCGCGGACGACATGGAGCAGATCGCTATGGCTGTTCCGTGCATCATCAACGTGGCAATTCCGTATGTGAGAATGCACTTTTGGTTCGCAGAGACGAACTGGAAGGAAGTCTTCTAAAGGGACTGGCGGACAATGTTCTGCGTATTGAAGTGATTGACTACGCCGTTGCCCGTATGCAGGAAGCACTCAAGAAGGGGCACGAAAAGCTCAATGCCGACCTTTCGAGAATGCGTGAGAGGAAGCTGCAATTGGAAGCCGAACTCACGCGGCTTGCGAATGCAATCGCTGAGGGACAGCAGTCTCAGACTCTCATGAAGGCAATTGCGGAGCGTGAAGCCGAAGTGCGTGAAATTACAAATAAACTAATTGAACCAGGGCCTGACTCTTTCCAAACCACGCTAGAAGTCTTGCGTGAATTTGCGATCACACGGTTGGCCAAGATTCGTGACCTGATTTCGCACCCGGAGAGTATTGACCTTGCGCGGGCTGTGCTGGCCGAACACTTCGGGACGTTCATGCTCGAACCCACGATTCATGAAGGAGAACCCGTGTATCTCGCTCATGGGAAAGTAGATTTCTTTGGGGACGAAGCGATGGCGCGAACGGGTGGTGCCGGGGGCCAGAATCGAACTGGCTACGCCCGCCTTTTCAGGGCGGCGCTCTACCAGTGAGCTACCCCGGCACGCAATTAGTTTAGAGGCCGCTTCTCAGTGTGTCAATTCGCCTTCAAGCCCAGCTTCGCCGCAAAATGCGCCACCGTGCCGCCAAGCAGCGTAAACAATCCGAACGCCGACCGCCGATCGCCCCGCCATCCCTATTTCCGGCTCCTGTAGAAACGCCAGCGTAAGCAGAATCGGGGAAAGTAGCAGCATCACGCTGCCCACCAACTGCAGGTTTCTCCGCCAACCTCTGCTCTCCATCCGCAGGTAGAGTCCGAGCATCACGTTCACCAGCGCCCCGCCCAGAATGTAAATGTGCCGCGACACGTACATCATGTGCGCTCCAGCCTCCAGCGACTTCATCGCCGGTTTGTGGAAACGCATTGCTTGCCCGCTTAGCACGAATGCCAGCACACCCAGCAAGCCCACGATGTAGTGCAGCCGTTTCATAGCGCCAGAGTCCGGCGATTCTACCAGAACCTGTTTCTTCGAAAATATGTTTTCGCTATGCGGCCCGTTCTCCTTCGATTTACTTTTCCGCCAACTTTCCCGCCAATTGGGATTTACGCCTCGCCACGCTTGTGTTCAACTGAACTATCATGACCCCCACTCATCCGAAATCTTCCGACCTCATCCTCGCACTAAACGGTCTGGCTGTCACAGCCGCTTCCGGCGAAGCCTTGATGAAGGACATCGTCACGCTCCTTCACGGCAAGCTCACCAAATACAATTGGGTTGGCTTCTACATGCTCGAAAAGGAACCCGATCGCGACATCCTCGTCCTCGGCCCCTTCAAGGGCACTATGACGCCCCACACTCGTATCCCTCTCAACCAAGGCATTTGCGGCGCCGCTGCCAGTAGCGGCATGACCATCATCATTAACGACGTCAGCAGCGATCCCCGCTATCTCGCCTGTTCCCTCGAAACCAAATCCGAAATCGTCGTCCCGATCTTCGTCCATGGCAAAGTCGTCGGTGAACTCGACGTCGACTCTCACTTCCTCGCCGCATTCGGCCCCAGCGATCGCAAACTCTGCGAACACGCCGCGGCCCTCCTCGGCAAATTCCTCGAATCCCACTCCTAACCGCCGCCGAAAATTGCCACTTGTGGCACAGTCATCTTGACTGTGCTCTTGGGTTAGGTTTCGCTCTCGTAGGGGGGCAGGACTCCTGCGCCCCATCTCGGCATGGGCCAAATAATTTGTCATTCCGAGCGCAGCGAGGAATCTGCTTTTCGCCTGTGTTTTCCTTCTGACGCCGCTCATTCCTAAAACTCGAGGGTGCCCATCCTTCGCCCGCCTTCGGCGGGAGGGGTGGCTCTTACGATCCAACTCTGCAAAAAGTTCTTCTCTTAATTCGTGGTTTGCTCACTCTTGAAAACGAATATCGGTTGACCTTTACCATCCGCTCACAAACAACTTCTCCCCCGCAGCCAGCCCAATCCTCTGGTATTTCGCGTACGCCCTCGCCGCCCTCATCCGAATCTCCTCCCCCGTTTCCCCCGCAATCCTCCCCTCCACCGCCGCCTTCAGCGTATAAGCCTCCAGCGCCATCAACCCCGTAGTCCACAACAGCGGTTGCGCCCCCGTCGGCCGCAACCCCGACGCCCAAACTCGTTGATTTCAAGCCCGTATTGCGGTCGAACTGCGCATCTCGGCGGTTTGCGAGCGCTGACCTGTGTAGGGCACCCCAACTGACACCACCAACTTTCGAGTGATAGACTCCTTAGTGAGACCATGTCCGCTCCTCTCCATTTGTCCTGCGGCAAGTGCAAGTGCATTCGCCCTTTTTCGGGAACGCCCCCCGCCTGTGAGGTGTGCGGCTGGGTCTGCGATACCTCCGACACTCCTTACTGGCAGAATTTAAGAGCACAACGACAACAGCCCGTCACGAGCAAACTATCCGGCAACCTAGAGGGAATTGGGTCAATGCTCTTGAAGCTGTTCTGGGCAGGCATTTTTTTAGCCCTCGTCGCAGGTGCGTTCTACTGGTTGACTCCTGAGCAAGACAAACTGGCCGCCGAGTACCACATCCCCAAAGCGAATGTCATAATCGAACCAAAGCCATACGGGTGCGATTTTGATGATGCTCCACTCGGCAACAAACATTGCCATTACGAGAAAATCGTAGATACAGAGAAAGCCTGCCCTGGCCCCGATTGTCGCGTGACGAGTGTTTATGTGAGTTGGCGGAAAGTAGAGGAATAGATGAGACCGATGAGGCTTGCTCGAAAAGAACACGAAGCCGCATCCGAGGCGATGAGGCAACTGACGAAAAAGGGAAAGGGCGGTCGAAACCCTTTGCCCGAGGACAATGAACTATACATGCGGCTCGCGACCGTCAAGGACACACTTGAGTGGGCCTACCCCAGATTGATAAAGACGACTGCCAAAGGCCACGAACGGCTTAGCGAGCTAATGGGTTACAAGCACTACGTTATGGGTCCAACATTTACGCTGCTTCACCCTTAGCTGTCTTCTGCTCCCCCGCCACACCCGTAGGTCATCGCCCGCCCAAGCCCCCACTCCTCCCGTTTCCTGATCGCTGATATCTGATCGCTGATAACCTTCCGCTCCCACTCAAAGCGCGTGCGGGCACCGCCCACCGAACCCTACCTCTCTACGTATCCTGCGAATCCTCGAACTCCTTCATCCAATCCCGCCCCTTCAATACCTCTCTCGGACGCGTCCCGTCCGGCGGCCCCACAATCCCATCCTTCTCCATCAAATCAATCAAATGCGCCGCGCGCCCGTACCCGATCCGCAAGCGCCGCTGCAGCGTTGACGTTGACGCCCTCCCCATCTCGCAGCATACCCGCACGGCGGCCTGATACAGCTCGTCATCCGAGCCCTCGCCGCCTTCCGCCCCACCCGCTTCCTCCCCCACGCCGCCCGTCTCCTCCGTACTATCTTCCTTTGGCGCTTCCAGCAATTGCTCGTTGTACTTCGCTGGCGCCTGCTGTCTCCAGAAGTCGCACACCGCGGTAATCTCATCCTCGGTCACCAGCGGCCCGTGAATGCGGTGCAATCTTGCAGAGCCCGCCGGCAAATACAGCATGTCGCCCTTCCCCAGCAAGGATTCCGATCCATTGGCATCCAGAATCGTCCGCGAGTCCACCTTGCTCGCCACCCTGAAGGATATCCGCGCTGGAAAGTTCGCCTTGATCAACCCCGTAATCACGTCCACCGATGGCCGCTGCGTCGCCAGGATCAGGTGAATCCCCACCGCCCGCGCCATCTGCGCCAGCCGCGTGATGGACTCTTCCACGCTGTTCGTGTCCACCATCATCAAATCCGCCAATTCGTCAATGATGATCACCAGGTAGGGAAGTGGCTTGTGCTCGGTTTCTTCTAAGTTGTCAAACAGCGAAAGTGACTGCTGCTTTTGGCATGAGCGGTTGTACTGATCGATGTTGCGCACGCCCCGCTGCGCCAGCAGCTTCAGCCGGCTTTCCATCTCCTTCGTCGCGTTCCGCAATACGTTCGATGCCACCTTCGGGTCCGTCACCACCGGCGCCAGCAAGTGTGGAATCCCTGCATACAAGCTCAATTCCAGCCGCTTCGGGTCCACCAGCACCACCTTCACTTCGTCCGGCGTGGCCTTAAACAACATCGAAATCATCAGCGAGTTGATGAACACGCTCTTGCCCGTGCCGGTCGATCCCGCAATTAGCAGGTGCGGCATGGACGACAGGTCCGTCACCCGGATTCTTCCGTGCAGGTCCCGCCCCATCCCCAGCGTCAACTTGCCCGGCGAATTCGTGAACTCCGCAGCCTCCAGGATTTCGCGCAACGCGA
>Ga0326727_10013291_pt1 | contig 18384 bp, 16 predicted proteins | sample MB2enrmetagenome_FD_207643 | JGI IMG/M metagenome (GOLD analysis project Ga0326727, IMG submission 207643) | Lab enriched peat soil microbial communities from McLean, Ithaca, NY, United States - MB29MY | ecosystem: Environmental > Terrestrial > Soil > Wetlands > Peat | place: USA: New York...
CCCGCCGCCGCGTGGTCCTGCCAAATCGTATGTATGGTTGAATTTAACTGCCGCTGGAGGGCAATCTGCTCCCGCCTGACATCGTATTCCGTGCGCCGCGCGGCCATCATGTCGGCCACAGTTGTTGCTAGTTGATTATCAGTATCAAGTGAATGGGCGCTCGGCCTCTGGCCGGCGCGCGAGGCCCCCGCCGCCTCGTGCGCGGCCGCTGAACGCGGCCACCGGCGACGGGTCCCCAGACGCGTAGGGTGAGAAGGGCCTGTCCTTTCTTGCATTTCGGTGGGGGGGAGGGTCGGAGTTGTCATTTATCGGCCTCACACATACTGCTATAGCGGTTCAGGAGCGATTCTTTGATGGCCTCCCAGAGCTTCGCATCAATCCCCTTCTTTGCGAAATGTAGGCTCTTTATAAAGCAGTCCTCACATACCTGAACCCGCTGTGCGCTTTTCAGCTCGCCCTTGCCGATTCCGCGCCGATAGATCACAAAGGAAATGGAGATAATATTCGGCTCGCCGGCGAGATGATGCCGGATATTTCCCGTCGCTTGAACCTGGCAGACGCAGCAGGTGCGCTTCGGATGGTAGAGGGTGGGAATCATGCGGCCATAGTCTCCTCTGCCATCAGCACCGCGAGTGCGCGCTGCTCGCTGGCCATGGCGCATGTGCATCGTTCGATGGAAAGCTCGGCATGGCCATCGTGGACAGAATCGTGAGCGATGCGCAGGGCTCCGATCATCTTCTCGCGCCGCACAACTGAAATTTCCAGCGTCCGATTGTTGAAGAAGTATGCGGCGGTGTCGCGCAGATTCAGCCATGCATTAAAGCGGCAATCATCGACCATGGATGCGTCGGCATCAAGAACTGCCTTTTTAAAAAGCATGGACGCAATGCGAAGCATATTTGCAGTGACGACTATCCAGATCGGCATCGATTTTTCTTTTTGTAGAGTTGTCATAATGCGGCTCCTTGAAGTCTCTGTTTTTCCGTTTGCAAATAATCCTTAATCCAGATCGCGGCCTCGTCCCAACTTTTCCAACCGTGCAATCTGCGCTGAACCTCTCCACGTTGCTGCTTTGGAATCTTCTTCCAATGATCGATGCAGAGGATGTGATTTCCGGAGATCGAAATTGCGCAATCAGGCCAGCAGCATTTTCTCTGTGATGTCAAAATCGAACTCCTTCTGGGATTGGGACCGGATGCACCGATTTTTAATCTTCGGGTTCCCCGGCCCCACTCACCCCTCGGTCGCTGTCTAGGCGTTGCCGAGCTTTTTGCATCTGAGATTATCGATTTCAGATGCGATCCGTTGCAGTTCTTCTAAAATGCCAGGCATCTTGCGAATTTTTTTCAATGCACGCAGATAGATGCGATAGGCATTTTGTGGAGCAATCCCGAGTTCACAGCCGATTTGTTTCCAGGTCTTCATGCGATTGCCTCTATTCGACTCAAGATGCGCCGTTCGTAGAGCATCCTGGCCAGCTTTGGAATTTGAAGATGGAGCAGCAAGCGGCGGTCTGTTAGCGCCGAATCGATGCGCATTAGCTCCAGAACAAGATCAATGCGCGGCCATGCCGAGAGCGCGGCAATTTGGAGTGATTCAGTCGTCGTAATCGCGATCGTGTTTGGAGCGGCTTCGGCAGTTGCGAGAGGAACGGCCGGTACAAGGTCCAGCCCATTCAGGTATCGTATCCCGTTTACATACCAAAGCCGCTCCGGATGGAAGCGGTCTCCGCACCGCCTCCAAGCTGTTCCAGCCCTGAATTCCAGATAAGCATTTATAGAACGTAGCCATTGACTGGCTGTGCGCCGATCCCGTTCCTCATCGTCCATGAAGTGAAGGTAGGCGTATTGCGATGCGAGCGATGGATTAGGGAAGGATCCTAATCGCGCAGATCCGGGGCGGAGTCCCATGGCTTAAATCCTCCGCCTGGGCCTCCATGTCTGATAACGTATATTCTGTATATTGCAAGCAAGTAACAATAGAACAAGAAGATGGCCTATCTACACTGCTTTCAATAGCATTATCGTGATATCGTCGTGTTGGGGCGTGTTGCCGACAAAGCGATCGATATCCGTCAGCATAGTGTTCAACAACACCGGCGGCGTCGCAGCCTGGTTTGCGTAGAGCATAAACATCAGACGCCCTTCCCCGTACTCATCATGGAGGTGATTTTCCGCCTCCGTGGCTCCATCGGTGAAGATGACCAGCCAATCGCCGCACTGCAGCGTGACCGTTTCCGATTCGTATGGAGCATTCTCCTGGATTCCTAGCGGGATACCACCCGCCGTCAAGCGCTCAATGGCTCCCGTCTGGCGGCGCAGGATGGGCGGATTGTGCCCGGCGTTGACGTAGACCACGTCGCGCGTTGCAGGGTTGTATTCGGCGATGAATGTGGTGGTGAAGCGGCGTCCATTCTGGCTGTTACCGCAGGCGTAGTTGTTCATGCGGCCCACCAGATCGGTTAACGAGGTGGAGATACCCGCGAGGGTCTTGAGGCTGGCCTGGTAGGTGGCCATTAACATGGCCGCTGGAATACTTTTACCGGCGACATCGGCGATGGCGATCAGATACGTGCCGCTAGGCAAATACGTGGATGGACGAGGAAAAACGTCGTAGTAGTCTCCTGCCACTGTATTGGCGGGGCGAGTGGCAAAGGCAATCTCCAGACCCGGCACCAGCGGCGGTCCTGGCGGCAGCAGCCAGGCCTGGATTTCCTTGGCGATCTGCAGGTCGCGCTTCATAACCACACGGTCAGCAATTTCCAGCGCCAACAGGATAAGCAGCAAAATGCAGCCCCAGAAGATACCGCTGGTCCAGAAGCCGGACATATGCATATTGGGGATAAAGAATATTAATGCAATCAATAAGATGACGCGGCGCGCAGGAGACATCTTATCAATGATGGCCCACAAAAAGAGCTGAATCATCCGTATAAAATGCCTGACCCATCCGGTTCCGGGCATGCGGCGTGTATCAATTTCCTGCGAATAAAGCCTGTAGGTGGAGCGGGCATCGGTGTGGAATTGGTTCCATAGCTGGGTGAGCGCCATGCCATCGGTGATGCGCTGCCAGAATTTCCTTATGCCCTTCATGATGAGCTAGACCCGCGCATTGAATTTCTTCCCTGCCGGCTGCAAAGCATTGATATACGCGCTGATTACATTTTATAGCGGCCCAGGTCCTCGTCGTTGAGGCCTTCGAGCCAGACGCGCAACTGTTCGGCAGTCGGGCCTTCGGCCTGTCCGGAGGTGTTCAGCTTGGCCTGCTGCATTACCTGCTCCGTGACGTAGATGGGGCAATCGGCGCGCAACGCCAAAGCCAGTGCGTCCGACGGCCGGGCGTCTAGAACCAGGGGATCATTGCCCTGCTGCAGCCACAGTGTCGCGTAAAAGGTATCGTCCTTAAGTTCTGAAATCACAACGCGTTCCAGCCTGGCATTCAAGTTTCGGATGAGGTTTCTGGCGAGGTCGTGGGTCATGGGACGCGGCGCGGCCACTTTCTCAATCTCCAGAGCAATGGCGTTGGCCTCGAAGATTCCGACCCAGATGGGCATGACTGTATCGGAAGCGACGTCCTTCAGCACAACGATGGGCATATTGGTTGATGGGTCCATCATCAGCCCGCGTATCCGCACCTCGACGCTGCCCCTGTCCTGATGAGTACCGTTTTGCGTGCCGGTCATCTTCTGCAACTCAGCTTCAAGCCGGGGCAATTCGCTAAACTGGATCTGCGCCGCGCGGTCCAGCTGTCCCTTGCGCGTCTGCTCCTCGGCCTCTATACGCAACGCCTCGATCCGCTTCTTCAGGTCGCTTTCCATGGCTTCCCTTCTTTCTCCTCTGTCATCTTAGACGGCTTTGCCCACCAGGCTGTTAGGATGCGTCGCGGTAATAATCACCTGAAGGTAGCTTCCCGGAGCCGGGGCGATGGGCTGTGCGCAGGTGAAATTGACCGGAATGTTCTGACTACTACGTCCGATAATCTGCCCACGCACCGTGTTGATGCCTTCAACCATTACTTCCATTGTTTGCCCCAAGTGCCTGGCATAATTGATTCTTTGAATCTCCCGCTGACGATCAAGAACCACTTTAAGCCGGGCTACTTTCTCTGCCTTCGGGATGGAATCGATGAGGTGCAAAGCCGGGGTATTGGGCCGGCTCGAGTACTTGAAGCCGAAGACGCAATCGTACTCTACTTCGGCCAGAAGGTCCATGGTCTGGGTAAGGTCGTCAGCAGTTTCGCCGGGAAAGCCGACGATGATGTCGGTTGAAATAGAGATGGGCCGGTGCGCGGCCTTGATCCAACTAATCCGCTCCAGATAGCTCTCGCGAGTGTACTCGCGGTTCATGGCCTTGAGAATCCGCGAGGAACCCGACTGAACCGGCAGGTGCACGTGGTCGCAAAGCGTGGGTACGGCGTCGATGGCTTCGACGATGTCGCGGGTGAAGTCGCGCGGATGGCTGGTGGTGAAACGCACACGGCGGATGCCCGGCACCTCCCCAACCGCAGCCAGCAGTTCGGCGAAGCTCCGCTTCCCTTCCGGGTCGCGGTAGCTGTTCACATTCTGGCCGAGGAGCTGAATCTCGGTGTAGCCCTGATCGGCGACGCGGTGGGCCTCGGCGAGGACGGAGTTTGAACCGCGGCTGCGCTCTTTGCCCCGCGTGTACGGCACCACGCAGTAGGCGCAGAACTTGTCGCAGCCCTCGACGATGGTGATGTAGGCGCGATAAGGATTCTGGCGGGCGGTAAACTCGGTCTCGAAGGTCTCGTCTGTCTGACGGTCGTCGAGGCCGGTGATGCGCATCTCGCCGGCTTCAAGGCGCTTGAGCATCTCCGGTAGATTGCGATACGAAGCCGAGCCCGAGACCAGCGAGACATAAGGCGCTCGCGCGAAGATCTTTTCTCCCTCCTGCTGCGCCACGCAGCCTAGCACGGCGAAACGCTTACCGTTTCTGTGCTGGCGCTTATATTCGTCGAGGCGGTGGAAGACCTTCTGCTCGGCTTTGTCGCGGATGGAACAGGTGTTGTATAGAATCAGGCCTGCGTCTTCCTCGCGCTCGACCTGCCGGTAGCCCTCGTGCTGCAATGTTCCGATGACCTTCTCCGAGTCATGGACATTCATCTGGCATCCGAAGGTCTCAATATAAAATGTTTTACCGGTTGCCATAGCAACCTAAAGTATACCGCGATTGTCTATAATCGAGCGATTCCCTGCCCCTTTGCGCCGGTCACGGCTGGACCGCATTATCTTCTGATCCAAACCTCCACGCGGCGATTGCGCGCCTGTCCTTCGTCGCTGTCGTTGGAGGCGACTGCCAGGTTCGAACCAAATCCGTGAACAATTGAAGGTTTCAACCCTCTCAGTATCAATTGTCTTTCAACAACTTGTGCCCGGCTCAGCGAGAGCACCAGATTTGAATCGTAATCCCCGGTGCTGTCAGAAAAACCGAAGAGCATGATCTTGTCTTCTGGAATATTCAAGTCCGCAATGAGAGAGACAACCCGATCCATATCGACCTTGGCCTTGTTGTCCAACTCCAATTGATTGGGCGCAAAGCGGAAATTGAGCGAGAGGCGATTTGCATCCCTGGTGAGTGATTTATATTCCGGCGGAGCGTCGGCTGGCGCCGTCTGCGCCACCTGCGTCACATTCTGGGCAACAAAACCTGTAGCGGCTACCACTTCCTGTCCCTTGCTGGAAATGGCAAACTCTATAAACTGGCGCGTATATTTGTTGATTGGATTGGCAGGCGTATAGAGGTAAAGCCTTCTCGATAAAAGATAGTCTTCCGTGCCCACGGTCAGCCGTGTGGGCAGCAGCGCCATAGTCCCCTTATCCGAAACGGCGAGCGCTTTGGAGCTGTGGATGAAAGGAAGACCGATAAAGCCGATGCCATTCGGATCGCCGGCAACCGCATCGGAGAGCGCTATGCTGTCCTCAATTCTTTGTGTTCCCGCGGCCAACGGCTTTCCCCCCAGCACCAGGGTCTTGAAGGTGTCGTAGGTGCCCGAGTTATCATTTCTCGTGTAGACCTTGATCGCTCCTTTCGATGCGCCTACCTGCGACCAGTCAGAAATCTCCCCGGTAAAGATGCGCATGATTTTATTTTTATCAAGCTGATTGGCGGAATTGGCGGCGTTGACAATGACCGCGATGCCGTCAAGCCCCAGGATGTGCTCATTTGTAACTGAGGACATATTTCCCAGAGATGTCAGCCTGGACGCTTCATCGAGCTTGATCTTGCGCGAAGCCATGCCGATATCGCAACTGTTCTCGGCCAGAGCAGTAAACGCGGTTGCGGAACCATGCGCCGCAATGGTGATCGAGGAAGCCTTACTATCTCCGGGCAGCACGCCCTCAACGATCTTCTCCAGCGGGTTGGCTCCGGGGAGAATGCGAACATTTGTCGCTCCCTGATCCTTGAGAAATGCCTCGGCTAATGACGGTCCAAGAGTGTCTCCAATGGTGTTCGAGCCAGCCAGGCGAAGGATCGTCTTTGTCGTTGCCGCATTCGCGGTGTGCTGCATGTTCCATCTTGCGAACACAGCAACCGCCGCAAGTAGAAGCAATACTGCTAAGGCGGCCAGAAGAGTATGCGGCGACTTCTTGCTGCGCGCGTCAGGAGCCTCCCGGGGAACGATGGTATTTTCATCCATCAGCGGTCCGAAGCATTCAGGACAAACGAAAGGAGCCCCCATAGGAATGGGAATATTCTGCTTATCTCTGGCGTCTTTGCAGTATCTGAAATTTAAGCATTTACCCCATCGAACAGTCATACTTGGCCTACCTTCTTTGTTGGGTATGGGTGATGCGCTCTGAGCTGCATGGGACAAACTCAGAGCAAATCGTTGCTTTCCAACTGTCTTTGAGGCGCATATTTGAAGTTCTCGCGACTACGTCGAGAGAGGTACGTCTCAAAGATGGTCAGATTGGCTGAGAAAAGGTTACCAGAAATGATAACTATAGTCATTAAAAAAGTGTAATAAATGGGTACCCCTAGTGTAAAAGAGTCATTACAGCAAGATAAATGCCAGCAAAAGCTTGCCTCTCGGAGCAATCAGCGCAGCCCGGAATGCAGGTATGCCAGCAGCGCCGCCATCTGCTCATCGGTGAATCGGCCGGCAAAGCCAGGCATCATTCCCTTCCCTGCAAGCACATTCAGCCGCACGGCCGCGTCGGTGGCGGGAGCGCCGCTGGGCAAGGTCCTGCGGTTGAAAACTCCATGCAGATCAGGGGGTATCTTCTTGAGCACCAAGTCGTTATCTTCATGGCAGTGGGCGCAACGCGTCTGGTAGAGATGCTTGCCTTCCGCCTCCTGGGAGGTGAGCGCAGGCGCAGAGTGGCAGCCGGTCAGGCTAAGCGCCAAACCTATGCAAACAAAAGCCCAGCCTGTCCTACGGCCTACCATGCAGGCCACGCTTTCCCTACGCCTTCTGAGCAAATTGTCCACTTACGTAGTCCCAGTTGACCACCTGGAAGAAGGCCTTCACGTATTCGGCGCGCCGGTTCTGGTACTTCAGGTAGTAGGCGTGCTCCCAAACGTCCACGGTCAGCACCGGTTTATGGCCCAGAGTGAGCGGGCTGTCCTGGTTGGGAGTGGATTCGATAGCCACGGTTCCATCGGGCTGCTTGACCAGCCATGCCCAGCCGCTGCCGAAGACACCCAGCGCAGCGGCGGTGAGCTTGTCCTGAAAGCCGGAGAGCGAGCCGAATTTGGCATCGATGGCCTTGGCCAGCTCGCCGATGGGCGCTGACGCCGATCCGGGCTTGCCCAGCGTCGGCCACCAGATGGAGTGGTTGGCGTGGCCTCCGCCCTGGTTGCGAACGGCGGTACGAGCCGATTCTGGCCAGGCGCTCAGATTGGCCACCAGCTCGTCTACTGACTTGCCCGCCAGCTCGGGATGCGCGGCAACGGCGGCGTTGAGGTTGTTCACGTAGGCCTGGTGGTGCTTGTCGTGATGCAGGTGCATGGTTTCGGCGTCGAAATAAGGCTCCAGCGCGTCGTAGGCGTAGGGCAGAGGCGGCAGGGTGAACGGGCCGGATGGAGGCGCGGGAGGCGTTGCGGCAGCAGCTTGTCCGGCGGGAAGTGCCTGACTACTCAGGGCTTCGGTCAACAGCAGCGCGCTTGCCACGCCGCCCATATGCTTGATTGCGGTTCTGCGATTCATGATGGGAAACCTCTATCGGGTTCGATGCAGGAAGGCTGGGAAAGTCTGCGGAAAAATCGGATAGTTCCATGAAGAAGAGATGCTTGAAGCCATCTTCGCTATTCTGGAGTCATGCAGCTTCCTTCCTTAGCCCAGATTCACGATGCGCGGACTGTGGTCTATCGCTCCATGCCGCCGACTCCACAGTACACGTGGCCGTTGCTCAACCAGCGGCTGGGAACCGAGGCCTGGATCAAGCACGAAAACCATACGCCGGTTGGGGCCTTCAAGCTGCGCGGGGCGCTGGTCTACATCGATTGGCTCAAGGAGACCCATCCCGGCCTGGCAGGGGTCGCTGCGGCCACGCGCGGCAATCACGGCCAGGGAGTAACCACGGCCGCGCGGCTCGCAGGTCTGAAGGCGGTCATCATTGTTCCACACGGCAACAGCCGGGAGAAGAATCGCGCCATGACCGCTCAGGGTGCAGAACTGATCGAACACGGCGACGACTTTCAGGAGTCGCTGGAGTTTGCTCGTACCCTTGCCGCGGAGCGCGGCTTCACCATGGTCGACTCCTTCCATGAGCGTTTGGTGAAGGGCACGGCCACTTACGCGCTCGAACTCTTTGAGGCCGCGCCACCGCTCGACGCTGTGTATGTGCCAATCGGCCTCGGCTCGTCCATCTGTGGCGTTACCGCGGCGCGCAATGCTCTTAGATTGACCACCGAGATTGTCGGCGTGGTGGCCGCGGCTTCTCCTGCGTACGCACTCAGTTTCAGGGAGCGCCGGGTGATAGAGGCTCCATCGCGCACCGCCATCGCCGATGGACTGGCCTGCCGCACGCCTAACGCCCAGGCCATGGAGGTCATTTGGGAGCATGTTGCCCGCATCGTCGAGGTCACTGAAGCCGAGATTGCTCACGCCATGTGCGCCTGCCACCAGGACACTCACAATCTTGCCGAGGGCGCCGGAGCGGCTGCGTTGGCCGGGGCGCTCAAGGAAAAGAATATTCTGCAAGGCAAACGCATCGGCATCATCCTTACAGGCGGAAATGTAGACCGGGAGATCTACGAGGATGTGCTGGCCTGAAAGCTATAGGGTAGATGAATGACAGAATTCGCAGAAAAACTCACCCCCATGGCGCATAAGGCTCAGAACCGCTGCTTCGGCTGCGGTCCGGCCAATGCTGCTGGGTTGCGTCTTGAGTTCCTGCTCGCCGAGGATGGGAGCGTGGTTTGCCAGCCCACCATTGCGGAGATCTTCGAGGGACCGGCCGGTTACCTGCACGGCGGCATCATTGCCACGCTGCTGGACGAGGCCATGAGCAAGTCTGTAAGGGCGCGGGGATTGATGGGTATGACCCGGCAGATGGAGGTCGAGTACCTCCGCCCTGTTCCCTCCGCGGCGCCAATTCGCCTGGAGGGCCGCCTGCTGCGCAGCGAGGGCCGCAAACACTGGACCGAGGCCAGGCTTCTCAATCACCGGGGTCACGTTCTGGCTGAAGGAAAGGGTCTGTTCGTCGAGGTGCGCAACGGCCACATGACTTGAGTGAGCTGCGCGGTCAATTCCGCGTGTTTAAAGAGAAGATGGTTGTGCTTTTAAAGATCGGGGCGGCCCGAAGGCCGCCCCGATACGTGCTTAGTGAATCATGTTGATGGTTTCCTGGGTGATGGTGTCGAAGGTGGTTACCGACTTGGCGTTGGCCTCGAAAGCGCGCTGGGCGACGATCAGGTCGGAGAACTCGGAGGAGATGTTGACGTTGGAGGCCTCCAAAGAACTTCCTTCGAGAGTGCCGCGTCCACCCGCACCGGCCACACCAACAGTGGCCAGGCCTGAGGAGGAAGTGGCCTGATATTGGGTTGAGCCCTTGTCAACCAATCCTTGCTGGTTGCTGACCGTGGCAATCGCCAATTGTCCCACACTCTGGCTCTGGCCATTCGAGTAGGTAGCCGTAACGATGCCGCTGGAGCCGATGGTGAAGCTCTGATACTCGCCGCTGGTATATCCGTTCTGGTTTTGCGCCGATTGCCCGGATACAGCAGCGGTCTGACTGACCTCTCCCGCGCCATTCGCGGTAAAGAGATCCCAGGTCATGTTCATGGGCGCCGCGCTGTCGGCAAGCCCGGTAAAGGTGATGTTGTTCGGATTGGCGGCCGGACTGATCAGATTGCCGTTTGAATTGAAGGTCAGTGTCCCTGCAGCATTGGCCGACGCCACAGGATTCTGCACGATGTTGCCGGAAGTCGATAGGTTGGCGCCGGTGATGGACAACTGCCCGGCCGCCGTGGACGAGACCGTGACGCCGGCGATGCCCGCGGTGGTCAACGCGCTGGTCAGGGCAGTGACATATGCAGCCAGCGTTTCCCCGGAGGTGACTGTCGGCGCGGCTGTGGTCGCCGTGACGCCGCCGGATGTCTGTCCGGAGATCGTCAGATTTGTTGAGGGATCGATGGTAGCGACGATTCCGCCACTCGTTCCCAGGTTGTAATTGATCGTAGTTGCCGACAGATCCTGGCTCGCTGTTCCGGCGACTTTGAGTGTGTTTGCCGGTCCGACGATGGACAACTGGCCGCCATTGGCCGTTACCGATACGCCGTCCGTGCTGGTGTCGATGCCTACCAGCGTCAATGCCTTGCTCAAAGCGGTGGCATACTGGGCCACCGTCTCTCCGGCGGCGCCCGTTACTACCGCGGTGATGGCAGTCGGCGGCACACCGGTCACCGTGGGCCCGACTATCGTCAAAGCTGTGGTGGCATCCACGGTGGCGCTCGATCCGAAGTCGTAATTGATCGTGGTATCCGCCAAGTCCTGTGTAATGGTGCCGCCAATCGCCATATTGGCTCCGACGATCGACAACTGGCCGGCCGCCGAGGAGACCGCAATATTTTGAATGCCGGCATTGCTCAACGCGCTGGTCAGGGCCGTGGCATACTGAGCCACCGTTTCACCGGCTGCGACCTGCGGCGCGATGATAGTCGCCGCAGTGCCGGTCACTGTATCTCCGGTGATCTTCAGATTCGTCGTGGGATCAACCGTGGCGTTGGTCTCGAAGTTGTAATTGTTGGTTGTTCCTACCATGTCCTGATTGACGTTGCCGCTGATCACCATCGATGACGGCCCAACGATGGACAACAGGCCGGTCAGAGCATTGGCCGTAATTGTAACGCCGGTGATGCCGGCCAAGTTCAACGCGGTGGTCAAATCGCCTGCATAGTCGGAAACCGTCTCCGTCGGCGGCACTCCCGGTCCGGTAGGGGTGAAGATTGGCAGGGCGGTAGTCGTCATGACGCCGTTTACCGTCGGGGCGTGAATCTTCAATGTCGACGAGGCAGCTACCTTGGCCTGTGCGCTCAATCCCGTAGTGGGGTCGGTGTAGGAACCGAAGCTGTAATTGGTTTGAGATCCCGAGAAATTCTGCACCAGGCCATTGGCGCCGGGAACGATGGTCATGTTCGCCGGTCCGGTGATGGATAACTGGCCGGTAATATCACTGCCAGTGATCGTCACGCCGGAGATAGCCGGCAGCCCCACCGCGGCCTGGAGGAAACCTGCATAGGCAGAGACCGATTCTCCGGCGGTGAAGGCTGGCGCGGTGATGGTTGGAGCGGCGCCGATTTTGATCCCCAACGTTGTCGAGGGATCGATCATGGCCTGCGCACCGTTGCTGGTAACAAGGTTGTAATTGGTCGTCGTCTCCGCTACTTCCTGCTTCAAACCAGCAGCGTTGTTAATCACCATGGTTGAAGGTCCGGTGATGGAGAGTTGGCCGGTGGCATTCACACCCGTAACCGTCACGCCGACGATTCCGGCGGTGGTTAACGCGGTATTCAAGTCCGTCGCATAGTCGGAAACCGTCTCCGCCCCCGGCGGCCCGGTGAATGCCACCGGCACGGCGCTGGTAGCATTCGCACCGGAGACCGACGGCCCGGTAATTGTCAGACCCGTCGCCGGATTCAACGCCGCGGGATCAATCCATCCGGTTGCGGCGAAGTTGTAACTCGCGGCTGTTGACGAGAAGTTCTGGCTAACGCCGCCGCTGGAAATGGTGGCCCCGCCAGTAATGGACAACTGGCCGTTGGCCGTGGGCGTGGCCAACACGGCACTCGCGGGATATATGGTTGTTATCGCGGTATTGAGGGCGGTCGCATAAGCGGCCACAGTAACAGGTTGAGGGAGCAGAGTAGTGAGGGTCGGCGCAGGAACGATATCAAAGCCGCCCACCCCATCTGGAATACTGAGCGCCAGATTCGTGGTGTTATTCACCGTGGCTCCCGTGCCTTCGAAGTTGTAGATGAGCGCGTTGGCGGGGACGGGGGCGGGAACCGTTTGAACCGCCAGGGGGCTGTTGACCACCGGTGTCACGACTGGCACATTTGCAGTAATGGCGGGATTGGCTACGGAACCCACAATCGTCGTATCCGCTGTCAAGGCGGGGGTGGTAGTCACCGTCGTCGACGCGCCTGCCGTCACGGTGCTGGGAACCGTCGTCACCGCCGGCAGAACCACTGCCGCCCCTGTGGGCACCGCGGTGGCCGCCGGCGTTGATGCCGTTACGGGCATGATAGTGGCCGCCGCCGCGGTCGCCGCCGCCGCCGTCAACGTATCCGGCAGCGTGATGGCATAGCTCCACTTGTTGTTGCCAAGATTGGTATAGGTCACCGTGGCTTCATAGGATTTTCCCAGCGAGTCATAGATCTGTACCTGGCCCGTGGTTTGTGTGCCTATGGCAGACGCGGAATTCAGGTTTTGGGTCACGCTGAAGGAAGTCGTCGCCGATGGCTGCATCACCTGCCCGGTGGGAATCGCAATGTCCGTCAAGCCGCCATTGGTGTTGATCACGCCGTTAAGAGCCGTATATCCCATGACTCCCTGGCCTTCGGTGCTTTCCAGCGTGCCGGTGGAACTCAGCTGGAAGTTGCCATCGCGCGTATAGAGTTGCGCGCCTCCGCCGTTGTCCAGCACAAAGAAGCCCGCGCCGTCGATGGCGGCATCCGTCGTAACACCGGTGGAGGCAATCGAGCCGCCGGTAAAATCGGTGCTGTTCGAGGCCACCTGCACGCCCGTTCCCTGCTGAATCTGGTCTCCCGATCCGGTGGTGCCCACCTGCTGGTAAAACAGATCGCTGAAGTTGGTCGTCTGCGCTTTGAAGCCGGTGGTGTTCATGTTGGACAAGTTGTTGGCGATGGTGTTCAGCGCCGTATTATCGGCGTTGAGGCCGCTGAGTGGAATGTAAAAGCTGGGCATGGTGTTACTCCTCTCGATTGCATCTGAAGTTGGCGCGGGCCTTGTCGGCCAGTGCGTGAACGGCTTTGCCGGGCTCTTTCAAGCCCGCGAAATCAATGCTGCGTGCGCGACCGTCCGCTCAGGGACTGAGCCACGCTCTGGGCCGAGGGATTAGCCGCGGGAACACCGATATTGCCGGGAGCCAGTTTGGCCACAGCCGCGCTCAGAGCGCCGGGAAGGGTTGTCGCGGTTGCGGACGATGCTGGTTGAGCCTGCGCGCTGGCGCCCGCACCGGTGAGGCTGGCGATGGCGGAAGTGGATGCGCCGGTGGTTGCAGCTCCGCTCGAAGCGGGCGTTGTGCTACCCAGATCCGTCGTCAGCGTCTGGTTGATGGAGATCAGTTGCTCCAGACTGTTCACATTCACCAACTGGTTGATGTACTCGTTGGGATCAGTGTCCGCGGTTGGGTCCTGATTTTTCATCTCGGTGACCAGCAAGGTCAGAAAGTCGTTGGCCGAAACTGTGGCCGATGAACTGCTGGTGCTGCTTGAACCGCTGGCCGCATTGGCTGTGGCGCTTGTAGCGTTTGTCGCGTTGGCCGCTGTTGCTGAAGGGGTTGCGGAGTTGCCCGAAAGAGCCTGCACCGCTGTCATTGCGTAATTCAATATTGCCGCTGCCATGTTGCCTCCCTGTTCTTCGCTGTTTCGAATTGCGTTCTTCCGCGTCCTTGATTACTGGGCTCCTGCCCGCGTTGACCAGGCTCCTGCCTGTCGTTCTTGTCCGCGCCATGAGCCTGCCCCCAGGCTCAGGCCATTACCGAAATGTGAAAGCCGTCCCAACTTGCCGCTTGCGTGCTTCCGTCCATATCCCCGAAGAATGCCGGCAACTCCGCCGATGCGGCCGGCGACTGACTCACAGGTTCCGAAGATTGACCTGACAGAGTGTTTGCATCGGCGCCCTGCGCACTCTGTTGGCCTGCCCCCTGCTGCATTCCCTCTCCTGTGCCCTGACCGCTACCCAACGCCGTCCAAGCGCTCTCGGGCGCCGTCAGCGTGAGCGTCTCGACCGGCGTGTGATGTTCGTCAAGATAGGCGTTCATTCCTGCGAGATGGCCGCCCAGCGCCTGGGCTGCGTCGGCTGAAACTGGCACCAGTTGGGCATGAACTCCACCTCCGCTTAGATCCGCACGGACGCCTACCCAACCCAGGGCCGGATCCTGATAACCTGCCTCGGCCCGCTGCGTCCCGGCATGAATCCAGGTAGTAGCCGCCGGCGCGCCCGCTCCATCGAGTGTGGCAAAGGCCTCGCGGGAATCTGGACCGGTTGCCATAACGCTCGAAGCTCCCGCCGGCTCCGCGGACACGCTCACAGTTCCGCCCGTGCCGGCCAATGCGCGCGTCATTGCGGAGGCATCTACAGCCGGGACAGAAGACTGCCCTGCTGTTAAGTGGCTTATAGTCTGAACCGAATCGATATTGCTGCTTCCGTGAATTGATTCGGGCGTTAAGGTTTTTCCGCCTCCGGATGAGACTGGCTTGATCAGTACGGGGGATGGAGCCGAAAGCAGGCCGGATTGGGCAGCGGCGCTGGCGATCAACGGCATAGGATTCAGGCCGTCGCCGGCAATCACGTTCACGCCCTGGCTTCCCTGCGGGATTGCAACCCGTTCCCCGCCCTGAACAAGCGTCTGTGTCCGGTTTTGATTTGGCGTGAGCGCCGGAGTAGGATCCTGGAGATGCGCCTCTGTCTCCGTCGGGCTTTGGCTTGGCGCTACGGTCTGAGTGAGGCTTTGGCTCGCGACCTGCGGCTGCATCAGGTTACGGCTGGTCACAATTCTCTGAGTGGAGTTCTGGGAATTCGCTATGGTCTGCGCGGGTTCCGGCTTGGGTGAAGGGGTCTGGACAGGCGCCGGCGTCTTAAGAGTGTTCTGGCTCGGCGTTGCTGTCTGAGCCGGATTCTGTTTGGATGCAAAGGTCTGCGCCAGATCGGGCTTGAGTGAAGAAGTCTGGACCGGCGTGGGTGTCTTAAGAGTGTTCTGGCTCGGCGTTGCTGTTTGAACTGGATTCTGGTAGGACGCTAAGGTTTGCGCCAGGTCGGGTTTCAGTGAAGAAGTCTCGACCGGCGTGGGTGTCTCAAGAGTGTTCTGGCTCGGCGTTGCTGACTGAGCTGGATTCTGGTTGGATGCAAAGATTTGCGCCTGTTCGGGTTTTGGTGAAGAAGTCTGGACCGAAGCAAGTGTCTCAAGAGTGGACTGGCTCGGTGTTGCTGTTTGAGCGGGATTCTGGTTGGACGCTAAGGTTAGTGCCTGGTCGGGTTTCGTTGAAGAAATCTGCACCGGCACCGGAGTATGAAGAGTGTGTTGAACAACTGTTGCCGCCTGAACTGGAATCTTGTAAGACGCCGCGGTCTGCGCCGGATCAGGGTTCGGTGCTGGGGTCTGGACCAGCGCCAATGTATGATCAGTGTTCGGGTTCGGCGCTTCAGCCTGATGCAGGTTTAGAGCTGGCACAGGCGTATCCAGCGAGTTCCCGCTCTCAGCAAACATCGCGACGGCCGGCGTTGCGGTTTTGTCCGCTGCCGCGAATTCTGTTTCGGAGAGAGCGGATGAGCCACTCAGGCTGGAAACAGGCGATGCCTGTATCTGTTGCGCAAGCGTTTCAGGGCCTTCCGCGGTCTGCTGCGTGGTTGCATTCACCGCTTCGCCATGATTACTGGGATTCTCCCTGACGGGCAGATACTTACCATATGTTGCAGATGCAACAACGGGCGAAGCTGAAGTAACAGCTACCGAAGCAGAAGCAAGAGCGGATTGCTGGCCGGTAGAGAGAGCGGCAGAGATCTCCGCCGGGACTAGCTGCGCCAGATCGTCCCTACTCTGCGCAACCTGGTTGACGACCGAAGCTGCTGGCGCAACCTGTGAAAGACTCGCCATGGCTGCCGGGAGCAGTACCGGCAATGCATCTGCTGAGACTGCGTCCGTCATGGTAGTGTTGGTGGACCGTGATGGACGCGAGCCGCGGACAGATTCTGTTTCCGGCTTCGCAGCAGGATGGTTCTCTTCTGTACTGGTCAAGGCTGGCTGTGTAATTACGGCAGCCGGCACAGATGTCATGGCTTGAGTCCCGGCCCCAGCCGAAGATAACTTCGCCACTGCGCCCGTCTCTACGCTTTGCTTCTCTGTTCCCTGCCCCTGGCGCAAACGGATTCCAGCAGCCTGGGTCGATACAGAGGATTTTTCAGAAATCTGTCCGGCTGCCGGTGCTGCGGAAGCTGGACCCTGATCCGCCTCGGTTTCGTCAGAGACTGCCATACCGGAATTGAGCGAGGCCAGCAGCGATTGCCAGCCGGTGCGAAAGCTCGCCGCAGCGGGATGCGTAAAAGACAAAATTCCGGAAGCGTCCACGCCGGTCCGCACAGCGCCGATTGCAGTGTCCTGCGTCATGCCCAAGCCCGGCATCTTGCCCAGACCCTGCATCCTGCCCAAGCCCGGCGTCTTGCTCAAGCCCAACACCGAAGTTTCCCCTGCTCCAATGAATGCGGCAACCGTCATGCGATGAGATAGAGCAGACACTGTGCCAAAGGGCGGCAGGTATGGGTTAGAGCATTGTCAGGAATGGAACCGGCCATCCCGATTCAGGAAGCCAGATTGTCTTCTCTATGGATTTTCACTAAAGTTTTTTCTCACGCGCACGACTCGTTCCCTGGCGGCAGGTTAGGTAACTGTATTCGTTGGAGAGGCCAATCCTTCAGCGGCAGAGACGTCTGGTTCAGCATCGGCTCCGTCTCGGTACAGCCTGGAGCTATACCAGTCATCGAGCGCCTGCTGGCCGCGCCGTCCGTCCTCGATGGCCTCCCGCGCCTCTGTTTCCTGGATCAGGGTCTCGGCCTGGCGGCGTTCCACCCTCTTCAAGAGAAACTGCTCGCGCCGATCGGTGACTTCATCTCCCATTCCGTCGATTCTGGGCCCCAGCGCGGCGGCATGGAGGCTGGCTGAGCGAGTCTCTTCGAAGCCGGCAAGACGGTCTGTCAACTCGCCGGTTTGGGCACTGGCCTGAACCAGGCTCCGGCCACGGCGCTTCCGCTCCATGGCAGCCGTCAGCGCATGTTCCAGGCGGTGAAGCTCGCCCAGAGCGGACTCCAGCGCCAGCCGGCTCTGCTCCTCCTGGAGCTCCCGAATGCGCAACAGGCGGCGCAAGGCGCGCGAGACGGCCATGCTCACACCTCCGCGGCCAGCTTCGCCAGCCGTCGAATGCAGTCGTCAAAGTGAACCTGTTCATGCATCTCCTGGGTCACGAATGCCCGCATGGTTTCCCGGGCTCTCAAAGCACGGTCCAGATCGGGGTCCGCGCCCGGCTTGTAGGCGCCGATGCGCACCAGATCCTCAGAGCGCGCGTAGACGGCCATCAGCTTGCGCATGAGCGCCGCCTGCTCACGATGCGCGGGCTGGGTGACAAACGGCATCAGCCGGCTGATGGAATCCAGAACTTCGATAGGCGGATACCAGCCTTCGGCGGCCAGCGCGCGGGAGAGTACCACGTGGCCGTCGAGCAGCGCCCGGACCGCGTCCACCAGCGGATCCTGCTGGTCGTCGCCTTCCATCAGCACGGTATAAAAGGCGGTAATGGAACCCACCCGGAACTGCCCGGCGCGTTCCACCAGTTTTGCCAGGCGATTAAAGACCGATGGCGTATAGCCTTTATTGGTGGGCGGCTCTCCGGCTGCCAGGCCAATCTCCCGGGCGGCCATGGCAAAGCGAGTCAGCGAATCCAGCACCAGCAGGACGTGCTTCCCCTGGGCGGCAAAAAATTCGGCGATAGTGGCGGCTGCCAGCGCCGCCCTCATGCGCATCAGCGGCGACTGGTCGGAGGTGGAAACCACCACCACCGAGCGGGAGCGGCCCTCGCCGCCCAGCGAATCCTCAAGAAACTCGCCTACCTCGCGGCCCCGTTCGCCCACCAGGCCCACCACCGTCACATCCGCCTCGGTGTTGCGGGTCATCATGCCGATCAGCGTGCT
>Ga0326727_10013292_pt1 | contig 18384 bp, 13 predicted proteins | sample MB2enrmetagenome_FD_207643 | JGI IMG/M metagenome (GOLD analysis project Ga0326727, IMG submission 207643) | Lab enriched peat soil microbial communities from McLean, Ithaca, NY, United States - MB29MY | ecosystem: Environmental > Terrestrial > Soil > Wetlands > Peat | place: USA: New York...
ACCCCGCGATCGAGGTCAGCGGAGTCCTCAACTCGTGCGACACATTGGCCACAAAATCACGCTGCGTCCGTTCCACCTCTTCGATGCGGGTGATGTCGTGCAGCACCGCCACTGCTCCGCCCGCCGGCATGGGTGACGCGTTCACCTCAAAGATGCGCCCAGGCACCAGTGACGTCGTCCTGCGCTCGCAGACCGCGCGCTCCTCTAGCGCGGCTCGAACGCACGCCAGCACCTCCGGGTCGCGCACCGTCTGCACCAGCGCATGACCCACCCGCACCGAACTTGCCGCCGTTGCCCCCGGCATCATCCGCTGCATTGCCTGGTTCGCCCACTGGATCCGTCCCGCCGCGTCCACTGCCACCACTGCGTCCTGCATCGAGTCCAGCAGCGCCTCCAGCTCGCGCCTGCTCTCCGAGGCCATCGTCAACGCACCCTGCGCCTTGGTCGAGGCCCCCGCAATCGCTCCTGCCAGACCGTCGAAGTCGCTGAACCGCTGCAACTCGAGATCGTCAAGGGCCGGGGTCTGATCGGGAATCTTCTCAGCCAGCGCCTGCAACGGAAAAAGCGATTTGCGCACAAACTGCGCCATCCCGAAGGCCATCACCGCCAACAACGCCAGGGCAACGGCCATCCCCGCAATCGCCAGCTCAGCCCCTGCCTTGCGCCATGCCAGGATCGCAACCGCGACCGCTATCGGCAGCACCGTAATCGCCATCCGCAGAAAACACGCCAGGAATAGACTTCGCCTCATGCTGCCGCGCCCCCATATCGATCTATGCTTGCGCAGCTTTGGGGATCTCGAACCGGTACCCCGCCCCGCGCATAGTCTTAAGATAGCGCGGCGCCTCGGCGTCCTCCTCAATCTTCTCGCGAATCCTCCGCACATACACGTCCACCGAGCGCGGAGTCACAAAGCGCGCATCGCCCCACACCGCGTCCAGCAACTGATCGCGGCTGAAGACCCGTCCGGGATGCCGCGCCAGGTAATCCAGCAGGCGAAACTCCGTCGCCGTCGTCGTCACCAGCTCCCCATGGATGCGCAACTGCATGGCGTGTGCGTCGATCTCCACCGCCTCGAACTTCACCATGGAAGGAGCGGTTGGCCGCTCAAAGCGCCGCAGCACCGCCTTCACCCGCGCCACCAGCTCGCGCGTTCCAAAGGGCTTGGTAATGTAATCGTCCGCGCCCAACTCCAGCCCCATTACGCGGTCGTTCTCCGCCGCACGCGCGGTCAGAAAGATGATGGGGACCGTGCTCAGCGCGGTGTTCTTCCTCAGCCTGCGGCACAGATCCAGCCCATCCCCGCCGGGTACCATGATGTCCAGCAGAAACAATGCCGGCGGCTCCCGTTCCGCGTCTGCCATAATCTGGCCCAGCGCCGTATAGGGCCGCACCGTATAGCCCGCCGCCTCCAGGTGAAACTGGACCAGCCGCAGGATGTCCGTATCGTCTTCCAGCACAAACACCGTCTGACTCACTGTGCTATCCCTCGCTCCTTCTGCTTCTAAGTACCTGTCCTGTCTGCCGCCGCCCAAATCTGCGGCATAGCCCAACTCAGCATAGACCACACGGTTGCTTTCTTTTGCAAACATACGGTAAAACTTTCGCTACACTCCACCCTCGCCAGTCCCCGCAGACCCTCATTCCGCCCCCCACCCACAACCTCGCCCGGCGCCGGCAGGTATACTGACTGTGGTTCGGGGGGCATGATGGAGAATGCAACGCCTCTGGTGCTCTGCGTCGACGACGAGACAGTCGGCCTGCGCGTCCGCCAGATTCTTCTCGAGCGCGCCGGCTACAAAGTTCTCACCGCCGTCGACGGCGCCTCCGGCCTGGAACTCTTCACCGCCCATCCCGTCGATGCCGTCGTCCTCGACTACTCCATGCCCGGAATGCATGGCGGCCAGGTCGCCCAGAAGATGCGCCAGACCAAGCCCAAAGTCCCCATCCTCCTGCTCTCCGCATACCTCGATCTCCCACCCGAAGTCACCTCGCTGGCAGATGTCTACATGACCAAGGGTGAGGGCGCGCCCGCCCTACTCCATAAGCTGGGCAACCTTATCCCTGCCTCGCCGCATCCAAAACCTCTAACCAGCATATACAACGATCAGAAATGATTGCCCCATAAGGACGAAGAGGCTTGGAGTTTAAACGATTCAAACGAACCCTGCGGCAGGTCCTGCTCCTGCCCATTGTCGCCTGCCTCGTGCTCGCCTGCGTCCTCGTCTGGCAGATCGGCGGAGCAAACGCCACCGTGGGACTCATCGAGCAGTCAGACCAGCGAATCGCTCTCGCAACCCTGATCGAAAAGCTTGTTGTCGATGAAGAGACCGGCCTGCGCGGCTATCAGACCACCTCCGACCCGCGCTTCCTGCAGCCCTACCATGACGCAGAAGAACCCATGCAGCAGGCCATCGCCGAGCTGCAGTCCATGACCAAGTCCGATCAGCAGCAGCTCCTCAAGCAGTTCATCGAAGAACACCAGACCTGGCATCAGACCTTCGCTGAGCCCCTCATCTCCACCATCGCCGCCGGGGGGCACGCCACGGACGTCGATCTGAACCTGCAGGGCATGGTTCGCATGAACTCTATGCGAGACAGCATCAATGCCATCGTGTCCACGGCCGAGCAGCACCGCAAGGACCGCATCGCCCTATGGCGTCGGCAGAACCGCCACATCCTCATCCTCCTCATCGGCCTGGCGCTGGCCATCGGCCTGCTCATCGGACTCTTCACCCGCGTCCGTCTGCAGTCCGCCTACGCTTCCTTCCAACACCAGCTAGACCTCCAGCGTCAGCGCACCCAGGAGCTCTTCGAGTCCGAGCAGCACCTGCGCACCACCCTCGCCTCCATCGGCGACGGGGTCATCGTTTGTGACGCCGAAGGCCGCGTTCAGATGATGAACCTGGTCGCCCAGGACCTCACTGGATGGACCGAGTCCGAGGCGCAAAACCGTCCCCTGGGTGAGATCTTCCACATCGTCAACGAGATCACCCGCCAACCCGTCGAAAATCCCTTCGTCAAGGTGCAGCGCCTCAAGCGCGTCGTAGGTGTCTCCCAACACACCATCCTGCTACGCAAGGACGGCACCGAAATCTCGGTTGACGACAGCGGAGCGCCTATCCGCGATGCCGCGGGCGAGATCACCGGCATTGTCATGGTCTTCCGTGATATCACGCTGGAACTTAAAACCCGCGCCGCCCTGCTGGCTAACGAGAAGCTGGCCGTCGCCGGACGCCTTGCCGCTACCATCGCCCACGAAATCCACAACCCACTCGACTCCGTCGCCAACCTCCTCTATCTCCTGCAGCATGAACCCAAGGAGGAAGAGTCGAAGCAGTTCCTCCAGATGGCCCATACCGAGCTGGCGCGTGTCACCCAGATCAGCCGCGCCATGCTCAGCCTCTATCGCGAATCCACTGCTCCCGTCAGCGTCAACCTCAAAGAGATGCTCGACGACCTGCTCCTGCTCATGCAACGCCGCTTCCAGATACTCGGGGTTACCGTCTCCTCCGATCTCCCGCCCGAGATCGCTGTTGAGGGATTCCCCGCCGAACTCCGCCAGGTCTTCACCAACCTCATCGCCAACGCCGCCGAGGCCGCCGGCCAGGGCGGCAATGTCACCGTCCGTGTCCGCCCCCATCCCGGCGGTGCCACCGTATCCGGTCAGACGGCCGAAGCCGGAGCTATCGTCGAAATCATGGACAACGGCCCGGGAATCTCCCCGGAGAATCGCAAGCGCATCTTCCAGCCCTTCTTTACCACCAAGGGGGAACGCGGCACCGGCCTCGGCCTCTGGGTCTCGCAGGGAATCATCCGCAAGCACGCAGGCACCATCGACCTCGATAGCCGCACCGAAGGCCCAGGCCACGGCGCCACCGCGCGCGTCTTTCTCGCCTCCAAGCCTGTCATCCACCTCGGTGGCAATTAGACCCACCTATCCCCGAAAGTCGTTATTCTGGAGGAGCTTATCGGAAGTCGTCATTCTGGCCTGAGCGAAGTCAAAGGCCAGAATCTCCGTATTTAGCCTTTGCCTTTCGGAGGGAGAGCAGGGCTTCAGCCCTGCGAATAAAGACAATCCATTCAAGAGGCTTCAGCCTTGGGTCTTTTCCCGTGATACTCCATCATTCCCAACCAGCCAGCACCTCGCCTACCACCTCTGCTGCTCGCTCGCACGCCTCGCGGCTCACATCGAAGTGGGTCACAAACCGCACCGTCCGCGGCCCAGCCCCGCGCGCCAGCACGCCCTGGGACTGCAACGCCGCGCAAAACTTCGCAACATCCTCTTCCCTGGGCAGCTTGAAGATCACAATGTTGGTCTGCACCGACTCCAGATCGATCTCCGCCGCCTTGTGAGCCGCCACCGCCTCCGCCAGCAGGCGCGCGTTGGCATGGTCTTCCCCCAGCCGCGCCGGCATCTCTTCCAGCGCAATCAACCCCGCCGCAGCCAGTACGCCCACCTGGCGCATCCCGCCGCCCAAAGCCTTGCGGAAGAGCCGCCCTCGAGCGATCGCCTCCTTCGTCCCCACCAGCATCGACCCCACCGGCGCGCCCAGCCCCTTCGACAGGCAAAACATTACCGTATCGAACCCGGCCGTCAGCTCCCGCACCCCAACCCCCAGCGCCGTCGCCGCATGGAAGATGCGCGCTCCATCCAGATGCACCGGCAGGCCCATCGCATGGGCCCCTTCGCAGATCGCCCGCGCCGTGGCCAGCGGAGTCACCGTTCCGCCCGCCATATTGTGCGTGTTCTCCACGCAGATCAGCCCCGTCGACGCATGGAACGCCATCCCGCGAAAGATCGCCCCACGCACCAGCTCCCAGTTCAGTATCCCGCGCTCCCCAGTCACCGGCCTTAGCGTGCATCCGGAGAAGGCCGCCGCCGTCCCCATCTCCCAATTCAATATATGCGACCGCGCCTCGCACACCACCTCCTGGCCATGTTCGGTGTGCAGCCGGATCGCCACCTGGTTGCCCATCGTCCCGGTAGGCACATACAGCCCCGCCTCGCGCCCAAAGATCTCCGCCGCCCTCGCCTCCAGCCGGTTCACCGTCGGGTCTTCGCCATACACATCGTCGCCCACCTCTGCCGCCGCCATCGCCGCTCGCATCCTCGCCGTCGGCCGCGTCACCGTATCGCTTCGCAGATCGATCATCGCCATCCGCCCGCCCTCACTCTCACGTTCGTACCACGAAATCGGGTGCCCCATTCATCGCAGCTTCATCGCGATGAGTGGGAATCGCGCCACAAACTAGCCCTATCATTACACCACCGCCCCCACAAGCAACCGGCTGAACACCTCATTCGACACCATCCGTCCCCGCGCTGTCAGCCGCACCCGGCTCCCCTTGCGCTCCACCAGCCCGGCCTGCTCCACATCGCTCAACGCAGCCTCCGCTCCCTGCACCAACCCCTCGCCAAATTCCGTCCGCAGTTCCCCCAGATCGACGCCCTCGTTCATCCGCAATCCCAGAAACATCGCCTCCTCAAAGCCCTTCTCCACGCCAATCCATTCCACCTCCGGCCCCTCGAACCTCGAACCTTGAGTCTCGAACCTGAGCCCCTCGTACTTCTCCAGATCGTCTGCATTCGCCCAGCGCACTGCACCGGCCCCGCTTCTTAGCATCGAGTGCGCGTCCAGCCCGAATCCCATATACGGCTCCCGCCGCCAGTACTTCACGTTGTGCCGCGATGCATGGTCCTCGCGCGCAAAGTTGGAGATCTCGTACTGCATCACTCCGCCCGCCTCCAACCACTCGCATGCCTCCGCGTACCGCTCCGCCGTCTCGTCCTCCGAGGCCACCGTTTCTGCACCATATCGCGTGCCACGAGCCAGCAGCTCCCGCCCCAGGCGCGAATCCTCATCCACCTCCAGCATGTACACGCTCACATGCGGCACTGCGCTCTCCAGCGCCACATCCACCGACGTGCGCCAGCTCTCCGCCGTCTGCCGCGGCAGCCCCGCTATCAGGTCTATGTTGATCTCCTCCACGCCCGCCGCGCGCATCCGTTCGATCTCTGCCAGGCAGATCGCGCGAGTATGCATCCGGCCTACCGCGCGTGACTCCGCATCCACAAACGACTGCACCCCGAAGCTCACACGGTTCATCCCCAGCCGCAGCAGCTCGTGTAGCGTATCCTCGCCCAACTGCCCCGGCGCGCACTCCAGGGTGATTTCCGCATCCGCCGTCACCTCGAACTCGCCGCGCAACGCCGCAAACAGCAGCCGCACCTGCTCTGCGCCCAGCAGGCTCGGCGTCCCTCCGCCGAAGAAGACCGTATCCACGCGCCCCGGCAGTTCCGCGCGCATCGCCGCCGCCCTCGCCCGCGACGACCCAATCTCCGTGCACACCCGCTCCACATACCGCTCCATCCTATCCACACCGGACGCACCCGCACCCAAGACCCCCGAGGCAAAGTTGCAGTAGCTGCACTTCGCCTTGCAGAACGGCACCGAGATGTATACCCCCAGAGATCGCTCCAAGGCGCAACCTCCTGCGCAATTGTTGCACGCTCACTGTCTGTACTGGCGACGGTTCATTCAGCGAAGGTGGAGTCGGAGCCGTGGAAGCAATCTTCCCTCTGCGCTCGAGCGGGCGCACTCGTCTGCGCGCTCATCTGCGCCAGCACTTAGGCGGCTTCGCTTCCGCGCTTCTCGCCGGCTACCCCAACCCTCGATCCGATCCGCGCCTTCACACCGCGCAGCCCAACCACCACCAGAATCACGATCTCCGGCTCAATCGGCTGGCGATAGTCCATCATGGTGTGCGAAATATAGTAGGCCATGGGAAAAAGGGCGATGCACAGCAGATAAGGCAGCGCGGAGGCGCGGTCCTTGCGCCACCAGTCGCGCGCGCCGATCAGCATCAGCAAGGTAAGGCTGCTGCAGAAGAAGACGTTGGGCAGTTGGAATGGTTCTTGCTGAATGTAGACGGGGGAGAGGCTCCAGAAGCCGGTCCAATAGAACGCGATGCGACGCAGCGTGAGGCGGATGAAGAAACCGGGATGGTGGGTGATATAGTCCATCACCAGGGCGCGCTTGCTGGCGATGTAGGCAACTTCGCCCTGCGACCGGTACAGATGCATCTCATCGGGGTTGCTGGCGGGGTGGGTCGTGGCAATCGTCGGGTTGGAGCTGTCGCCGTTGTTGGCCGACCAGAACTCGTACCAGAATCCGTCGCGCACCGGGCACACAACGTGCAGGGTGCGGTAGTTGCGGATGGTCCACGGCGTCACCACAAGAATGATTCCGGCCGCTGCACACATCCCGCTGCGCAGCACGCCGCTGGAAAACCAGGTGCCCCTGCGACTCTGCTTCCACAGCTTCCATAACGGAAGCAGAAGCAGCACAGGGAAGAGCGAGAATACGGCGGGATTGCTCAGGCCGGCAAGCCCGTACAGAGCTCCGAACCCCAGCCATCGCGTGGGCCGTTGCAGGTGAAGCCTCAACGCCAGCCAGAAACAGGTGGTCAGCAGAAGAGAGGTGAGCGGGTACTCCCAAACGCGACCGGCAGAGAAGTAGATGGCGAAGGGATAGATGGCCCAGCCCCATCCCGCGAACATCGCAACCCGCGCGTTCAGCGAGAGGCGCGTCGCCAGATAGATCGGCACACATGTGAGCGAGGAGAAAAGGCTGTTCAGCGTCAGCATGGCCAGTGCGGACGCCGCGGAGTAGACACCGAAGAGCCGGAAGATGACCGAGAGCAGATACGGATACAGCGGCGGCAGCAGGGCCGTGGGCCCGCTCAACAGGTAGAACGGAGAGGAGAAACCCTGGTGCCACGCAATGGAGCGGGCCACCCAGCCGACTTCGTTGCCAAAGCTATCGTAGTGCCGCGCGGGATCGGAAAAATCGCGGAAGATGAGGGCCACCACCACCATGCGCAGCGCAAAGGCTGCAGCCACCATCGCCAGTAGACGCATCCTGGCCTGCCGGCTAAGCCGGCCGTCAGATATGTCCATCGCTGCCTCGGGATTGGGGCGGATTGTGGTTGTTGCCATCAATACAATTCTTTCGGGGGTGTCGCGTAGCTGCTTCACAGACGCCGGGTGAAGCGTTTAGCCTGTCCGGCGGCGAACTGTGGCGCATCGGCTGGATGAGTTGAAAAGTCATGCCTCGCAATTCAACTCCATAGATTTTACGCTGTTCGACAGGCGGCGTGGCAGGTGGATCTGGATAATTTGCACTCGAAGTATCATAGATGCACACGGGTTGCTCGCTGCTGAACATCCGCTCGAAACACTCATCCCCCAACGCCAATCGCATGGCCTTCACTGGGTTCGCAGAGGCAGATTGACTTGAGGTAGAGCCTTATCACTCAGGCAGCGATTGACAATGGAGGACCATGGCGCGAGTTGTCCGATGTTCGTTGATTCAGGCTGGAAATGTCGTCCCCGCGGACCTCGATGGCGCAGGGGAGTCGCTGGTCGCCATCAAGCACGCGATGGTCCAGAAGCACATCACCATGGTCCGCCAGGCGGCGGACGATCGGGCGCAGATCGTCTGCCTGCAGGAGATCTTCCATGGGCCGTATTTCTGCGCCGAGCAGTCCACGCGCTGGCACCCCTTCGCCGAGCCCGTCCCCCACGGCCCAACCGTGCAACTTATGATGTCGTTGGCCAGGGAACTCGGCGCCGCTCTCATCGTTCCTCTGTACGAAGTGGACGATACGGAAGCAGAGGGCAAAAAGATCTTCTACAACTCAGCCGCCGTCATCGGCCGCGACGGCGCCTTCCTCGGCACCTACCGCAAGGCGCATATTCCGCACGCCGCCCCGGGTTTTTGGGAGAAGTTTTATTTCCGCCCCGGCAACCTCGGCTTTCCCGTCTTCGATCTCGGCTTCTGCAGGATCGGCGTCTACCTCTGCTACGACCGTCACTTCCCCGAGGGAGCGCGCGTGATGGGGTTGAACGGCGCGGAGATTGTCTTCAATCCCTCCGCCGTCATCGCCGGCCCAAACGACTTTCTGTGGAAGATCGAGCCGCCCGCGCTGGCTGTGGCCAACGGATACTTTGTCGCCGCCATCAACCGCGTAGGAACGGAGGAGCCGTGGAACCTCGGCGAGTTCTTCGGCCAGAGCTACTTCTGCAATCCGCGCGGCAAGATAGTCGCTGAAGGATCGCGCGATAAGGACGAGATCGTCACCGCCGATCTCGATCTCGATCTGATCGCCGAAGTCCGCAGCGCTTGGCCCTTCTATCGCGACCGCAGACCAGACCTCTACGCCGACCTCGTAAAATCATAGAGCCAGTTGTGTATTCGGAGTGTTCATGGAGCTTGCAACGAATCCCGATATCGCACAGCGATTTCCCGACCTGTATCCGGCGCTCGATGCGCGCGCCGCAGTAGTCGAGGCCAACCGCTGTCTCAACTGCTTCGACGCGCCTTGCATGGGCGCCTGTCCCACGCACATCGACGTGCCTGGCTTCATCCGCAGGATCGCGGCGGGCAACGTAACTGGTTCTGCCAGGACCATTCTCGACGCAAATGTTCTGGGCGCAAGCTGCGCGCGCGTCTGCCCCGTCGATGTCCTCTGCGAGGGCGCGTGCGTGCTCCATGGCAAGCACCAGAAGCCCATTGAGATTGGCCGCCTACAGCGCTTCGCCATGGAGACGTTTTACCATGCCGGCGGAAGGCTTGCTCTGCGCCAACGGCAGGAACGCAGCCAGCGCGTGCTGTGTATTGGCGCGGGTCCGGCCAGCCTGGCCTGCGCGGCGGAGCTGCGCCAGCACGGCTTTCAGGTTCGCGTCATCGAACGCCGCCTGCTGCCCGGCGGCCTCAATACCTACGGCGTGGCAGAGTACAAGCTGCGCACCGCGGACAGTCTGCGCGAGGTGGAGATGGTGCGCGGTCTGGGTGTGGAGTTCGAAGTTTGCCACGTGGACGCAGCGTCGCTGACGCAGCTTGAGCGCGAGTTCGATGCGATTTTCCTGGGAGTAGGACTGGGTGCTATGAAACGTCTCGAGATTGCAGGTGCGAACTCCGTAGATGGCATTAGCGCCGCAGACGGGATCATCGACGCGCTCAACTTTATCGCCGCATACAAGACCGGCACTCCACTGCGCGTGGGCCGACGCGTTGTGGTCATCGGCGCGGGCAATACGGCAATCGATGCGGCCTGCGCGGCCAAACGGCTTGGAGCCGAGACGGTGACCATTGTCTATCGCCGCCACCGTCAAAACATTCCCGCCTTTGCCTTCGAGGTCGACCACGCCCTGCGCGAGGGCGTGGAGTTTCGCTGGGCCTCTCTGCCGACGGCGATCGCAGCCAGCAATAAAGCGCTGTCGCTTACCTGCGTCACCCTAGCCCAAGATGCGAACGGACGACTGACCCCGCAGCCTGGGTCGGAGTTTGCCATGGAGTGCGATCTTGTCATTCCGGCCATCGGACAGTCGCCTCTGCTGGAGTTGCTCTCGCAGGTGCGCGGCGTAACCATGAAGCGCGGGCGCGTGATCGTCGACCGCGCCACCGGGCAGACTGCGAATCCAAAGTACTTCGCCGGCGGAGATTGCGTGAACGGCGGGCGCGAGGTGGTCGATGCGGTCGCCGACGGCAAGCGAGCCGCGCTCGGAATCGCAGCCTGGTTGAATGAAAAGTCGAGCACCCGACCGGAGGTTCCCCTTGGCTGATCTAACGACGAACTTCGCGGGCATCCACTCTCCCAACCCATTCTGGCTGGCCAGTGCACCGCCCACCAACACCGGCGAGCAGGTGATGCGCGCCTTCGATGCGGGCTGGGGCGGCGCCGTGTGGAAGACCATCGGCGAGCCTATCACCAACGTCAGCTCGCGCTACTCCTCCAGCGATTGGAACTCGCAGCGGATGATGGGTCTCAACAACATCGAGCTCATCACCGACCGGCCCATCGAGGTGAACCTGCGCGAGATCGCCGAGATCAAGCGGCGCTATCCCCGCCACGCGGTCATCGCATCTCTCATGGTGGAGTCCAGACGCGAGGCATGGCACGAGATGGTGAAGCGCACCGAGGACGCAGGAGCGGACGGGCTGGAGTTGAACTTCGGCTGTCCTCACGGCATGAGCGAGCGCGGCATGGGCTCCGCCGTCGGCCAGGTGCCCGAGTACACCCAGCGAATCACGGAATGGGTAAAGGAGACGGCGCGCACGCCGGTGTTGGTGAAGCTGACACCGAATGTTACCGACATCCGCGACATCGCGCGCGCGGCCAGGCGCGCCAGAGCCGATGGCCTGAGTGCGATCAACACCATCAACTCCATCACAGGAATCGATCTCTCCACCTTTGCACCGCGACCCAATGTGGACGGCATGAGTTCCCACGGCGGATACTGCGGCCCGGCGGTCAAGCCCATCGCGCTGAACATGGTGCAGCAGGTGATGGCGGACACGGTCGATGGCCCGCCCATTCCCCTCTCCGGCATCGGCGGCATCGGCAACTGGCAGGATGCCGCGGAGTTTCTTCTGCTTGGCTGCACCTCGGTGCAGGTCTGCACGGCGGTGATGCACTACGGCTACCGCATCGTCCAGGAGATGATCGACGGCCTCTCCAACTGGATGGACGAGAGCGGATTCGCCACGGTTGACGCTTTTCGCGGCAAGAGCCTGGCCAAGGTTACGGAGTGGAAGCACCTGAACCTCAACTACAAAATCGTCGCGCGCATCGACGAGGCGCTGTGCATCGGCTGCCAGTTGTGTCACATCGCATGTTGGGACGGCGCGCACCAGTGCATCCACGTTGATCGCGTCAGCGGCCCAATTGATGGCCCTGTCGAACTTCACGCCAAGCCGCATGAAGTTGGCCGGGAGAAGATCGCCGTCACGCCAATGCCGAGACTCGGTCCGCTGAAGCAGCACATCGGGCCCTATGCAGCATCGCTGGAACGAATCCCGCGCGTCGACGAGACGGAGTGCGTCGGTTGCAACCTCTGTTCGTTGGTCTGCCCGGTCGATGGATGCATCACTATGGTGGAACGCCCCAACGGCCTTGCGCCGCAGACCTGGGCGGAGCGCAACGCCTGCGCACAAGACGCATCGCCGCATGGTCCAGGCTGATCTGCTAGCTCGACCTTCGTTGGCGTTGCGCTGCATGAATTGAAGCAGTATCCAGGAGCGGGTGTATGGGAACATTGATCAAGGGCGGCAAGGTGGTGAGCGCGACGGCGACGACCGTGGCCGATGTGCTGATCGAGGGCGAAAAGATTGCGCGGGTCGCGCCTGCAATCGACAGCGCAGAACATACCGTCATCGAGGCGGCGGGAATGCTGGTACTTCCAGGTGGAATCGACGTGCATACCCATCTCGACATGCCCTTCGGCGGCACGGTAAGCGCGGACGACTACGAGTGGGGTACGCGCGCCGCGGCCATCGGAGGCACCACAACCGTCATCGACTTCGCCCTGCAGTCCATGGGCCATCCCATGATGGAGGCCTTCAAAACCTGGCGCGCCAAGGCCGAGGGCAAGGCGTGCGTCGACTACGCCCTGCACATGGCCGTCACCGACCTGGGCCCCAACGACGCGTGGCTGGACGACGTGGACGCTATGGTCGCCCAGGGAATCTCCAGCTTCAAGATCTTCATGGCCTATCCCAATGTCCTGATGGTGAACGACGCCACCATCTTCAAGCTGATGCAGCGCACCGCCAAACTCGGCGCGCTGGTCTGCGTCCACGCGGAGAACGGCACGGTGATCGATGTGGTCGTGCAGCAGGCGCTGGCCGCGGGCAATACTGGCCCGCTGTATCACGCGCTGACCCGGCCGGTGCTGGCAGAGGCCGAGGCTGTGCATCGCGTGATTGCGCTCAGTGAGCTTGCCGGCGGGGCGCGTGTATACATCGTCCACGTCTCCTGCCAGGAAGCAATGTGCGAGATCGCGGCGGCGCGCGCGCGCGGCCTGCCTGTCACCGGCGAAACCTGTCCGCAGTATCTCGTTCTTTCGCTGGAAGACAACATGGGCAAGCCTGGTTTCGAGGACGCAAAGTTCGTCTTTACCCCCCCTCTGCGCGAGAAGAATAACCAGGCCCCGCTGTGGCAGGCGCTGAAGGACAACGTGCTGCAGGTGGTCTCCACCGACCATTGCCCGTTCCGCTTCGCCGATCAGAAGACGCTGGGGCTGGGCAACTTTACTAAAATCCCCAATGGCGGGCCGGGCATCGAGAACCGCATGCAGCTCACCTATCACCATGGCGTCAATGCCGGCCGCATCTCGCTGGAGCGCTTTGTCGAGATCACCGCGGAGGCGCCCGCTAGGATCTTCGGCATGTACCCAAGGAAGGGCGTTGTGGCCGTTGGTTCGGACGCCGATCTTCTGCTGTGGAATCCCGCGGCAAAGTATACGATTACGGCAGCGACCCAGAGTATGCACACCGACTACTCCATCTTCGAAGGCTTTGAGGTCAAGGGAAACGCGTGCCAGGTCTTCTCGCGTGGCGAACGGGTGGTCGAGGGTGGACGCTTTATCGGCACCGTGGGACGCGGCCGGTATCTGCACCGTGAGGTTGCCGCGCAATGAGTCTTTACGTCGAGGGGCCAACCAGCCTGACTGATGCCTACGGCCTGCGCGCAGACCCCACGCTCTACAACCAGGACCTCGCCCCCACCACACCGGAGCAGCGCACCTGGGGCACCTATAACTTCATCGCGCTCTGGTTTTCCATGTCGACCGGGGTCACCACCTACATGCTGGCCTCCAGCCTCATCGCCGGAGGCATGAACTGGAAGCAGGCCATTGCCACCGTCCTTCTGGGCAATCTTATCGTCCTCATCCCAATGCTCCTCAACGCCCATGCAGGCACCAAATATGGAATTCCTTTCCCCGTCTTTGTGCGCTCTTCGTTTGGCGTGCGCGGCGCCAATGTCCCGGCGCTGCTGCGCGCATTCGTGGCCTGCGGGTGGTTTGGCATCCAGTCCTGGATTGGCGGACAATCGATTGCTGCCATGGTGGTTGTGCTGTGGCCGGCGTCTGCCGCAATGCCTTGGGTGCTATGGACCTGCTTCCTGGGGTTCTGGCTGCTCAACATGGCGGTGGTGTGGCGCGGGGTGGAGTCCATCCGGTTCTTGCAGAGTTTTTCCGCTCCTTTTCTCTTCCTCATGTCGCTGGTGCTGCTCGGCTTTATGACCAGCAAGGCCGGCGGCTTCGGCCCCATGCTCAACGCGCCCAGCCAGTTCCATACCAATTCCAGCTTCCTTCACTTCTTCTTTCTCTCGCTCACAGGTATGGTCGGCTATTGGGCCACTCTATCGCTCAACATTCCCGACTTCACCCGCTACGCCAGGTCGCAGCAGTCGCAGATCGCCGGTCAGGCCTTTGGCCTGCCGGTTGCCATGACCCTCTACACCTTCATTGGCATTGCCTGCACCTCGGCCTCCACCGTCATCTTCGGCCACCCAATCTGGAACCCCATCACGCTGCTTGGCCTCTTCCATCAGCCCCTGATTGCCTTCCTCGCGCTCATCAGCATTCTGATTGCCACGCTCAATGTCAACATTGGAGCCAACGTGGTCAGCCCGTCCAACGACTTCTCCCACCTAGCTCCCAAGCACATCAGCTTCCGTACCGGTGGCCTCATCACCGGCTTGATTGGCCTCGCGGTAATGCCCTGGAGGCTAATGGCGAGCCATACCGACTACATTCAGTGGCTGGTCAGCTACTCGGGTCTGCTTGGGCCGGTGGCGGGAATTATGATCGCCGACTACTTCTTTATTCGCGGCACACGCCTGGATACCGAGTCGCTATACCGTCGCGAGGGGCCGTATGAGTATCGCAAGGGCTTCAATCCGCGGGCGCTGATAGCCCTGGCAGCTGGCGTCATTGCCGCGCTGATCGGCCTTGTACTCCCGGATCTGCGCTTTCTCTACAGCTACGCATGGTTCATCGGGTTCGGCGTTGCTGCGCTGCTCTATACCGTTCTCATGGGGACGGCGCCCAGGGTGGGAGGAGCAACGCCCCTGGCCCAGCGGATTAACGTGAAGGTGCTCGATCCGGCTCTCGGCAATAGCGCCGGTGCCAAAGCGCGCATTGTGACCGCACCGGAGTGCGAAGGCTGAGAGAACTGGACTGCAATGGAACGAGTAATGATATGGGTTGGAGGGTAACTAAACTGCCAAGTATTTTTCGGAGGGAAGTGGTTGGTGCGGTGTGGGTTATGGGGATTTTTCGGGGCGCAGGGGCTTGACACGCGATTTTGCTGAGGTTTTTGGGGAAAGAAAATGTGGGGGCGGGTTGGGGCTGGAAACTACATCTCAGAAGCGACAAAGCGAGATATGGGGCACCCTTATACCCGGGGTCAAACATGGGCCGGGTGAGGTACATTGGTTCTGCTTCTTTTCACGCTGCGCTACAGCATTTCTCGAATTGGTGTCGAGGGAAACCACAGCCTCTGAGTGGCTTTTTCATCAAGAAAAAGCCACCTCGCACACTTTCTCCAACACCACGTGAATTCGAGAAATGCTCTTGGGGGTGGTGTGCAATGTTGCGAATCTGACGGCCGCGCGGCTGCGTGCGGCAGAGCCAAAGAGGAAAAACCGATGAAGCGAATCGCCGTTGTGATGGGTTTGAGCGTGTCTACCGCGATCTGCGCCGCGCAGGGCGTCCAGTGCAATATGAAGGATTACAAGGCCGTGGATGGCGTGCGGGCCGTGGCCACAGCAAGCGGAGTGACGCTGAGCTGGACGGGCGAAGGACAGCAGGAGCTGCGGGCCGGGTTTGCGCTGCGCGATGGGCAGCCCGTGGTGGAGGAGTTGGCGGCGCGCAAGGCGGGCGGGGCTGGTGGGGCTGGCGGAGGCTGGGTGGTGCTGGGTAAGGAGCTGACGCCGCAGTTCGAGGTGACGACGGGGCGGCGGCGTATCTCGACGACTGAGCTGGACATCCTGAAGCGGCTGGGCAAGGACACGCCGGAGAATGAGGATTGGTACAAGTGGATGGTCTTCTGGGATGCGCCGTTAGTGGTTCCGGGACACGAGCGGCTGGTGGGGCCGGGACGGACGCAGGACGAGATTAAGCGCGCGGCGGTGAGTTACAAATCCGACCGATGCACGGTGAAGACGGACGGCGACCGGGTGAGCGTGACCTTCAACGGGCTGACGCTGGGGATCTTCAGCGGAGACTTGCAGTTCACCGTGTACAAGGGATCGAACCTGCTGCGGCAGGAGGCAGTGGCCAGCACCCAGGCGAAGGACGTGGCGTTCATCTACAAGGCGGGGCTGAAGGGATTTGCGATTGCGAAGGACACCAAGGTGGTGTGGCGCGACACGTCGCAGATGTGGCAGGAACAGGATTTTGGCGGCGCGGTAAACCAGCAGCCGGTAAACATCCGCGCGCGCAACCGGCTGGAGATTCTGCAGGCGGGCGCGGGATCGCTGGCCGTCTTCCCTCCGCCGCACAAGTTCTTCTTTGCGCGCGAGAACGAGGTAAACGGCGGCTACGTGTATACGCGCAAGGACAGCGACAGCAGCTTTTCGCTGGGCGTGATGCAGCCGGAACGATGCGAGGGATACGATCCGTGGGGCGTTTCGACCGAGGTGTGGACGCGGCGCGCGTCGACGGCGCGTTCGCAGACGGAGAACTGCGCGCTGTACAACGCGCCGCCGGGAACGGTGCAGCGCATGGCGGCCTACTACTACCTGAGCGCGACGGGAAGCCACGCCACGCAGCAGGCCGTAATGGCGTACACGCACGACGATGTGTACAAGCCAGTGCCGGGATTCAAGACGGTGACCGGACACTTCCACCTGGAGCTGAACGAGATGGTGCGCGACCGGGGAACGTCGGACCTGAGCCCGACGTGGGCGCCGGTGTTCCGCGGGCTGGGGATCAACATTGTGTACCTGGGCGACTTCCACGACGATTCGGACGGCACCGATCCGGGGCCTAAGCGGCTGCCAGAGCAAAAGGACTACTTCGAAGCTTCGGCAAAGCTCTCCGACAAGGACTTTCTGGTGATGCCGGAAGAAGAGGCGAACGCATTCATCGGCGGACACACGTACATCATGACGCCGGGGCCGATTTACTATACGCATCCGCGACAACTTGCGCCGGGAACGCCGTTTGAGGAGAATGTTCCGGGTTATGGCACGGTGTACCACCTGGGCTCGGCGGACGACGTGCTGCGGTTCCTGAATGAGACGAAGAGCATCATCTGGGTCGCGCACCCGCGGACCAAAAGCTCGACGATGTATCCCGACATGTATAAGGACCAGGACTACTTCCTGAGCGACCGGTTCATTGGCGGGTCGTGGGAGTCGCTGCCGGTGGACCTGAGCCAGCCGCGGCTGTGCGAGGTGCGCTGCTTCGGCGTGAACGACGACATGAGCAACTGGGCCCCCAAGCCGAAGTTCATGCTGGCCGAGGGCGATACCTACATGAAACGGCCGGACGACGATACGTATTCCTCCTTCGCGATCAACTACCTGAAGCTGGACAAGGTTCCTGCGTACAACGAAAGCTGGGAGCCAATTGTGGAGGGCATCCGCGAGGGGAACTTCTTCGGGACGACGGGCGAGATACTGTTCCACAACTGGGGGATCGAAGGAGCGGGCGCGAAGAGCGTGTATACGGCGACGATCGAGTACACCTTCCCGCTGGAGTTCGCGGAGCTGGTGTGGAGCGACGGGGCCAAAGTCGACCGCAAGATCATTCCGCTGACGGAGACAACGCCATTCGGGACAAAGGGCTTCCGGATTCCGTTCGACGCAACGGGGAAGAAGTGGGTGCGCTTCGCGGTGTGGGACTCGGCGGGGGATGGAGCGTGGCTGCAGCCGATGCTGATGAAGTGAGGCCTCATCTCAGAAGAGAGATGTGGGGCAGCCGGTTCAAGATAAAGCCGCCGAAGAACGGATAATCTAAGCCCTAAAGACTACTGACTTACACTATCCTATCAGGCGGAGGATTTGGGTTTATGCTACAGCGTTGGTAAGCGAGGTGCCGACACCGTTGAAGGTGTTCGCTATGGATGTGGACAGAGCATTCATCGAGGCGAGAATACCGAGACCTATCAGAGCTGCAACCAGAGCATATTCAATCAAGTCCTGACCCGATTCGTCCTGCATAACTTTCTTCAAGAGCTGCTTCATAGATTGTTCTCCCCAGAGTATCTCTGAACACTCGAATACGCGTTTAGGCTAGGTCCATCGACTAGCAATACCAATGGCTAAAAGGTGTGAGGAGGGTACATCAAAGGCATCACTCCCTCTTGGGATGCGCAGGGGCTCGACATGCGAGTTTGCTTCAGATCGACCTCTCCGGCCTCGGTTGGTGGGGCGTTATGCCCGCCGAATGGTGATGCAGCGTGAGTCTCCCAGAGCTCTATGCATTTTCGGAATACACGCAAACTTTTCGAAGATCATATAAGGAGGGTTTTCTTGAGGAAATACCACTGGAATGCGGTGGCTTCGGTCTACACCAATTCCGAA
>Ga0326727_10013293_pt1 | contig 18383 bp, 15 predicted proteins | sample MB2enrmetagenome_FD_207643 | JGI IMG/M metagenome (GOLD analysis project Ga0326727, IMG submission 207643) | Lab enriched peat soil microbial communities from McLean, Ithaca, NY, United States - MB29MY | ecosystem: Environmental > Terrestrial > Soil > Wetlands > Peat | place: USA: New York...
AACCGCGATGGTGGGAATGAGAGTTGCCCGGAAGTTCTGCAGGAACAGATACATCACCAGGAAGACCAGGACGATGGCCTCGATCAGGGTCTCCACCACGTCGTGGATCGACAGGCGGACGAAGGGCGTGGTGTCATAGGCGTGGACCACTTCCAGGCCATGGGGGAAGAAGGGCCGCAGCCGGTCGATGGTGGCGTCAACCGCCTTGACGGTCTCAAGAGCATTGGCATCGGCCGCCAGTTTGATGCCGATGCCAGCGGCCGGCTGGCCATTGTATTGGGTTTCGACGGCGTAATTTTCGCCGCCCAGTTCGCTGTGTCCGACATCCTTGAGGCGGACTTGCGATCCGTCGGCGTTGACCTTGAGGAGGATCCTGTCGAACTCCTCGGGCTTTTGCAGGCGCGACGGTCCGATGATGGTGGCGGTCAACTGCTGGCCCTTGTTGGCGGGGCGCCCGCCCAACTGTCCCGAGGCGACCTGGACGTTTTGCGCCTGGATGGCCGTCGCGACATCGCTCGCGGTCAAACCATAGTTGTTGAGTTTCGCCGGATCGAGCCAGACACGCATGGCATATTGCGAACCGAACAGGCTGAAGTCGCCGACCCCGCGCGTACGACTGATCGGGTCCTGGACGTTGGAGGCGATGTAGTCGGCCAGGTCGTAGCGGTTCATGCTGGCGTCGGTCGAGATGAAGGCAAGCACGACGAGGTAGTTTTTTGTCGCCTTGGTGACGCGGATGCCCTGCTGCTGAACCTCGGTCGGCAGCAGCGGCGTCGCCAGCTGCAGTTTGTTTTGCACCTGGACCTGCGCGATGTCGGGATTGGTGCCCTGCGCAAAGGTGAGGTCGATTTCCATACTGCCGTCGGAGTTGGACTGCGACGACAGATATTCGAGCCCGTCGAGCCCGTTCATCTGCTGTTCGATGACCTGGACGACGGTGTCCTGGACGGTCTGTGGCGAGGCGCCGGGATAGGTGACGGTGATGGCGATCTGGGGCGGTGCGATGTTGGGATATTGCGAGACCGGCAGAAGCTTGATGGCCAACATGCCGGCCAGCATCAGGACCAGGGCGATCACCCAGGCGAAGACCGGGCGATCAATGAAGAATCGGGACATTCCGGGCCATCCTTCAGCGGGCGGAGGGGCTGTCGCCCCGTTGCGATGTCGGCCCACCGGCAGGGGTGTCCTTGACCGGCGTTCCCGGGTGGACCTTTTGCAATCCCTCGACAATCACCCGGTCACCGGCCTTGATGCCGTCCGTGACGAGCCATTTGTCGCCGATGGCGCGGTCGACCTTCAAGACGCGCAATTCCGCCCGGTTGTCGGCGCCGACCACCAGGGCCGTCGCCTCCCCGCTTTGACTGCGGGTCACGCCCTGCTGCGGGACCAGTAGCGCCTGGTCGGCGACGCCTTCCTCGACGCGGGCATGCACGAACATTCCGGGCAACAGCAGCCGTTTCGGGTTGGGGAAGACCGCCCGGAGCGTGACCGACCCGGTCCCCTGATCCACGGTCACCTCGGAAAACAGCAGGCGGCCCGCTTCCGGATATTCGCTGCCATCTTCCAGGATCAGGCGGGTTTCCGCCTGTCCATTGCCGGCGTTTCGCAAATGCCCTTCGGCCAGTTCGCGCTGAAGCCTGAGCATCTCGACGCTGGACTGGGTCACGTCGACATAGATCGGGTCAAGCTGCTGCACGGTCGCCAGGGCGGACGCCTGGCCGGTGACGACCAGGGCGCCCTCGGTAACCGAGGAGCGGCCGACACGCCCTGAAATGGGGGAGAGAACCTTGGTATAGACCAGATTGATGCGGGCAGTCTCGACAGCGGCCCGTCCGGCGGCGGCGTCGGCGGCATTTTGCTGTTCGGCCGCGACCGCGTCGTCGAAATCCTGGCGTCCGACGGCATTGGCGGCGACCAGCGGCTTGTAGCGCTCCACCTTGAGATGGGCGCTTGTCCGCAACGCCTCGGCCCGCGCCAAGGTGGCGGCGGCACTGTCGTAGGCGGCCTGGTATGGGGCGGGATCGATCTGGTAAAGCTGCTGACCGGCCTTCACCTCGCCGCCTTCGGTGAACAGGCGTTTTTGCAGCACGCCGCCCACCTGCGGACGCACCTCGGCGACCCGGAACGGCGCCGTTCGACCGGGCAGTTCGGTGGTGACCGCCAACTGTTGCGGCGCCAAGGTCACCGTGGTGACCTCGACGGCCGCCGCCTGGCCGGACGGGGCCTGGGCGCCCGATTTGTTCTGGTCACACCCCGCCAGGCCGATGAAAAGCAGACCGATCAGAAGTTCCGAAGAAAAAATATGGCGTCGTTTCATCGCTATGTCCTGATGCCCGATGAGCGGAAGGCGGCCCTTGTCGGAGCCGGAAATTGAAATCGATGTCGAATCCGAAGGGAGTCCGGCGGAGGTGATGTCCTATCGGAGGGCCTTGATAAGGAAGGCGATCATGGTCAGGGCACGCCGTTCGACGTCGTCGGGGGTGGCCTGCTCCAGAGCGAGCGGGTGCAAGAGTCCCCGAAGGCAGTCATGCAGAATGAGGGCCGTTGCCTGAGGGTCGTCAGAGCGGAACTCGCCGCCCAGGATCCCCTCGGTCACCATTTTCTCCAGCATTCCGACAAAGATGCTGGTGAAAACCCTGACGCAGTCCCAATTCTGCTCGACGCTGGTGACGTAAAGCTTGAAGGCTTCCCCTTCCTTGTTGAAATATCCCCGATTGTAGTCGATGACCGTGGCGACCAGTCCCTCCAGCCGCTTCGCCGCCGGGCCCCTGCTGTCGACGACGGACTGCAGCCGGCGCTGCAATTCGCCCGTTCCCCGTTCGGCATAGGCCTCGATGATCGCGTCTTTCGACGGGAAGAAACGATAGATGGTGGCGGGAGACACGCCCAATCGGCCGGCGATATCGGATACCGTCGTCTTTTTCATACCGAACCGGCGAAACAGCTCGTCAGCCGTGGCCAGGATGCGGTCTTGCGTTTCGACCCGCGAAGGGCGCTGTTGCTGTTCCATCACATCACCTGGAGAGGGGCGGAGCGATCGCAGCAGGCGTGTCGCCGGGGAGGGGGCCGGGGGAATGCGGCACGGCCCTGGCTGCGATCGCACCGGGATGGGTCGCCTTCGATCGAGGCTACCCGTCAGTCCGGCAGAGAATGGCAAAGAGTGACGTTTTGTTGCGATGCAGGAGACAAGGGAATTCTTCTTGTCAGAAGAAATATAGCCCTCTTTGTTGGCATGTTTCACTTGACCACCCGTCGGCACGTGTCAATAAAATGCTGTTGAATAACGAAAATGAAAACCCATTATTTGTTGCATTCGCTAGTGAGAGGAATTCAGGAGTGCGCCGCAGCGATTTCGCCGATCTGGCGGCCTTCGTTCAGGTGGCGGAACTGCTCAGCTTCCGCGCCGCAGCGTCCAGGCTGGAGGTCACGCCCTCGGCTCTCAGCCATACCATTCGGCAGTTGGAGGACCGTCTTGGGGTTCGACTGCTGAACCGGACCACCCGAAGCGTGTCCCTGACCGATGCCGGCCATCGCCTTTTCGAACGGCTGCAGCCGGCGGTCGGCCAGATCTCCGATGCGCTGGAGGGGGTGAACGAGGAGCGCCAGAAACCCTTTGGGCGGTTGCGCATTTGCGCCATTCACAATGCCGCCGCGGCGGTGATCGCGCCGATGTGGCGGCAATTCCTAAGGCTCTATCCCGAGGTTTCCCTCGAAATCTACGTGAATGAGAATCCGATCGACATCGTCGCCAACGGATTTGATGCCGGCATCGGGCCAAGGGAGTGGGTGGGGGCGGACATGGTCGCGGTCCGGCTGTGGGGGCCGGGAAAGGTGGCTGTGGTCGGGTCTCCCGACTATTTCAGCAAACGTCCCGTTCCCAAGGTTCCGGACGATCTGTTCCGCCACCATTGCGTCCAATATCGGCAGGTGACGGGCGGCGGGCTGTTCGAGTGGCCGTTTGTCCGAGACGGTGTCTCTTCCAATATCGCGGGAAACGGCCGGGTGATCGTCAACAGTTTGGACCTTGCCGTCAGGGCGGCGGTGGACGGCATCGGTTTGACCTATACCATCGAGGCGGTCGCCGAGCCCTATCTGCGGACCGGGCAACTGGTTCGGGTCCTGGAGGACTGGTCGCCCAATTTCGACGGCTTTTTTCTCTACTATTGCGGGCACCACCAGGTTCCGGCGGCGCTCCGCGCGCTCATCGACATGGCCCGCGCCAATGGAATTCGCGCCGACGGCGATCTGGCGCGGACCCCGTCGGCATCCTGACGACATTGTCGGCGAGGGGCGTCGCAGGACGAGCGTGTGAGGCCGGCCGGGGGCGTCTGTCCAACGGGATCACTCCACCTCGGCGGGCATGGCGGCCGAAAGCGTGTCGAGGCCGATGCAAAAGGCGCCGGCCTCGTCATCCCAGCCGATGGTGGCGCCCTGGACGGGCTGACCGCTGGCCAGGCGTTCGAGGATCTGGCGCGACAGCGTCGGCAGGACGATGCGTGACAGCAGGTCATCGATGGCGCGTGCGCCGGTATCGCCGGTACCGCAGCACTCCACCAGGTGGCGGGTGGCCTGTTGGTGTACCGTCAGGGTGGCGCCGTGGGTGGCGGCCAGGCGGCGGCGCAGGCGGTCCAGCTTGATGCCGACGACCTTGGCCAGGTCCGGGAGCGACAACGGGGTGTAGGGGATCACGGCGACACGTCCCAGGAAGGCCGCCTTGAAATGGCGCAGCAGGTCGGGATGCAGCGCCTGGACCAGATCGTCGACATGGGTGGCACCCTCCAGCGTTTCCGGATCGGTCAGGCGATCACAGCCGGCGTTGGAGGCCATGATGATGGTGGTGTTGCGAAAATCGACGTCACGGCCTTCGCTGTCGCGCAATACGCCTTTGTCGAACAGTTGGTAGAAGATGTCTTGCACACCCGGATGGGCTTTCTCCATCTCGTCGAGCAACAACACTCCGTAGGGACGACGGCGCACCGCTTCGGTCAAAAGACCGCCCTCGCCATAGCCGACATAGCCGGGCGGCGCTCCCATCAGCAACGAGACCTTATGCTCTTCCTTGAACTCGGACATGTTGATGACGGTCAGGCTCTGTTCGCCGCCATACATGGTTTCTGCCAGGGCCAGGGCCGTCTCGGTCTTGCCGACGCCGCTGGGCCCCACCAGCAGGAACACCGCCGGCGGCTTGGCGGGGTCATTGATGCCGGCGCGGGCCGCCTGCACCATGTCGGCCACCCGGGCGATGGCGCCATCCTGGCCGACGACCCGGGTTTTCAGCCGGGCCTCCAGGTCCAACGCGGCTTCCAGGTCCGAGGCGAGCATGCGTCCCACCGGAATGCCGGTCCAGCGGGCCACTACCGCCGCGACCGTCTGGGCCGAGACGCGATCATGCATCAGCGGAGTCTCGCCCTGCAGCGCCGCCAGGTCGCGGACCAACCCGGCGTGGCGGTCCCGCAACCGGTCGAGCAGAAGCGCATCGGTGCCGGTCTCGATGTCGTGACGCAGCCGGGTAATCTCGTCGACCAGGCGGCGCTCGTCGTTCCAGCGCCGCTCGATGGCGGCGCGCCGGGCTGTCGCCGTCGCCAGCCGTTCGGCCAGTGTCGCCAACGTCGCCCGATGGTCGGCGCCCAGTCTGGTCTCGCGTTCCAGCCGGCTGCGTTCGGCCTCGTCGCGGCGGATCGCCTCCGCCACGTCTTCCAGCGCCTCGGGTCGTCCGTTGCGGCTCATCGCCACCATGGCGGCGGCGGTATCCAGCACGCTGACGCATTTGTCGGGCAGTTGCCGCCCGGTGATGTAGCGTTTGGACAACTGCACCGAGGCGCGGACCGCCTCGTCCAGGATCGGAACCCCGTGATGGCGCTCCAGGGTCTCGACCAGACCCCGCATCATGGCGATGGCCGCCTCTTCGTTGGGCTCGTCCACCTTGACCGGCTGAAAGCGGCGGGTCAGGGCGGCGTCGGGCTCGATATGGCGCTTGTATTCCGCCCAGGTGGTGGCGGCGATCACCCGCAACTGGCCACGGGCCAGGTCCGGCTTCAGGAGATTGGCGGCATCGCCCTGGCCGGCCTGGCCACCCGCGCCGATCAGGGTATGAGCCTCGTCGATGAACAGGATGATCGGCCGGGGTGCGCCCTTGACCTCGTCGATCACCCGTTTCAGCCGGTTTTCGAACTCGCCCTTGACCCCGGCGCCGGCCTGCAGCAGGCCCAGGTCCAGGGTCCGGATCGAAACCTCGCGCAAGGGCGTCGGGACGTCGCCGGCGGCAATGCGGCGGGCCAGGGCCTCGACCACGGCGGTCTTGCCGACACCGGCCTCGCCCACCAGGATCGGGTTGTTCTGCCGCCGGCGGGTCAGGATGTCGATGGCCTGGCGGACCTCTTGTTCGCGGCCGATGACCGGATCGATGTGCCCGGCGCAAGCCTCCTCCGTCAGGTCGATGGTATAAGCGTCGAGATTGGGGGTCCGGCTGTCGGACGGAGCGGCGCTGGCCGGAACCGGTGCTCCGTCGCGAATGGCCGCATCCAGACGGGTGGCATCCAGCTCCTCCAGGGGCGCGGCCAGGTCGGCGAACAACTGGGTGTCGCCATCCTGCCGCGTCAGGGTCGCCAGCAGGTGCAAGGGCGAAACCTCGGCGGCGGCGTAGTGCAGCGACGCCAGCAGCCAGGACTGGCGCAGCAGGGTAACGATGCGCGGCGAAAAGACCGGCGCCTGGCCGCAGCCGGTGCGGCACCGTTGCAGGGCCCGCTCCAACGCCCGTTCCAGGCGTTCGACGCCGACACCAAAATCCGCCAGGCTTTGCCGCAGGCCGCCGTCCGGCAGGGCCAGCAGGGCCAGCAGCCAATGTTCGATCTCGATCTCGTAATGGGTCTTGCCGAAGGCGTCGCCGGCGGCGGCGGCCAGCGCCTGCCGGGCAACCGCATCCAGGCGCCCGACCAGAACCTTGAGGTCCGAAGTGTTCATGGAAATACTCGTTTCAGCGATCGTTGGAGAGGATTGTGTCGCGTGGGTCGTGCGACAGGGGCAGGGCGGCCAGCCAGCAGTCATAGCCCAGCCGGGGTCCGTTGGCGGATTGCCCAAGCGTGCAGGGCGGAATCTCGTCGCGGCGCAGCACCAGTTGCACGTCGAAACCCAATTCCGGGCCGGCAAAGGCGCGGGCCAGGTCCAAAAGGCGGCGCAATCCGGGCCGGCCGGGCAGAAAGTCCAGGAAGCGGCGGCGGCTCATCGGTCCCAGGACGATCCGGAAGTTGCCTTGCACATCCCACACCCGCGCCCCCGCAACGGCGTCGACCCCCAGCCGGTTGTAGGCGCCGTCCCGGTGCAGGGCGGTTTGTTCCCGGGGCGCGACGGCAATCCAGCGCCCGACGAACTGGGAAATCTCGACCGGCAAGGCGAAGACCTCGGCCAGCATCCGTTCCAGCGAGATGGCGGCGCGCGGCTGCTGGCTGAACAGGCCGGCATGAAACAACAGCAGTTCGTCGGGGACGGCCAGCCGGTTGCGCAGTTGGGGAAGGCCGAAGCCGGCGATGCCGAACAGGGCGGCGCCGGCGGCGGACATGCCGGCCGTGCCGTCCCGCTCCAGCAGCGCCGGCAGCCGGTAGCGTTGCCAGGCGCGATAAAACAGCGTGGCGATGCGATCGTTGAACAGGTCGAAGAAAGCCGCCAGACCGGGCGTGCGGTCGCGCAGGCTGCGGATCGCCGCCTCGGTATAGACCTGCGGCAAGGCTGCCGCCGGTCCGGTCAGGGTCAACAGATTGAGCGCGACCTGGCCGGGCGTTTCCTCGGTCGGCAAGCGGACGCGGTGGATTTCATGCGGAGGAAAGGCCAGGCTTTGATGCGCCGAAAAGCGAACCGGCAGGTCGACGTCCCCGCGTTGCGGCGCAGGGGCCAGGCGTTCCAGCAGTTGAAGGGCGCGGAACATGTCGAAGCGCTGGGGGTGGGTCCGCAGGTCGTCGAGAAGGGACACGGTCATGATGGCCTCAGGCGACCAGCCGGTCGCCGATCCGCGCCGGCCATCGTTTCAGCGGCTCGGTTCGCCCCTTGCCCAGCAGGGTCACCCGGGTGAAGGAATTGATCGAAACATAAAGGGCGAAGAAGCGTTCCAGAACCGCCGCCGGCAGGAAGGCGCCGATGGCGCCGGCGCGATCGGGATCCAGGGTCAGGTCGATGTCGATGCCCCGGCACATGGCGCTTGCTCCCGGTTGCGGCGCCCGGGCGGTGACCGGGTGGACGTCGATGGCCGTTACCGCGTCGATCAGGGCGCGGCTTTCGGGGGTGTCCTTCAGGTCGTACAGCTTCAAGAGCTCGCGCAGGGCGGCGGCGCCGTCCCGCCCGCCGACCAGGGACAGATGGTTGAGCGACAGGTGGGAAATGAGGCGCCAGCGGGCGCCGTCGCCCAGCCGGGGACGCACGACCGCGGTGGGTGGGGTCAGGCAGGCGGCCACACCCACCGGCCCTCCGTCGACCAGGGTGAAGGCGGGATGGCCGCCGCCGAACGGGAGCTTTGCCGGCAGGTCGCGGTTGAAACACAGGGTATCGACGCTGACGGTCCAATCGGCCGGAACCGAGGGGTCAAGGCCCAGGTCGACCAGCGACAGGAAGACGTCGCTGCTTTGGTCGCGACCACCGCGCGGCCGCCGTGTCATATGCCAGAAATGGCGCTGGCGCGACGGGTCGGCGCCGTGGTGATTGCCGTAAAGGGGCAGGAAGTCCAACCGCTCGCCGCTGGGCGAGGTCGCGCTGACCCGTTCGATGGCGTAGATCTCGCGGGCGTCGGGGCGGCGGGCGTCGGCCAGGACATGGTATTCGGTGGCGTCGTGGCCCAGGATGATCGGCTCGGCCGGCTGGCTGAACAGGTTGACCACCGGCACGCAGCCCAGCGCGAAGGCGTCGGGCCCGACCAGTCGTTCGCCTTCCGGCCAGGCGCGGTTCAAGAAGAAATAGGCGTCCAAGCTGCGGCAGTCCTGGCGGAGCGTCCTGGCCGACAGGCCGGACAGGTCGACGAACAGGAATTTTTCCGGAAAATTGAACAGCTCGCTCAACAGGCGGTAGCCGATGAAGGACTGGGCGGGGTAGGGCAGCATGCCCTCGTCGGGCTCGAACCCGACGGGGCAGAGGTGCGCCGCGCCGATTTCGACGACGTTGGGGTCGTGCGCGTCGGTCGCCAGGGCGATGCCGGTGACGTGGTTCAGCAGCAGGTCGTGCAGCCGGTAGGTGAGGTCCGGCCCACCCGACAGGAAGAACCGCAACCGGTCGATCCCCAGACTGCCGAAGGTCTGGCCCGGCGCCGTGCAGGTCAGCGTCAGGCGCAGCACCGCCTTGGCCTGGTGTGCCGCACCGACCTGTGGCGCCATCGCCGGCATCGGGGCAAGGGTGGCGGCGGTCACCGCCACCGGCCAGATTTCGGCCGGCATGGTGGTGCGGAATCGGCAGGACTCGCCCTGCACGGCTTCGCTGTCGAGCATGGCGCCGCGCGGTACCGTGAAACGACCGGCCAGTTCGGGAGCGGCGGCCATTCGGACCACCGCCATCGATGGCGTTGGCGCGACATAGTGGGGATAGAGGACGCCCAGCAAGGCGTCGGTCAGTTCCGGAAAGTCGTCGTCCAGTTTCTGGCGCACCCGGGCGGTCAAAAAGGCGAAGGATTCGATCAATCGCGCCACATGGGGATCGTCGACCGCATTGGCGCTTAAGCGCAGATGTCCGGCGACCTTCGGGTGTTCGGCGGCAAATCCCGCCGCGGTGCGGCGGATCGCGCCCAGTTCCTGGTTGTAGAGCGTGAGAAAGGTGTCAGCCATCGATGTCCCCTTTGACCGAGAAGGTCCGGCTGATGGGATCGAGCACGGACTCGAAGATGATCGGCTCGGGCGTCGGTTCGATGCGCAGCATCGCCTCGATGCGAAAGCACAAGATGCGGTCCTGGCCGTGCGGTGGCGCCAGCAGGCTCACCGCGACATTGGCAAGGCGCGGCTCGTAATCGCGGATCACCCGCTCCAGCGCCCTGCCGAACGCGGCCTGGCGCTCGTGGGCCGCCATGTTGATGGCGATGAAGTCGGGAATTCCGTAGCGGACCGACGAGCGGGCCAGTTCGGGCAGATCGCCGCCCAGCGCGCCCGGCCGGCGCCGGGTGTTGAGCAGGGACTCCAGATCCCGGCGCAGCGACGCCTTCAACTGGGCCAACGCCGCTCCCCAGGAACGCGCCACCGGTCCCTCCTCGGGCGCGGTCAGCCGATCCAACAGCGATGGGACGATGGTCGAGCCGGCGGTGTCAACGGGCATGGAAGCGCTTTCCTTTAAGTGTTCAGCGTGTAGAAGCTGTTTCCCGCCAAGTCGCGGTACTTCTTGAAGCCAGACCCCGGGGATGCTGCCAGCAGGAGCCGGGCGACCGCGCCTTCTTCAGTGACACGAGCGGGTAGGGTAATCGTCATGGCTCTACCTTGTTCGGCCTTTGAGATGTGGCGGCATCGCGCCGTCGGATGATGAATTTGGTTCCCCGCTCGCCGCATTCGGCGATAAGGCCTTTCACCCATGTCGTGGAGACGAGATAGGAACTTCCGGAGGCGAGGCGTTTATCGTCCGGAGGCACGACGTCCCGGTCCAGCCGCAGATATCGGCGCGAAGACGTCAGATCGCGAATGCCGTCCGCAACCGGTTCCCAAAGAATGATTGCAGAACCTTCCTTCCAGGAAACCCACGCTTGACGTGTGCCGTCGTCGAGATCCTGACCGATGACGCAAAGATGATTGACGTCCGTCGTCGCCTTTTTCGCGACCAGTTGGCCGAGTGTTGTCTCCACCGGCGCAAATTTGGGGTCCTCGCCGATGGCAAAGGTATGGTCGATCGTTTGAGGGGCTGGACTGGTCTCGGCCGGGTGGGAGAGATCGTTGGCCGTCGCCGCCGTGGCGAGGATGCATGCACCCAACACTATTGCGATGGTCGATAGGAGCCGCGCGACAATGACCGCACCGCCTTCGTCACCCCTGCGAAAGAACGTGTGAAGAAAGTCAAAGTGGATCGGGCGTCCCCGCCCGAGTCCGCTGCGAAAGCGGGGATCCCTGCCAGTGGCTGGAGTCTCCTTTCCGCGGGAATGATGAGGCGATTCATTTATTGCTGCGGAACGTCTTTGTCTGAGCACATAGGGTGTTGGGGTCATTGTCTACCTTTCTCTTTGCCCAAAGGAATATGTTCGCGCTTTGACAATTCGCCTCCGAAAAGGTGGCGCCCCAGACACGGACCGCCACCCATCCGGTGCCTAAGGACAGGTTGCGGAATAACTGCAATCCGTCCTTGGCTCAAGTGACGCCCGCGCTTCGCTCCGACGTTCGCTCAAACGCCGCGCGGGAGAGGTTGTGAAAAAATTGCTCAGTGGGACAGGCGTCTCCGCCTGTCTTCCCCGAAGAACGGCAGAATTGCGCCATTTCGGCTTCGTCAAATGACAGGCACTTGAGTCCTGTCCCACTATTTTTTCTAGAACCTCGGACGCCCGCTCCACTCCTGGTTCAACGACTCATCCGTCAGAACGAGGCGAGCCTGTCGGCAGGCCCTCATCCCGCCTGGGTGGTCGCCAGGTCGTACGAAGCGATCACCGGCGATTGCGGATTGTGCTGCGAATCGTAGGGCGTGTACTTCATCTCCACCTTGGTGAAGTTCAGCACGACGGTCTCTTCCGGCCGATCGGCGGCGGCGGCCATCGAATAGGACGAGATCAGCGTGTTCGACAGCGTATATTCCAGGTAGGTGTCGCCGGGATTGCCGCTGGTCACCAGGTGGATCTTGGCGGAGACCCCGGAACTGCCGCTGGTGGCCTGCTGGAACAGCTTGACCGACGAGCTGTCGCTGGTTTTGGTCAAGGTGACCTCGCCGACCGACGGTTCCGACCCCTCGCGGTTGGCGGTGGCGCCGGCCAGGGTGTTCATCGACCGGGACACTCCCCAGGTCATCGTCTTGATGTCTGTCCACTGGGTGTGGTTTTGCTGGGTGGCATCGCCCTGGATACCGTCGATTTGCAGATAAATGGGCATGAGATACTCCTGGTTGCTAATCGTTATGCGGGAGTTCCGACCAGTTCCGTCACCAGCCGAAAGCTGGTTTGGACCTCGTCGAGTTGAAAATGCGGTTTCAGGTGAATGACGCAGCCAAAAGTGCCCGGCCGTCCCGCCACGTCGCGTACCTGGACGTCGGCGTCGCGCAACGGATAGCGCACCTTGACTGCAGTTGACGCGTCGTCACTGGCGACGCAGTAGCCCCGCAGCCATTGCCGCAGATGCTCCTCGAATTCGGTCGCCGTGGCGAAAGAGCCGATGCGGTCGCGACCGATAGTCTTGACATAGTGGGCGAAGCGCGACGCGCACAGCACGTACTGCATCATCGCCGACAGGCGCGCGTTGGCGTTGGCGGCGCTGCGATCGTAGGCTCGCGGCTGGTGAACCGACTGGGCACTGTAGAATACGCAAGCATGCCGGTAGCCGACCCGTGACAGCGGGATGATGCCCAGCTCGCTCAACTGCTTTTCCTGATGATCCGACAGGTAGACATCCAGCGGCGCATTCAGCGGGCCCTGCCGGCCCAGGCTTTCGAACGCGGATGCCGGCAGCCCGCTGACCAAACCGCCGCCGTCAAGATCGTCCGGGGCGCCGCGCAGGTCGGCGAACCAACCGTAGTGGTCGAAAGCACGCATCGCGACGCTGGCGAAGGCGAAGGCGGCATTGCCCCACAGGAACGACTGGACATCGCCGCCGGTACATTCGCCATAGCGGAAACCGTCGACCCGGCGGGGGTCGAAACGGTAGGGTTCGCGCAGCAGGATGCGCGGCAGCGCGATGCCGATGAAGCGGGAATCGTCGGCGTCGCGCAGGCTGCGCCAGCGGGCGAATTCCTGCCCGTCGAACGACCGCGTCAGGTCGAAATCGGTGGCGAAGTCGGCAAAGCGGTCCAGGCCGAACAGAGCCGGCGCGCAACTGGTGACAAAGGGGCAGAAGGATGCCGCCGCCACCCGGGCGATCGCCTTCAAGGTGCCGACGTCGTCGGTCGGATGGGCGGCGACCCGCTGGTGTCGCAGGTAATAGTCGCCAATCAGCAGTCCGAACGGCTCACCGCCCGGACTGCCGAATTCGTCGCTGTAGACTTTGCCAAACAGTTGGCTCTGGTCGAATTCGATGGCCCGTTCGAAATCCCTGGCGAGATCGCGCCAGGACACGTCGAGCAGGCGGATCTTGACCCGGCGCATGGTCGCGGCCGTTTCGACCAGGAACTGGAGGCCCCGCCACGAGGCCTCCAGCCGTTGAAAGCGCGGGTGGTGCAGGATGGCGTCCACCTGTGCCGACAGCAGCCGATCGATGGCGGCGATGATCTGGTCGGCCGTGAAACGCCGGCCCGCCCGGGCGGGCTCCGTCACCGGCGCGGGGCGGCGGGGCGCCGCCGGCGCGTCGGGACGCAAGCACGGGGAGGACGGGGAGCTTTCGGTGGACTGCCGCATCAGAGCTTGCTCGGAATGCGGGCGACCATGCGCAGCGAGGTGGTCAGTTCCTCCATCTGCAACCAGGGACGAAGCCAGGCGATGGCGTTGTACGAGCCGGGCTTGCCGGGGATCTCCTTGACGGTGATCTTGGCTTCCCGCAACGGGTAGGAGGCCTTCATCTCCTGGCCGGCGCCTTCGTTGGCGTTGACGTAATTGTTGATCCAACGGTTCAGCCAGGCCTCGCAATCGTCCACTTCGAGGAACGATCCGATCTTGTCGCGCGCCATCACCTTCAGGTAGTGGGCGAAGCGCGAGGTGGCCATCAGGTAGGGCAGGCGGGCCGAGATGGCGGCGTTGGCGGTGGCGTCGGGGCGGTCGTACTTCTTCGGTTTCTGGGTGGTCTGCGCCCCGAAAAAAACCGCATAGTCGGTGTTCTTGTAGTGGCACAGCGGCAGGAAGCCCAGCTTGGCCAGCTCGGCGTCGCGCCGGTCGGTGATGCCGACTTCGGTCGGGCATTTCTGGTCGGGATCGCCGTCGTCGCTGACGAAGATGTGGGTCGGCAGCGCTTCGACCTTGCCGCCGCCCTCTGCGCCACGGATCGCCGTGCACCAGCCATAGCGGGAAAAGGCGTCGCTGATGCGGGCCCCCAGGACATAGGCGGCGTTGGTCCAGCAATAGTCGTCATGGGCCAACGCCAGCGACTTGCCTTCGCTGTCGAGGGGGGCTTCCTCATAGGCGAACTCGTCGACCGTCAGGGTGGCGGCGCCATAGGGCAGGCGGGCCAGGACCCTGGGCATGGTGAGCGTGACGAAGCGGCTGTCCTCGCTGTCGCGGAAGCCGCGCCATTGGCCGTATTCGACGGAATCGAAAATCTTTTCCAGGTCGCGCGGCTTGACCAGGTCGCGAAAATCCTGGAACCCGAACAGGCTGGGGCTGGCCGCCGAGATGAAGGGCGCGAAGGCCGCCGCCGAGACGCCCGAGATGCTGGTCAGCATCTGGACGTCCTCGGGATGATTGGAGAACTCGTAGTCGCCGATCAGAAGGCCGTAAGGCTCGCCACCGGGGGTGCCGAATTCGTTCTCGTAAAGCTTCTTGAACAGCTCGCTCTGATCAAATTCCACCGCCTTGGCCAGATCCTTCATCAGATCGCGCTTTCTGACGTTCAGCACGCGGATCTTCAGGTTGGCGCTGGTCTCGGTGTTCATCACCAGATGGTGCAGGCCGCGCCAGCTTCCCTCCAGGCGGAGAAAATCCGGGTGATGCATGATCGCAGCCAGCTGTTGGGACAGCCGTTCGTCCAAAGCCTTGACCGCCTCGGTCAGGGTGATGGTCAGGTTGCGATCGAAGGTGACGGTACCGGCCAGGGCTTCGGTGGTCAGGGCCCGCAGCAGTTCCTGGATCCGGCCGGGTTCGGTCTGCTTGGTCGCGCCGATCGCCTGGTCGAGCAGGGACAACGCCATGTCGGGGGTCGCCGTCCGTTCGGCGGCGCCAGCGGCTTGGATTTGCATTATTTTTTCTCCTCGGCAACCTGGTCCAGCTGGTGGGCCAGGTTGCGCACCAGGTCATCGTTCTGGAGGATGCTTTCCAGCAGGTCCTCCAACTGGGTCGAGCGATCCGCCTTGGTCAGCAGGTCGCGCAGGCGGTTGCGGGTTTCCAGCAGGGTCTTCAGGGCCGGCACCTGCGCGACGATGCGTCCCGGTTCCATGTCCTCGATCGAGGAAAAGGTGAGCTCGACCGCCAGTTCGGAATTGGCGTCACCCGACAGCTTGTCGGGGACGCGCATGGCAAGCCTGGGCTGCATGCGGGCCATGATGTCGTTGAAGTTGTCGCGGTCGACCTGGACGAACTTGCGGTCCTTGAGCGGCTTGGCGTCGACCGAGGGGTCGCCCGAAAAGTCGCCCAGGACGCCGACCACGAAGGGCAGTTCCTTTTCGACCACCGCCCCTTCGGTTTCGACCTCGTATTTGATATGGACGCGGGGCTTGCGGACCCGTTCCAGTTTGTCATGCACGCTTGCCATTGATGGTCTCCTTCGGTTGTCAGGGTTGCGGCGGCCGGATCCCCGCCGCCGTCAGCAGGCTGTGCCGCGCTCCCTGGTCCAGGAGCAGTTCGGCGAGAAGGTCGGGCAGGGACATGCGTCCACGCCGGACCAGGTCCTCGATGCTGTAGGACAGGGGGGAATGCGGCTCGGTGCGCCGGAAGTAGCGTCCGATCTCCTCCAGCTGCCGTAACGCCGCTTCGCGGCCGGTGATGGTGTCCGCTTCCGGCTGTGCCGCCGCGTCGGCCGCGGTTTTGGCCGCAACGACGGCATCGTCATGGCGTTCACCGTCGTCGTGGTGGCCGGTCAGGAACACCAGGGCATCCTCGATCTCTTCAAGGATGTGGGCGATGGCCGAACTGGGCGGCGCGTCGGCCCCGCACAACCCGGTCAGCCGCCGGTCAAGGTCGGCGTAAGCCGCGCGGCAGGCGCGGACATCGCCGATCAGCTGTGTCTTGGCCGCCTGCGGCAGCCCGGTCATGCGCCCTCGCAAGTCCTCGAGATCGGGCGGCTCCGGACGATTCTGCCGTGGCGGGCGTCCGACGGTGCGGCGTGCCGCCCGTTGGGCCAACTGGTAATGCCAGTAGGTGACCGCCGCCTGACCGTTTTCCGCCGGCAGCAACGGCACCATGCGGATCGGCTGGATCAGCGCGCCTTCGGTACCCAGACCGTTCAGGCCGCCAAGCGGCGACAGGCGTGCCGCAAAGCCGTCCTGGTCGGGCAGCGGCAACAGGTCGGTCCAGTAGCGTTCCACCAATCCGGACAGCAGGTGGAAGCCGTCCCGCAGGCCGGCGAAGCCCCTCAGCCGCACTTCGGCCTCGGTCAGCCAAACCGCCAGTTCGATGTCCTTGGTCCGCTGTTCCAGCAGCAGGACGGACTGGTCACGGATGCGCTGCCAGTCGGGCAACGAGGACTGGACGTCCTCGTCGGCGTCGGCCAGGCGCTCCAGGGCCCGGGCGCTGGCGCGCCAGTCCCTCAGCTGGAAATAGGCGGTATCGCCGCCGTCTTGCGCCCTGAGGTCGATGCCACAGGGGGGATGATCGGCGATCGGGTCGAGAAGGCGCGCGATGGGGGTCGGCATCTCAGGCGTCTCCCCGTGCAGGATGCCATCCGGACCAGCGCGGGCGCCATCCGGGCCAACGCGAGCACCACCGGGGTGCGGGTGTCGGCTCGGACCGCGCCAAGGGGCGCAACAGGGCGGCAAGGTCGGTCGGACGGCGGTGCGGTTGGGGGTGCAGCATGCGCTCCACCAACGAACGCAGCCGATCGGGAACACCCTCCAGCGGTGGGATGTGCCGGCGCGCCGCAATGGCCTCGGCCATCGTCTGTCCCATGGCCAGCCGTTCGCCCCGCGCTGCGGCGACGATCAGCAGGCCGAAGCTGTAAATGTCCGAGGCGATGCCGATGGCCCCACCGGCCATGCCCAACTGTTCGGGCGAAGCGAAGGAATACTTGCCGGCGAAATCGAGACCGTCACGGGACGCCTGACCGTCCTGCAGAGCGCGGGCAAGGCCGAAATCGATGATCTTGGCGTGCGCCGGGTTGTCACCGGGCAACAGGATATTGTCGGGGGATATGTCGCGGTGGACGATGCCGGCGGCATGGATGGCATCCAATCCGGCGGCCAGACGGCGCACCAGGGCCTCGAGCGCGGACAGGGACAACGGGCCGCGCCGCATGACCTGGGACAGCGACGGCCCGTCCAGGTATTCCAGCAGCAGCATGGATCGCCCGTCGGCGTCGCGGAACAATCCCGCGCACGCCACCACGGCTTCGTGGCGGATCCGCGATAACAACCGGCCCTCTTCGTGGAACAGGCGGACCACTTTGGACTCGTTGCGGAATTCGGGGACGATCACTTTGATCGCGTGGTCGGTCTTGAGGTCGCGGTGGCGGACCCGGTAGATTTCGCCCATGCCGCCACGGGCCAGCAGGGTACGGACCACGAAGCTGTTGAGCACCAGGCTGCCCGGGACGATCGATCCGGCCGGTTGGCCTTCCAGCATGGCCCGGGTGGGACCGTCGGCGGCCACCGCGGGCAGAAGTTCGGTCGGTTCCTCCGGCGGCTGCCGGGGATCGGCCCTGAGCGACGTCGGCTCATCGACGTCGGGAAGAACCTGGGTGGCGGTCTCCATCATGAGCGTGTCTCCGATGCCGGAATGTCGACGACGACGGCGGTCAGGTTGTCCGGTGCGCCGCTGACCAGGATGCTTTCGACGATGGCGTCCACCGTCTCGTGGGCGGGCTGACCGGTCAGCAGGGCGGCCAGTTCGCCGTCGTCAAGAACCCGGGTCACGCCGTCGCTGCACAGCAGGAAGCGGTCTCCGGGCTCCAGGACCCCTTGCACCTGGTCGATCTCGAGGCGATTGGCGGCGCCGACGGCACGGGTCACCAGGGCGCTGCGCCGCTGGGCGCTTAGATCCACCGCCACATGGTCCGAGGTCAGCAGGCGAAGCGACCCGTCGCGCAGCAGATAGATGCGGCTGTCGCCGATCCACAGGCAGATGTAACGGTTGGCGTAAACCAGCAGGGTCACGGCAGTGGAGGCGATGGTGGCGTCGTCGCCCAGAAGGCGGGCCCGGTCGCGCAGGCGGCCGTTGGCGTCCTGCAACGCGTCGCGGGTGTCATCGATGAACCCGCCCAGGGACAGGGGGGGCAGCACGCCGTTCAAGGTTTCGACCACGGTGGCGCTGGCGACCTCGCCGGCGTCGTGGCCGCCAAGGCCGTCGGCCACCGCCCACAGACCCAAGTCCGCGCGCATCAGCAGGGCATCCTGGTTGACGCTGCGCTGGGTGCCGGTGTGGGTACGGCCGAAGGACGGCAGTTCCACCACGGGCTTCAAAAGCAGGATCGGCAGGTCGTCGTCGGCCAGCGTCAGGGTGGTGGCGGCCG
>Ga0326727_10013294_pt1 | contig 18383 bp, 20 predicted proteins | sample MB2enrmetagenome_FD_207643 | JGI IMG/M metagenome (GOLD analysis project Ga0326727, IMG submission 207643) | Lab enriched peat soil microbial communities from McLean, Ithaca, NY, United States - MB29MY | ecosystem: Environmental > Terrestrial > Soil > Wetlands > Peat | place: USA: New York...
GAGGGCAGGTTCCCGAATTTCGCGATAAACTCTTTCATGGCGTTCTCCTCCGGTGTTTGGTCTTGGAAACACTACTCTACCGGAGTTCTAGAACGCCACTTCTATTTTGGTTGCGGCTATGCCGGGCTGTGTCTCCGCGTCTCCGCGTCAAAGACTCTCGCGGGCGGGCTCCAATCATCGGCTCCTATCCAGGCACATAGGAATCTATGCGCTAGAATATGCATTGAGGTATCCATCATGGCGCATTTGGAAAGACGCAGTCGAGAAGGCCGTCCCGCCGTGCCCGGCTCCGCGGCAAAGAGGATCATTGTGGAGTTCCCGCCGGCCCTGTACCGGACCACCGAGGAAGCGGTGCGGGAGTGGGGCATGACCCGAAGCGCATTGGTGCGCTCCGCGGTGGAGCGCTACGTGAAGGAACTCAAGCGCCAGCGGCTGGAGCGGGAGCTGGCCGAGGGATACGCCGCGAACGCGGCGCTGGACCGCCAGATCTGCGGTGATTTCTCTCACGTGGACGCCGAGAACATCTGATGCCTGGAAAGTGCGTCCGCGGGACAGTCATCGATATCAGCCTCGATCCCGCGCTCGGCCACGAACAGGCCAAGACGCGGCCGTGCGTCGTGGTTCAGAACGACATAGGGAACCGGTACTCGCCGGTCACCATCGTCGCCGTCATCACCGGCCCCGAAAACGTCTCCAAGCTGTATCTCACCAATGTTCGCGTGAGAAAGGGCGAAGGCGGGCTGGCCAAGGAGAGCGTGGTGTTGTGCAATCAGATTCGGACCGTCGATGAGGTCCGTTTCGGCAAGGTCCATGGCCAGTTCAGTCCCGAGACCATGGAGCGTATCGACAACGCGCTGAAGACCAGCCTTGGCTTGGCGTAGTTTTCCGGGGCCGGGCGCGGCCCCTCTACAATGAAGTCAGCATGCCTTTCCCGGTCGCCCTGCGGGCGCTGCGGTATCGCAATTTCCGGCTGTTCTTCGGCGGGCAACTCATATCGCTCATTGGCACGTGGATGCAGAACGTGGCCCAGGCCTGGCTGGTGTACCGGCTCACGGGGTCCGCCGTGCTGCTGGGCGCCATCGGGTTCGCGGGACAGATTCCGGTGTTCATTCTCTCGCCCGCGGTAGGAGGCTTGACCGCGGATCGCTTCAGCCGCCGCCGCATCGTGATCGGCACGCAAACTTCCGCCATGCTGCTGGCGTTCGCGCTGGCGGCCCTCACGCTGTCAGGCGCGGTGCGCATCTGGCACGTCTTCGTTCTTTCGTCCCTGCTGGGCGTGGTGAACTCGTTCGATATTCCCGCGCGGCAGTCTTTCATCGTCGAAATGGTGGGCAAACCGGACCTGATGAACGCCATCGCCCTGAATTCCTCCATGTTCAACGCCTCGCGCGTGGTGGGGCCGGCGGTTGCGGGCATCCTGGTGGCAAGCATCGGGGAAGGCTGGTGCTTTTTCGCCAACGGCGTCAGCTACATCGCGGTCATAGCCGGGCTCGCGGCCATGCGCATGGCCGCGCGTGAGCCCGTCGAGCATCACGGCTCGCCCCTGGCGCACGTGGTGGAGGGATTCCGCTTTGTCATCGGCAACCCGCCGATACACGCGCTGCTGATCCTGCTGGGCGTGGTGAGCCTGACCGGCATGCCGTACGTCGTGCTGATGCCGATATTCGCGGATCGCATTCTGCACGGCGGCGCGCAGGCGCTGGGCTGGCTGATGGGGTTCACGGGCGTGGGCGCGCTTGGCGCCGCCCTGCTGCTGGCGACCCGCCAGAATCTCAAGGGGCTGGGAACCTGGGTGGCGATGGCCGCGCTTTCCTTCGGCGCCTGCCTGACGGCCTTCGCGGCTTCGAGGAACCTGGAGCTGTCGGCGGCCATCCTGGTTCCAGCCGGCTTCTCCATGATGATTCAGATGGGGTCTTCGAACACCCTCATCCAGAGCATGGTTCCGGACCGCCTGCGCGGCCGCGTGATGTCGGTCTACTCGATGATGTTCATGGGGATGGCGCCGATTGGCTCGCTGCTGGCCGGGGCCGTGGCCAGCCGTTTGGGCGCGCCGGCTACCGTCATGGCCGGCGGCATCGTCTGCATGACCGCCGCCGGAGTTTTCCGGCTGCGCTGGCCGGGGATTCGGGTCCACGCCCGCAGGCTGATCGCCGAGCAACAGAGCGACGGATAGGCGCGATTAAACCGCCCGCGAACAACAGACAAAGGCGCTTCGGTCTCACATCCCTAATTCGCTGTGCAAGCCAAGGCGCACGAGTTCGAGGTTGGCATCATCCGGTTTGCGATAGATCAAGATGAGATCGGGTTTGATATGGCAATCGCGGTGATCGCTCCACTCCCCGGACAACTGGTGATCGAAATACCGGCGCGGCAACGTAGCGTCGGCGGCGAGAAGGTTCACCGCTTCCATTAGCAGCACGCCCAGTTTGTCGCGATACTGGCCGGACTGTTCCCGCTTGTAGTCGCGCTTAAAGCGGGACGTGTACTTAACGTCCCTCATTCAGGCTTCGCAGCAACTTGTCCGGCTTGCCGGCCCCGGCCAACTCGCCCCGCCGCGCGGCCCTCATTGCCGCGACGGTCGCCTTATTCGGCTGAAGCGGCTCGAACGGCAGCGTCTTCTCAGCCGCTACTCGCACGAGTAGCAAGCGGAAAGCGTCCGATACCGTCAGCCCGGCCCTCTTCAGGGCCGCCGCGGCTTGCCTCTTCGTGCGCTCATCAATGCGGGCGCGAACAACCGAACCTTGAGCCATGATTCCATCTTCCTCTGAGCTACATTGTAGCCCGGAGTCGAAGCGCACGCCAAATAGCGCGCAAAGTCCCAAGCGCGCTTATAGCTTCTTGGCCGCACGGGCGCGCGCGGCCGGCCTGGGCTTGGCCAATTGTTCGAACTGGTCCGCCGGCAGGCTGAGGCCGATGTTCACGTTGACGCCCTGCGCGGTCACCGTCAGGGACTTCAGGAGCGCCCCCGCTTGCGGATTCTGGGCGGTCTGCATCTGCGCCAGGTTGGCCAGGAATTGCAGCGCGCCGGCCATGCTGGCGGCGTTGTCGGCCGTATCGGTCTGCGCCTGCGCGGACAGGGCGACGGTGGCGCCGAACTTGACGCCTCCGGCGACCTGCTGGATCGACGCAAAGGCGCCTTGTCCGCTCAATCCGGGGACTTGCGGGGCGCCCGGAGCGAGCTTCAGCACGGAGGGCGGCACGGTGGTGACCACCCAGGCATCCTCCGTCTGGCTCCACTGGCTGACCTGCGAGAACAGCGCACCCGGCAGAACCGTGGGCGTGGTCTGGCGATCGATGGCGGCCTTCACATTCGCCACGTCGCCCACAATCACCAGCGTCGAATCCGGGAAAGCCACCCCGTTGGCCTGTTTGGGATCCTCCAAGATATTGATCCCGTTGTAGATCTCCGACTTTGCCCCGGCGAGTTGAGCGGCCGCCGCGATCTTCACCGGGTCGAAAACGCCGCGCGCCAGCGCTAGGCCGGTCTGTCGGGCGGCGGCGGTGGAAGCCACCAACAGCTCGCTCACGTCGCGGCGCGGATCGAAGTTGAGCAGCGTAGCCAGTTGCTGCAGCGCCTGGTTCTGCGGCGCGATTTGCCCCAGGACATAGATGCCGAAGGGCGTGGCCTTGGCCTGATCCACGTTGATGCCCGCGATCACCTTGGCGTCGGGCATTACGAGTCCCAGCAATTGCGGATCGGCGGCCTTGGCGGGCAGCACCCAGCAGGAAGTGGCGGACAGCGTCGCCACGAGGAGGATTCGTGCGTTCATAACACTCAGGACGTTGCGCATGCACTAGTATTAACGCATGGTCACGGCCGGAGTTCCGGGCAGCCAGGCGGCGATGCCGGAAGGTGAGGCAAACTCAAGGCTTACGCGATCCGTACCAAGTGGCCCGAAAATGTCCAGATGGTGGAATGGAGCCCGAGGTTCGGGTTATACTGTTTAGACAGAGGGATGGCATGAAGAAATACGGCGCATTCGCCGCCTTGATCGTGGTGGTTGTCGGCACTCTGACCTACCTGGCAGTCTCGGGGGGGGCTTCCAACGCAACGTATTACAAGACCATCGCCGAACTTGGCCAGATGGGCGACCACGCTATCGGGAAGAGGCTCCGCGTGGGCGGGGACGTGGAAAGCGGCTCCATCCAGCGCGTGGGCGGCAAGGTGCAGTTCGTGCTGGTGCAGGACAAGAGCAAGTTGACCGTCGCTTACACCGGAACCGACCCGCTGCCCGACACCTTCCGCGATGGCGCGCAGGCCCTGGCCGACGGCCGATTGGACCCGGACGGCGTTTTTCGCGCCGCGCGAATCCAGGCCAAATGCGCCTCCAAGTACGAAGCCAAGCCAGGGCAGATGCCCGGGCAGGCGCCTTCCAATATCAATCGCGGCAAGAGCATCTAGACTAAGAGGGTATATGGAGAATCTGGGTTCGTTGGCCCTTCTTTTGGCCTTCTCGATGGCGATTTATGCCGCCCTCGCCTCCCTCGTGGGTCGGCTGAAGCAGAAGCCTTTCCTGGTTGTGAGCGGAGAGCGCGCGGTCTACGCGGTCTGGGTGCTGATTACGGTGGCGGCGGCGGTGCTCGTACACGGTCTGCTAACCGGCGATTTCCGTCTCGCCTATGTGGCCGAGCACAGCAACCGCTCCATGCCGGCGCTTTACAAGTTTGCGGCGTGGTGGGGCGGGCAGGAAGGCTCGCTGCTGTTCTGGAGCTGGCTGCTGGCGACGTACTCCTCGGTAGTGGCCTTCACCAACCGGCGCAAGCATCGCGATTTCATGCCCTACACGATCGCCGTGCTGATGACCGTGCAGACCTTCTTCCTGGTGCTGAATAACTTCGTGGCCACCCCCTTCAAGGTGCTGTCGATGGACGGCCGTATCACGGCGCTGCCGGATGGCAATGGCCTGAGCCCGCTGCTGCAATACCCCGCCATGGCCATTCACCCGCCCATGCTGTACCTGGGATATGTGGGATTCGCGGTGCCCTTCGCGTTCGCCATTGGCTCGCTCATCACGCGGCAGGCGGGCGACGGCTGGATTTTCACCACGCGGCGGTGGACGCTGGTCACGTGGCTCTTCCAAAGCACCGGCGTCATGCTCGGCATGGCTTGGGCCTACCACGTTCTGGGATGGGGCGGCTACTGGGGATGGGACCCGGTGGAGAACGCTTCCCTGTTGCCATGGCTGAGCGGGACGGCGTTTCTGCACTCGGTGATGATGCAGGAGAAGAAAGGCATGATGAAGGTGTGGAACATCGTGCTCATCTCGACCACCTTTTTCCTGTGCATCCTGGGCACCTTTCTGACCCGCTCGGGGGTGGTGCAATCGGTGCATGCCTTCGCCCGCTCGGAGATCGGCAAGTACTTCGTCACCTTCATGGCGATCGGCATCGCCGCCACCGTCTACCTGATTCTGGAGCGCCTGGATTACCTCAAGAGCGAGTCGCAACTGGAGAGCGTGGTCTCCCGCGAATCGAGTTTCCTGTTCAACAACCTGATCCTGCTGGCAAGCTGCTTCGCGGTGTTGTGGGGCACGCTGTTCCCGGTGATCTCCGCGCTGGCGTCGAACAACCAGATCTCGCTCGACGCCGACTGGTATAACCGGTTGATGGTTCCCATCGGCCTGTTTCTGCTGTTCCTCACCGGCGTGGGGCCGCTGTTTTCCTGGCGCCGGACCTCCCTCGACAGCCTGCGCCGCAATTTCCAGTGGCCTGGCCTCGCGGCCGTGGTTCTGGTGGGCGCGTTGATCGCGGCCGGTATGAGCAGTTATTACGCACTCATCTCCTTCGGCTTCTGCCTGTTCGTGGCCCTCACCGTTTTCATGGAGTTCTATAAGGGATCGAGGTCCATCGCCGCCAGGACCGGCATGAATCTCGCGCGCGCGGCCGTGGAACTGACGCACCGCAATACGCGGCGCTATGGCGGGTACGTGGTGCACATGGGGATCGTGCTGATGTTCATCGGCTTCACGGGGCAGGCCTTCAAGCTTTACGAGCTCAAGGAGCTGAACATCGGCGACTCGATGAAAATCGGCCGTTACGACCTGAAAATGGTCAACCTGGAGCAGGGCGAAAACGCAAACTACCAGTGGCATCGCGCTACCGTGGATGTGTACAAGGACGGCCAAGAGCTCGGGCTGCTGCGGCCGGAGAAGCGGTTCTATCAGGCCAGCCGCCAGAGCACGTCCGAGGTCGGCATCCGCGTGCGGCCCAACGAGGACGTTTACCTGAACTTCGGCGCCATGTCGGACGACAACCAGCGCGCGGTCATCCAGGCTTACATCAACCCGCTGGTGAGCTGGGTGTGGATAGGGGGCCTGGTGCTGATCGGCGGCACGCTGATCTGCCTGGTTCCGGCTAAAATCAAAATGCAGTATGCCCGCACGCAGGTGGTGGGGGTCACGAGCAAGCATGCGACTGTTCCGAAGTAGTCTGTGGTTCGTCCTGGCGGCCGCGGCGATTGCGCTGGCGCAAACCGCGGCCGAGAAGCCCAGTTCCGATACGCGGCGGGTGGGCGCGCGCCTGGCCTGCCAGTGCGGCTGCAAGGACTCGGTGGCCACGTGCAGCATGTTGGAGTGCAGCTTTTCCAAGCCCGCCAAGGAGCGCATCGCGCGCATGCAGGCGGTGGGGATGAGCGACGACCAGATCATCGCGGCGTTCGTGCGCGACTACGGCCCGGGCATCTACCTGGCGCCGCCGAACGCGCTCGGATGGATTGTGCCCTACGCCGGCGTGGGACTGGGGCTGGCGGCGATCTGGCTTTTCATCCGGAAATATCGCAAACCGGCGCCCGTGCCCGAAATCGGGACCATGGAAATCGACGACCCCGAGCTGGAGAAGTACAAGGACCAAATCGAGAAGGATCTCGCGAAACTGGAATGAGTGGGGCGGCGGCTCGGCTCCGCGAAGGCGCCGTCGCGCGATCTTGGTGACTGTCATTTGATCATTGCCATTGCATGCATTCTCGCGATCGCCGTAATCGCGTTCGTCCTCGGCGTGAGGGCCAAGGATCTCCCTGAGCCGGAACCGGCGTCGCCCTTCGAGCATCTCGACGAGCGGAAGGCCGCGATTTATGAGAACCTTCGCGACCTTCAGTTCGAGTATCGGCTGGGCAAACTCTCCGACGAGGACTATCGGAGCACGAAGAAGGACTTGCAGAAGGACCTGGCCCACGTGCTGGCCGAGGCGGACAAGATCAAGGCCCAGCTCGGCGCCAACGGAACGGGGCCCGCGCCCAAGCCGGCGCCATCCGGCTTGGTGTGCCCTTCCTGCGGGGCCAGCTTCGAGAAGAGCCTGAAATTCTGCGGCGAATGCGGCAAGCCGATGAAGGTGAAAGCATGAACAACCGTGGAGCGGGCCTCCGGCCTGCCGTGCCTGCATCCTTGCAGGCATTCTTCATCTGCCTCGCCCTCTGCGGCTCGCCAGCCATCGCCGCCGTCAGCGGCACGGTGGTCAACCGGACCGCCGATAAGCCGCAGGCCGGGGCCGTGGTGGGCTTCTACAAGCTCGGCCAGAACGGGCCGGAGCTGGTGGATCAGGCCACCTGCGATGCGCGGGGCGCTTTCACCATCAACCAGAACGTGGAAGGGGCCAGCCTGATCCGCACGGCTTTCGGCGGCATCACGTACACCAAGACGCTGCAGCCGGGGTCGCCCACGACCGGAATCACGCTCGATGTGTACGAGACGTCCAAGCAGCCGGGCGGAGCGAAGATCACCAAGCACATGCTTCTCTTCGAGCCCACCGGCGGGCAGATGACGGTGAGCGAGACCTACCTTTTCAGCAACGACGGGAAGACGGCCTGGAACGATGCGTCGAACGGCACGCTGCATTTCTACCTTCCCGCGGAGGCCCATGGCAAGGCGCAGGCGACTGCCACCGCGCCGGGCGGCATGTCCCTTGAAGCGCCGCTGGTGAAGACCTCCAGGCCGGATATCTTCGGAGTGGATTTCGCCATCAAGCCGGGAGAAACCCGGATCGATTTGAACTACGACGTTCCGTACGCCGAAGGGTCGTCTTACCAGGGTAAGATCGTCACCCGCGACGAGAACACGTACCTGATTGCGCCCAACGGGGTGACGCTGAAGGGCGACCATTTGAACGACCTGGGGATTGAGCCGCAGTCGCAGGCTCATATCTATGGCTTGGAGAGCGCGGCCTACAAGATCGAGCTGAGCGGCGCGGTGGCGCCCGCCGCGTCCGGCGCGGGCGACGCCGGCGCCTCCGACGGAGCGCCGCAAATCGAAGAGGCGCTGCCGCACGCGCTGGGGCGGCAGACGTTGATACTGGGCCTGGCGCTGGGAATTCTGGCGGTGGGCTTCGCCATTCTCTATCGCATGCCGGCGGGCAAGGAGAAGGATGAGCGCGGTCGCGGTTGAGGGCGTCTGGAAGTTTTACGGCGATTATCCCGCCCTGCGCGACGTCAAGCTGGAAGCCGGCGCGGGCGCCTGCCTGGCGCTGATCGGCCGCAACGGAGCGGGAAAAACCACGCTATTGCGCGCCATGGCGGGGTTCTCGCGGCCGGGGCGCGGGCGCATCCTGATTTTCGGCAAACAGCCGCGGGAGACCGCCGCGCGCCGGACGATCGGGTTCATCGGGCACGGCATCTCGGTCTACGACGAGCTTTCGGCGCTCGAGAACCTGACGCTCTACGCGCGGCTTTACGGCTTGGCCGATCCCCGTGCGCGGGCGCTTGAATGGCTGGCTCGAACGGGCCTCGAAAAAGTGCGGAACGGGCTGGTGCGCGAGTTCTCGAGAGGTATGCGGCAGCGCCTGGCGGTGGCGCGCGCGTTCCTCCATGACCCATCCGTACTGCTCATGGACGAGCCCTTCACGGCGCTCGACGACCGCGCCATCGCGGTCCTGCAATCGCTGCTGCGCGATGCGCTGGCGCGGGGCAAGACCGTCATCCTGTCGACCCACCAGTTGAGGGAAGCCCTCGAGCTTGCCTCGGACGTCGCGCTGCTGGTCCGCGGCCGGGTGGCGTTTCACGGCCCCTGTACGCCGGAAATGGCGGCCGATCCGGGGCTGGTCTACGCTCGATACGGCGAGGTCTGATGGAGTTTCTGCGGCTCACGCTGGTGGTCCTGTTCAAGGATCTGCGGGCCGAGTTGCGCACCAAGGAGGCCATCAACGCGTCCTTCGCCTTCGCCCTGGTGATCCTGGTGCTCTTCAGCTTCGCGTTCGACCCGGAGGAGGACACCACCAAGGCCATATCGGGCGGGCTGCTGTGGATTGTGTTCGCCTTCGCCGGCACGCTGGTCTTCAACCGCAGCTTTGCGCGTGAGCTGCCCAACGACTGCCTGGACGCGCTGGTGGCGGCGCCGATTCCGGGGGCCGCGCTGTTCCTCGGCAAGGCCCTGGCGAATTACCTGCTTGTGCTGGCCATCGAGCTGGTCTCTTTGCCGGTTTTCGGCATCTTTTATAATGTCCACTGGACCCGCCAGTTCCCCCAGTTGATGCTGGTTCTGGCGCTGGGAACCTGGGGGCTGACGGTGATCGGGACCGTTTTCAGCGCGCTGACCGTGAACATCAGGCTGCGCGAGGTGATGCTGCCGATGCTGACGTATCCGATCCTGGCGCCGGCGCTGATGGCGGCCATGCAGTTGACCATGCAATTGATTCAGGGCAATGCCATTGGGCCGGAGACCATGCGCTGGCTGAACCTGCTGATCGCGTTCGACGTGGCATTCACGGCCGTTTCGTTGTACCTGGTGGAAACGGTGTTGGTGGGATGATGACAAAGTTGTTTTCTCTGCAAGTGCGCCATCGCATGCTATCCGTGGCGCAGCCTCTCAGGCTGCCGCGTCGAGACTCGTCTCGACGCTTGCCGGCGGGCCTGGCGCCAGACTCGACACGAGTGTCGAGTCGGCAGGCTGAGAGCCTGCGCCACGGAATAGTGCGGGACCGCGGAGTGGGCTGAGGAGCTATGTATGCGTGAGAAGATTCTTTACATTCTCGGGACGGCGGCCATCGCCATTCTGGTGTGGAACATCAACACCATCGCGCGGCTGCCGGAGGAGACGCGGCAGGGCGTGACGTTCAAAATCATTTTCTTCCACGTGCCCGTGGCCATAGCCGCGGTAACGGCGGCTTGCGTTTCCTTCCTGGCCAGCGCGGGCTTTCTCATTACCCGGAATTTCAAGTTCGACGCCGCGGCGGTGGCCTCCACCGAAGTGGGGCTAGCGTTTCTGGCGGCCAACCTGGTGACCGGCTCCATCTGGGGCCGCGAGATCTGGGGCATCTGGTGGACCTGGGACGCACGGCTGACCTCGGCGCTGGTGTGCTGGCTGCTCTATGCCGGCTATTTGATGCTGCGGCAAGCCATTGAGGAGCCCACCCAGCGCGCCACCTTCGCCGCCGTGTTTTCGATTTTCGCGTTCATCGACGTGCCTATCGTAGTCTTTTCCATCAAGTGGTGGCGCACCCAGCACCCCCAGCCGGTGTTCTGGGCGGGTGGCAGTTTCCCGCCCGATTGGACGCGTCACTTTTTGTGGAACATGGCCGCCATGCTGATGCTGGGCATAGTCATCACCGCCGTGCGCTACCGCCAGGAAGAGGCGCAGCGCGAGATCGATTCCTTGCGCCGGATGGCGCACGCCATTTGAGAGGTACTTTATGCACTTACTCGCACAAGTTCCGTTTCTGGCTCAGCTCGCCACCAGGGAGGAGGTCCTCCAGCATCAGTATGAATTCCTGAGCTACGGGCTGACGGCCGCGTGGGTCATATTATCCGTGTACGTCCTCATGATGGTCGGGCGCGAGCGCAAGCTCAAGCGCGAAATCGCCAGCTTGAAAGCCATGCTCGAGGAAAAGCGCGGCGAATAATGAAAGCGCTGATCTTCGGAGCCACCGGCATGGTCGGCCAAGGCGTTCTCCGGGAGTGCCTGCTTGACCCCGATGTCGATGCCGTCCGGACGGTCGGGCGGTCGGCTACCGGAGTGACGCACGCCAAGCTGCGCGAGTTGGTCCGGCCGGATCTGATGCGCTACCAGGAAATCGAAGCGGATTTGCGCGGCTTCGACGCCTGCTTCTTCTGCCTGGGCGTCTCGGCGTTCGGCCTGTCCGAGCCTGAGTACGAACATTTGACTTACGACATCGCAATGGCGGCGGCGGAGACGCTGTCCCGGCTGAATCCAGGCATGACATTCGTGTATGTCTCGGGCGCCGGGACCGACAGCTCGGAGAAAGGGCGAGTCATGTGGGCGCGCGTGAAAGGCAAGACCGAAAACGCCCTCTTGCGTCTTCCCTTCAAAGCCGCTTACATGTTCCGTCCGGCGGTCATTCAACCCATGCATGGAGAGCGATCGAAGACCACCGCCTACCGGATCGGCTACACTCTGACCAAACCCTTGCTTCCGCTGCTGCGGCGCATCTTTCCACGCTACATCGCGACTACGGAAGAGATTGGCCGAGCGATGATCCGCGTGGTGAAAGCGGGCGCTCCGAAGAGGATACTGGAGAGCTCGGACATCGTGGATTGCGCACGGGCCGGCAAATAGGATGTTGGCAGGCGAAAGCGCCTGCCCCACAAAGCAGGCTGGAAGCCCGCTCTACGAGCAGCCGCTGGTTCCCCCGCAGTTGCCGCACTTATAGCAGCTTCCGTTGCGGGTCATGATGGAGCCGCATTCCGCGCACAGCGGGGCGTCGGCCACCATTGGCGCGAACGGCAGCTCCTGCTGCGGGCTGGCTTCGGTGGGACGCAGCGAGGTGGTCTCGCCGGCTTCGGTGATGGCATATTCGGGACCGAGGAACTTGGCGCCCAGCCAGCGGAAAATATAATCCATGATGGATTTGGCGTAGGGAATCTGCTGGTTGCCGGTCCACCCGCTGGGCTCGAAACGCACGTGCGCGAACTTGTCCACCAGGAATTTTATGGGCACGCCGTATTGCAGGTTGAAGCTCACGGCGGTGGCGAAGGCGTCCATCAAACCCGAGATGGTGGAGCCTTCCTTCGCCATGGTGATGAAGATCTCCCCCGGCGCGCCGTCGTCGTACATACCCACCGTAATGTAACCTTCGTGGCCGCCGATGGAGAACTTGTGGGTGATGGAGCGGCGCTCGTCCGGCAGCTTCCGCCGCACGGGGCGATACACCACTTTCTCCACCGGCGCCGGCGCGGGCGCGGCGGCCTTTTCGGTTTTGCCCGAGGATGAGCTGAGCGGCTGCACGCGCTTGGAGTTATCCCGATAGATGGCCACCGCCTTCAGACCCAGCTTCCAGCTTTCCATGTAGGCGTTCAGGATCTCTTCCGCGGTGGATTCCTCGGGCATGTTGATGGTCTTCGAAATCGCGCCGGAGATGAAGGGCTGCACCGCCGCCATCATGCGCACGTGTCCCATGTAGTGGATCGAGCGGGCGCCGTTTTGCGGGCGGAAGCTGCAATCGAAAACGGGCAGGTGCTCGGGCTTCAGCTCGGGCGCACCCTCGATGGTTCCGGTGGCGTCGATATGGGCGACGATTTTTTCCGCCTGCTCGGGCCTGTAGCCGAGGCGGATGAGGGCCTGCGGCACGGTGTTGTTCACGATCTTGATTACCCCGCCGCCCACCAGTTTCTTGTATTTCACCAGCGCCAGATCGGGCTCGATGCCGGTGGTGTCGCAGTCCATCATGAAGCCGATGGTGCCGGTGGGAGCGATGACCGTGACCTGCGCGTTGCGATAGCCGAAGCGCCGTCCGGATTCGTAGGCTTCCTCCCACACGCGCTGGGCCCCCTGGTAGAGGGCCGTGGAGACGTTGCGCCGGTCGATGCGGCCCACCGCGTCGCGGTGCATGCGGATCACTTCCAAAAAGGGCTGCTCGTTGGGCGCGTAGGCGGCGAACGTTCCCGTGGATTCGGCGATGCGCGAGCTGGTCAGATAGGCCTGCCCGCACATGATGGCGGTGATGGCGCCGGCGATGTCGCGCCCCTGGTCGCTGTCGTAGGGAACGCCCATGGACATCAGCAGGGCGCCAAGATTGGCGAACCCCAGGCCCAGCGGGCGGTAGGCGTGCGAGTTTTCGCCGATCTTGCGGGTGGGATAGCTGGCGTTATCGACGATGATCTCCTGGGCCAGGATCATGGTGTCCACCGCGCGCCGGAAGGCTTCGACGTCGAACTGGCCATCGGGCCCCACGTACTTGACCAGGTTCAGCGAGGAGAGATTGCACGCCGAATCGTCCAGGAACATATATTCCGAGCAGGGGTTCGAGGCGTTGATGCGCGCCGAATTCTTGCACGGGTTCCAGCGGTTGACGGTGGTATCGAACTGCATACCAGGGTCGCCGCACTGGTGCGTGGCTTCCGCGATCTGGCGCATGATGTCCCGCGCCTTCGACCGCTTCACGGGCTGGCCGGTCGCGACCGCGCGCGTCCACCAGTCTTCGTCCGCGGCCGCGGCCTGCATGAAATCGTCGGTGGCGCGCACGGAGTTGTTTGCGTTCTGGAAGAAGATGGAGCTGTAGGCTTCGCCATCGAGAGACGCGTCATAGCCCGCCTCCACCAGGGCGTACGCTTTCTTCTCTTCCTTGGCCTTGCACCAGATGAAGCGCTCCACGTCGGGGTGGTCCACGTTGAGGATCACCATCTTCGCCGCGCGGCGCGTCTTCCCGCCGGATTTGATGACCCCCGCGAAGGCATCGAACCCTTTCATGAAGGAGAGCGGACCGGAGGCCCGCCCGCCGCCCGAGAGCAGCGCGTTCTCTTCCCGCAGCGCCGAGAGGTTGGTGCCCGTTCCGGAGCCCCATTTGAAAAGCATGCCTTCGGTTTTCGCGAGGTCGAGAATGGATTCGAGCGAGTCCTTCACGGAGACGATGAAACAGGCCGAGCATTGCGGGCGCACCACGCCCGATTCGAGCTTGACCACGCGGTCGGCCGCCTGGTCGTAAACCCAGCCGTAGCCGCGCGCCTCCGGCACGCCCACGTTGAACCAGACGGGAGAATTGAAGCAGGCCTTCTGGGTGAGCACCAGGTGCGCCAACTCCATGCGGAAGTTCTCGCCATCCTCGGGCGTCTTGAAGTAGCCATCCTTCAAGCCCCACGCCGCGATGGCGTCCACCACGCGCTGCGCCAGTTGGGCCACGCTGGTTTCGCGTTCCGGAGATCCCATCTTGCCGTGGAAGTACTTGCTGGCGACAATGTTGGTGGCGGTCTGGGACCAATCCACCGGCGCCTCCACGTCCCTTTGTTCGAAAATAACCGCGCCTTTGTCGTTTCCGATGGAGGCGGTACGCGTCTCCCACTGAATCTCGTCGTAGGGGGTTTTCCCCGGTTCGAGGCGTGTGGTGAAGTGCCGGGGGAACGGAATTCCGGTCTTCGTTCCGCCATCCTTGTTTGTTTTCAACGATTCCATTTTCGCACTTGAATCGAGCGTTAGTTGACCCATCCCATCCTCCTCCGGGGTTCCCGCTTGAAGAAACGCCTTCGGTAATCTTGCCCCAATATATGGTGTGGCGTCAAGAAGTTTATCTATATGAAGTGTGTTGTACTTACAATTTGCCTCCGGAAACGCCGGCGAATTGCGACTCGAACCTCCCAGCGCGGCTCCGCCGGACGGCATTGGCCGCCTGATTGGGCGCGATGGAACCCTGAAATTCCTTTGAATTCAATGACGTTCAGGCAACGTTCGCGGCACGGACCTTGGGGCGGGCCGCCAACTCCGGCTGGAACCTGAAACGGCGGCATGCGGAGGCGATCACGCGCTCCACTTCGTCGCGATCGAACGGCTGCGCCAGGACGTCGTGCGCGCCGAGATTCAAAGCTTCCGACCACAGAGCATCATCGGCCAGCCGCGAGGTGACGATGAGCAGAGGAGGCCTGACAAGCCGCCGGAAATCGTTCAAAATCTTTTTCCAGTTCCAGTGCGAGGAATCTCGCTCGGCCACCACTACCTCCACCAGGCTGCTCCCCAGATGGCGCATGCCATCCCGCCGCTTGTGCGCCTCCAACAGACGCCAGCCGAGATTGCGGAATATGTCGTGCAAGAGCAGGCGGTCGTTGCCGAACTCGCCTACCAGCATGGCGGATATGAACTCGTCGCGCGCGAAACCATTCACAGCTTCCCCCCTTATGATCTGAGCACCAACAACAGGACAATTTGCGTCTTTGTTTCAGGTTACTGTGAACCGCCTGGTTTCACAACTGGAATTCTCTTTTCGGACCGTATAAGCAACTCGTCGTACTCATACGATTTGTGATAAGGAGTACATGGTATCTGAAGCTCCGTTACAATGAAGAGCGGCCCGCGATCATGAACCTCGTCTCCAGGGAACTCCACGTCCGCCTCTACGCCGCGGTGCTGCTGGCCGTCAATGTTCTGATCGCCGGTTCGCTGTTCGGCGTGGAATACTCGGCATACAACAATTCCATCGAAGGCACCTTCATCGCCATTGCGCGCTTCATGGCGCGGCATCCCGGCGAATGGAAGTGGTGGCCCCTGTGGAACTGCGGCACGCCCTTCGAGACTACCTACCTGCCCTTCACCCACTGGGTGGTCGCCGCCTTCACGCTCTTGACGCGCCTCTCGGCCGCCCGCTCGTTTCACATCGTGACGGCGGCCATCTACATTTCGAGCGCGCTGGCCGTCTTTTGGATGGCGCTCGAGCTCAGCCGCAAGCCGGTGGCGAGCTTCGTGGCGGCGCTGGCCTACTCCTGTGTTTCGGTTTCCGCCCTGCTGGTGCCCGCGATCGGCGCCGATGCCGAAGGGATGCGGAACCTGCGGCGTCTTCAGACCCTGGTTTTCTATGGCGAGTCTCCGCACACGGCCGCTCTGGCTCTGCTGCCCGTGGCCCTGGTCTGCTTCTCCCGCGCCCTCAATACCGATGGCCCCAAATGGAAGATCCTGGCCGGCGTCGCGGTCGCATCGACGGCCCTCAGCAACGCCTTCGGCATCGTCGTGCTGAGCGCGGCGCTGCTGTGCCTGCTGCTGGCCTTTCCCGGGCGCCCATGGTGGAAAGCGCCGGCTACCGTGGCGGCCATCGGGGCCGCGGTCTACTGCTGGATCTCTCCCTGGCTGAGCCCAGCCATGATTCGAGCCATCCAGGCGAACGCCTCCACCAGCGGCGGAGACTTCCGCTACACCACGGGCTCCTGGATCGCGCTCGCCATCCTGGCCGGCGGCTACCTGCTTCTCTGGTGGGCGCTGCGCCGCGCCCAAGCGCCCGCCCATCTGCAATTCTTCGCCCTGTTCGGATACGTGCCCACGGCCATTGCGCTGGCGTGGTACTGGGGCGGGGTGGCGATTCTCGATCAACCGACGCGCTACCAGATCGACGTGGATCTGGCGCTGCCGTTGGCGCTGGTGTTCGCCGGCGCAACCCTCCTCGATCGTCTTCCCCGGCGCCCGCGCATGGTTGTGTTCGCGGCGGTGGCCGCCGCGCTGGCCCTGCAAACCGTTCACGCCGCGGTCTACGCGCACCGTCTGATTCGTTCCGTCGATCCGGCCCAACTGGGCGAGTACCGGATCGCCAAATGGATGGACGAACACCTGCACGGACAGAGGGCTTTCCTCTCCGGGTCGGGTTCCTTCTGGTATAACGTGTTCACCGAAAATCCCCAGTTCCACGGCGGGCACGATCAGCACATCGTCAACACGTTCATCCCCATCGCGACCTACGCGATATACAGCGACGAAAACGCCGGCGCCCGCGCCGCCGAGAACTCGATCTTCTGGCTCAAAGCCTTCGGCGTCCGCGCCATCTCGGTCCCCGGACCGGAGAGCACCGATTATTACAAAGCCGGCTTCGTCCATCCCTTCAAGTTCGAAGGCGTGCTGCCGGTGCTTTGGCGCGATCACGGCGACGCAATCTACGAAGTGCCGCTTCGCTCGACGTCGCTGGCGCACGTGGTTCCCTCCGCCGCCATCCCCGCCCGGCGGCCGAGCGACGGCCTCAACATCGCGCCAGCGCAGGCCTACGTCGCCGCGCTCGACGATCCCCGCTATCCGCCCGCCTCCTTCGAATGGCAGGGGATGAGCGAAGCGCGCATCCGCGCCACCGTCGCGCCCGGCCAGTCGATCTCCGTCCAGGTTACTTACGAGCGTGGATGGGAAGCCTGGGCCAACGGCCGGCGGCAGCCGGTTCGCGGCGACGCCATCGGTCAACTGGTGATTGAGCCCGCCTGCCAGGGCGATTGCGAAATCTCCCTGCGCTACACCGGCGGCGCCGAGGCCCGGCTCACGCGCTCCTTGAGCATCGGCGTCATGCTCCTGGCCGGGGTTTATGCGTGGTTCGGGAGACGGCGAGCGAGAACGAGCGATGCGCGTTGATGGCCTTTTTCAAGAACCCCGGAGGGGTGAAAGACAATAGCCCATGGCGCAAGCCATGGGTTGCAACCGAGATCGTCCAAGCCCCGTCAGGGGCGAAAGAACCGAAGCAGGCTCTGCGATGCGATCTTACGCCCCTCCGGGGCTGCGCGGATGACGCACGTTTCCCACGGCTTGCGCCGAATAAGCGTTAACCTAAGGGCAAAAAACACGCGAAAGAGCAATACTCCGAAATCGTCGAGACCCCAAAAACAGAAACATTTTCGCCGAGAAATGTTCTTAGGTTAACGCCTATTCGGCTTGCGCCGTGGGCTAATTTCTTTCACCCCTTCGGGGTTGAGAACCGGCGCCCTTACCCCTTTTCCTGCCGCTTGGCTTTTACGAAATCCATCTCGATCTGCTTGGGAATGCCGGGCTCGAAGCAGCGGCGGCAGCGGGCTTCGTACATGTCGGCGGCGCCCACCACGATCAGGTCGTCGGAGCCGCGCAGGCGTTGCGTGTGCTTGGCGGGGTTGCCGCATCGCACGCAGACGGCCAGGGTCTTGGTGATGGATTCGGCATGCGCCAGCAGGTCCGGAATGGGAGCGAACGGGCGGCCCATGTAGTCGGTGTCCAGGCCGCCTATGATGACCTGCTTGCCGCTATCGGCCAGGCGCTGTGCCACGTCCACCAGCGCCGGTCCCATGAAGTTGGCCTCGTCGATGCCCACCACCTCCGAGCGCCAATCGAGGAGATCGACGATCTCTTCGGCTTCGGCCACCACCTGCGAGTGCATGCGCAGATCGCCGTGGGAGACGATTTCATCGCTGGAGTAGCGGTCGTCGATGGACGGCTTGAAGACCTCGACGCGCTTGCGGGCGATCATGGCCCTTCGCAGGCGCCGGATCAACTCCTCGCTCTTGCCCGAGAACATGGGCCCGCAGATTACTTCAATCCATCCGATGTTGCCGGTGATGATATCCATCTGACCGTTCAGGATGGCACACTGGCGGGGCGGAATCCAGTGCTGGTGGGGTCGGGCCTTCGGGCTTGGAAGCGTCGGGATAAACCGGCATGGAGTCGCGAATGAAAGAGTCGCACAGGAAAGGAGTAGCGAACCATCCTGGCCCCGAGTCGTGCGTAGGCGGTCGTGAGGCCGCACGCGAA